>Ga0193753_10003448_pt1 | contig 11648 bp, 12 predicted proteins | sample H1c2metaG_FD_144925 | JGI IMG/M metagenome (GOLD analysis project Ga0193753, IMG submission 144925) | Soil microbial communities from a riparian zone of the East river system, Colorado, United States - H1c2 | ecosystem: Environmental > Terrestrial > Soil > Riparian zone | place: USA: East... | reverse complement strand
ATTTCCGGAAAACAAACTGCGCGCCTCCATCGTCGCGGATCCCGCATTCAAGCGCGGCAACACCAAGGACAACACGCCCGCGGTGATTCATACGGAATTCGTGCCCGGCGACGAGCTTGAGATCACGGTCGCCGCGAAAGGCGGCGGCTCCGAGAACAAGTCGATGTTCGCGATGCTGAATCCGTCCGATTCCGTCGCGGACTGGGTGTTGGAAATGGTGCCGGAGATGGGCGCGGGCTGGTGTCCGCCGGGAATGCTGGGCGTCGGGATCGGGGGCAGCGCCGAGAAAGCGATGCTGCTCGCGAAGAAATCGCTGATGGATCCCATCGACATCGGCGAGTTGATCGCGCGTGGACCCAAGACAGCGTTGGAAGAACTGCGGCTGCAGATCTACCGCCGCGTCAACGCACTTGGGATCGGCGCTCAAGGATTGGGCGGCCTGACCACCGTGCTGGACGTTAAGGTTTTGGATTATCCGACGCATGCCGCGTCCCTGCCGGTGGCCGTGATTCCCAACTGCGCGGCCACCCGCCACATCCATTTCACGCTGGATGGCTCGGGACCCGCGGTGCTGACGCCGCCGAATTTGGACTTATGGCCCAAAGTTCACTGGACGGCCGATGCCAGTGCGCGCCGCGTAAGCCTTGAAGGCCTCACGCAACAAGAAATCGCGTCTTGGAAACCCGGCGAGCGATTGCTGCTGTCCGGTAAGTTGCTGACGGGCCGGGACGCCGCCCACAAGCGCATCTGCGCGCTGCTCGATGCCGGCAAGCCGCTGCCGGACGGCTTGGATTTCACCGGCCGCGTGATTTACTACGTCGGACCTGTCGATCCCGTCGGCGCCGAGGTCGTGGGACCGGCGGGTCCCACCACGGCCAATCGCATGGATCGATTTACGGACACCATGCTCGGAAAGTCAGGACTGCTGGCGATGGTGGGCAAGGCCGAACGCGGGCCCGAAACTGTCGCATCCATCGCAAAGCACCGTTCGGCCTACCTGATCGCGGTCGGCGGCGCGGCATTTTTGGTATCGAACGCGATTCGCGGCAGCCGAGTGGTGGCCTTTCCGGAACTGGGCATGGAGGCAGTGTACGAATTCGACGTCAAGGACATGCCGGTCACCGTGGCGGTGAGCGCCGACGGCGAGTCGGTGCACGAGACCGGGCCGAAAAAATGGGCCGGGAAATTCGCGGGCATCCCGGTGGCGGTGGAGTAACCTCAAAGCGACTTGCGCATCAGCAGCGCGGATCCGAAGCGCGTCTCGAAGGGGCCGAGAACCTCGAATCCGCACGACAGATAAAACTCCCTGGCGTGCTCGTTGCCGATCACATGCAATGCCCTCGAGCCCGCCGAACGCGCCACCGCGGCGCAGTGTTCAATCAGCTTTCGTCCGATTCCCTGGCGCTGAATTTGCGGTTCGACGAACAGCGCGTCGAGTTCCGTGTCGCCGTCCTCGCGCGGCAAAATGGCGGAAAAACCGACAATGGCGCCCTCCTGCTCCAGCACGAACACGCCGCCCGCGGCGATCTGGTCGGCCGGCAGGTCGATGGCATCGGGATGGCGCAGCAACGCGTCGCGATCGCCCTCGTTGCCGAGCGAAGCGCGCCACTGCAGCGCCTCGAGCGTCTTGCGTTCAGCGGGGATGGCGGGACGAATGTTCACGCGGCGGAACTATACGCGTTCGTCGAGGCGGGCTTCGCGGCTAGTATTTGATTGAACAGCCGTAGGGCTTGGTCACCGGATGCGACGCCGGCTGGCCGGCGGCGACCGCCAGCATCGCTTCCTTCAAGTAGGGCTCGGCACGCGCTATGTCCTCTTCGGAGGTTGTGGCCAAGCTGTCGATCCCGCCCATGTACTTCAGCGCGCCGTCCTTGTCGATCACGAACATGTGCGGCGTGGTCTTTGCGTCGTACAAACGCCCCACCGTTCCCGTCGGATCCAGCAGAACTGCGGCGGGCTGCGCGCTGCGCGACTGCGTCAGGGCATCGGCCGCCGGCCCGTTCACGTAGCCTTGCTTGCCCGGCGCCGAGGAGATCACGGTCAGCCAGACGATGCCGTTCTTTTGCGCCAGTGCTTGCATGGCTTGCATGTTGCCGCTGGCATAGTGCTTGTGCGTGTAGGGACAATCCGCGTTGGTCCATTCCAGCACCACGGTCTTGCCGCGGTATTCGCTCAAATGTACGGGGTCGCCCTTGCTGCTGGTGGCGGTGAAATCGGGTGCCACCTGGCCAATTTGCAGCGCGGCGCCGGCCACCGAGTCGAAAATGCCGATGATGCCGATCAAGGACGCGATGATGACCGCCACGGCTGTAATGCCGGCGCCGCCGCGGTCGGTGCGGGAGGAATCCGGGTTCATGGTCCTTTAGTCGCAGGAGCACCTCAATTGGTTCCCTGGTGCTTTGAGCCGCGAAAGTTTAGAGTACGCGCCCTTGCTAAAAATCGAGTAGATTCAGCGTCATGCGTTTTGCGAAGCAGTACGAGGTCATCGTGATCGGCGGCGGTCACGCCGGCACCGAAGCGGCGCTCGCGGCTGCCCGGATGGGCCTCTCCACGCTGCTCCTCACGCACAACATCGAAACTTTGGGTCAGATGAGCTGCAATCCCGCGATTGGAGGCATCGGCAAGGGGCATCTGGTCAAGGAAATCGACGCGCTCGGCGGCGCCATGGCGCGCGCGACCGATCAAGCGGGTATTCAATTCCGCACCTTGAATGCCAGCAAAGGGCCGGCGGTACGAGCGACCCGGGCGCAGGCCGACCGCCAGCTGTACAAGCGCGCGATTCGCGGCATCCTCGAATCGCAGCCGGGTCTGGAACTGTTCCAACAGGAAGTGGCGGACCTTACGGTGCTGGGCGATCGTGTGGTGGGTGTGGTGACCTCGAGCGGCATTGAATTTCACGCGCCCGCCATCGTTCTCACCGTCGGCACCTTCCTCGGCGGCAAAATTCATGTCGGCCTCGAGAGCCATCCCGGCGGCCGCGCCGGTGATCCGCCTTCGTTGAGCCTGGCGGCGCGCCTGCGCGAATTGAACTTGCGCGTGGGGCGCCTGAAGACCGGCACGCCGCCGCGCATCGATGCCCGCAGCATCGATTTTTCCGCATTGCGCGAGCAACACAGCGACCATCCGCGTCCCGTATTCTCGTATCTCGGCACGCGCGGCCAGCATCCGCGCCAGCTGCCCTGCCACATCACGGCGACCAACGAGCGAACGCATGACATCATCCGTGCCGCCACCGCGCGCTCGCCGCTGTTCACCGGCCTGATCGAGGGCGTCGGCCCGCGCTACTGCCCCTCGGTTGAGGACAAGGTGGTTCGGTTCGCGGACAAGCGCTCGCACCAGATCTTTGTTGAACCCGAGGGCTTGGACTCGCAGGAAATTTATCCCAACGGCATTTCCACCAGTCTGCCCTTCGACGTGCAATGCGATTTCGTGCGCACCATCGCCGGATTCGAGCGCGCGCACATCACTCGCCCGGGTTATGCGATCGAGTACGACTTCTTCGACCCCCGCGACTTGAAAAGCAGCTTGGAAAGCAAGTTCCTCGCGGGCCTGTTCTTCGCCGGCCAGATCAACGGCACCACCGGCTACGAAGAAGCGGCGGCCCAAGGGTTGCTCGCCGGCGCCAACGCCGCGCGCGCCGCGCGCGGATTCGATGCGTGGGTGCCGAAGCGCAGCGAGGCGTATCTCGGCGTGCTGGTCGATGATTTGATCACGCGCGGCGCGACCGAGCCCTACCGGATGTTCACCAGCCGCGCCGAATACCGCTTGTCGTTACGCGAAGACAACGCGGATCTGCGCCTCACCGAGGCGGGGCGTGCGCTTGGACTCGTCGGCGAGGAGCGCTGGGATTTCTTTCAGCGCAAGCGCGCCGCCGTCGAGAGCGAAGTGGCGCGGCTGCAGCGCGCCGTTGTGCATCCGGCCGACGTCGATGCGGAACTGCTCGGCAAAATGGGCGCGCCGCTGTCGCGGGAGACGCATGCCTTCGATCTGTTGCGCCGGCCGGAACTCAATTACGATGATCTGGCCCGCGCGGTGCCTGACGCGGCCGCCGCCTGGCCCGACGAGCGACTCTGCGAGCAAGTGAAATTGCAGGTCGAAGTACAGGCGAAATATTCCGGCTACTTGAAGCGCCAGAGCGATGAGATCGACCGGCATCGGCGCAATGAGGAATTGCGCCTGCCCGCGGACTTGGATTACTCGCAGGTCAACGGTCTGTCGAACGAGGCGCGCCAGCGGCTCGGCGACGTGCGGCCCGAAACCTTGGGTCAAGCGGCGCGCATACCGGGGCTGACTCCGGCAGCGGTTTCGTTGCTGCTGGTGCACTTGAAAAAACGCGATCGTGCGGCATGAGGCAAATATGAACGGCTTTTACGATTTCACCGTGCCGGGTCTCGACGGCAGTGCGAATATCCTGGCGCCTTTGCGCGGCAAGGTGGCCCTGGCGGTGAACGTCGCCAGCAAGTGCGGCTACACGCCGCAATACGCCGGTCTCGAGGATCTCTACGAGGAACTCAAGGCAAAGAATTTCACGGTCATCGGCTTTCCGTGCAATCAGTTCGGTGCGCAGGAACCCGGCACCGCGGCGGAAATTCAAACATTCTGTTCGGTCAATTTCGGCGTGACCTTTCCTTTGTCCGCGAAGATCGACGTGAACGGCCATCGGCGCGATCCGCTGTACGCGTGGCTGACGGCCGCGGAAAACGGCTTTCCCGGCGACATCGGCTGGAATTTCGAGAAATTTCTCATCGACCGCGCCGGCAGGGTGGCAGCCCGTTACCCGGCCGCCACCAAACCGACCGATCCTACGCTGCTGCAGGATTTGGCCAACGTTCTGGAGTGAGAATCGCGCGGCTTTGCAGCCGGGCGGCGCGAGTTCAGTGGCAATTTGCCCGCCCACTCTTTAACATCACCGCACCCAATTGGACCTGAAGGCTCGGAGAACTAGATGCTTGCTCGATTGATTGCCAAAGCGTGGGTTGCCGGCGCGGCGTTGACTTTCCTATCGTTGGGCGCGCATGCAGCGGGCGATCCGGCCAAGGGCGAGATGAAGTTCTACACCTGCTATGGATGTCACGGCATCGCGAATTACCGTAATGCCTACCCGGACTACAATGTGCCCAAACTGCGCCACCAAAATGCCGAGTACCTGGCCGCGGCGCTGCACGAGTACCGCGATGGCACGCGTCCCCACCCCACCATGCATGCGCAAGCCTCGTCCCTCTCGGACCAGGACATCGAAGATATCGCCGCCTACCTGCAAGGTACGGCGCCCGTGAAGCCCGCCGCTGCAGCCGCCGCGGGCAAGGCACCGCCGAAGCAAGTGGCGCCTTGCCTGGCCTGTCATGGTGAAAACGGTCTGGGCGTGGATGGGCTGACGCCGAAGCCGCCGGTGCTGGCGGGTCAGCATGTGGACTATTTGGAGCAAGCGTTGACCACGTATCGCAACGGCCGGCGCAAGAACGTCGTCATGGACAGCATGGCGCAGCTGCTGACCACCGATGAAGACGTGAAAATTGCCGCGGCCTACTTCGCGCAGCAGCCCTCGCCGCTCGCCACCGCAACCACCGAGAGCAAATAGCCTCTCATTTGCGCAGCGTCATCAAGAACTGCGCACACGTCTCGTAATAGGCGTCGCGGTTGCGTTTCTTGCGGTAGCCGTGACCTTCGTCGGCGGCCAGCAAGTACCACACCTCGGTTCCCCTCGAGCGCAATTTGTTGACGATCTGTTCCGCTTCCGACAGCGGCACGCGCGGATCATTCTTGCCATGCACCACCAGCAGCGGACGGCTTATTCGGTCGGCGCTGGTCAGGGGTGAAATGCGCCTCAAGAAGGCGCGCACCTCGAGATCGCGTTCATCGCCGTATTCCGCACGCCGCTGGTTTTGCCGGTAAGGCGCGGTATTGGTCAGGAAACTGACGAAGTCCGCGATACCGCTGACGTCGATTCCGCCGCGCAACCGGTCGCTGTAGTTGACCATCGTGGCCAACGTCAGGTAACCGCCATACGAGCCGCCCGCCACCACCACATGTTTGGCGTCGAGGTATTTCTGCATGGCGATCCAAACCAACATGGCGCCGACGTCCTTCACCGCATCGTCACGCAGCAGCCCGTTGTCGAGCGCCATGTAGCTCTTGCCGTATCCGGACGAGCCGCGCACGTTGGGTGCGATGACGGCATAGCCGAGCTCATTGACCACATATTGAATCCAGGCGTCGAACCCCGGACGGAACTGCGACTCTGGTCCGCCGTGCAGCGAGATCAATACCGGATGGGGTCCCGGAGTGGCGGGCGCGTAGAGATACGCCGGAATTTGCCGGGACTTGCCGTCCACCCGGTCGAAGGTCGGGAATTCCACCGGCCGGGGCAGGATGAATTTCGCAAGTTCAACGGCGCCGGCTTCGCTCCGGGTCCAAGGCTCCAACCGATTCTCGGCGATCTCGAGCACATAGGCGTCCCTTGGCTGATTCGGCGCCGCGAAGCCGAAGGCGAGCCGCTTGCCTTCCGCGTCGAAGTTCAAGGAACTGATGATTCCCGACTGCTGCAGCCGCGGCGGCGCGAGGTCCTGATGCGTTCGCAGATCCAATAGATTGAGCTTGCTGGCGCCCGCTTCGTTGCTGACGAAAGCCAGGTAGTGCCCATCGCGCGAAATCGCCAGCTCCTCGATGTCCCAGGGTATGTGGCCGGAAATAACGGTCTTGTCGTTCGTATACAGATTGACGTATCGCAGCCGCGCGAACTCGGCTTCGCGGTCCGAAATCAAATACACGCCCTGGCCGTCGCGCGAGAACTTGGCGCCGACGATGCCGACCTTGGCGGGCGAGGATTCCACTTCGCGCTTCTGTCCCGAGGCCAGGTCCACGACGTACAAGTAGCCTTCGGCGACGGACACCTCCTTGAGCACCAGCAGTTTCGAGTCGTCGGCAGACCAATCGAGCACGGACCACTCAGCGCCGCTGCCATCGCCGGCAACCGCAAGGCGCGGCAGGCTCCCGGATTCCGGGTCCGCGATGTTGATGTCGTAGCTATGGCCATCGCGCGCGGTGCTGAAAAACGCGACCTCGCGGCCGGTGTTCGACCAAACCGGCGCGCCATTCAGAGACTTGCCGTCGGTGAGCAGCCGCGCGGTCGGTTCGCCCACGCGCTGATAGTAAAGCTGTGCGTTTTCGTTGCCGCCCGAGTCCTTCAGGTACACGTAGGCGCTGCGCGCCGGATCAGGCGAAAACGCGGCTTGCGTGATGGGCTCACGCAGAAACGTGAGCTGGCGCCGCGCGCCGCCCGCTGTTTCCACCAAGTGCAGCTGATCGACATCGCCGAAGCGCGTGGCGATCAACAATTGACCCTTCGGCGACCAGCCGAGAGGCGCTGCCTGGCGCGCATTGAGATACCCGTCCAATTTGTCGGTGAGATCCGCCGGCACTTCCGGAATGTTCTCGAAGGTCAAATTGCCGCGCTCGACGCGTGAAACGGCCGAGTCCGCGACATTGGCGAAAAGCGGCGCAGCGAGCAGCAACAAATAAAGTCGGTTCATATTCCTATGTTCTCACGTGTCGAGGATAATGCGATCGATGGCGGGCTTCGAGCATTTGATTCAATCTTACGATGTCGGCGATCTCCTCGACGACATTGCGAGCGCGGACCCGCCCGCTTACCTGCGCCGCTGTTTTGCCGAGGGCGCGTCCGCGCCGGCATTGAGCTGGCCGCGCGTACAGGAGCTGGCGGTATGCGCGATGGTACTCGACGCCATCGTCAATGACCGGGATTACGATTTCTTCGAACGCGAGCTGATAGCGGATTGGCGCGTTCACTATGCGAGGGCTTGCATGAAGATCAAGGCCACGGCACTGCAGGCATTGCGCCGCGTGCTCGAGCGCGCGCGGCCCGAACAGGCCGAGGCTGTCGCCGAGCTCGAAATGCTGGCCAGTCGTTTGGCCGGCAGCTGAATGAGCTACGGTACGGCACACGCTCGGCAAGCGGCCCTGTCGGCGGTCATGCTGGCGCTTGCCGCGTGCGCGGCGCCGACGCCGAAGCCGGCTGCATTGCCGCCGGCCCCGCCTCCCTTGGACGCTTCTTATGATTGGCATGTGCTGCTGGTCGCGCCTTTCGGCAGTGTTCTGAAGGATGTCCCTTTGACATTGCACGAGGTGCTGTTGTTTCGCGATGAGGCGCACGCCGCCTCGGCGGCCGATGAGCTGGAGTGCTATGCCGTCGATGGCAAGCGCCCACGCTTCATCGCGCGCCCGCTTTCTGAGTACCTGCTGTGCTTCAAGCAAGACCGGTTGACGCGGGTCGAGGCCACGGTGGGTCTGCCGACCGACGAGGCCGCGCAGATTTTCGCCGATGCCTGCGGTTTGTGGTTGAAGAGCGGCCAGGCGGGGGCAGACGCGTGCGCTGGATCCGACGGCGGCATCGCCTACATCGGTCACCTCGACAGCGAGCCGGATGGATCCGAAACGCAGATGAGGGTCCAGCTCGACGCACCTGAACGGGCGCCCGATCGCGCGTCCGACCGCGCGCCCGACCGGCAATAGACCCGTGAGAGCCGACGAACGCGACATGCTCGCCGCGGGTGCGATGGAACTGGGGATCGAGTTGGACTCCGCCCGCGCCGAAACGCTGCTCAACCTGGTGGATGCGCTCGAGCAGGGCAACGCTCAATTCAATTTGACGGCGATCCGCGACCGGCCCGGCATGCTGCGGAAGCACGTGCTCGACAGCATGAGCCTTGCGCCTTATTTGCGCGGCGAGCGAGTCGCCGACGTCGGCACGGGGGCGGGCTTTCCGGGCCTGGTCCTGGCTGTCGTCGATCCGCAACGCCGCTTCACGCTGATCGAGGCTACGGGCAAAAAGGCCCGATTCGTCGAGCAGACCGTCCAGCGCATCGGCTGCAGCAATGTGCTGGTCGTCAATTCGCGTGCGGAAAGCTATAGACCCTTCGAACTTTTCGATACAGTGGTCGCTCGAGCCCTGTCCTCGTTGGCGGATTTCGTGGCCTATGCCGGCCATTTGCTCGCGCCGGGTGGCAGATTGCTGGCGATGAAGGGCAAGCGGCCCGACGAGGAGATTTCCGCGCTGCCGAAATCGTTCCGGGTACTGGCGGTGCATCGCTTGAGCGTGCCGGGCCTCACGGATGAGCGGCATCTTGTGGAGTTGACCAAGAAATGAACCGGGTCATCGCATTGGCCAATCAAAAAGGCGGCGTGGGCAAGACCACGACCGCGGTCAACCTTGCCGCGTCGCTGACCGCGACCAAGCGCCGCGTACTGCTCATCGATCTGGATCCGCAGGGCAATGCCACCATGGGATGCGGCATCGACAAGCACGCCCAGGCGCGCACCAGCTGCGACGTCTTGCTGGGCGATTGCACTGCCGTCGAAGCCTTGGTCGCCGTCGAGTACGGCGGCTTCATGATGATGCCCGCAAATCAGGATCTCACCACCGCCGAGGTTCGTCTGCTCACCATGGCCGTCGGCCGCGAGTTCAAGCTGCGAAATGCCTTGGCGCCGGTGCGCGGCGACTTCGACGTGATACTGATCGACTGTCCGCCGTCGCTCAACATGCTGACGTTGAATGCCTTGGTGGCCGCCGATTCCGTGATGGTTCCCATGCAATGCGAGTACTACGCGTTGGAAGGCTTGACGGCGCTCATGCAGACCATTGAACAGATCAAGGAGAGCATCAATCCTGAATTGGAGATCGAGGGATTGCTGCGCACCATGTTCGACCCGCGGAATAACCTGGCGAACGAAGTATCCGCCCAGCTCATCCAGCACTTCGGCGAAAAGGTATTTCGCACCATAATTCCGCGCAACGTGCGCCTGGCCGAGGCGCCGAGTTTCGGCAAACCTGCGCTGTTTCACGACAAGGAATCGCGCGGCGCGTTGGCGTATCTGGCGCTGGCAGGCGAAATGATTCGCCGCGACGAGGTGCCGGGAGGTGAGGTGCCCAGCGGCGAGGTGCCGAGCAGTGAGGCCCCGAGCAGTGAGGCGCCGGGCGACGAAGTGATTCGCCACGACGATCCGCCGGGTGCGCCCGTATAATCACCTGATCGGTTTACGGGGAATTGCTATGTCCGGCAAAAAGCCTTCTTTGGGTCGAGGCCTGGCTGAACTCAGTCCCTTGCTCGCGCGCCGCGCCGGCATGCCCGAAACCGAGAAGCCGCAGGTGCTGGTCGGCGACCGGCTGGCTTCCTTGCCGGTTGATTTATTGCAGCGTGGCAAATATCAGCCGCGCGCCGATATGCGCACCGAATCCTTGGGCGAACTGGCTGATTCCATCAAGGCACGCGGCTTGGTGCAGCCCATCTTGGTGCGCCCCCTGCCGCGGCCCAGTCCGACCGAATCGCAACGCTACGAGATCATAGCCGGCGAACGGCGCTGGCGCGCCGCGCAAATGGCCGGCCTTACCGAGATCCCGGCGGTCATTCGCGATGTGCCCGACGAGGACGCCGTGGCTATGGCGCTCATCGAAAACATTCAGCGCGAGGATCTCAACCCCCTGGAAGAAGCTCGGGCGCTGTTGCGCCTGATCGAAGAATTCGGATTGACGCATCAGGCCGCTGCCGAGGCGGTTGGGCGTTCGCGGGCCGCAGTCAGCAATCTGGTACGCCTGATGGAATTGACCGACGAGGTCAAGGAGATGCTGGAGCACCGTCAAATCGAAATGGGCCATGCGCGCGCCCTACTGGGGCTGGCCACCCGGCGCCAGCAGATCGAAGTCGCCACGTTGGTGGCGAAAAAGTCGCTGTCGGTGCGTGACACTGAGGCTTTGGTGCGACGCATCATAAATCCCAAAGCGGCCGAACCGGGCGCCGCCCCGCCGGCTGTGGATCCGGACATCCACCGGCTGGAAACCGAAATTGCCGAGAAGCTGGGCGCCAAAGTCGCCTTTCAGCACGCGGCCTCCGGCAAGGGCAAATTGATCGTCAGCTACAACAGTTTGGACGAACTGGAAGGCATCCTGGCGCACATCCAGTAGGCGACAAAAAGCCTTAGAAACGCCTTGATGCACCAGGGCGGCGTCTCTATAATGCGCCGGCCATTTTTGGCACGGTACAGCGAAGTGTTCGTGAGCTTCGCTCCACGGGATTTAACTTGGTCGCGATCGATTTAGGCCTCGCGCGGCGACTGGCTCTCAGCGTCGTACTGGGCCAGACGGCCGTGACCATAGTCTGTGCTCTCGTGAGCTGGCTGATTGCGGGTCCCCACGCGGCTTTATCGGCGGCGATGGGCGGGGGCATCAGCACTGCTGCGAGTCTTGTCATGGCATTGCTTGGTTTTGGCGGCAAATCAGCTGCAGATGGGCAGCGGGCGATGCGCGCGTTCTTGATAGGCGAAAGCGCCAAGATCGCGATCGTTATCGTGCTGTTCGTCGTGGTACTGAAGACGATGAAGGTGGTGCCGCTGGCGATGCTCGGCACCTACGTAGCAACCTTCTGCGTATTTTGGATTGCATTGGCGAACGTGCTGCCGCCTTTGGGCGGCACGAATGTGCCGCGCGGACGTGCGAAAAACAGTTGATTTGAGGCGATTGAGACATAGATAAGACTTGAAATGGCAGCAGAAGAAACCACCAGCGCAAACGAATACATCCTCCATCACTTGACGTTCCTCTCCAACAAGGAACCCAAGGGAATCGTGGATTTTACGGT
>Ga0193753_10003447_pt1 | contig 11649 bp, 11 predicted proteins | sample H1c2metaG_FD_144925 | JGI IMG/M metagenome (GOLD analysis project Ga0193753, IMG submission 144925) | Soil microbial communities from a riparian zone of the East river system, Colorado, United States - H1c2 | ecosystem: Environmental > Terrestrial > Soil > Riparian zone | place: USA: East... | reverse complement strand
GTGCGACTTGTCTCGCGCTTGCCGTGCCGCCGAACGCCCACCTGGACTACACGGGCAACGACTGGTCCTGCGGCGAGGGCTTCCAGAAAACATCAGGCGCCTGCACGACGCGCAAATAGTCCTCTGCGCGCGGTCTATGTGCGGTTGCGCACCGACAAGTGTGCGTCGTGCACGCACACTCCGCACACTGGTGGGTTCCGCTTAGGCGCAGCCCGTCGTCATCAGTAGAGACTGCCCATGAATCCCTTTCCCAAGACTGCAAGCGCCACCCGACGCCGCCTGCGCTTCGTCGTACCGGGCGTAGTCCTGCTCGTCGCGGCCTGCGCCAGCACACCGCCCATTCCCGCCACCAATCTTCAAGCCGCGCAGCAGGCGATCGCCAATGCCGAGCGCGTCGACGCCGGCACTCATGCCGCCGCGGAGCTCAGCGAGGCCCGAGTCAAGCTTTCCTCGGCCCAGCAGGCCGTCAACGAGAAGAAAATGATCGCCGGTGAACAATTTGCCGACGAAGCGCGCGCCGAAGCGGAGCTTGCGGCCGCGAGAAGCGGCGCCGTCAAGGCGATCGCCGTGAATGACGATATCAAGCACAGCACGGCGACCCTGGTCGAAGAGATGCAGCGCAAGACCGGAGGCACGCCATGAACTTTGCTAACTACCCATTTTCCCGCACCCTGATCGGCGTAGCTGTCGCCGCCAGCGTATTCATAGGCTGTGCCTCGACTCCCAAGAAGCCCATTGGATCCGAGCAGGTCCGCGCAAAGCTAACCGCGCTTCAGGGCGAGCCGGCTCTCGCGAACCGCGCGCCGGTGGCGATCAAGGATGCCGAGGTTGCCGTGCGCGAAGCCGAAATTCCGCAGAAGGATCTGGTGCTGGCCGCGCATCGCGTGTACATCGCGGATCGCAAGGTCGACACCGCCCGCGCGCTCGCGGAAACTCGTTCGGCCGAGGAAGCGCGGACCGCGTTGAACGAGCAGAGCGAAAAGGCGCGTCTCGATTCGCGTACCCGCGAAGCCGACGTGGCCAAATCGGATGCCGTGGTTGCACGGGCCGACAGCGCCGCGCAGAGGCTCGCCGCGAATGAGTCCGAGCAGGATGCCGCCGAGCTGCGACGTCAGCTGGAAATCCTGCAGGCGAAACCGACGGATCGCGGCCTGGTGCTGACGCTGGGTGACACGCTGTTTGCCACCGGCAGGTCGGAGCTCAAGTCCGGTGCCACGGCGAATCTGGATCGGGTCACCGCGTTCATGAACGAATATCCCAAGCGGACCGCGGCCATCGAAGGCTTCACCGACAGCATGGGCAGTGAAGAGATGAACCAGTCGCTGTCGCAGCGTCGCGCCGACGCGGTGAAGAGTTACCTGGTCGGGCAGGGCGTGGGCTCGGCACGGCTCAGTTCCTCGGGCAGGGGAGAGAATGGTCCGGTCGCCGACAATGAGTCCGCCGCGGGCCGCCAGCAGAACCGCCGCGTCGAAGTCGTGATCAGTCCGATCGCGGACGACGGAACGAACTGAAAAGAACAGCGTGGATCAGCGCCTGGATTGGGCCGCCTGACAGCGGCTCATTCCGGGCTTTTTCTTACAGGGGCGCATCAGTGCGAGTCATAAGCTTGCCCCATGTGGCCATTTCGAAAGGACTCGGCGGGTAACGTCAGATCGCGCGAGGCGTATTGGCTTCTGCGTAACGGCATCGGCGATGCGGGCGCGGAACTCGGCGAATCGATCGACTGCGACATCGCCATCATTGGCGCCGGCATCACCGGCGCACTGGTGGCGGATGCATTGATCGCCACCGGCCAGCGCATCGTGGTACTCGACGCGCGTGACGTCGCGCAGGGAAGCACGTCGGCTTCCACCGCATTGTTGCAATATGAGATCGACACTCACCTGATTGAACTCACGCGGATGCTTGGCGCGGAGCGCGCCATGCGAGCGTATCGCGCGTGCGCGGAAAGCTTTGCGCGGCTCGAAGCACGTTTTCCGGAACTGTTGCCGCTCGCCGGTTATGAGCGCCGGCCGAGCCTGTACCTGGCTGCCGACGAAAAGGCGGTACCGACGTTGCGTGCCGAGCTGGCCGCGCGCCTCGACATCGGCTTGCGGTGTGAGTGGTTAGACGGAGACACGCTGCGAGAACGCTTCGGCTGCCGGCGGCCCGGGGCAATTTTCTCCGCGCTCGGCGCGCAGGTGGATCCATTCCGACTCACGCGTGGTCTGTTCGCCGCGAACGCCCGCCACGGCGTGCGAATCTTCGCGCGCACCAAAGTGACAAAAATCGAGGAGGGCGCCGACAGACTGCGCCTGCTGACCGCCGGCGGAAAAGTCGTGACGGCAAGTCACGCGGTGGTTTGCGGCGGCTACGAGTCGCTGGATTTTCTGCCGGGCGGATTTGCCGAGATCAACAACACCTTTGCGCTGGTTACCGAGCCACTGGAACGCCGCGAATGGCTGGCAAACCTGCCACTGGTCTGGGAAAGCGATCGGCCCTACCTCTACCTGCGCAGCACTCCCGACGGGCGGCTGCTCGTCGGCGGCGCCGACCTGCCGTTCAAGAATGCGGCGGCCCGCGATCTGCTGCTGCCGCGTCAGGTGAGAAAACTCGCCGATCAGTACCGCGACTTGTTTGGCGAGGAGCTGCCGCCGGTGGCCTATGCCTGGGCCGGCAGCTTTGCCGAGACGGCCGATGGATTGCCTTACATCGGCCGCGCGCCCGGCATGAATCCGCGGTTGCAGTTTGCGCTGTGCTATGGCGGCAACGGCATCACCTATAGCGTCCATGCCGGCGAGATCATTCGCGCCGGCATCGAAGGGCGCGAACATGTTCTCGAAGACGTCTTTGGCTTCGGGAGGCTCGAGAGTTCGTTGTCCCGGGACGCAATTCGACGCAAGTAGGCCCGGGAGTCATTGTCTCGCCACCGCTGGCGGGACAATAATTGCGCATTGCGGAAAACTATTCCGGGTGAGGCGGGGACCAACCCCCATGTTTATTAATGACACCGGTCGACTTCCCGATTCGGGGCGGGTTTGTGTACAGGGATTTCAGGCCGGTGAGGCCGCGACAGGGGCTTATTACAGTCTGCTCATCGATGCCGCGCGCGCCGAGGTGCAGCCCATGTCGGAGCCGCGCAACCCGGCACACGTGCTGGGCGTGGGCACCCACATTCAGTCCGTCAACGGGCCGGTCTTCGCGGCCTATTTCGCCGCGTCGCGCGAGCGCTTCGACGCGCAGCCTAACTATCAGGCCGGGTTGTTCGTGCTCGTGGACGGCGCGGTGTATTCGGTGAAAAGCGAAAACATCGACACCACGATCCGTCGCCGGTTCAGTACGCGTGAGTTCACGCTGCTGCGCGGCGACCGCCCGCAACGCAGCGTGCAATATGCCTGGCCCTGGTACCGCGAGCCCTTCGTCTCGGGCGCCGGCGGCGTGCGCTCGGGCGACTTCATGCGCGAGATGGCGGCGATGGTGCGCACGTACGGTTGAAACCGCGCGCGGGTCAGCGTTTCTTCTCCACGTGACCGCCGAATTGCTTGCGCATCGCCGACAAGAGGCGATCGCCGTAGTCCGCGTTGCCACGGGATTCGAAGCGGCTGAACAGCGCAGCGGTAATAACCGGCGCCGGCACGCCTTCATCGACCGCGGCCGCCACGGTCCAGCGGCCCTCACCTGAATCCGAGACGCGGCCGGCGAAGGCGGCAAGGCTGGCATCTTCGGCCAGCGCCGCGGCAGTGAGGTCGAGCAGCCAGGAGCGCACGACACTGCCGTGTCGCCAGACTTCGGCGATCTGCGCAACCTCGAAGTCATAGGCGTAGTGCTCGGGATGCGCCAGTGGCGTGGTCTCGGCGTCCTTTTCGCGCGGCCGAGTGCCGATGTTGGCATTGCGCAGGATGTTGAAACCCTCGGCGTAGGCCGCCATGACGCCGTACTCGATGCCGTTGTGCACCATCTTCACGAAGTGGCCGGCGCCGTGCGAGCCGCAGTGCAGGTAGCCGCGCGCGGCGGTGCCGCCTGAACCACTGGTGTAGCTAGAGCCGTCGCCGGGGGCGAGCGCGGCGAACAGCGGCTCGAGCCTCGCGACCACGGTCTTCTCGCCGCCGATCATCAGGCAATAGCCGTTCTCACCGCCGGCGAGGCCGCCGCTGGTGCCCACGTCCAGGTAGTGAATGCCGGTTTTGGCGAGTTCCGCGCCACGGCGCAGGTCGTCGCGGTAGTAGGAATTCCCGCCATCGATGATCACGTCGCCCGGTGCGAGCAGTGGACGAAGATTCGCGAGCTCCTGGTCGACGATGGCAGCCGGCAGCATGAGCCAGATGACGCGCGGCGCCGCGAGCGCCGCGACGAACTCCGGCAGTGAAGTGGCGCCGGTGACATTCTTGATGCCTTGCGGTCCTGCCAGCGACTGCACTGCCGCGGCATTGGCGTCAAAAGCGACGCAGTGAAACCCGGCGCCGGCAAGGCGCCGCACCATGTTGCCGCCCATCCGTCCCAGGCCAATGAAGCCAATTTCGTTCATATGAGTCTCTCAGTGAATTCGCTACAGTGTAGTCCCATGAAAGTTACCCGACGCAGTGAAGACCGGGGTCACGCCGACCACGGCTGGCTCAATTCGTATCACAGCTTCTCGTTCGCAGACTATTTCGACGAGGACCAGGTTCAATTCGGTCCGCTGCGCGTGCTCAACGAAGATCGCGTCGCGCCGGGCCAGGGTTTCGGGACCCACGCCCACCGCGACATGGAAATCATCAGCTACGTGCTCGATGGGGAGCTCGCGCACCAGGATTCGACCGGCACGGCTTCGACCATCCGCCCGGGCGATGTGCAGCGCATGAGCGCCGGCAGCGGCGTACGCCACAGTGAATTCAATGCCTCGCCCGATCATCCGGTGCATTTTCTGCAGATCTGGCTTCAACCCAATGTCACGGGCATACCGCCCAGCTACGAAGAGAAGCGCTTCGAGCCCGCCGAGAAGCGCGGCCGGTTGCGCTTGATCGCCTCGGCGGATGGCGATCAAGGCTCGGTACGAATTCACCAGGACGTGCGGGTGTATGGCGGACTGTTCGATGGCGTCGAGAGCGCCACGCTCGAACTTGCGACAGGGCGGCGTGCCTACATCCATGTGGCGCGCGGGTCCGTTCACGTCAACGACGTGGAACTCAACGCGGGTGATGCGCTCAAGCTGACCGACGAGCGGCGCGTGGAAATTGCCCGGGGCGGCAACGCTGAGATCCTGGTGTTCGACCTGCCGCCAAACTAGTTCGACAGACTAGTCCGGCGGAAAAGGCATGGCCTTGGGCATGCGCGTCGCGGGTGCGACCCGCTTCCTGCCGGCGCTCGCGTCGACACCGCGCCACCACGTTTCGAGCTTTCTTTGCTCGGCCGGTTCCACGGGTTCGCCGAGTCGCGGCATCAGGAGTTGCGCGCCGGTCTTCGGCGCCAATTGCAGCAGCGTCTCCGCCGGCTCGTCCCACGCGTGCAGCGCGAGGTTGAACGTGCCCCAATGGATTGGCAGGAAAGGGCCTCCGCCGAGCAGCGCATGCGCCGACAACGCGTTCTGCGGCCCCAAGTGAATGTTGCCCCAGGCCGGATGGAATGCGCCCACCTCCAGCATGACGAGATCGAAGGGACCGAGACGATTGCGGAGGTCGGTGTACTCGGTGGTGAGCCCGGTGTCACCGCTGAAGAACACCTTGTGGCGCTCCGACTCGATGACGAACGACGACCACGCGGTACGGTTGCCGTCCTTGAGCCCGCGGCCGGAAAAGTGCTGCGAAGGCGCGGCTGTGATGGTGAGTCCGGTATTCGGGATGCGATGCGATTCCCACCAGTCGAGCTCGGCGATGCGCCCGGCCGCGATACCGAAAGCTTCGAGGTGCGCGCCCACGCCGAGCGAGGTGACGATGGGTGCTGCTGCCTTTCGCATCTGCCGCATCGTGGTGTAGTCGAGATGATCGTAGTGATCGTGCGAGACGATGACGGAATCGAGCGGCGGCAGATTGCGCAGCGGCACCGGCACGGGCTGAAAGCGCTTCGGCCCGATGAAGCGCGACGGTGACGCACGCGGACCCCAGACCGGGTCGGTGAGCACGCGCCACCCATCGATTTCGATGAGCACGGTCGAATGGCCTAACCAGGTGGCGCGCAGTCCGCTCTGCGGCGGCCGCGTCCACGCGTCGAGCGGGTTCAGCGAGGGCAGCGGAGCTTCGGGCACGCGGCGATTTCCGCCGCAGAGAAAATCGCTGAGCGAGGGCATCGCGACACCCAGCTCGCCGCGCGGCGCCGTATGGGTATTGCGGAAGCGCATGCCGTCCCAACGCGGCGACGCGGCGATTCGTTCCAGGCGAATTTCTTTCGAGTGATGGGCGGAGTTCATGGTCTCGTCTCTGATGGGAACGCTATCAACACCGGCGCAATTGTACGAACGTGCATCAATTTGTGCGCATGTGTCGTTGCCGCCCACGAATCGCCCTGTATCCGGGCAACCCATCTTGCGCAATAGGTAGGCCGAACATCCTGCCTTCAAGTCGGCTGACAAGTATCGAACTTCCGCGCCGACACCGGTCTATCCCAAAAGAGATAGGTTGCAACCCTTTCTTTGGATATATCCATCCGACACCTTCGAGCAATTTCGGTTGCATCAGAAACCGACGATGATTCGTTCAAATGAACATGAACTCTGATCGCAACGACAAGAAGGGAAGGAAAGCGTTCCGATCTCTGTTCGCCACATTGCTGCTGACAGCCACCATGTCGAGCGGCGCCGCCGTTCCCACCGACCTCATCCCCAGCGAATTGCCGCCTTCCTATTTCGATCCTGTCGATCTGGTGGTGCCGCCGCAGTGGCCTGAAGAGACTCTGCGCATCGACGACTCAGAGGCAACCGACGTGGCCATCTCGCTGTCGGAGGAAGCTTGGGAAGTTTCCGAGGCGCCCGGAGCCCGCCTGACACGACCGATCAAGGAAGCCGCCAGGCTTTGCGACGACTGTGAGTTTCACATCGGCGTCGGCAGCACGTACCACGCGTTCAAAGGCACGAGTGGCGTGGTGATTCCGATGACCGTGACCTGGGATCGCAGCCGCTGGGAATTCGGCGTCTTCCGTTTCGCGACCTCGCAGGTGTCTTCCGACAACCAGGAGCGCACCGAACAATTGATTGCGCACCCGTATTGGGGCGCGTCGCTGTCGCGCCGATTCCAGTTCCTCGACCGCGGTCCGTTGCGTGCTTTCTTCGGATTTGGCGTGTCGTACAAGACTGAGCAGGACATCCTGAGCGTGACGCACTGGAACTTCTCTTCACAGCTCGGCATTCGTTTCCAGCCGCCGAACTTCCCCGCGATTTTTGAGCTGTCCGCGCGCCACTGGTCGAACGGCGGTGTCAAGACGCCGAATCGCGGCCAGGACTTCAGCGTGCTCACGATTCGCTTCGATCGTTGATCGCGCGGCCGCGATTCACCGACCCCGTTATTCGCTGAAGACGGGCCCGTTGCCGAGCACGCGAAACCATTTTGTGATGATGACCTTGTGTCCTCGCGTCACCGGCTCGCCGCAATGCTTCGTGGCGAGATTCGGTGAACCGTCCGGATGCAGGTTGCTCCAGAGCAGCGCCATGCCGGCTTTGGGCGTCACCGCGTAGCCGATTTCGGTGAAGCGCGTGTCGCCACCTTCCATGCCGTCATTGAGATACACCATGAACGTCCAGGTGCGGTTGCCGCGAACGCCCGCGAAACGCTGATAGTCGGTGCCGCTCGGAGTGAAGAAGTCCCAGTGCGGCTTGAACTGTTCCCCGACGTCGTAGCGTTGCGCCTGGATCGCTTCGCCATACTCGGCGCGAATACCCATGGCTTTGCAGATCTTGGCGTCGATCGCCAGCGCCACCGGGCTGCGCAGATGCGCCAGCAGACAGGTCTGACTGTTGCGGAACAATTCGTCGCCGATGTCGTACGACAGCGGCGAAGGCCTCAGGTTGTGAGCGGCGAGTGCGGTGACACGCTGGCACTCCTTCGCGCTCATGAACTCTACACGTACGAAGAGATCGAGACCGGTGACGTCGAGCTTCTTCAGCTGCGGCGGCGCGCGGCGGATCAGCGGGGGTAGTTCGAGCGTGCCACGTGCAAGCGCGCTGTCGAGCGGACGGATGACTTCGAGCACTGCGCTGATGGCCTGGTCGGAGATCCCGCCCTTGTTCAGGAATGCTTTCACCTCGCCGAAATCGGCCCCGTATGCGACCTGCTGACGCAGCCATGTGACCCAGCCGGGCTCGATCTCCTTTTCTCGACTCATGCGCGTGCCTTCTAGCACACCCTGGCCATGCACCATCGGAATCCACCTACAGGAAAGCGTGAACCGTACAGGCACACTGGCCGCCTGTTTCATCGAATCTAACACCAGGACGCGAGTTTCGAAGGGAGCGGTTCGGCCCGACACCCATGTTCAGGAACGACCGGAATCTGTCAAAACGCCAGTACGTCCGCCTGAAGGGCTGGCTCACGCTGGGCAGCATCGGGATCATGCCGCGGCTGATCATCGCGTTCGCTTCCGTGGGCGCATTGGCGGCGACGGCAAACCTGATCGTCGAAAACGGCGTCGCCATCCTCGAGCAGCAGCGGACCGTGGCGATGGAACGCAGCGCGCTCGACACCCAGCAAATCACTGCATTGCGTGAGTCGATGGGTCGCGCCAGACGCGCGTCAATGTCGGCCGAGCTCCTGGGCGCATTGGCCGACTTCGATCGCGCGGTCCACGAACACGCGGACGCCGACTCGCGCGCGTCGGCGACGCGCTATTCCCATGTCCGATCCGCGCTGGACGACGCGGTGCGCAGGTATCTCGAGGAAACGGGTGCGCCTCCGGGCGACCTGGCTCGCGTCATCGCAGAACACAAGAAGAGCGCTGGCGCGGTCGTGCAGGCGCGCCGCGTTCGCCGCGAACTGTTTACGCGGTATTCGAATGTTCTGGTGGGCATGGATGAGCGCGTCAGGATGTCGATCGAGCAGAGCTTGACGATCCGCGGACGAGTGGCCGCGCGCCAGCCGCTGCTCGACGTGCGCGAGCACCTCGACGAACTACGGGCCACGTTCGTATCTCCCGGGTCATTCGACGCCGGCGAACTGAACACGGGCCCACTCGCCGTAGCGGAGAGAACCCTCGCGACCACGCTGCGCAACCAGGAGGCAGCGCTGCGTCACGCGCCGGGAGCAGCCTGGTACACGGCTATGACCGGCGACCTGCAGGCACTCACAACCTCACGTGTATCGATCTTCCAAAACGAGGAGCGCCGGCTCGCTGCCGCCGATGCCTTCGCGCGCGAATCGCACAAGCTGGCGGCGCTGTTGCCAGCGCGCTTCCAGGAAGCGCCGCTGCCGCAGGCGGCTCCGCAGCCGGAAGCAACACAGGCGTTCGTACCAGCCCGTGAAACGAGTCCTGACCGCTCGCTCGTGGCCTGGGTCAGCGCCGTGGTCCTCGCGATGCTTCTCTATCTCTGCTTCGCGACAATCTTCAGTATCGTGCGGCCGGTACGGCGGCTGTTAGCCGCCACTCGCCGCGTGGCGCGCGGCGAAAACGCCCGCGTCGTGGCCAGCGGTGGCATCCGCGAGCTCGATACGCTGACCGTGGCCTTCAACTCAATGGCTCAACGAAGCGCTCGATCGGGCGCGCGTCACAGGCAGTCGCGTCGGCGTCTTCTTCCTCGACGTCGACAACTTCAAGACGCTCAACGACAGCATGGGTCATCCGTACGGGGATCGCGTGTTGATAGCCATTGCGCGGCGTCTCGAGGCCATCGCGCAGGACCGCGGGTTCGCCGCGCGACTCGGCGGTGATGAATTCACCCTGGTGCAGCAGTGGGTCCCCGACGCCGACGGGATACTTGCCTTCGGCACGAGCATCGTGCGCGCTTTCGATGCACCCCTGCTGGTGGACGAGCGGGAAGTCATAGTAAGTGTCAGCGTGGGTGCGAGCGTGTTCCCCGATCACGAGCGCGATGCGGAGGCACTGCTGCGTGCGGCGGATGCGGCGCTGTTCCGCGCCAAGGCGCTCGGACGCAGCCAGCTCGCGACGTTTACACCGGAGCTGCTGGTCACCGCGTCGGCGAAGTTCGAGATTGAACAGAGATTGCGACGTGCCATCCAGAACGGCGAGTTCGAATTGTTCTATCAACCGCTGATCGACATTGGGACGCTCGACGTGGCGCTGGTCGAAGCGCTGATTCGCTGGCGCATGCCGGACGGCAGTTTCCGGTCGCCCGACGAATTCCTCGCGGTGGCAGAGGAATCAGGGATCATCGTCGAAATCAGCGACTGGGTATTGCGCACGGCCATCGAGACGGCCGCCCAATGGCATCGTGGCGCGTGGCCCGATGCGCGAGTTGCCATCAACGTGTCGCCGCGGCAATTCCTGGACTATCGATTCGTGAGCAAGCTCGAGGAGCTGCTGAAGGAATTCGAGCTGCCCGCTCGCTGCGTCGAGCTCGAGCTCACCGAGTCCGTGTTGCAGACCGGGCCTCATACGATCAAGGCACTCGATCAGCTGCGTTGTATCGGAGTCGCCATCGCGCTCGACGACTTCGGCACCGGATTTTCCTCGCTGGCGTCGCTGCAGCAGCTGCCGCTCACGCGCGTCAAGCTCGATCGAAGCCTGATCGAGGGTATCGACATCAGCGCGCGCGCCGCATCCATCGCGCGCGCGACGATCGCGCTGTGTCGCGGTCTGGGTCTCGATGTCACCGCCGAGGGTGTGGAGCGGATCGAGCAGTTCGCCATGCTGCTGCCGCATCGCGCGATCTCGCTGCAAGGTTATCTATTTTCCCGCCCGGTTCCCCGCGATGACTTGCTGCCGCTGCTGAAGCGCCTGCCTGCGTATTGCCAGGAGCTGCAGAAACTATCGCAGAAGCTGCCTGCGCCGGTGCAGGCCGCGCCGAGTGAAAAGCGGAGAGCGGCGCTCGCCCTGGTCCGGGATTGATCAGTGTCGGCCGCTGTGCGAATGCACATGGCGAGTGGGCGGATACGTACAGCGCGATGCGCTGGAACGCGCTTGACTATCTAGCGCGCGTTGCTGGAAGCTTCTGCCGTGCAGGGAGCGCCGGAATTTCGCGGACCAAGAGGCGAAGGCTCGCTCCCTTTAGCTCAGCTCCACCAGGTCAAGCAACCGCGATTTCGAAACACTTTACGTACATTCCACTAATAAGCTAGTCCGCGCGGCTCATGCGAGTGAGTGGAGCTGCTCACTCTCCAATGCGCCCCGCTGAACTCGAGCAGGGAGATTGGATATGAGACTGATCAGTGCAGCTGTCTGCGCCGGATTGATTGCCGTGTCTTTCGCAACGATTCCCCGCGCCGACGCAACCAGCGTCAAACACTTCGATCTCGGGCACATGACGGCGTCGGCTGGCCGCGTGTTTCGGGGAACGGTCACCGACGTGCGCCCGGGAACCGTCAAGGTCGGTGGCGGGCAGCTGGCCACGACCATCTATCGGATACGCGTGATCGAAACCTTCAAAGGTGAATTTGCAACGTTCAAGAACATCACCTACGCCGACGTCGAAATGATCGGCAGCCTCAAGGCCGATTCTGCAGGCAGCGGCGTCCGTCACTTTTCAGTCTTCCGCGATATGCCGCGCCTCGAACGCGGGCGGGACTATCTACTGTTCCTCACCACCGAGAGCAG
>Ga0193753_10003446_pt1 | contig 11652 bp, 9 predicted proteins | sample H1c2metaG_FD_144925 | JGI IMG/M metagenome (GOLD analysis project Ga0193753, IMG submission 144925) | Soil microbial communities from a riparian zone of the East river system, Colorado, United States - H1c2 | ecosystem: Environmental > Terrestrial > Soil > Riparian zone | place: USA: East River... | reverse complement strand
GTCGCCGCTCTCGACCGTTTCTTACGGCAGCAACCCACGTATCGTGTTGTGCTCATCGGCATCGGCGGCGACTTGTTGCGCGAATTGATCCGAACTCGCGTGCGTCATGGCGCGGAGAGAATCGTGATCCCGGACTTCGTGGACCGGCAAACGCTGATTCGTTTCTATCAGGAATCGCAGATCATATTCGTGCCATCGCGTTCCGAGAGCCTTCACTTGGCAGCGGCAGAAGCGTTGTGTTGCGGCTGCTCCGTCGTGGGCGCCGGCATCATCCCATCCATGCAATGGTTTGCCGGACGCGCCTCCGGGACATTGGCGCCACGCCGGACAGCCGCCGATTTTTCTGACGCCCTCCTGGCGGAAGCCCAAGCCTGGGCACACGACGATCGCGATCCTGTAGCCATCAGCGCGGATTGGCGCAGCCGAATACTGGATACGGTTTCGGCCCGCCGAATCCTGGACGAGGTGGAAGCACTCGATGCTTCGCCTGCGGCCCAAATCTCATAACGTCCCGCTAAGTTAGAATGGCGCGCGCAAAGAATTTCCTGCGAGGACTTGGTTCCGGCTACCTGCTGCTGCTCGGCAACACGGTTTGGACGCTACTCTCTCTTCCCTTCGCGCTGCACTTCCTCGGGGAGGGCGAATACACCGTCTGGCTTTTGGTCAGTCAAGTGGCCAGCTATCTAGCAATGATCGATCTGGGAACCAGCGGCTCAGGCATTCGCCTTCTGGTGGACCACAAAGACGCTCCGGACAAGGGCGATTACGGCAGCCTGATCCAGTCGATGTGTTTCACCCAACTGATTCAAGCGGGTTTGATCCTCGCGTTGGGACTGGGAGCAACCAGTCTTCTTCCGCGAGTCATGGACAACCTCCCCCCCGCGCTGGTTGGGGACTTTCAAATGCTTTGGATTTGGCAGGTCATTTTTCTGTCGATGAACTTTGCTCTCCGTATCGGGAACCAAATCCTGAACGCGCATCAGCGCATCGACATTTCCAATTGCATCCAGGTCGGCGCGTTTGTCCTGAACCTGGCGCTGCTGCTGGGGTGCTTGCAAGCCGGACTGAGGCTCTACAGTTTCGTCATTGCCCAAGGCGTTTCCTCGTTGCTCATGCTCCTGACCCTGCTGGCGGCGTGCGTTTGGCTCAAGCTGTTGCCGCCGCGCGACGCCTGGGGATCCGTGTCGCGCGGGCATCTCAAACGGCTCATTGGATTTGGCTCCGAGTTTTTTCTCATCATTCTCGGGACGACGTTGATCAGCGGCAGTCAGATCATTCTTTTGACCAGGTTCCTGAAACCGGAAGTCGCGCTGGAAGCGGCTCTCGTCTGGGGCGTCATGACAAAACCCTTCACGTTATGCCTGCAAATCGTATGGAAGATTGTGGGTGCGGCGACGCCGGCCTTCTCCGAGATGTTCGTGCGCGGTGAAATGGATCGTTTGTGGAAACGCTACCGTTCGGTGTTGGAATTGTCGGTTTTGTTGAGCGGCTATCTTGGACTGTTAATCGGCTTCGGAAACAATGCGTTTATCGAGGTGTGGACCAGGAAGCCATTCCATTGGGCGCCCATCAATAACTGGCTCCTCGCCGTGTGGTTGCTGTTGCTGGCCGAAACGTGTTGCCACACCTCTCTGATTCTTTACCTCAAACGAGTCCAGGCGCTGAAAATTGTTTACCTGATCGAGGGGGCCGCGTTCGTGCTTTTCTCCAGCGTCATTATTCCCCGCTTCGGCATCACCGGCATGTTGCTCTGTTCGATAGGATGCACCCTCTCGCTGACCTGGTCCTATGGAACATACCGCCTCTCCGAGTTGGTGGAGAAGCCGCCGCGCACCGTCGCTGTGGAATGGCTTCTACCCCTTGCTCGGTTTCTCGCGATCATGCTTCCTATCGGGATTGTCCTGGGCTACTTCACGCGCGAGTCCTCCTGGCTACGCCTGGCCGGGTGCGTGGCGCCGCTGGCCATCCTCGGCCCGCCCATCGCACTGCGCTATTGCGTGCCTTGCGATCTATTGGCGGAATTCATCTTGCGTCTGCCTCGCTGGTCGCGCCGCCTGGCCGGAATGCTAGTGGGAAATCCAAGGTGATTGAAGGTGTGGAGATCCACAGCGGACGGCTCGATTCCCTGACTCAACCGCAAACTGTTTCATTCGCGTTGTGCGTCTGTCGCAGGACCCTCGAATCGCAACTCCTCTGAAGGAGCGCGCCACCTCAGGCCGGCTTCCTCGCTACAGTCCGCAGCCGTTTGGCAAACATCCCCGGCCAAACGTCTTGCAAGAAACGCAAATGCAGGAACGCGGGAAGATTTCGGCGCGCAAAATCGCTCACATGGGCAAATGGACCGCCGGCACGAAAGACATCCCAGATCGTGGCTTGATCGAAACTGTAAACGCGAATGTCGGTGAACCCAGCATCACGCAATAACCGCGTGAGCATGAGCTTGCTGAAATATCGGATATGCACGCCGTTGTAGCGGTTCTTTTTGGGGTCCTCCGGCTCCGAAGGCACCTGTGCGCGAAGCAGTGCCAGCAAGCGACATTCGTGATAACCAAAATTGGGAACGGTCACCATCACCGTTCCTCCCGGTTTCAACACTCGGTACAATTCTCGTGCCGCCGCGAGCGGATCGAAAAGATGTTCCATTACTTCCACGCTCAGCGCTCCATCAAAGGTTGCATCAGGTGCTTCCGTTCGGCTCGTTTGGGGATCAATTTGGAGAGCTGGAAATCCACGTTCGCGAGTGCGGGACAGGGCAATTCCCGAAACATCCGCGCCCACATACTCCTTCACAGACGCGGCGAGCCGAGATTGGTAGGCATCGCCCATTCCGCAGCCGTAATCCAGCACTCGTTCGAGACCTCTGAGCGGTTCCAGAGTCTTCATCAAGTATTCCGGCCACTCCGGATTGCGATGGAGTCCGTTCTGCCAATACTGATCATAAAAGGACGTTGGATTCACAATGCCAAGCTAGGAAACGGCCAAGGCAGGGTCAAGGGTCAGAGATACATCAAGCAGCGCCAGCCCATGGGTCTATACCGTGCGCGGGCCCGGACGGGATCCAGTGTCGCGAGAAAATTGTGCGTCTCCTGTTGCCCCGATTGTTGCGGTGCGCTCGGTGCGAGCAGGAAAGGTTTGAGTCGTCCAGAACCCAGTTTGAAAACCTCGTACCCGTGCTGCTGCAAAAACTCCGTCACCGGGCTGGGCTGTGGTGCAAAATCCTCGAAGATAATATCGCGAATGGCCCCGCGTCGAAGAGCCTGCTTCGCGCCGCGCAAAACTTCAAGCTCATGGCCTTCAACATCGATTTTGCAAACGGCTACCTGAGAGAGATTGTTTATGTATTCGTCCAACCGGGCGACTTTGACCTGAAAACGCCGACCCCCTTGGGTCACGGCTGTTCGCAAGGAGGCCGAGCCACGATTGGTTTCAAACTCCTCGCCGCAATCTAGCAGAGCTTCACCGTTTGCACTGCCCAAGGCGATCTGTTCGATTTGAATCGGTGCGAACTTCGCACGATCCCAACGAGCCGCATTCTGGCGTAACTCAGCAACGATCTCGGGATGCGGCTCAAAAGCCAACACCGCCCCTCCAGGTCCGACGCGGCGGGCCATGAGCGAACAGTTCTGCCCAATGTTCGCGCCCACTTCGATGGCCGTCTCTTCACGATCCAGCAACCGCGCGATCGCTTCGGGAACGACTTTGTCGAAAACGCCGTAGTAATAAAGTCCTCGCCCAATCATCTCACCCGTGTGGGCCATGACGACGGCGCCCCACGGAAGCCGAATTAGCTCTCGCGCCTGCGGCCGGTGCCACAGCCGGCGGAACCTCTGGAACGCCTGCCGGGGATGGAAAAGGTATTCCGGCGTGGTCACAAATGTGATCGGGTTCAACATGGCTTGCGAAGAGTTCGCTGAAAGGAGAGCACGTGGCAACCTAGATTCCGATGCGTTGCAGGCATTGCAGGAAATTCTCCTCGAACCGCTCAAAGGATAAAACTTCGGGATTGAAATGGCGCTGCGGTGGCGCGTTCCGAACCATGACGTTGTCGGCCAGCTTTAGAATTGCCTCGGCGACTGCCGGCGCGTCACGAATGGGAACCACCTGCCCCATTTCCTCGGAAGAAACGAAATCGTTGGCCCCCGTGTGCGGGGTCAGCACGACGGGCAATCCACACGACATCGCCTCCAGAGCGGTGCGCATCAATCCCTCTTCCAACGATGGGAGAACGAAAATATCCGCGCTGCGCAGGCGCTCGGCTAGTTGCGCATGTGGCAGCGGAGGAGACCAATCGATCGGCAAATCGGAAAAAGTCTTCATGATGGGGCGCATGCTGTCGTGGACGCTGTCGGTTAGAAAAAAACGCGCGGAGGGATGCCGCCAATGGACCATGCGAAAGGCCTCCAGCATATAAGGCGCACCTTTGCGGAGGGAAACGGCGCCGGTGGAAATAATTGTCAGCGGCCGACTCGCAGGGCGCGGCTCAGTCGCGGGACGGAAGCACCGAAGATCGACGGGGTAAAAGGTTGGGAAAATCCGATCGGCGGGAAAACCTCGCTGCAAAAAAGAGGAGGCTACGAACTGGCTCGGCGCGAGCACGTAATCCAAATCCTCTATCATGGCGAGGGCGCGTTGGTACTGGAAAAAAGAGATTGGCGGCAAGTTACAGTTCCAGCGCTGATGTTCTTCCGAAAGGATTTCCCAGAAAGTCTGCGGATGAGAATTGCCCGCATCCAGGAAAGTTTTTCCGCCTGTGGAACGCGCAAATCGAAAACACGCATTCGCGTAGCCGTAGCTCGAGATCACGTGCTCGCCTGCTTTCATTTGCTTCTGCACCCACTGATCAAGCCACGGATGCATGCGATATCGAAACGATTCAGATCGTTGGCCCGGAAACAATTTGGCGGCGATGTAGGCCAGTCCGCCGAAGGCAGGCAGCAGTTTGACCAGTTCGGGGGAAATGCTATGTGGTCCCCGCCTGGTGCCGTAGCCCCCCATCCGCAGTCGCCCGGACCGAAAGAGAACTCGCACGTAATCATCGGTCGCTCCGCGTGCCGGGAGCGCGGCGACAAAATTGGGCGAATGCAGGGGGGACGGTGGAACGGTTTCAGTCATTGCTCTGCTCTGCCGGTGAAGGAAGCGTAAAGATTGGTCGAGACAGAGTCCGTCCCTGTGATTGCAGCCAATCCTTGCGCGGGATCATCGAGGTTCTCGATTTCTGCGTACCCCAGACCGCGGAGTATCGCGATAAATTCGTGACCGGAAAAACCGGCCGCTTTCGCGCGAGCGCCATTGTATTCGAGAATCAAATGCCTCGGTCGCCGTGCGCCCAAACTGCGGAGCACCGCAATCTCCGCGCCCTCCGCATCGATCTTCAACAGATCGATTGACGCGCACTCGGCAAGCTCTTCAAGCCTGACGGTTTCGACAAACAACACCTTTCCCGCCGACGCCTCGGGTTTTGAGACCAGGCTGTGACAGCCGCAGAGCGATGAAAGATGAATTTCCATGCGACCACTTGTTTCCGCCGCGGCCTTCTCGAGTAACGTCACGTTGCTCAGGCGATTGAGAAGAATATTGGCGCGCAGGGTTTCGACGTTGGCTGGAATGGGTTCGAAAGCAATGACCCGTCCCTGCGGACCCACCAGTTTCGCGGCGAAGAGCGAGAACACACCGATGTTGGCGCCGACGTCGCAAACGGTCATGCCCGCGCGCAGCAAAGAACGCATTCGTGCGGACACCGCGGGTTCATACTCATCCAGCACCAAGTCCCTTTGGCGAGCATCGGCGGGAATGAACATGCGAGAGCCAAGCACCTCGAATTGCGAACAGGACGCCGCCATGTACCAGGCTTTGCGGCGCAAAAAACTCGGAAGGAGCGGCTTGATTCGTTGGACCACAGGCCATCGGCCCGCTCTTACAATCCAGTGCCCGAGTTTTCCATTGGAATCACTTGCCATGCGAAGAAAGCACCTCAGCGTAGAGTTGAGAGTATCGGGCCACCATTCGTTCTGCCGTCATATTTTTTCCCAGCACGGATTCGCGCGCGCGGGCTTGCAACTGATGGCGTCGTTCGCCGTCGCGCATCAAGCGGCCCAGGCCATCCGCCAATTCTTCCACGTTCGCGCGTTCGACGAGTATGCCGTTGTCGCCATGTTGAATCAAATCAGGAATGCCTCCGATGCGCGAGGCGATGCAGGCGCAGCCGTGGTAAAGCGCCTCTTGCAACGTCAGTCCCAGCCCTTCGTGCAGCGAGGGCATGGCAAAGATTTCCACGGATTGAAACCAATGCCGCAGTTCTGCATCCGAACAATTCTGAATCCAGGTGATGCGTGAATGAAGCTCAGCCCGTTGCATGATTGCATTCAATTCGGTGGCCGTGCATTCATCGCCGCTGCGACCGATGAAGACCAAATTCCAGTCGGGAAACTCCCGGACAATCCGCGCAAAGGCGTGCGCCAGGTAAGGCTGGCCTTTGCGCGGGCCGATGGTACCGGCGCAGAGGATTATTTTTTTGCGCGGCAACACGATGACAGGTTCGTTTTCATGGATGCGCGAGTGGTAAACCTGGCGAAACCGCCCGCGCGCGGGCCAGTAGCGGCGGCACAGCGCGCGATAGTCGGCCATTGAAACGGCCACTTCCGCCTGCAAGGAGAGAATCAATTGCATCCGGCTGAACCAGGCCAGAGGGAGCAAGGCCAGCTTGGTGGCCAGCGAGCGTTGCGCGCCGATATAACCTTCGAGGACTCCGAACACTCCGTGATTCGTGGCGAGACACGGCGTGCCTTGGCGGCGCAAATGAATGGGCGGGGAAAAGTTCGGGCTCCGACTGCCCCAGCCGAAGGTGCCGCCGAAATGGAAGTGCGCCAGGTTCAGGTTCCGTTGGGCCAAATCTTCCGCGAGCTTTTTCGAAGTTTGGAGCGTCGCACGTTCTGGTTGCCAGCGAAGATGTTCCTGGATGTGGGTACCAATCGGGGAGTTTCGAATCGTGTGGCTGTCGTCGTCCGAAACCAAAACGATTTCATGACGCGGGGCCAATCCAGCGATTAACTCACGGACAAGAACTTCCGTTCCTCCGTGTTGCTGAATTGGATATTCCAGGCACTGCGCAATTTTCATCCGCCGATGCGGAGGTAAACCGCACGTAAACGTGGTTAATGGAAATGGCTCCCGAATGCAATCTTCGGCGCCACGCCGCGGAAAGGCCACCACATCCTTGGCGGAATCGCCTCGCTCGTTTAGCGTAGCTCCCACGAGCATGATTGAAGATCGATTCAGTGAAGAAAGTTTTCAGGAACATCCAATTCCAGGACGGGCGGGAATGCCGCGGCCATGAAGACCAACACCAAATCCCTCTTCATCTCGATTCTCAAAGCGCAAAGATCGGATTGCGTGTGCGACATCGGATCGCGCGACGGCGATCAATCGTTGCTGTTCCGGCATCTTCTCCCGAACGCGGCGGTGATCGCCTTCGAGGCAAATCCCATCAACTTTGAAATGATGCAGGCCAATCCGAATCTGAAAGACAATCGTATCGAGCTGTTCCCTTACGCCATTTCAAACCAGCGCGGCACGGCGGGATTTCACATTACCGACGTTGATTACGCGGACAGCGAAGCCAATCGGGGGACGAGTTCGCTGCTAGTAGCCGAAGGACAAAAAATCAAGAAGACGGTCGACGTGGAGACGGTTCGAATCGATGAGTTCATCTCGTCCAAAAATCCGAGCGTCGAACGGATCGGCCTCTGGATTGACGTAGAAGGCGCCGAGTACGCCGTGTTGGAAGGCATCGGCGCCATTCGGGATCGGATCGTAGCCATCAGTGTGGAAACCACGAATGAACCGCGCTGGGAAGGGCAGAAACCGCTGCGAGATCTGGACCGGCTCATGGCTGGCCACGGCTTCGTGCCGTGTGGCTCTAACTTTGGCGGCGGTCCCACAGAATGGGGCGACGTGGTTTTTGTGCAGCGACGGATCGCAGCCAAGATGGGTTTCGGCATTTCGATGTGCCGGTTCAAAGCCTTCGCGAGTTATTTCCTTGGCGCCGATCAAATTGCCGTGCTGCTGAAAAATCGCGCGCCGTGGCTCTACCGTATTCTGCGGCACCTTTACATCAAAGTGGGCACGTAAGGCGGCTAACTGGCGCGGGATGAAAATTGCACTTCTGACCAATGATGCTCGGGAAATCCGACGCGAATACGATCTGCCCAATCCTTATTTCGGCACAGCTCCGAGCGCGCTGCTCGATGGTTTCGCTTTGCTTCCAGAACTCGAAGTCCACGTGGTGGCGTGCTGGCAGAAGCCGATGCCGGCCCCGGAAAAACTGGCGCCAAACATTTGGTTTCACGGTCTGTTGGTGCCGAAATTGGGCTGGCTGCGCACCGGCTATCAGGGCTGCATTCGTGCCGTGCGACGGAAGTTGCAGATCGTTCAGCCCGACATTGTTCACGGCCAGGGGACGGAGCGGGACTGTTCGATCAGCGCGGTGCATTCAAGATTTACCAATGTCCTCACGATTCATGGCAACATGCGCTTGATCGCGCGCGTGAACCGGGCCAGACCGTTTAGCTTCGAATGGCTCCAGGCGCGGTTGGAGTCGCATACCATTCCGCGCTCATCCGGCGTTGTTTGCATTACCCGGTACACGCAGGACGCGGTTCGATCTTTGGCGCGGGCGACCTGGGTGGTGCCGAATGCCGCGGACGCCTCGTTCTTCGCCATCAAGCCGGCGACGTTGAATCCGCCGCTCGTGCTTTGCGTGGGCCAGGTTTGTGTTCGCAAAAACCAGAACGCCTTCATTCGCGCGCTTGATTCCCTCGCGCAACGGCTTCGTTTCCAGGTTCTTTTTCTCAGCAGTCCTGCCAACGACGCGTATGGGAAAGAATTCATGGAACTGATTGCTGCCCGATCATGGTGCCAGTTCGGCGGATGGGCCAGCCGCGAAGATCTGAAGAAGCATCTCGCGCGCGCTTCCTTTCTGGCTTTGCCCTCGCTGGAAGATAATTGCCCGATGGTTGTCATCGAAGCTATGGCCGCGAGTGTTCCTGTGATGGCAGCCCGCGTGGGCGGTGTTCCGGATCTTATCGAGGACAATCGAACTGGCCTGCTCTTTGATCCTTTTAATGCCTCGGACATGGCGTCCGCCGTGGAACAATTGCTCATCGATAAGGAGTTGGCCGCGCGATTGGCGGCGGCGGGAAAACAGGAGGCGCTCGCCCGATTTCATTCCGTTGTTATCGCGCGCCAGCATTTGGAAATCTATCGCGAAGTGCTGACGAGGCGTTCGTAACGAGGTCCAGGGGTTAAAGGCCGCGCATGGAATTCAGGACCGTTTCGTAAACCTTCCGTAACTGTTCGGCCGTTTCATGCCAGCTATAAAGCCGCATTTTGCTGCCGGGAAGGTCGGGACATTCATCGTAGAATTCCCGCAGCATATCGACGTTGGCCGGACCGTCGGACGGCAAAAAGTAATGTGCATCCGGGCCGAAACGCTCGCGTGACCACTTTTGGTCCGGCAACAATACCGGCAGACCACACGCGGCCGCTTCATGCGCCGAAAGGCACCAATTCTCGTAGCGACTCTTGAGGACAAAACCGCGCGCAGCCTGAAGCAGCGAAATCATTTCGTCCTCGTCCGCCACGTGCGGATGATATTTGACGAACTGTTGATCGATCAGTTTTTCAAACCGTTTCCAATAGGGGTCGTTCGTGTGATACGGCTTTCCGACAAACAGGATTGGGACCTTTGCTTTCAGCGCCATCTCGGCGAGTGGCACCGAATTTTTCCGCTCGGTAATTGTTCCGGTGCAGATCAGATGTTCCTGCGAACGATTTCCGGGGCCTGCTTTCAGGTACCGATTGGACAAACCCAGCGGCACGATGGAAATCCGATGCGCGGGCACGTCGTAAACGCGCTCCAATACCGCCTTTTCCGCGTGCAAGCCGACGACATTCCGAGAGCAATTCTGGTAGGCGCGCCAGGAGAGTTGTTGTTTCACCCCTTCGCCCCCAGGAAACCGCAAAATGGCTTGGGTAAGAAACCGTTGGCAACGCAACTGCCAGTCCGACCGATTGCACGTCTCGGTAAAAAGAGTGGTCATCGCCACCGGCAAATGGCTGGCGCGCGCCTGCTGCAGATACGCATTAGACGCCGCTCCAAAGTAGTGGATCAAATCCCCCTGCTGCGTCGCATCCCACCACCTGAGATACTCGACGTGGACGCCGCTTTCCTCCAACGCCTGTTTGGTTTGCTCGATTTGGGTCTGAAACCCGCCGTGGGCCAAAGCGAACGGCGAGGGATGATCGAATAAGACGCGCATCTTGAGGCCGCCACATTTTCATCGACGGTGGCCCGATTGAAGGTGCAGGCACCCCGTTGTCCACGACAACAATTTTTTTTGGCGAAGCGAAACGGTTTGGGCTAGGATGCGCGCCTTGTGAATACCGCCGCATTGCGAACATTGATGATTTACGCCGTGATTCTGCCCCTGGCAGTTTTCATTGGATGGATGGTGGCGGGCGACATGACGCGCACCTCGTTTGCAGTGCTGGCGTTGTGCATTTTTGTTCTTTTGTTGCCGGCGCTTCTCAAATGGCACTACCCCATAATGCTCTTTAGCTGGAGTAGTTTCATTACGATTTTTTTCCTGCCCGGTAAACCCGCGTTCTGGATGTTGATGGCCGGAATCAGTTTCGGCATTGCCATTCTGAATCGAATTCTTCAGAAGCGGCAAGCCTTTCTCCCGGCACCGTCCATCACAATCACATTAATTGCGCTGACTCTTGTCGTGGTAGTTACCGGGCAATTACGCGGCGGTTTCGGCACGTCCGCGCTCGGATCGGCAAGTTACGGAGGAAAGGCCTACTACAGCATCATTGCCGCCGTCATCGGTTACTTTGCCCTCGTGAGCCGTCCCATCGTTCTGGAAAATGCCCGCCGCTACATCGGCTTGTTTTTCCTGCCTGGGCTGATCGGTGTCGCCAGCAATTTGATCTACTTCGCCGGTCCAGCTTTTTACTTTCTCTTTCTGATTGTCCCGAGTGGATTCGCGAGTGGCCAGGCGGCAACAGAGTACAGTTCCATCCTGCGCGTTAGCGGGTTTGGGGCCGGGGCAACCGCGATTGTTTTCTATCTGATGGCTGTGCATGGAATCCGCGGGTTGCTGCAAAAATGGTGGCGCGTTCCGCTCGTTCTGATCGCCATTGGATTCGGCATGATGGGCGGTTTTCGTTCCCTTCTTGTTATGATCGGGCTGACCGTACTCATCCTGTTCATCGTGGAAGGCTTGGTGCGCTCTCCGCTGTTGCCCGCCTCTCTTTTGATTGGAGCGATCTCGTTTGCGTTTCTGTATCCATTGGCCGACAAATTGCCAGCGCCCATGCAGCGGACGCTCAGCTTCCTGCCTCTCAAGATTGACCCCATCGTGCGCAATGACGCGCAGGGCTCGCTTGAATGGCGGTTTTCGATGTGGCGAGTTCTGCGCCCCGAACTCCCCAATTACTTTTGGCTCGGGAAAGGTTATTCCATCAATCCAACCGATCTTTACCTCGCCCAACAAGCCATGCTCCGCTACCGCGTTCCAAGCTACGAAGAGGCTCTCTTGGTGGGCAACTATCACTCTGGCCCCTTGTCGATTTACGTCCCGTTTGGCTCAC
>Ga0193753_10003445_pt1 | contig 11652 bp, 10 predicted proteins | sample H1c2metaG_FD_144925 | JGI IMG/M metagenome (GOLD analysis project Ga0193753, IMG submission 144925) | Soil microbial communities from a riparian zone of the East river system, Colorado, United States - H1c2 | ecosystem: Environmental > Terrestrial > Soil > Riparian zone | place: USA: East... | reverse complement strand
TCTTGGCCAGAGAATCGACCTCGGGACAGGCCTTGGCGATGCGCACGAGAGCATCTGCGATCACGTTGGGCGGAGGCTGCGAGTGACCGCCGGCGACGGCGAGGGCCATTTCCATTTCCGGACGGCCCGAACCAACGGAGAGGCGAACCGAAATGGGTTCGCCATACTGAACGTCAGTATTCGGTTTTGAGCAGGCAACGGAGATGAGCGAACACGCAATCATCCCGATGCGAGCAGCCTTGAGGGCAACCATGTACATCCACACTTCCCTGCGACACTTCCTGAAACTGACAAAAAGCAAAGAGGCCAGTTTGCGCTGACCCCTCTACCATCAACGTACTTATTTACGGCGAAAATTCAGGGCGACTCGGAATCCGCGCACCCGGTCACGCCGGCGTCGGAAACCTTGCAGACGTAGACCTTGCGAAGAATTCCAAAAAGGAAACCGTCGTTTCGCGCGATGACGACCTTATCGCCCGATGTCGCGACACCCGAATAACCGCAACCAACCGTGCTGCCAACGCCGACTAGGGCGAGTGCTACTATGAGTGTGCGTACCATGTTACGGGGCCTCGCTGGTTTGGCAGGCGGCAAGGCCCGCGTCGGAAACTTTGCAGACATACACCTTGCGGAGAATGCCGAAGAGGAAATTATCGTTCCGCGTGACAACGACTTTGTCACCGGCGGCGGCGATGCCACCATACGAACATCCAGCCGCGCTGCTCAGTGCAGCCACGGCAAGGACTAGAGCGATCCCTTTTTTCATGCGATTTCACCTCGAAAGAGCGTTTTGATACCAACGGGGGAAACAAGACCGCCCCCGTCCCCCCTGCTAAGGACCCAAGTGCGTAGACTTTTCCAAGCTAGCGCGCTCAAGGGCATAGACGACTGCGATTACGCAAGTCAAGTTAGTTCCGACCGTCATTCCGTGTTCTCGACGTATCGCGTTCTTACGCTTCTACGACACAGCCTCTTCCCTCGAGTTGCATACAAACGTGAAAGAGAGACACGGCACGTGCGTCACGCTGTCCCGTAACATCGGAGAGAAAACGCGCGTTTGCCAAGACGAAGCGACACCGGAGAATATTCAATGCCCTCCTTCGAAAACCTCGCTTCCCGACCTGACGACGAAATCGACGTTGGTCTAGGAGCGGTTCTCATCGCGCGCGATGTCTATCCGGACCTCGATATCGCGCAAACGCTCGCGCGCTTCGACGAACTCGCGCGTCCGCTCGCGGGATTGGATCTCGCGAAGGCGAGTCCCGCGGAGCAAGCGGGCGAGCTCCGGGATCACCTTCACGTGGCGTGCGGCTTCAACGGCAACGAGCGCGACTATTACGATGCTCGCAATAGCCTCGTCTCCGACGTACTCGAACGCAAATTGGGGATCCCGATCACGCTCTCGGTCATCTATTGCGAAGTGGCCAGGCGCGTCGGGGTATGGGCTCGCGGGGTGAGCTTTCCGGGGCACTTTTTGGTGCGGATCGATGCGCATACCGCGGCGTCTTCGAGCGAGCACCCCGGCGCGGATGCGGACCCGCAAGGACACAGTCCGGTCTTCGTCGACCCATTCTTCGGTTGCCGGGTGCTCGCACCAAGCGACCTTTCCGCGCTTCATGCAAAGGCCATGGGCGATGGCCCGATGTCGCCAGACGTTCTTTCCCCCGCCACCCCGCGCGCGATTCTGCAGCGCATGCTGGTCAATCTGCGCGCGATCTATCTTTCCCGCGGGGACATGGCGCGCGCCATGCTCGCCATCGATCGCATCCTTTGCTTGACCCCCGATGCGACGGAGCCGCTCCGCGAACGCGGCCTCTTGTCGGCCCGCCTTGGGGCGCGCGAGCAGGCGATGGCGGACCTCGAGCGTTTTTTGGAGCTTTCCCCCCAGGCAACGGACGCCCCGCAGATCCGCGCCCGCGTCGCGGAGTTGAAAAAAGAGCGCGCGACCCTCAACTGACCCGCGAAGAAGCGCTGGCGAGCCTGGCGGTTTTCCCTTCTCGAAGTGTGTCGAACGGGTGTCAGACGGCGCGCTTGACGTAGGGGGGAAGACCGGTCGATATGCTCGGCATCGTCCGATGCCCAAGCCCGTGCCGAAAGCCACCCCCCGTCCGAAGCCCGCCCCGAAGACCTCCTCGCCCCGCAAAGCATTCGAAGGGGCGCGCACAGTGCACCCCGTGGGCATCACGGGCAAGGAGCGTCCGCACGACATCATCTCGCACATGTTTCCGGCTTACGTGGGCCGGCAAGAGCGCACGGCATTCGAGTTGATGCGCCGGAGCATCCTCGACGACTGCTGCACTTTCTTGACCCTATCGGGCGCCATGACGCCGGCGGGCCTTCATCAGTCTTGCTTGATCCCGCTCCTCGACCGCGGCCTGGTCGATTGCATCACCACGACGGGCGCCAACCTCTATCACGACGCACATCGCATCATCGGGCACCGAATCCGCGAGATCGAACCCAATGCGGGCGATCTGCAGTACCGGCTCGCACGCATCATTCGCATCTACGATCTCGGGTTCTGGGAAGAGACGCTGCTCGAGACCGACAAGCTCTTTTCGGCCATCCTCCAGAAGCCGGAATTCCAGAAGAAGATGACGACCCCCGAGCTGCACTACCTGCTCGGAAAGAACATCGCGCGCATCGAGGACGCCCTCGGCGTCACCAGCCCCTCGCTCCTTTCGACCGCCTATCGCTACGGCGTCCCCATTTTCGTCGGCGCGGTGCAGGACGGATCGATTTTTCTGAACATCGTCAAACTCAAGAGGCTTCTCGGGCCCGCGTTCAAGCTCGAGATCGATGTCAACGACGACGTGTTCGAGATGGGCGCTATCCAACGGCACTGCTTTTCGACGCTTGGAAAGCCGATGGCGATCTGGATCCTCGGGGGCGGCGTTCCGAAGAATTACACGTTGCAGGGCGAGCCGCTGCTCGATCAAATCCTGTCCGTGCCGACTCACGGATTCGACATCGACGTCCAATTTTGTGTCGATCCGGTCGACAACGGCGCGCTGAGTTCTTGCCCCGCGGGCGAGGGCCACACGTGGGGCAAAGTTTCTGCCGAGAGCGTGGCCACAGGGTCCGTCTATGTACATGCAGACGTGACCGCGGTGTTTCCGTGGATCACGTACGCGCTCCTTTCCGACCCGCGTATCCACCGTCGGCACCGCCGCCTTTACGACGCGCGCGAAAAAGCCGTGTCTGGCCTTCAAGCAGAAGTGGACAAACGGCGCAAAAAGTTGATGCCGACGCTCGACTTCCCGCTCCCCAAGGAAAAACTGAGCGACCGCCGATCGCCGAGCCAGAAGAGGAAGACGAAGATCAAGACCAAGACGAAGTCGAAGAAGAAGCGCTGAGGCTCCCCCCCAACCCATTCCCGTTCCCGTCTTCTTTTCCGAGAGATTCGAACGGTAGCCCCCGGCCTTGCCGGCCTTAGCCGTCGAAGACGAGGGCGCTGATTAGTTCGAAGAGGGCGAGCACTTTGCGAGCGTCCGTGGGCTCGAAGGCGACGCCGAAACGGGTGGGCTCGAGACGGGTGGCGGGGCGCACCCATGCCACCCGGGCGGAGATCTCGAGGGGATCCCAAAGGGTGGGGGCAATAAAGGAGAGCGCCACGCGGTCGTCGACCCGGATACCGCTACCGCTCATCTCCAACCCGGCGCCGCCGAGCCCAATGTTGTGGACGCGGGCCTCGCCCTGCCCGCCGATCGGATGCGACATCCCCACGACAAAACGCACAGGTTTGCGCTCGTACACCCGGAAAGGGCGCTCTAACGCGCCGCTTGCGGCGCCCGACTTGTAACGTGGCCCGTGCCCCATCGGCTCTTCGGGAGACTAACACCATCTCTCCGTTGGCGTAACGAAGGGCAATCCGGTTACCATGGCATCGCGGAGCGAAGAGAGAACCGATCCATGACCCAGGACACCCGCAAAGATCCGCGTGCGAAGATCGTCAGCCTCAACGTCCGCTACAAGAGCGCGACCGTTGACGAATTCATCGAGAATCATTCGCACGACGTAAGCAAGGGGGGCATCTTCATCAAGACGTCGACCCCCTTCGCCCAAGGGACGCTGCTCAAATTCGAGATACGACTTGCGGGCGACCAGGCGGTCATCGCGGGCGTTGGGCGCGTCGTTTGGAAACGTGAACCATCGCAGGCGAGCGCCGAGCGGCCCGGCGGCATGGGGGTGAAGTTCATCAAGATCGATGAAAACTCCCGCGCCGTGATCGACAGGCTGGTAGGCGCCAAAGAAAATGCCGGTTCGGCCTTTACGTCCGAGCTAAAAGAGCCGCTCGCGTCCCTTCGGGAGCGGACGGCGACCGGGCCGGGCGCAGGGTCGGGGGCCAGTGCAGCCCGCCCGGGCAAGTCGACGATCATGGGCATGGGTGCACTGCATCCGGACCAAATCGCGGCGCGCAGCGGTCCGACTCCGGCGGCAGGCAATCCACCGGAAGGGCGCTCCGGGGCTGGCCCTGCGGCGGGCAAGAGCCCGGCGAGTCAAACGAACCCGGTGAAATCGTCCAGCGCGACGGCCGGTGGGTTCTTCCCAACGACGCAATCCGAGCAGGAGATGCCGCCGCCGGAAGAGCGCACGATGATGAAGCAAGCCGCCGAGCTGCTCGAAGAAGCGCTCAAAGGCGCCGGCGGATCGATGGAAGAAGTGGGAAACAATCCCTTGTTCGCCGCGTCCAAGCCGACGCCTCCGCGGCCGCTGTCGACGCCCCCTCCAGGTGGCCTCGGGTCGCCCGCGGCGCCGGCGTCGGCCGCGCGATCCGCGGCGACCGCTCCATCGGCTGCGCCGCCTCCTTCCACCCGCGGCGGCGCGTTCAATGCGGCGCTCGCAAAGGGTGAGACGTCGGGTTCTGCACTCGCGCCCAACGCCCCCAACGCCCCCAACGCAAAGGGCGACGCCTCGGCTGCGTTCTCGCCGCCTTCCGCACCCGCGCCGTTCGTCGCGAAGGCCCTGTCGTCTCCGCCGCCGCGAGGGGGCGCGGCGCCCTCGACGCCGGCTCCCGCGCTTCCGAACACCGTGGCGCCGCCCGCGCCCCCGTCGGTTCCTCGACCGGCGCCAAGTGCGCCTGCATCTTCGCGCCCTTTGTCGGTGCCCGCTCCCGCGCGGCCACTTGCGGTTCCGCCCTCGGCTCCACCCGCAGCCGTATCGGCGCTCGTCGACGATTTGTTCGCGGTCCCGTTGCCCGCGGTCCCGCGCCCCCCGTCGCTCCCCGCCGAAGCGTTGAAGACGCCGACACTGGTGATCCCGGAAGGGTCGAAAGCAGGCAGCATTCCCCCGCTCAAGGACACGGGCGAAGACGCCGCCGTGCCGACGTCGCTCGTCGTCGAGTCGCTATTCAAGTCGACCGCGCCCGGCGAAATTGCATCGCCGCCGGCGCTCCAGTCGACCGCAGCCAAAGACGGGATCCGTTTGCCGTCGGACAAACCGCCGCCACTGCCGCCGCCCGCTCTTTTCACCGCGACGAGCGAGGCCGATTCAACGCGCCCGCTCAAGGACGAAACCGTCTTCCCGGCGAAGAGTGCGCCGCCGCCGACGCGTGCGGTGAGCGAACGCCCCGCGCCGCCATCGGGCCCAAGAGGCGTCATCGTCGAACCCGAGGAGCGACCCATGGGGATCTCCGCCATGGCGAGCCTCGGATCGCAGGGTTCGGAGTCGGCGGTCGCGAAGAAGCCCAATTGGCTGCTTTGGGGCGTACTCATCGCCGTGGCCGCCGGCGGGCTCGTGATTCTCTTCACCAGCCAAGGTTCGTCGACCACCGGAGGCGAAACGGCCCCCTCGGCGAGCGCGTCCGCCCCGCCGCCGCCAAGTGCGTCGGTGGCCCCGCCGCCCGCGCCGACGGAAGTCGCCGCAACCGATCCCGAAGCCGATGCTGGCGCGGCGGTGCCTACGGAGGACGCGTCGGCCGCGAGCGGTAAAGCCGCCGGAGCGACGAGCGCCACCGCGAGTGCTGCCACGGCAACGAATGCGGCGACAACGCCTCCGGTCGTGCGGCCGCGCCCGACGCCAAAGCCGAAGGAGACCAGCGAAGAGCCGTCTTCGCCGGCCGTGCCCACGGCCACTGCCACGGCCACATCGACGTCAACGTCGAGCGCCGACGCCGGCAGCGCGACGCCGTCGTCTTCGGCAACCGCCAAGCCCAAGCCGACGACGCCGAAACCAGCTAGCACGGACGAACTGGAAAACCAGCTCTGACCAAGCCAAGGCTTCGTGCTCTTCAATCGAGCACGAAGCCACTTACTCCCAGGCCACGCGCGCCAATTCGCATGGCGCGCGCGTGGTCATCGTTTGCAGTCCACGAAGGACTTCGGAGTCTTGTCACAGACGCAAGCCTTCTCTTCGTCGGTGAGGCATATGCCGCGCTCCGTACCGAGCAAGACGCAATGCTGCGCAGGGTCCGGGCAACCGGTGTCGACGATACCGCCGCACCCGCGCTCGGGGCCGCAGAATTTCTGCGGATCGTTTCCTTCGCACGTCAGTCCATCCGCACAGCTGCTCGTGCAACTATCACCCAAGTGGCCACAGGAGCCTCCGTCTCCGTCGCCGCCGTCCTTCCCGGCATCGGTATCATTGTCGACGTTGGTCGAACTTCCGCTGCACGCGATCGGTAACGCCAAGAAAGCTGCAAACCACACGTGTCGTAGCAGACGCGCGGACGGCGCCGCCGCGCCTCGTGTCAAAGCCTCGAAGCTCTTCATGAGCACTCCGTATCCCGTTTGGGTCGGTTATTTCAAGAACAGGTACTGTCGAGCGGAACGCACGTCGTGGTGCTCAGCTTTTTTCCCATGCAACAAAGAGAATCCGCAGCGCATGAGACCGTGCAAAAGGCACATAGAGACTCGTCGCAATCGGGCCCTGCGCAAGCAACGTCGTCGCAGCAAAATGTTGCGTTGCCGGGGACTTTGTTCGGACATGCGCTATCGCCGCCCGGGCCGCCCCCTTCGCGAACGATGCCGCCTTCCATGACGCCTCCGTCGCCGTCGTCGACGAACTTGAGATCGGGCACCGAGCTGCACGCCGCGATCGGGACCAGGCCCAACGTGAGGGTCGAGGCGATTCGAAGCATCGCGAAATAAGTCATCACGCAAAGCTTACAACGCGCAGCCTAGAAGGTGGTCGTAAGGACGAACTCTCCGCCCGACGGGGCGATGCGGCCCGAGATCCCGAAGCCGCGCGCACGCGAGGTTCCACCCGACGCCGGGGGGTGATTCGCATGAGGCGTGGAGAGCAGAAAGTAGGTGCCCACACCAACGCCGATCAAGCCGACGCCGGCAAGCACGGCCGCAATCGGTCCCTCCGCCTTCGCGCGACTGTGAACGCTCGAGAGCTCACCTTCGCGCGAGCGGGGACACGCATCGTTCGGGCACGCATCTTCGAGTTTCGAGATATCCGATTGGCGCAGCGCCAGCGTTACGCCAGCACCGACCAAAAAGGCCGCGCCGATGCCGACCGCGATCCACCCTTCCGTCTTGCGTAGGGAGGCCGATGAATCGTGCGCGGGATGCGTTGGCGGTGCGGGGACCTCCGCGGCCCCCTTCGGATCGAGCGGAACGACAATGGAAAGTCGCGCGCGCTCGGCGAGTGTAACTTGCGTCTGAAACGGAACCGCTCCCGGGGCGCTGGCGGAGACGTCGTGGGTACCCGGATCGAGCGCGATGGGTTTGCCAAGTTCACTTGACGAAATCGGATTTCCGTCGACCTTGACTTCCGAACTCGAGGACGCGTGGTCACTTGGCGTCAGGGTCAACTGAGGAATGCGCTCGGCGAGGGTACTCGTGTGCTCTTTCGCAACGCGAACGACGTCGAGGTCCTTCGGATCGCCAGCGCCGAGATCGATGGCGGCCTGATAGGCGTTCAATGCATCCTTCAGTCTGCCGAGGCCTTCGAGGCATGTCCCGATGCGGTAGCGAACCGGGACGGTATCTTTCACGTTCGCGACACGCTGAAACTTTTCCAACGCGTCGGCGAAGTTCCCTTTTTCTTCGTCTCGAAGCGCCTGTGCAAAGAGCTTACGCGCCGAGGCCAGCGCGTCTTCCTTCTGGGCATAGGCTGCGCCTTCGATGGAGACGGGAGTGAGCGCCAGCGCGAGCATGAGGAGACGTCCGATGATCACTCGCCGTGAGACGGGATTGAATAAATCAAACCTGAGGCGGCAGCGGTGAGTCCGTCTCCAGAACATTTTTTCCAAGGTACGCGCACCTCGCGGCGAAGGAAACGGGCCGAGGCGTCAGAAAGGAAAAAGGATAGAGACACATCGCCATTCACGCTTACGATACTTCCTTCCACCCATGACCGACGATGCATCGCGAGGCGAGACAGAAGTCAACCGAGGGCTTCGTCCGCGGAATTTGATCGCCATCCCGCGTCTGACAGCCGTCGCGGGAGCCGCCAAGGGACGCGCGTTCGCCATGGCCAACGCGCTCGCAACCGTCGGGCGCCACCCCACCAACGACATGGTGCTGGACGATCCGCGCGTCAGTGGCGTGCACCTTCAGCTCCAGCGCGTCGACGATCACATCCGGCTACGCGACGCTGGCAGCACCAACGGCACCTGGCTCGGCAAACACCGCGTGATGGAGATCGAGCTCGGGGCGGGCGCCGAGATCACAGTCGGCTCGACGATTTTACAACTCGACCTCGATGATGCGTCAACGACATCACCGGTGAGCGTCAACGACTCGTTCGGAGTGCTCGTCGGGCGCTCGACGGTCATGCGCGAATTGTTTGCCACGTTGGAGCGCATCTCGCCGAAAGAGATAGGACTGCTCATCCAGGGCGAAACAGGAACCGGGAAGGAGGAGGTTGCGCGGGCGATTCACACCAAGAGCTTGCGCGCAGGTAAGCCATTCGTCGTCATCGATGCCACGGCGATACCCGAGACTCTCGCCGACTCGCTCCTCTTCGGACACGAGAAGGGCGCGTTCACCGGAGCGGCCGAACGTCGCGTTGGTTTTTTCGAGGCCGCCGACGGCGGCACGATTTTCCTCGACGAGATCGGCGAACTATCCGCGCCGCTTCAATCCAAATTTTTGCGCGTGCTCGAACGCCACGAGGTGACGCGCGTTGGCGGTCAGACGCCCATCAAAGTCAATGTGCGCGTGATCGCCGCCACCCACCGCGATCTTCGTCATGAGATCGAGGCCGGGCGATTTCGTGAGGACCTCTACTATAGGCTCGCGCCGGTTCGCATTCTGTTGCCCGCGCTACGCGATAGACCCGATGACATTCCGGTGCTGTGCGAGAGGCTGCTCTCGTACATCGGCGATGGCCGATCGAGCCCGGTTGTGATCGACGGATCGGCGGTACAATTTTTGTCGTCGCAGCCCTGGCCAGGAAACGTGCGCGAGTTGAAAAATGTACTCGCGCGTGCCGCCGCCCTCGCGGCCGATAACGTCATCCGCCGCGCGGACGTTGCAGGAGAAGGCTTTGGTTTCCGCGGCATGCGCGAAGAGCGAACGCCGCTCGATCTGTCTGGCACCTTCGGAGTTGCCAAAGAGCGCGCCATCGAACGCTTCGAGTCCGCGTATCTCGCCGCGGTGATGAAGCGGTGTGCAGGGAATCTTTCGATGGCCTCGCGCGAAGCCGACCTGGCCCGACACCATCTCCGCGAACTGCTTCGCAAACGCGGACTCTACGGCATACCTTGGGATCGCGAAACTGACGTGTGAGCCTCGCGTCAAAGTAGAGGGCGTGGAATAATCTTCGAGGCCTGCCAAATGGGTAACGCCTTTCACATGGGTGCGACACCGCTAAGAGAGCCGCAGCAGAGACTTCGATCGCACGATCGACTTGGCGGAAAATATGTCCTCGTCCGACGCATTGCGCTCGGCGGCATGGGGCAGATTTGGATCGCGCGCAACGAGATGACCGGGGCGGACGTCGCGCTCAAGGTGCTGCGCGCCGACATCGACAAGCGCATTCAAGTCGAACAGCGCTTTCGGCACGAAGCGCGGCTCGGCGCGATGCTGTCTCACCGAAACATCGTTCGCATCTTCGACCTCGTCGAAGAGCCGGACGGTTCACTCGTTCTCGTCATGGAGCTCTTGCGCGGTGAGACCTTGCGGCGGCATCTGAAGAAGAAGGGCCCCCTCCACGCCGACGAGGCCATTGCGATCATGCTGCCCGTGCTCTCTGCGCTGGAGCACGCGCATGAGATGGGCGTCGTCCATCGCGATATCAAGCCCGCCAACATTTTTCTCGCCGTTGATCCCGACGGACACGTCACGCCCAAGCTGCTGGACTTTGGGATCGCCAAGGTTCCGCAAGCCGCCGGGGGCGTCCAAACCCTCGACGGACGGGTTCTCGGAACGCCGCGATACATGTCACCCGAGCAGATTCGCTCGGAGACGACGATCGATGCTCGGAGCGACATTTTCAGCCTCGGCGCCGTGTTGGTCGAGGTGCTCACGGGGCACTCTCCGTTCGTTGCCGAGACGCCCAGCGCGTCTTTGGCTTCGGTGCTCGAAACCTTGCTCGATCCCGACCCACGGATCGATCCGAGGGTCTGGCTCGTGCTTCAGCGCGCACTCGCCAAGCGGCCTTACGAGCGCTACCCGGATTGCGCCGAGCTCTCGCAAGCGCTCCGCGACGCGGTCGGTGTTAGCGATCAGGTGCTCATTACGAATCTGCGGCGAAGCAAACCGCCGCCGCGCATTTCGGCAACGCTCAGCATCTCGCATCCGGACGAACCCGTAGGGCGACCCGGGGGGGAGGACGGCGGCCCGCTCCGCGGTATGGTGACACCCGCGAACGGCGTGAGGATGCCGAGCAACGCGGGCGAAACTCGTCATCTCGGGGACGACGAGGACGACGAAGACGACGAAGACCGCAGCAACGACTACGCCATCATGGCGGGCTCGCAATCGGAGAGCGTCGCAAGCGAGTCCATCTCGGGCTACCGGACGAGCAATGGGCCCCCCATGCGCGCTGCTGCGCCAGACGCCTCCGAGCGGCGAAGTTGGGCACAGCATCGGCACGTGCGGATTTCGCGCGGGCGCATTTTCGCATTCGGAATCGTCCTCGCGGTGACGCTCAGCCTCGTCTTTTGCGGTGGCATCTTTTTCCGCGAGGCACACGAGCGCGCGACGAGCCGCACGGAGCCGCTGGCCACCCCGCTGCCGTCGGCCGCGTCTCTTTCAACGTCCGAGTCAACGTCCGAGCCGGCGACTCCCGCGAGTGCGGCCGAAAAGCCGGCCGAGACGACCCCGCCGGGTGCCGCGAGCGAGCGCCCTGCGGCGGAGGAACCTGCCGCCGCGAGCGCCGCGAGCGCTGGTCCAGCTCGCCGTGATCCCGCTGGCCTCTCGTCGGTGCGTCCCGCGCTGCCCACCATCCGCAACACTCGCCCTCCGCCGACCGTCGGCAAAAAGAAGGTCGCGACCACCCCAGGCTTCTGATGGGTCTAGCCGGAAGGGCTGTGTCGATGTAGCCTCTCCCCCCTCTCTTTCGGGCATCGTCTAATGGCAGGACAGCGGATTTTGGATCCGCTTATCGGGGTTCGAATCCCTGTGCCCGAGCCTCTGTCTTCACGCGTGCGCGAAGACCAGGGCTTGCTCTTCGTCGAATCTGTACTTCGCTTCGCTCCGTACACATCCGAGCGAATCCCGGTGCCCGAGCCTCTGTCTCGTCGCTTACGCCGAGTCC
>Ga0193753_10003444_pt1 | contig 11653 bp, 9 predicted proteins | sample H1c2metaG_FD_144925 | JGI IMG/M metagenome (GOLD analysis project Ga0193753, IMG submission 144925) | Soil microbial communities from a riparian zone of the East river system, Colorado, United States - H1c2 | ecosystem: Environmental > Terrestrial > Soil > Riparian zone | place: USA: East River... | reverse complement strand
ACATGATGTGCAGCGCGCGCTCACTCGAGGCTTTTTGCGCGAAGCGCGGTTTGCTTTTCGAGTGCCTGCTGAAGACGCCCGAGCACGGGGTGCTTCAACCCGTCGCGCGCAGCTCGCTCGCGCAAGGCGGCGAACTCGCCCGGGATCCCCGCAGCCATTTTCTGCGCGCGCGCAACCAATGAGGATTCGTCGACCCGTGCTTCTCGGGCAAACACCTGCCGTCTGCGACGGTCGATCTCGCGAATCCGGTACGCGCCGCCGATCTTCATCGCGAGCTTGAGTTTGTTTGTGTCCAGACGCGGGTAGGGGTACGCACTGGCGACATCATAGAGCGGTGCCAAGCGGACCTGGCCACCCGTACCAATCAGGATGGAGTAATTCTTGGCATGAGCATCCGTCCCGCCAATCAACCAATTGAAGATGAACGCATCTACGAATGTATCGATGTCCTCGCGCGATCGAGTGGAGTACGTGCGCAGCAGCTCGATCACCTGCGTGGCTGCGGGACCGCCTTCGCTTTGATACTTCGAACTCGGCATGGTCGTGTGGTTCGAGTCCACGCCCATCGCGAAAGCGATGAACTATCTGGTCAACCACCGCGAATCGCTGCGTCGGTTTCCCGAAGACGGGCGACTGCGTCTCGACAACAACCTGAGCGAGCTCGAGCTGCGCCGACAGAATTGCCGACTAAACTGTCGGGACCGTTCAATCATTGATCCGCGGCGCCGGCTCGCGCAGAGCCACTTCGATGGCAGCTCCGAGCGCGACCAAGCCCGGTTGGTCGCACGCCGCGAATTGCATATGTGTCTCAATTGTACTCTGTTTGTATTGTGTCACGACCAGTCTGCATTACAGTCCAAGCAAGGTCGGCGATCGATTCAAAGGAGCAGACTACGATGAAGAGGATCAGCGTCGTGTGTGCGCTGCCGTGGCTGATGTTGTTGCTGGGCTCGACGGCGCGCGCCGAGTACCGGAACTGTTCCGAGGAGCAGATCAATACCCTTGCCTACGCGGGTGTCTACGCAGGGCTCAGGTTGATCGGCGCAGGGCGGGATATCACGAACATCAGGCAGGGCGGGGACACAAGCCACTTCGAGACGTACTTCGGCCCCGCGACCGGGGAGCGTGTCGACGGCGTCGAGTCGGTACTATTGGCCGCATACTCTGGCGGACTGTCGAACGCGGACTACGTCTGCGGGTTCAGCCTCGGCTGCCTCGATCCAAGCGTCCTCATGTGGACCGAGCATGCGTCAGCACTGGCGCCATCTCCATCGTGGGGTATCTACGTGTGCGATCTCTATTTCGCCCACCCTGAGGTGCAAGTCGGGACGTTGATACACGAGCTAACACATTTGTATGGGACGTCGGATATCTCTGTAGACGAAGGTCAGCTCGCGCCATCGTATCGCGAGATCGCGCGGGTAATCGCCGCGAACAATCCCGATCGGGCGATGCAGCTCGCGATCAACTATGAGTATTACGTAGTCGACGGCAATTGAGCGTCGCGCGAACCATCGCAAAGTTTCCGGACATGCTGAGGCTCGGTGCTCCAACACCGGGCCTCTCGTCTTCCGTCGCCACAGCTCGATCGCCGGATGGCTAGCCCTGCACTAGCCACCCCGTAGTGTGCCATCCATCGATCGCACTGAAACCAACGTGTTTTGCGAGCCGGGCACGCAGGTACCGGAGCGCCTGCGCCGCTTTCTCACACACGAGATTCGCGACGACAAGCCTTACCTGCGAGCGGCCGCGATCAACGCTGCCGCCGCGTCGTGGGCATCTCGAACGTAAGCTGCACTGTTGTGGATCAACGCGCGCACCATTGCCCCTTCCCACAACAACGTGAGCTGCTTGGACAACTTCGCGGCGGACGCGATACCTCCCGCGACGAGCAAACGCTCGAACCAGGCGCGCCGGTCTTCCTTGTACAAGACTGTGAGCGCGGTCGCCGGGTGTGCGCGATCGTTGAGCTCCGAAACGGCATTCACGAAGGGGCAGCCGCGATATCCTTCGCGCGCGACTTCTCGTTCGAGACGCCGAAAGGCCGATAGCAGTCCATCGAGCGGCTCCTCGGACTCATTTCCCACTTCCAGCGTTTCGCGGATGCGTAAGCGCCAGCGATTGAGGTAAGCGACGATGAGGTCGTCTTTCGTCGGGAAGTGATAGTAGACCGTGCGCTTCGTAAGCCCGGCCACGGTAGCGACGTCGTCCATACTGACCGCCGCCAGGCCGCGCCGATAGAAGAGCGGTGACGCCGCATCGAGAATGCGTTCGGCAGTCGGCGGATCTTGTTTACTCGGCCGCTTCATGTATACTCACCAGTGTACATCGCAGCCGGGGGGACCATATGCAGTTGGATCGAGTTGCCAGGCGGGATTTGCCAGCGAGCGTGGCCCTTGTGGCGATGGGAAATCGGCATGCTCGTTCTGTATCCGAAGAACCTTCTCATTCAACAGTACGGATGGGTTTGGGATTACCCGAGCAGGCACATCGCATTCGAGCACATGTTGGTCGCTGTCTACGCGACACTAGGTGTCTTCCTGATTTGGGCGGCGAAGGACCCGCTGCGGTTCGAGCCGCTCATCAATTTCACGATCGTGTCGGGCGCACTGCATGCGACCGTGATGCTCATCGATGCGTTCCACATGCCAGGCATGCACAGTCACCTCCACTGGAGAGGCGACGTGGTCGGAACATATCTCGCGCCGGTTGTTCTCACGATCTTCCACCCGCGCCGGCGATACTGGCGCCGGCCGCCCAACAGTGACCATGAGGCCGTCGCGTGAGTCAGGCCGGAAGACGTGTCGTTCATGGGTTGCGCGCATCGGCGACGAAAACGACCTCTCCTACGCGCTCGTCTACGCGAGTGTAGCAACGAACGAGCTCACGAATGAGCCAACTAACCAATGGTGACGTCATGCAACATTCCACAAACGCAGTACGAGACCGAATCGCTGTCGGGCTGACGATTCTATTCCTTCTGTCCTTCAGCCTGTACTCAGTTCGTGGGTTGCTGCTGCCGGAGATCGTTTCGGCCCGCTTTGGGGCCCCGGTCAGCGACGCAACGGCCACGCTCTTCTTTCGCGTGTACTTATCGAGAAACATCGTGCTCATTTTGCTGGGGCTGACCTTTCTCAAGCTTGACGCGCGCAAACCACTCGCCATTCTTGTGTCGTTGATTGCGGGACTGCCGGTCTTCGACGCAAGCGTCTTGCTCACGCAGTTCGGTTCCGGGGCACAGCTGAGCTTCCACGTGTCAGCGTTCGTGCTCCTCGCGGTCACATCGGGACTCCTCTGGTTGCGGGCGCTCGCGCCGGTGGGGTTTGAAGACCGGAAGCCCGCGCCCGGCCAAGCGGTGTAGTTCACCGGTCATCCATCCATCGAAACGCGCGAGCAGTCCGCAGCCACTCTCGATGGGCGCCGCGACGAAGTGTTCTTCGGCGCCGTGATCGTCGGCTAGTGCCCTCCTCGAGGAAAGCGGAGGCGACCACACGCTTTCCCCGCACCGGTGCGCCAGTGTTGTCTGATGCGTTCACGCCGGAAGCACTCGCGGCGCTCGCAAAGAAGCGCCGCGATCAGGTCCGCATGTTGTTGATGGACAAGAGCGTGCTCGATTCCTTCGGTAATGCTTACGCTGACGAAGTCCTATGGGAAGCGCAGCTCCATCCTAAGACGACGATGAACAAGCGCATCACCGTGAACGATGCCTCGATTTTCGAGCTGTCGTTCGCCCTGAAGCCCATGCGCGTTGGGGTCCGGCTCGTGCGCAGTAGCGCCGACATGTCCCGTGGGCTACAAGGCCGCTCGTGGTCGTCGCGCCGTCCGAGCTCAACCGCCTGCTTTCCGGCCTGGTGGAGCGCCACGCCACACTTGCACTCGAGGCGCTCGACCTGGGTTTCTTGACGGCGCTGTTCGTGCGGGCGCGTGAAGCGAAACTGGCTTCGTTCGGTGAAGCCGCATTGCTCGACGTGTTCGAAGACGTCTGCGCTGTGATGGAGCCCGCCGCCGAACAGCGTCGGCGCCGCGCAGGCAACACCTTCGCGCGACTGCGCGAACAGCGGCTGTTGGTTCGCGTCGACGGTCACGGCGTCGTCCGCAGCGGCGAGTTCGCGCTGAGCCGGCTCGCGTGCGCAATCGTGGAGTTCTTGCTCGAAGAGGACGTGCTCACACGCGAGAGCTTGACGCTGCTGTCAGCCAGCCTGCAGCAAAGCGTGAACGACGTGTTGCGCGGCGCGCAGCGTGCAGCTGCGGCGAGCGAGCAGGGCGCACCCGAAGCCGCAGCGACGTTGTGGACCGAGCAAGTGATAGGCCCGCTGCGCGTGACCGTCGGCGAGCTCGTGACTGGGATCGAGCGACGCCAGCGCGGACTCGATTTGCAGCAGGAGGAGTTCCAGTCCGAGATCCGAAGGCTGCTCGAAGCCGATTGGTTCGGAGCGATTGCACGCTGTCAGAGCTTGCTCGAGTCGACGAGCGCCACGCTGCGCGAGCTGAACGAGCTACTACTTCGCGACACGAACGCGTTGCTTTCGCTTTTGCACGACATCGAAGAGCTTACGGCCGACAGCAAAGCCAGCGAAGCCGAAGCCGCGGTGCTGCGCGTGATCGAACAGGTCGATAGCATCTCTGCTTGGGGCGGCGCTCGGCAGTGCGCTTGGTCGGAGTACTTTCAATACGTGCATCGCTATTTGCGCGATGTGGTCCGGCTCGACCCGAGTCGCGCGTTGTCGCAACGGTTGCGCGAGCAGCTCGCCGGCGGCGGCGCGCGTTTCTCGCTCAGCCTCGCGGGAGCGCCGGCACTGCGGGTTTTACGCGAAGTGGTCCAAGTGGCGGACACACCCAACGTCTCGCGCCCGCGCGCGAATCGCGAGCGAGAGCCGGTCCCCGAAGACGCTGGCGATCCACATGAGGTGGTCGAGGCGCGCGTCCAGGAAGCGCTCGCTTTGGGCGCACGTTCGCTCGCAGACGTAACCGACCGTGTGAACGCGCAAGTCGAGCCGGAGGAACGCTTCGTGACAGCCGGCCGCGTTGCACAGGCGAGCGCGACGCTCGCCAGCGCGGCGACCGAACGCGACCGACAATGGGTGCGCGTCGAAGGTCAGCTCGAGATCGAAGACTGGGAGTTGCGCGCGCGAACCCGGGAAGGGTGATGACGTGACCAAGACATTCGACCAGCTGCAAGACGTGATCGAGGACGCCGAGTTTCCCGTGCTCGATCTCGCGTTGCGTCGCGGATTTCACGTCGATCGCGACTCGGCAGCTTGGTACGTGCTCTTGTCCGAGGGGCAAGACTTGCTCGAGTGCTTCTACCGCCGCTACGGCTGCGAGCTGATTCACAAGACCGACGGTTACTTCTACCTCTTGCCGACTGGCGAACAGCTGCCGCGTCGGCAGCTTTCGGCGCAGGACATGCTCGTCGGTCAAGCCCTCGCGCTGCTCTACCTGGATCCGATGTCGCTCGAGCGCGGTGGAATCATCACGCGCGAGCAGGTCATCGAGCAGCTGGTAGCGGCACTCGGCACGGCGGCGCTGATGGCTGCATTCTTGCCGAAGCGTCGGCGCAAAGACGAGCAAGTAGCGCAGCGCCAGACACGCGCGAAAGTCGGTGAAGCCGTCCGGCGTCTCGCTGCGCTCGGCTTTGCCGAGCTGCTGGCAAACGAGCAACTGCGCCTTCGTCCCGCGCTCTTGCGTTTCGCCGAGCCGGTACGCGGCCTGGCTGAGCCGGCGGCTGCGCTCGCCCAGCTCGTCGCGCAAGGCGAAGTCGCGTTGATGGACGACGAGCTCGCCACGGGAACGCAGCTCGACGCAGACGGCCCAACCGGCGAAGATGAAACCGAAGACGAAGCTGTCTTCGAAGCGGACGGCGGCGAGCGCGACACCGATGAGGCACAGCCTTGAATCGAGCGCGCATCGGCGCGCTCGCGCTCGTCAACTGGCGTGGCGTGTTCTACGAGCGCTATCTCCTCGACCGGCACGTCACAGCGCTCGAAGGTGCCAACGGCGCGGGCAAGACCACGGTGATGATCGCGGCGTACGTCGCGCTGCTGCCCGACCTTTCGCGGCTGCGTTTCACGAACGTCGGCGAGAGCGGCGCGACCGGTGGCGATCGCGGCATCTGGGGTCGGCTCGGAGAGCCAGCGCGGCCCGCGTATACGGTGCTCGACCTCGAGCTCGCGGCTGGGGGGCGGTTACTTGCAGGCGTTCGCTTGCGTCGATTGAGCGAGCCGAGTGTCGAAGCGACGACGTGGGTCGCACGCGGTCTCGCGTCAGACGTGCCGTTGTCCGACCTGCTGCTGGTGCGGAACGAAGACGTCGATCACGTAGCCGAGCTCGACGAGATCAAGCAGGCCGTGCGACGTCACGGTGGAACGTTCGAGCAGTTCCGCAGTAGCAAAGATTACTTCGCGGCCTTGTTCGACGCCGGGGTGACGCCGCTCCGGCTCGCGACCGAAGAAGATCGCAGCAAGCTGAACGAGATGCTGCGCACGAGTATGAGCGGTGGCATCTCGCGCGTCCTCACCTCGGAGCTTCGTAGCTTCCTGCTCAAAGCAGAGACTGGCCTCGGGGACGTGCTCGGGCGCATGCGCGAGAACCTCGATGCGTGTCGGCACACGCGTTCCGAAGTCGCGGAAGCACGTGTGCTCGAGCGCGACATCAGCAGCGTCTACGAGGCCGGCCAAGCGATGCTGTCGTCCGCGTATTGTGCGATGCAGCGTATGGCGGCCGAGGCAGAACACGCAGCGGGCGAGGCGCGCAGCGTGCTCGCGTCGGCGGAGCGCGACGCCGCCGATCTCGCGGCGTCTGCGGAAGCGCTCAGCAAACGCGAAGCGGAGCTCGAACGAGCGATTGCGGTGGCGCGCGACGCCGAGCGCACTCAAACCGCACGTCTGCCGCGGCTGCGCAGCGCACGGACGCTCGCAGAGCGCGGCCGAGCGCTCGCGACGGAGGCCGAGAAATGGCGTGCTGCCGCGCAGCTATCGGCTGCGAAGCTCCATTCGGCATCGGCCCTTCGAGAATCCGCCCGAGTCGCGCGCGATCATTTTCACGAGGCGCACCAGCGCGCGGCCGCCGGTCTCGCGCAGCTGCAAGACGGCCTCGACGAGCTTCACCGGCGCGCCTACGCACACCGCGAGCTCGGGCGCGCCCTCGGAGAATTGCGTGTGCTTGCGGAGCGTCCCGACCTCGAGCTGGCAGCGGTACGGGCACTGCGAGAGCGGCTCAGCAGCGAGCGACAAGCGCTGCAGGCCGAGCGCGCGCGGCGTCAGCGTGACCGCGATAGCGCTTCGGCGCGCAGCCAAGAGCGGCAACACGCCGAGCTGGCGCTCGTAGCGCTCGAGGCTGCGCTGTCGCGCTTCGACTCGACGGAGGCCGGCGCGCAAACATTGGCTGAGCCGCTTTTGCGGGCACGCAGTGTGCTGGGCCGGCTCGATGAGCTCTCGGCGGAAGTGGAACGGCTCGGGCAGCTGAAGCTCGAATGCGGGGAGCTCGAGCGGGCGGCTGAGCGCCAGCGCGAGTGCTGGGCGCAAGCAGCGGCACTCGGCGTGAGATGTGGGTCGCAAGTCGACGCGCGGGCAGAGCTCGCTCAGCGAACGCTGGAAGCAACCGCTGCGGCCGAACAATCGGCGCATCAGCTTGCCGCCGCCGCGGCAGAGCTGGATGGCGTTGGCGCGCTGGTCGTCCAGCTTCGGGAGCGGGGCGAGACGCTCGCGGAGCGCGCAACCCGGTGGCCCGCACTTGCGGCTGCGGCGGCGCAGGTCGCTCGAACGCTGGAGCTGCCGGTCGGTGACCGCGACGCGCTCGGAGCCGCACGAGAACGCTTGTTGGAAGAGTCGGTCGAGTTGGTCGCTCGCCGCCGCCAGCTGCAAGAGGAGCGCGACGCTGCGTTACGCGGGGCAAGTGAGCTCACGGCCGCCGGCGGTTCGCTCGACCCGGAGCTCCTGCGGCTGCGCGACGAGCTCGGCGCAGACCTACTCATCGAGCGCTTCGACGACGCGCCGATCGAGCACGCGGCGGCGCTAGAGGCTGCGCTCGGACCGCTCGCGGGTGCGTTGGTCGTGGATGATCCACTTGCAGCCGCGCAGGCGATCGCTGGCAAACCGCGCGTCGCAGCCGAGGTGTGGCTGGTGCGGGCCGAGACTGATCTCGAGCTCGACGAGCCTCCTGGCTCGCTGAGCGAGGACGTCGTTCGCGTCGAGCGTTTCGGGGTCCGCGTCACTCGGGTTCCAGTCCAACCGGCGCTCGGTGCGCGCGCTCGCGCCGTGCGTGCGACGGCGCTGCGGGAGCGCGCGGAGCTCGCTGCGCAAGCCTTCGAAACGTGCGCACTTCGAACACGACAGATCGCTCTGGGCCAGCGTGCGCTAGATGTTCTGCACGAAGCGCAGGCAGCGTGGGTCGCGGGCGATCCGGCGTTGGAGCTTGCGGCGCTCGAAGCAGAGCAGCAGTCGCTGATGGCGGCCAAAGCCGCTGCGACCGCTCACGTCGCTGCCGCGTGTGATCGGCAGCTCGCCGAACGTGCGCGTCTCGACGGGTATGTGCGGCTCGCAGCGCTGGCACACTTGTTCGACGGCAGCGACCACGCGCTTTTGCTGTCGCGGGTTCGGGCGCGTGTCGAGCGGGCGGCTCGCGCCGAGCGGATGTTGACCGAGAGCGCGGAGAGCCGGGTCAGCTTGCGCGGCTTGCTCGAGGCGCTGCGTGCGCCTTCCGGACCAGACGAAGATTCGGACGATGCGACGCGCACGATCGAGCAGCTCGACCGCGAGCTCGAACGGCGTTATCGCGCGATCGCCGAGGCCGACAGCGTGCTTGCACAGCAGCACGCGAGCACTTGGGCAGACGCGGTCGAGAGGCTCGGCGCAAACAGCGAGTTACTGCCGCTGCTTCAAGCGCAATACGACGAGGCGCGCCTCGCGATCGCCCACGCCGACCAGCAAGTGATGGATGCGGACGTCGCGTGGGAAGCAGCCGCGGCCGCCGCTCACAGCGACGCTGCCGAACACGCGGCGGCGGCCGCGGCCACGGCGCGTGTCGATGACGAGCTGCGCGCGCTCGGTGGCGCGCCCGACCACGGCCTGATCGCGGATGCGGAAGCCGAGCTCGCCGCGGCCGAACGTACCGCCGCGGAGCTGGCTCCGGCGAGCCGTGCGCTGATCACCGAGCTTGCACGAACTCGCGAGCGGGCCGAGCGCGCGTCGCAAGCCTGCACGGAAGCGCAGAGGGTGGTCGCGGTCACGACGGCCGCGCTCGAGCCTGCGCGCGAGGCTTGGCTCGGCATGCAGACGAGTGTGCAGCAAGCCGGGCTCGAGCGGCTCGAGGGCGCCGATTCGAGTCGAAGTGCGACCGCGCACTTGGCGGATGCAGATGCTCAGCGCGCGCTCTTGATGGAGCGTCTCGTTCATAGCCGAGGTGGCGCAGAAGCCGCGCGAGAGATCGAGGCCAAGCCGGAAGTGCTCGCGTCGTGGTCGATCGCGCGCGCTTGGCTCCTGCGCCGCGTTCCTGCGCAGATCGCGGGTCACGAGGATCCGCTGCGTGCGCTCGAGCGGCTGCGCGACGACCTTGGCATGTTGGAGGAACGTCTCGGCCGGCAGGAGCTCGACTTACGCGGTGCATCCGCGGATATCGCGCGCGGCATCGAGGCTCAGCTTCGCCGCGCTGCGACGCAGGTTCGCCGCATCAACGAGGGCATCGCCGGGGTCGAGTTCGGCAACATTGCTGCGATCCGCGTACAGTTGCGGCGCGTCGATCGCATGGAGCAGATCCTGCGCGCGCTTCGCGAAGGTGAGGTGCAGGAGCTGCTCTTTCTGCCGTCGATTCCTGTCGAAGAAGCGCTCGAAGAGATCTTTCGCCGTTATGGCGGAGGTCGCGGCGGTGGCCAACGTCTGCTCGACTACCGCGAGTACCTCGAGCTTGCCGTCGAGATCCGGCGCAAGACCGGCGACCAATGGGAGCTCGCGAGCCCCGCCAAGCTTTCGACTGGCGAAGCCATCGGCGTCGGTGCCGCCCTCATGATGGTCGTACTTGCCGAATGGGAGCGCGACGCGAACCTTCTGCGTGCGCGCGCTCCATCGGGCAGCCTGCGGTTTCTGTTTCTCGACGAAGCCAACAGGCTCTCGCGCGACAACCTCGGCGTCCTGTTCGAGTTGTGCAAGACGCTGGAGCTCCAACTGCTCATCGCGGCCCCCGAGATTGCGCGCGCCGACGGCAACACGACCTATCGTCTCGTCCGGCACATCACGGAAGACGGTCGGGAGGAAGTCATCGTCAGTGGCCGCCGCGCGGTTGCGGCCGTGGAATCGGACGGGGTGACACAATTACAGGAGTTGGCTGCGGAGATAGCTCAGGGCGAGCTCGCGCGGTGATCCGCGCGCACTTTCGGCGAACCGGCTGCAGCTGCTCCACCATTAGCTCGATCGTACCAAGTCGAGCGGAGACGCCGAGGTCATCGTGGTCTCTCTACTCACCGTGCAGCCCGCTCTCCCTCCGTCGGTGACGCGCACATGTGAATTCAACGCTGCACCTGAATGACGCAGATGCGATGCTAGCGCGGTGAGGCGCACCATGCGTATACCGGCCGTGATCATCGCGGCGCTTTGCGCGCTCACCTCAGGCTGCCTAGCGCGCTTCATCGGCGGTGACTACCGCGACTCACAACCCTACGCGTTCATCGCCGCGATCAACGCCGCGCGCGATGAAGGCGACCCGACTGCAATGCTCGTTCGGCGCGCACGAGCCTTGCTGCATTCCGCAGCGAAGGACGGCGTACACGGGGCGCCCCACGACCATCACTTCCACCTGATCGGCTTCGCTACTGGAACCAAGCTGGCTTGTGCCGATCTCTTGGATGCGCGCGACCGCGCTGGGCTGCGCGAATCCGAACGCCTGCCGGAGCTGCGCTTTACCGAAGACAACGTGTGGCTTCATCCCGACTATCACGATGTGATCGGCGTTCGGACCGTCCTGCGCCAAGCGCTCGCGAACGCCAACCGCATCGACGACGACGAAAGGGCCAACGAGCAGTACCTGAAGCGCATCCTCGACCTCGCGGTGGCGGCGGATCTCGGCGGCACCTATTACCTGTATGCATTCGACTACCGCTTCGATCCGCCTGCAGGCGAGCCGTCGCCGCCCGGGCTGCAGCCGAGCCGTGACCACTCGGACCTGTACGTGTCGAACGACTACGCGATCGCGGCCGCAAAGTGTTTGACGCAGCTCGCGAAGCACCTGGCCGACAAGCATGGGCTGCGAGCGCCGAGCTTCACGCCGGTCGCATCCGTGCATCCTCATCGGCCGCATGCGCTCACCGAGCTCGAGCGCCTGGCAAAGCTCGGTGTTCGCCACCTGAAGTGGTTGCCGCCGGCGCAGCACATCGATCCCGCCGACCCGCGGCTCGATGCGTTCTACCGCGCAATGGCCGGCCTCGGCTTCGCCTTGCTCAGCCACACGGGCAAGGAACACACGTTGCGCGTGGCCGACGGAGACGAAGACCTTGGCAATCCACTACGACTGCGGCGCGCGCTCGACGCCGGGGTCACGGTGGTGATGCTACACGCGGGCCGCGAAGGCGAAGAAGAGTCGGACGCGAGGAACTCGGGCGCGCCGCGCAGCTACTTCGAGCGCTTCCTCGAGATGATGCACGAGCCAGCCTATCGCGGCCGACTCT
>Ga0193753_10003443_pt1 | contig 11655 bp, 8 predicted proteins | sample H1c2metaG_FD_144925 | JGI IMG/M metagenome (GOLD analysis project Ga0193753, IMG submission 144925) | Soil microbial communities from a riparian zone of the East river system, Colorado, United States - H1c2 | ecosystem: Environmental > Terrestrial > Soil > Riparian zone | place: USA: East River... | reverse complement strand
TGATCCACGACTTTGTGCCCGTCAACGCGTATCCGCCGGAGACTTTCTCCGCGCGCGCCATCATGCCGCCCGGGTCGGAGCCGTAGTTCGGCTCCGTCAGGCCGAAGCAGCCGATCCACTCGCCGGTCGCGAGCTTCGGAATGAAGTGCTGTTTCAGTGCGGGCGTGCCGAACTCGTTGATCGGCGTCATCACGAGCGATCCCTGCACACTCATCATCGAGCGGTAGCCGGAATCGACGCGCTCGACCTCGCGCGCGACGAGGCCGTAGCTCACGTCGCCGAGGCCGGCGCCGCCGTACTGCTCGGGCAGTGTGATGGCCAGCATGTCCAGTTCGCCCAGCTCGCGGTAGATTTCCCGCGCGCCAGCGCCCTCGCTACGAAACGCCTCGAGCACGCGCGGCGCGAGCTTCTCCTGACAGTAGGCGCGTGCCGTGTCGCGCACCATGCGTTCGTCGTCGGTGAGCTGCTGTTCGAGCCCGAGCGGGTCGCGCCAGTTGAAGCGGGCGTCAGCGTGCGACGGCATTCGCTAGATTCTACCGGTGACCAGTTCGAGGCCGGCCGCTTCGTCCTCTGCTGTCGCGGCTGCCCCAAGACCTCGAGCACCGAAACTGGCCCGCCCGGGGGCATTCATTCAGCAATCGAATAGTCGATATCCAGCTTGAACGGACCGGCCAGTTGTGCGACTTTGCCTGACTGCTGTGTGTAGCAGGCGGTGGCGGGTGCCGTGTTGCACCCGCCGGGCCCTGAAGAAGAGGTAGCGTTCCATGTCGAATCCGCGTGCGGCCGGGCTGGGCATCGCGGTCCTCCTGCTCTTCTCCTCGGTCGTGTCCGTCGTCCGCCTCGACGGCCAGTCAGCGCGGGCGACCACGACGGCGCCGGCAACGGCGGAGCAGCAGAAGGCGCTGATCGATCGCTACTGCGTCACCTGCCACAGCGCGCGGGTGAAGACCGCGAACCTGTCTCTTCAGGACCTGGACTACGCCCACGTCGGCGAGCAGGCGGAGCTCTGGGAGAAGGTTGTCCGAAAGCTTCGCGCCGGCGTCATGCCGCCGCCCGACGTGCGCCGTCCATCACTGGGCGAATACGAGGGGCTGCGCGATTGGCTCGAAGCCGAGCTCGATCGCCACGCCGCCAAGGTCAGTCCAGGTACCGTCGTCCTGCACCGGTTGAACCGCACCGAGTACGCGAACGCGATTCGCGATCTCCTCGACCTCGAGATCGACGTCACGACGTTGCTGCCGCCTGACGACATCGCCCGCGGGTTCGACAACATCGCCGGCTCGCTGACGATTTCGCCGACGCTGCTCGAGTCGTATGCCACGGCGGCGGCGCGCGTCGCGCGGATCGCGGTCGGCTACTGGAAGACGCCCACAGAAGCCACCTACCTCGCACCTGGCGACACGTCTCAGAACCAGCACATCGAAGGGCTGCCGCTCGGCACGCGCGGCGGCATGATGCTGCGCCACGACTTCCCGGCCGACGGCGAGTACAAATTCGCGATTCAGAACTTCGGCATTGGCAGCTACATTCCCGGCGAGCGGCTCGAGCTCACCGTCGACGGCGAGCGTGCGCACCTGTTCAAGTACCAGGGGGTCGGCCTGAGCCAGGGGATGGCGGGGGATCAGGGTGACGGCATTCTCGAGGTCACGGTGCCGATCAAGGCGGGCTCGCGGACGGTCGGCGCGACGTTCCTGGCGACGAACTTCCGGCCCAGCCTCGACATGGTCAAGCAGTACGACCGGAAGTCGCTCGAGAACAACAGCATCCCGCAGCTTCAGTACTACCCCGCCGTCGGCTTCCTTCGCATCTCGGGTCCGTTCAACGCGCAGCGACCCGAGGACTCGAAGAGCCGCCGCAAGGTGCTCAGCTGTCATCCGGCAACGACCGCGCAGGAGGGCCCCTGCGCGCGCCAGATTGTGAGCGGCATCGCGCGCCGGGCGTATCGCCGGCCGGTCACCGGGGCGGAGGTCGCCACGCTGATCGACTTCTACAAGCAGGGGCGCGCCGATGGGACTTTCGATGAAGGGATTGAGTTGGCGTTACGGCGTCTGCTCGCGAGTCCCAACTTCCTGGTGCGCGCCGAAAAGGAACCGGCCAGCGTCGCGGCCGGCCAGCCGTACCGCATCACCGATCTCGAGCTCGCTTCGCGCCTGTCGTTCCTGCTGTGGAGCAGCATTCCGGACGACGAGCTGATTGCCGCCGCGACGCAGGGACGCCTCAGCGCCCCGCGCGTGCTCGAGCGGCAGGTGCGGCGGATGCTGGCGGATCCGAAATCGTCGGCCCTCGTGACCAACTTCGGGCAGCAGCTGCTCTATTTGCGGAACCTGCCGGCGACCTCGCCCGACGGCGTGTTCTATCCGGATTGGGACGACGAGCTGCGCCAAGCGTTCCAGAGCGAGACGGAGCTCTTCTTCGAGAGTCTCATTCGCGAAGATCGCAGCGTCGTCGACCTGCTGACGGCGGACTACACGTTCGTCAACGAGCGCCTGGCGCGGCACTACGGCATCCCCAACATCTATGGCTCACACTTCCGGCGCGTGACCCTCGGTCCGTCGCTGGACTACCGCCGCGGGATCCTCGGCAAGGGGAGTTTTCTGTCGGTGACCTGGACGCAGAACTTCAGGACGTCGCCGGTGAAGCGTGGCGTCTGGGTGCTGGAGAACATCCTCGGTACGCCGCCACCGGAGCCGCCGCCGAACGTGCCGGCGCTCGAGGACAGCGCCGCCGGATCGAAGAAGGTGCTGACCCTGCGCGAGCAGATGACGCTGCATCGCGCCAGCCCGACGTGCGCCGGGTGCCACAAGATCATGGACCCGATCGGCTTCGCGCTCGACAACTTCGACGCCGATGGCAAGTGGCGCCTGAAGCAGGGCGGCGAAGGCGGCACGCCGATCGACGCGACCGTCGTGCTCTACGACGGGCAGCCGGTGAACGGGCCGGTGGGCCTGCGCCAGGCGCTGCTGCGCTACTCACCGCAGTTCGTCGCCATGATGGTCGAGAAGATGATGACGTACGGCCTCGGCCGAGGCGTCGAATACACCGACATGTCGACCATCCGCTCGATCGTCCGTGCCGTGGCCAAGGACAACAACTCCTTTTCGGCCATCGTCCTCGGCGTCGTGAAGAGCCCGCAGTTCCAGATGCGCGTCAAGGCGCACGAGGCTGCGCACTCCACTCATTAAGGAGCACCAATGTTTCTGACGAAGCGGCACATTCCCCGGCGGCGATTCCTGCACGGCATCGGCGTCACGCTGGCGCTGCCGCTGCTCGATGCGATGGTGCCCGCCTTCACGCCGCTGCGGCTGACCGCGGCGGCGCCGGTGCGGCGCTTCGTCGGCATCTGGCATCCGCACGGCGCGTCGCCAGGCTACTGGAGCCCGACGAAGGAAGGCCGCGACTTCGAGTTCTCGTTCATCACCAAGCCGCTGGAGCCGTTCCGCAGCCACGTCACGCTCATCACCGGTCTCGACATGCCGGAGGCGATGGCGACCGACGAGGAGCCGGGCGGCGACCATGCGCGCGGCGCGGTGCTACTGTCGGGTGCGCGGCCGCGACGCAACGCGGTCAGCCCCTACCTCGGCGTCACCGTCGATCAGCTGGTCGCGCAGAAGTACGGCCAGGATTCGATCCTCTCGTCGATTCAGCTCGGCGTCGAGGACACCGGCAACTTCGGCAACTGCAACTGGGGTTACAGCTGCGCCTATACGAATTCGATTTCGTGGGCGTCACCGACGCTGCCGCTACCGACGCAAGTGAACCCGCGGGTCGTGTTCGAGCGGCTGTTCGGCGACGGCACCAGCCCGGAGGAGCGGCTGAAGGGGCGCAAGCAGAACGCCAGCATCCTCGATTCCGTGACGCGCGAGCTCGGCGCGTTCAAGCGCGATCTTGGCGACGGCGATCGGGCACGCGTCGACTCCTACGTCGAGAACATTCGCGAGTTGGAGCGCCGCGTCCGCATCGCGATGGAGAACTCGGTCAAAGAACCGGATAGCGACGTACCGTTCGGCCTTCCCGAGAGCAAGCACGCGCATTTCCGGCTGATGTACGACCTGATGGCGCTCGCCTTCGAAGGCGACATCACCCGGTCCGCGACGTTCATGCTCGGTCGCGACCTGAGTGGAACCAGCTTCCCAGAATCGGGCACCAACGGCGGCTGGCACGGCACCTCGCATCACGGCGACAAGCCGGAAAACGTGGCCGACTACGCCAAGATCAACCGCTACCATGCGCAGAACCTCGCCTATTTCGTCGAGAAGCTGAAGAACACGCCCGACGGCGACGGCACGGTGCTCGACCACGTCCTGATCTACAAGGGCAGCAACATGGGCAACTCGCACCGCCACGCGCATGAGAAGGTGCCGGTGATTCTCATCGGCGGCCTGGACGGCACGTTCAAGGGCAACCGGCACCTCGTGTTCCCCGACAACACGCAACGCACCTCGAACATGCTGCTCAGCATCCTGCACAAGTACGGGATCGAGCAGGAGAAGCTCGGCACCAGCACCGGCCGGCTGCCGCAACTGTTTGCCGTCGCGCCCCAGAGCGCCGATCTGCCGGCGGTCGAGGCCTTGCCCAACCTCTAGGATCTGACGGATGAAGTGGATTCCCGGAACCATCGCCATGTGGTCGGTCGCCGTGATGGCGGCCGCCACGGTGCCCGTTGCGGCGCAGATCGGCGGACGGCCGTCGCGTCCGCAGGTGACTCCCCCGCAGGGGCCCGTGCGGCAGGTCATCGCCAAGAGCTGCTCGTCCTGCCACGGTATCGACGACTATGCGTTCAACAGCTTCGACCGGGCCGGCTGGAGCGCCTTTGTCGACGCAAAGCATCAGAATCACAAGGTCAGCCTCACCGCGCCGGACCGCGAGCTGTTGCTCGACTGGTTGGTGAGCCGCTTCGGTCCTGGCACCAAGCCTTTCCCGCGCACCTACGTCGCGCAGGAGGTGACGACCTTCTTCACCGACCCGGAGGCAGAGGAACTGTTGAAACGTGCGTGCACGTCCTGCCACGGCCTGGAGCGTGTCAACGAATCCCGGTTCAGCCCCGACCGGTGGCGTGTCGTCACGGTCGACATGCGCGAGCGGGGATCGAAGATGGAAGACGACGAGCTCGAACGGCTGGTCGAGTGGCTGGGCAGAACCAAGGGGACGAACCCGAACCAATGAAGCCACTAAACGTGTGCGCGGTGGTCGCGGCGCTCTCGATGGCGACGGCCGGCGTCGCCACGCAGGCCGGCGAGACGATCTTCACGGCGACATCCGCCAACGTCGCCGAACCCGGCGGCCCGGTCAAGATCCGTATCCAGCGCTGGTCCACGCCCGAACAGGCGGCGCCGCGGTCGCGCTGCGGCCCCCGCGGTGCCGCTCAGTCCGACGGCTGCCCTGGCGCAGGCGATTGGCCGGGCCGCGACGCTCGGCTATCTGTGGACCGCGGACGTCACCGGTTACGCCATCAAATACGCCTATCGCATGCCGCTCCCGGGAGGCGGCAAGCGCGTGATTCTGGCAACCGATCGGCGTCTCGGCACCTACATCGCCGCGTGGCAGCCGACGTCGAGCAGCCTGACCGATTACGAGTTCACCGTGATCGAGATTCGCTTCGACGCCAAAGGCGTCGGCGAAGGCAAGACGTCGCTGACGACCAAGGTGATGGTCGATGACGCCGCCAAGACCGTCGCGCTGGAGAACTACGCCGCGGCCGCGCCCATCCTCCGGAATGTGAAGCGCTCGTAGGAGCGAGGACACTACACATGTCGATGCGGCACGCTCTTGGATCCTGTGTGTTGGTGCTGTTGACCGCGGCGGTCGCGTGGGCGGCGGTCAGCGAGGTCGCCGACGCGACGATGCAGCGCAATGTCAACGCCGTCCGCGCGCTGATTCAGCGGAAGGCGAACGTCAATGCGCCGCAGGTCGACGGCACGACGGCGCTGCACTGGGCGGTCCGTCTCGACGACGCTGAATTGGCCGACATGCTGATTCGTGCTGGCGCGAACGTCTCCGCGGTCAATCGCGACGGCGTCCGGCCGCTGCAACTCGCCGCCATGAACGGCAACGCGGTCATGCTGGGCAAACTCATCAAGGCGGGCGCCGATCCAAACCGGCCGTTGACCGAGTTCGGCGACACAGCATTGATGATGGCGGCGCGCACCGGCAAAACCGACGCACTGACGGTGCTGCTGGAAGCGGGCGCCAAGGCCAACGACAAAGAGACGTGGGGCGGCACGACGGCGCTGATGTGGGCCGTGTCGGAGCGGCATCCTGACGCGGTCAAGTTGCTGATCGAGCACGATGCCGACGTCAAGGCCCGCTCGAAGTTCGTCCCGGCCGCCAACGGCCGCGGCTTCGAGGGGCGAACCCCGATTGCCGACGAGAATGGTCGCAAGGTCGAGGAATTCGCCAGCGGCTGGCTGACCCCGCTGATGCTGGCCGCGCGCGAGGACGACATCGAATCGGCGCGCCTCCTCGTCGCCGCCGGTGCCGATGTCAATGCCGTGGCTGGCGACGGCAAGAACGCGCTCAGCCTCGCCGTCTTCAACGGCAACTACGACCTGGCGTCGTACCTGATCGACAGCAAGGCTGACGTCAACAACACCGACACGCAGCGCTTTACGACGCTGTTCTGGGCGGTGGATCGGCGCAACATGGAGACGGCGCCCAACTTCCCCTGGATGGTGACCCAGGATCCGTTGCCGCTGATCAAGAAGCTGCTCGACGCCGGCGCCAACCCCAACGCGCTGGTCAACAACACGCCGCGCGCCCGCATGCGTGCCGGCTCACCGCGCATCGTCTTCGCCACCGCGCTGATGCGCGCCGCCTTTTCAGCCGATCTCGACCTGGTGAAGCTGCTGTTGGCCTCCGGCGCGGACGCGAAGATCATCTCGAGCGATCGCGAAACCATGTTGTCCGCGGCCGCCGGCCTCGGATTCATCCAGGGCTACAGCAAGGGGAAGTTGCCGGAGGAGCGGCTCGAGGTCGTCAAGCTGTTCGTCGGGCTTGGCAACGACGTGAATCAGGCCGACGACTACGGCATCACGCCGCTGATGGTCGCCGGCAACATGGGTGACACGGCCATCATTCAGTACCTCGCCGACAAAGGCGCCGATCTCGGCGCCTACGATCTGGGCAAGAAGAACGACGGCGCCTTCGGCGCCAGCGTCGAGCCGCTGATGCCGGTCGACTACGCCATCGGCGTCGGAACTTTCGTCCCGAACAACGCCGTCATCATCCACGAAGACGCCGTCAAGCTGATGTTCAAGCTGATGAAGGAGCGCGGCATCACGCACACCACGTCGGAATGCACGCTTCGCGGCTTCACCTGCGCGCAGGCGAACGTCGATCCGAAATTCGCGACGCCGGCAGAGATCGTCAAGATGCGTGCGCTGGCCATCGGGTATCAGGTCGAAGGGATCACCGGGGGGCTCCAAGTGAAGTAGGACGTGTCGATTCTGAGATGCCTCGTTCGACGAGCATTTGGAGGTGGAGTCGATGAATATCCTGCTTTGGGTACTCCAGGTTGTGCTGGCGGCCGCGTTTTTGGCGCACGGGTTGTTGCTTCTGATGCCACCGCCCGACATCGCCGCACAGCTGGCCGCATCGCTCCCGCAGTGGTTCTGGTTGTTTCTGGGCGTGGCGGAGGTACTGGCGGCCGTGGGCCTGACCTTGCCTGGCCTCACGCGCATCCTTCCGTGGCTCGTGTCTTCCGCAGCCGGCGGCGTGATGATCGTCATGATTTGTGCCACCGTGTGGCACGTGGTTCGCGGAGAGATCAGCTCGGCGGCCATCACGCTGTCGCTTCTCGCGATGGCGTCCTTCACCGCCTATGGGCGCTGGAGGATTGCCCCGATCCAGCCTCGGCAGGCTGGATCGGGGAGAGCGGCGACGTGACTCAGTTCGTTTTGGCAGGCGTGAATGGCAGGGGTGCCACCACACCGGAAGTCGTCAACACGTACTCGACGCACTCGGCTTCACTCGCGAAGGTGCCGCCGTCCTGACGGAAGGCCGAAGCCCAGCCACCGGCTTTGCACTCGATCCTGTACTTCGCGATCGGAAAGGGCACCCGCATCGCCACGAGTTGCCCGCCTTCCACGAGCTCGTCCGGGCTCGGGAAGCTGCGCGGGGTGGTGGCGTTGATCGCATAGTGTGCCTGTTCCGAAGTCAGGTACATCCCAGGTCCGAGGATCGCCGACATGTCGACGATGCCTGAGGACTCCTCATCCTGATTGAACGGCGCGGTCGCCGCGATGCCGATGTCCCCGAAGCGGGCGCTATCGTGGCGGGAAATTTTCGCCAGGCTATTGCCCTTGGGGTCGTACAGCCACATTTTTCCGTTGTGGGCATTCCCGCCTACGTCCTCTTGCAGCATCAGGAACCCGGTCTTCTCGTTGACGGCAATGTTGTCGAGCATGTTGACCCGCTCGCCGTTGACCACACGGCCGTCGATGAGAAGGTCGATGATGCCCCCGAGCTGCGGGTTGGTGATGTTGTCGAACGTCAGGCGCCACAGCCGCGTCCGGCCGTTCTGGGCCCCGACGCCGTCGGTGACCTGGTCGAGCTGATCGGTCGTGACGAAGTAGTACTGACGCGGGTTGAGCGGATTCCAGGCTCCATCCTCCGGGCGCGAGAATGTCGTCGAGCTCGTGCCGTTCAGCGTGAAGCGCGTGCCGCTGGCGATGTTGGTCGCACGCGAGGTGGTGTTGGCAATCTCCACCGCGTTGCCGGTCACGTTCACGAACTTCAAGGTGCCGTTCGTGAGCCCGGCCTTGTCCACGTCGCTGCCCGACGCCTGCTTGGTGCCGACGTAGACAGCGAGGGCGTTGGTCATGATGCCGGTGCCGCCGTCGTTGTTACCGATGACGATCGTCTTGTTCTGCGCGTAGGGGCTCGCGAGCGCGTTCTCCCACGCGCCGACGCCGGCCAGGCCCGAGCCATTGGTGCTGAGATTGAACTTGCCGAGCACGTAGGCATTGCCGGCCGACGGACCGGTCACGACCGTGCCCATCTGGTAGCCGGTCGCACCGCCTTCTTCGCCGTGGAGGTAGATGCGCTCGCGGGTTCCGAGACCCGTCGCCGGGTTGTAGAACGCCGAAGCCGCCGGCAGGTCGCCGGAGCAGAAGCGATTGAATGCGAACGGCGTCGAAACCTGCTCGGACTGCTGGCCGACAGCGTCCCACAGATAGATCCGCTGCATCAGGTCGATGCCCGAGAGGACGTCGAGCGACGCCTTATCGACCGTCCATTTCGAGACGAACGCGCCTTTCGCGCCGTGCGCGCGAATGCTGCCGAGGTTGTTTCCGAGCTCGTGATTCATGACCAGGGTGAATGTGCTGTCGCCGTTGTCGATCGCGCCGAGGCCATCCGGGATGCCGACCATCCGATAGCCGCCTTCGGTGTCACCGACGCTGAGGACCGATGTGGTCTCGACCACCGGCACGGTGGGGAGAGCGTAAGGAGATTGCGGGGTCGCTGGGCCTGTCAACTGTGCCGAGACCGCCACTCCGGCCAGGGCGGCGATGCCAGCCGCGCCGATTGTGGCGGCTGTGGTTCGTATCACGCGATGCCTCATGGGCTATTCCCTCCGATGACTTCGTGTAGATGAAGAGTAGAGAAGGTACTCATCGCGTCTGAAGCCGCGTTCACGGCGGCGTGACGCGACGGTAACGATTTCCCCGTCGTCCCATCGCAGCGCCGGGGTTACGACTCTGTTACGGCACCTCGCTAGAGTCGGCAGATGACACTTCGCTCCCGGGTGCTTCCGTTAGTCGCCATCGTCGTGGTGTGCTGGGGTGCTTTCGAGATCGCCGCGCGATCGGCGAATACGCGGACCAATCTCTATGGGATGAAAATCCTGGTCGCCAATCGCGCCGGCCTGGCCGCCGATGCGCTCATCGACCCGCACCTGATCAACCCGTGGGGCCTGGCGCTGCGCCCGCCAGGTGTCGGCGGTCACATCTGGATCGCCAATGCGGGGAATCTCAGCACGTCGACCTACGTTGGGGACGTTCGTGGTATGCCGCTACAACAGGACGGGCTCAAGATCGTCTATCTCGATAGCCCGCTGATTTCCTACGAAGATGGCCTCGCCAATGTCACCGGCCAGGTCTACAACGCAGCGAGTGATTTCGCCGGTCAACCGGTGGAGTTTCCGGTTTCGGGTCCCGCCAGCAATCTCGCCAGCGGATCAGCGGTGCCGATCGGCACGATTACCGGCTCGGCGAAGTTCGTGTTCGTCACGACTGAAGGCACCGTGCACGCCTGGCGGTCGGGCACCACCGCGAGCATGGACCGCGCGGTGATCGTGAAGGACTACTCGGACCACGGGCGCGATCAGATCCATGGCCTCGCGCGTCTCCCCGCCTTTACCGGGGTCGCGATGTCGGCGATCGCCGGCGGCGGCAACCGCCTGTACCTGACAGACTTTCAGAACTCCACGATTCGGGTGCTCGACAACCAGTGGCGTGACATCACCGCGGACGTGCCGTTCGCGCGGCCGCACGGACTGCCGGCCAACTTCAGTCCCTACAACGTCCAGCTGCTCGACGGGCGTCTGTATGTCGCGTTTGCGGCGGTCGACGCGGACGGCGAGGAGCCGGCGACGGACGTGCCGGCGCCTGGAGCCGGGCACATGGTCTCGTACGATCTCGACGGCCACATCGTGCAGGAGTTCGCCGATACCGGCCGTCTCAATTCACCCTGGGGCGTCGCCATCGCGCCGCCAGACTTCGGAGAGTTCGGTGGCGCGCTGCTCGTGGCCAACTTCGGCGACGGGACGATTGCCGCCTTCGACCTGAAGACCGGCGGCTTCCGCGACGTCCTGCGTGACGCGGCCGGCAAGCCGCTCCTGATCGACAAGGTGTGGGCGCTGGCATTCGGAAATGGTGTGAGCCTCGGCGATAGCGATTCGCTTTACTTCACGGCCGGCCCGAACGAGGAGCAGGACGGCGTGTTCGGCCGCGTGCGCTACGCCGGGCCTGCCGCCAACTGACTCAGGGGCCGTCGCCCACCAGGTCCTGCCGGATCGCGAACGCCACGAGCTCGGTGGTTCGATGGATGCCGAGCGTTCGCATCATGCCGGCGCGGTGAGCGCCGACCGTGTTCGGGCTGATGCCAAGCCGTTCAGCGATCTTCGCATTCGTGAGACCCTGGCACATCAGGCGGAGCACCTCGCGCTGCCTCGGCGAGAGGCGCCGGGCGGCATCCGCGGGCGCGGCGCGCGGCGGCGGCTCGTCGGTCCACAGCGTCTCGCCGGCCGCGACCCGCTTGATCAGCGCGACGAGATTGACGTCGGCCGCATTCTTCTGAATGTAGCCGCGCGCTCCTGCATCACGCGCCTGCTGTCCGACCATGTCCTCGCCATGCATGCTGAGCATCAACACTGCGACGCCAGGCGAAACCGTCACGATTCGCCGCGTGGCCTCCACGCCCGTGATGCCCGGGAGCGCGCAATCCATGATGACAACCTGCGGGCGCAGCTCCAGGGTGAGCCGCGCGGCTTCGTCGCCGTCACCGGCCTCGCCGACCACGGTGAGCTCGGGATCGTCTTCGAGCAGGCGACGGAATCCACGCCTCACAAGTGGGTGGTCGTCGACCAGGAGAATCGTGATGGGAGGGGCCACTGGGATCGCCACCGATCTGTTGTCGCCCGGTCCCGGTTCGCGCCAG
>Ga0193753_10003442_pt1 | contig 11659 bp, 8 predicted proteins | sample H1c2metaG_FD_144925 | JGI IMG/M metagenome (GOLD analysis project Ga0193753, IMG submission 144925) | Soil microbial communities from a riparian zone of the East river system, Colorado, United States - H1c2 | ecosystem: Environmental > Terrestrial > Soil > Riparian zone | place: USA: East River... | reverse complement strand
AGAACGACAAGTTCGCGTTTCAATCGTTCGGCGCGCATTTCGTCGAGGTACGCGTGGAGCCGGACATCGGCCGGATTCGCGTGGCGCGCGTGGTGAGCGTTTTCGATTGCGGCCGCATACTGAGCGCCAAAACCGCGCGCAGCCAGTTCATCGGCGGAATCGTTTTCGGCATCGGCGCCGCTTTGCTCGAACACCTTGTCTACGATCGCGAACATGGCCGAGCCGCTAACGCCGATCTGGCGGGCTATCTGGTTCCGGTGAACGCCGACGTGCCCGACATTGATGTCTCCTGGATCGACGAGCCCGACTTGAACTTCAATTCACTCGGCTGCCGCGGCGTGGGTGAAATCGGCATCACAGGCGTGGCCGCCGCCATTGCCAATGCGGTGTATCACGCCACCGGCGTACGCGTTCGCGAGTTGCCGATTACGCCCGACCGGCTGCTGGGTCTTTAGGCTTCCAGGCCGGCACGCTCCAGGCGAGGCCGATCGCGAGCGCGGCGGCCATCGTCGAAAGCGATAGCGCCAGGCTCGCATGCGCGACCATCAAGAACACAATGCCCAGCAGTACGCTGAAGCGTATCCGTATCGGCGTCTGCAATCGCGGATTGTTCACCAGTTCCCTAATTTCCGAGGTGGCGCCCCACAAACGGCGCATTCGCGTGCCCGTGAAAATTCCTAGCGCTCCGATAAACAGCAGGGCCAGCATGGACACGCGGACCCAAGCCTGCTCTCCGGCCCGAAGATGGATTGCCAGGTAAATACCCGAAAACAGCACAAGCAGGGTAGAGGCAATAGCAAGCGGCGGCAACACCATAGTTGGCCGCAGGCAAGCGCGCGCCTCCTCGAGGCTTCCCGCCCGGGCGACATACCGCAGCAGAAGCCACTCGATACCCAGAGCCGTAACGAGCCCGAGCATGCCGAGAACATGGAGGAATAGGATCGTTGAGTAGAGCGTCATAGATTGAATATAGTCTTATATAATCAATAATACGCTAGCATGTCAACATGGCCCAGAACATACCCCAGGCCAAACAAAAACGCGTTTATCAATCCGCCGTGCGTGAGCGTCAGGCCGCGGACACGCGGCAGCGCATCGCGACGGCCGGCCGCCGCTTGCTGGCAGCGAAGGGATATGCCGCCATGACCATCGAGGCCGTCGCCCAAGAGGCCGGGGTCGCGGCGCAAACCGTCTATGCGGTGTTCGGCTCGAAAATAGGCATCCTGAACGAGATTTTGGACGAAGCGCGCTTCGACGAGACGTATCAAGAACTCGTTCGCCAAGCCCGTAGCGACCCCGATCCGCGCGCGCGGCTGCGCTATGCCGCACGCATCGCCCGGCAGATATTCGATTCCGAGCGTCCGGTGCTCGACTTGCTCAGAGGTGCGGGAGTGCTCGCGCCGGAGCTTTCACGCGTGGAGCACGAACGGGAATCGATGCGCTACGAACGGCAAGGGCCGCTCATCGAATATCTGGCGAGGAAGAAATGCTTGCGGCCCGGCCTGAAACCGGCGCGAGCCCGCGAAATCCTTTGGGCCATGACGAGCCGCGACCTCTATCGCATGCTGGTGCGCGAGCGCGGCTGGCCGTCGCAGGAGTTTGAAGACTGGCTCGGGACTACGCTGGTCGAAGCGCTTATGGGCGATTCGACAAATCGCGAATCATGATATCGCGGAATTTCATATTGCCGCGGCCGCCCGCATGCAGTTGCAGCGCGATCGGCCCATCGAACGATTTCGGTTTGGGGTCGGTGAAGTCGACCATTTGCACGCCGTTGAGCCGGGCACGGTAACGGTTGCCGTTGACCTCGAGGAGATATTCGTTCCATTCGCCCATCCGCACGACGGTCTCGTTTTCAGGCGCCGGCCAGACAATCCAGTTGCGGCCGTCGCCATAGAGGCCGGCCGTGTGATGGCCGATCGTGCAATCCACTTCAAACTGCAAGCCCTGCGTGATCTCGGGCGTGCCGGCTTTGAATGCGGTGTGAAAGAACACGCCGCTGTTGCCATCGCCCTCGCAGCGGAACTTGAGCGAAAGCTGAAAATTTTGGTAGGACTTCTCGGTCTGTAGATAGCCGTAGTCTTTCGTAAGGCCGCGGCCGTGGATGATGCCCTCTTCGACCGTCCAGCTCTCGTTGCCGATCTTCGTCCAGCCCGTGAGATCCTGGCCATTGAACAGGGAAACCCAATCTTCGCCCGGCGCCTTCTTTTTCACGGCATCCTGCGACACGGCGGCGGCGGCGAAAAGGCTAAGCAAAAGAGCGGCGGCTAAAAAGTGATTGCGCTTCATTGGTCAAATCTTACACTGCTGCTAGGGGCAGCGGCCACAACGCTGCTAGCCGCTGCCGCCGGAGCCGCGTTTCAGTTTTCGAATGTTGTCGAAACTTCGGGTGTCCGTTTCGTGCTCGAAAATAGTCCCTCGCCCAAGAAATACATGATCGAGACGATGCCCGGCGGGATTGCGGTTTTCGATTACAACGGCGACGGTTTAGCTGACATTTATTTCACCAACGGCGCTGACGTTCCTTCGCTCGAAAAGAAATCATCAAAGTTCTGGAACCGGCTGTATCGCAACGACGGCAATTTTCATTTCACCGATGTCACGGAGAGCGCCGGCGTGGCCGGGAAGGGCTATTCGATGGGCGCCGCCGCCGGCGACTACGACAACGATGGGCATCCGGATCTGTTTGTCGCGGGCGTGAATCGCAATATTCTCTATCGCAATCGCGGCGACGGGACTTTCGAAGATGTAACGGCGAAAGCGGGAATTAAGGACGACAAGTGGGCGGTGGCGGCCGGCTGGTTCGATTACGACAACGATGGCAAACTCGATTTGCTGGTAGTGCATTACTCGGACACGCCCATGCAGGACCGCTTTTGCGGGAACCGCGAGACAAATGTCCGAATCTACTGCCACCCGAAATATTTCAATCCCCTGCCCTCGACGCTGTATCGCAATCGCGGCGACGGCACGTTCGAAGATGTCTCCCAAAAATCCGGCATCGCGCACTATGCGGGACGCGGCATGAGCGTCGCGTTCGCCGACTACGATGGCGACGGTCTGATGGACATTTTCGTGACGAACGACAATATGCCGAATTTTCTATTTCACAATCTCGGCAAGGGCAGGTTCGAAGAGACCGCTCTGCTGGCGGGCGTCGCGCTGCCGGATCGCGGGCAGCCAGTCTCGAGCATGGGCGCCGATTTTCGCGACTACGATAACGACGGGCTGCCCGATATCACGGTAACGGCGCTCGCGGGAGAGACGTTTCCGCTCTTCCGGAATGGCGGGCAGGGTTTGTTCAGCGACGCCACCTATGCGAGCAAGCTCGGACCACTGAGCAATGGACACAGCGGCTGGGGAAATGCATTCGTCGATCTGGACAACGACGGCTGGAAAGATCTTTTTACGGCGAATTCGCATGTGAACGACCGGATCGAGGCGTTTGAATCGCACGCTTACAAGGAACCGAACAGCGTCTTTCGCAACGTGGAAGGAAAATTCAGCGATGCAACTCCGGAGACGATGAAGGCCGCTCGAAAAGCACATCGCGGCGCGGCGTTTGGCGATTTCGATGGCGATGGGCGCGTGGATCTCGTGGTGTCTTCGCTGGGAGAAACGGCCGAATTATGGCGCAACACCACGCTGAACACTACGGCCAACGCCGGCAACTGGATCGCGTTCCGGCTCAAGGGCACGCGGAGCAATCGCGACGGCATCGGCGCGCGAATTCGAGTAGGCAAGCAGTGGAACGAGATGACCAGCGCGGTGAGCTATGCATCTGCCAGCCTCGTTCCGGTGCATTTCGGAGTGGGGGCCGAGCGCGAAGTAGACGAGGTCGAAATTCACTGGCCGAGCGGACGCGTGCAGCGACTCAATCACGTGGCGGTGAACCGCATCGTCGACGTCACCGAGCCTTGAGGCGCTGGTACTCCACCATCATGGTTTTCGCGAGCGCGGGCTGGCCGGTGGCTTGATAGGCGCGCGCGAGTTGGTAGTGCAGACTGCCGTCTTTGTCGAGAGCAAGAGCGGTCTTCAGATGCGGAATGGCTTTTTGCGACTGACCCAGGCGTCCGTAGCACAAACCGAGAGACGCATGCGCGGGGAGAAGCTTGGGATCGAGACGCAAAGCGGTTTCGAGATAGGGAACGGCAGGCTCGATCTGCTCGGTTTCGAGCAGACTGTCGCCAACGAAGAAATTCAAGTTGGCGGAATCGGGCTCGGCTTTCAGAAATTGCTGGAGCTCCGGGAGCACGGCCTTGAAATCGTGGCTTTGATAGAGAGCGGTGGCGAGTTGATGCCGCGCGTCGAGGTCGGCCGGCGAAAGTTTCAGCACAGCACGCCACTCCGCCGCCGCTTCGCGAAATTGACCTTGATCGCGCATGATTTGCGCCTTGACGCGATGCAATTCAGACGATTCCGGAAGCTTGCCTAGCTCGGCGAAGGATTGCTCGGCCAATTCGTTGTAGGCGCGCGAAAGCCAGTAGAGACCTTCCGGGGTTTGCGGCGCGGCCTTTACGACCTCGTCGAAGCGCCCGGAATCATAGTCGCAGTGCAATTTTTCGGAAGGGCAATTCAATGGTCCGAGTTTTTGTTCGGCTGCGCGGGCGGCGGCAGCTTCGGCGGATTTGCCGAGAGAGTCGTAAATCTCCGCGCTCTTCGCATGCACGCCTCGCAACCCCGGCATGCGCTTGGCGGCTTCGTTGTAGGCGTACAGCGCGGCGGTATATTGCCGTTCTTGCGTTTTTACGTCACCGAGCAGAGCCAGGATGTAAGCCGACTCAGGCGCGGCTTTCAGAAGTTTTTCGAAAGATTGGGCGGACAACGCGGCATCGCGCTGTCCGCGTTCATAGAGGGCCTGCGGCGTGACTTGGGCAATCGCCGCCGCAGAGATCCATAGAAATACCCAACAACGCAACCGGGCCCTAAAACACCATCCGCAAGCCAAACCGGAACTGACGCTCGGTATTGAGCGCCGTGCCGTTGGATAACGTTTGAGTGATCTGCATGAAGCTTCCGCTGCTCACACTGGTGTTCGTCGCGTTCTGCGGGTTCGGAAACTTGGGAGTGTTGGTGATATTGAAGCAATCCGTCCGGAATTCCAGGTGCAAACGCTCCTTGATCGGGAAGTCGCGGAACAGGCTGAGATCAGTATTGAAAACGCCAGGACCGCGCAGAATATTACGGCCGGTGTTGCCGAAGCGAACGCCCGTAACAGCCGCAAATGCTGTCGGGTCATAGTAGGGATGACCCGCACCGATACCGCCCAAGTACTGCACGTTAGCTTTGACCTGGTCGGCAGTCTGCTGATTGTCCGGGCCGGCTGCAACTGACGTGCCATCAGCCGTGACGGTAATAGGAACACCGGTGAAAGCGGAAAGCGTTCCGTTCAGCTTCCAATTGCCAAGAATATAGCCGGAAGGCCCGTTGTTCACGTATCTCTGACCTTTGCCGAATGGCAATTGATACACCCAGCCAGCTTGAAACACGTGCGTGCGGTCGTAACCCGCTACCGCGCGATTCCATTGGAAGCCGTACATGCGCGCTGGCGTGGCCCAGCCATCGTCGTCGGTATAGTCGATCGCTTTGGACCAGGTGTAAGCGGCCTTCACAAAAAGGCCGGCGGAGAGCTGCTTGTTCACGGAGGTTTGCAGCGAATGGTAATGCGAGCTGAGATAGCCCCCCCATTCGTCCAAAGCCGCCGTTCGTCCAAACTTGGCTAACGGAAGATTGGCGTTAGTCGAGCCGGGGACGCCGGAGTTGATGTCGAAATCGGCAAGCTGGTGCGTGGTTTGAGTGCCCACGTAAGCGACGCTGCCGATCATATTCAAGGGGAGCTTACGTTCGATCGTGAAGTTCCAGGACTGAATGTAGCCACGCTTGATTTCCCCGGCTGTGGGGCTCCGCTCCGTAACATTTCCCGGCAGGGTGATAACGCCTGTGCTGAGATCTGGAAAATTGGGAGCTGGGATACCTGCCGTGAGCGAAGTCGGGGATAAAAGGCCGGTATTTGCTACGTATTGATAGTTGATGGTCAGCGGGTAGAAACCGCGCAAGGGACGCGAGTAGGGGATCGGATCGTAGCTGATGCCATATCCCGCGCGGATCACCGTGTTTTCACCCATCCGGTACGCAAAACCGAAGCGCGGAGCAAAAAGCTTGCTGCTGACCGTGTAGCCGGCGTCCACCGGTACGTTTCCACGGCCGCCGAGATACAGCAGGTTGGTGCTGGGATCATAACGCTCAAGGCCCTTGCCGCAGCAGCGGGTCATTAGCGGGTAGTATTCATAGCGGAGACCGATATTCACCGTCAACTTGCGGGTGACCTGCCAGCGATCACGCGCATACCAGCCGAATTGCCATTCTCGCCCCGTCATGAGAATGTTCTGGTAGCTCTTTTGCACGTCGTCAGGCTGACCTAGCAGGAACGCCGCGTAGGAGTTGAACTGCGTGTTGGAGTAGCCGGTCGTACCAGTGGTGCCGCCATTAAACGTGAACTGTCCTCGTGGACCGCCGCCGAGCTCGGGCTGAAAATGATTCAGATGGTAGCGAATCATGTCGAAACCGAAGCGGAATTCATGTGCGCCGTGTGTCCAAGTCAGGTTGTCGCTGTTGGTGTACGTCTCGTCCGTTCGGAATAGCGGCATCCAGGTGTTCACGTTGCCGATCGTTGCGTAGGTATTGAAGATAAAACTCGGAATGCCGCTCTGTCGCGGATCAGCGCCATTCGTGCCAGGGATCTTGAATGTATCGCTACCGAAGTTCGTTCCATAGTCAGTGCCCAGAACATACTGGCTCAACCGGCTATACCCAAGGTTGCCGTCCAGAACCATGTTTGGCGATATAACCCAGGTATGTCCGATGGTTCCGAGTTGCTGAAAAGTGTGACCTGTCCCGGCATCGCCGCCAATTCCGGCCCCTTCGGCCGCGCCCAGCGAAGCTGGCGCCAAGACGTTTGCGTCCATGACGCTGTATTTGCCCCAGATCATGTTCCGGCTGGTGGCCTGGTAGTTGATTTTCAAATCGTACTGGTTCCGGGTGACAGTCGGAGTTCCGGAAACGAAGTAGTTCGCGGTTGTCCCGCCCTGGTTTACGGCCGGCAGCAGACTTTGAGCCGCCAGGGCTTGTGGGCTGAGACGGCTGGTAGGAATGATGTTGTTGGTAAATGCGGTCCGGCCGCTACCATTTGGATTTCCAGTATTTGGATCGTAGATGACCGTGTTCTTAAAGGCGGCGGTGTTATACGCGCTGAAATTCCCCAGACGCTGATCCGCCGTCGGCAGAGTTGCCGTTACTACGGCGCCGTTACGATCACCCGTGCGTTCCCAGCCGCCGAAGTAGAACAGCTTGTTTTTGATAATCGCTCCGCCGACGGTGCCACCGGAAATCAAAGTCGTGCCGAAGGGTATTTTCGTGCCCGGCGCCTGGAAGAAGTTGCGCGTCTTCAGATGCTGATTGTCGTAAAAGGTAAAAGCGCTTCCATGAATGTCGTTCGTGCCGGATTTCGTAATCACGGTGACCGCCGCGCCGCCTGCCATGCCCTGCTCGGCGTCGAATGCGTCGGTCGCTACGTTCACAGTCTCGATGGTGTCTGAAGGCGCCACATAGGCGACGTGGTGCGGTAGCCAAACATTGATATTTTGCGCACCGTCAAGGCGCGTATTGTTGCTCTGGGCATTCGCGCCATTCACGTGCGTCTGCAGCGCGCGACCCGGCGTGTCGGTAATCGAATTCTGGAAAGAAGCCGGCGTCGCGCCCGGAACCAGGTTGATCAATTGCTGGTAGTTCCGGAACCGGGTGAGCGGCAGATTCTCGATCGCTACCGACGTGATCTCGGAATGCACATCCGATTTGTCGGTTTGCAGCAGCACCGCCTGGCCTTCCACCGTTACCTGCTCGGAAACTTGGCCGACGGCCAATTTGAGATCGGAGCGGCTCACGTTATTGGCCGAAATAGTTAGCTCGTTTTGGAGTAGCGTCCTAAACCCTGGCGCGGACACTTTCACGGTGTACTTACCGGGCGCCACATCGGAGATACTGTAGCGGCCCTGATCGTCTGTGACGTCGCGGTAGGTCTGATTCGTCGCACCATTCGTGGCGGTTATTTCCGCTTTCGGTACGGCGGCATCGGATTGATCGGTGACGGTTCCCACCATGGAACCATAGAGTACCTGCGCATCAGCCGTTATCGTCGAAAGGCCAAACACAAGCAAAAGACAAGCAAAGAAAGATAGACTAACCTGTTTCACCTAACGCCCCCTAAGAGTTATATAGTAGCGCCTTTCGTTTGCTTTGGGTAGTCGATAATCATACTCGTGAGCCCGCTTTTGGGAATTCTCGCGTTGGTGACCTTCAGCCATGACATCGCGCCTATCGTGCACGGAAACTGTGTCCCATGCCACAGAGCGGGAGGGTCCGGGCCGTTCTCGCTCCTCAGTTATGACGACGTGAAGCGGCACGCCTCACAAATTGCGGACGTGACCAAGCGGCGCTTTATGCCACCGTGGCTCCCCGATGCGGCGCACGGTGAGTTTGTGGAAGAGCGACGGCTCAGCGATGCGCAGATCGAAGCGATCCAGCAGTGGGTGAAACAGGGAGCGCCTTTGGGATCGCCGGCCGACGCGCCACCCGCGCCCCAATTCGCGGCAGAGTGGCCCTTGGGCAGACCCGATCTGGTGCTGCGCGTGGCGAAACCGTACCGGCTGCCCGCTGGCGGATCCGAAGTCTTCTGGAATTTTGTTATTCCTGTGCCGATTACGGCGGCGCATTGGGTGAAGGCGGTGGAAATCCGGCCGGGCGCCGCGCGGGCGCTGCACCACGCGAGCATCATCTTGGATCGTTCGCATGCCGCTCGCAGGCGCGAGACTTCGCCCGGCAGCGGTTTTCCGGGAATGGATCTTGAAATCGAAGAGACCACGTTCGATCCGGATGGCACATTCTTAGCCTGGAAGCCGGGCAACATAACGGTGGCCGAGCCGGACGGGATGGCGTGGCGCGCGACTCCCGGTATGGACCTGGTGTTCAACGTGCACTTACGGCCTACCGGGAAGCCGGAGCTGGTCAGCCCGGAGATTGGCCTCTATTTCACCGATAAGCCGCAGACTAAGTTTCCGATGCTGGTGGAACTCGAGCGCGACGCATCGATCGATATACCGGCGGGCGACCGCGACTATGTGATTGCCGACGACTTTCGTCTGCCGCTCGATGCCAAAATTCTCGCGGTCTATCCGCATGCGCATTATTTGGGCAAGCTGCTCGAAGGCTATGCCACGCTACCCGACGGCACGCGCAAGACGCTGATCCGCATTCCGGAGTGGGACCTGAGTTGGCAGGGCGTCTATCACTTCAAAGAGCCGGTGACGCTGCCGCGCGGCGCGGTGATTTCGATGCGCTTCCACTATGACAACTCGCGCGAAAATGTCCGCAATCCAAACACGCCGCCGCTGCGTGTGCGAGGCGGGAGCAGGGCCAATGATGAGATGGGCAATCTATGGCTGCAGGTGTTGCCCGTCGAAGAGGGCGATCAGCGCGCCGTTTTGGAAGAAGCGCTCGCCCGGCAGCGCTTAGTCAACGAACCAGCCAATTACTCCGCGAATTTCAATTTGGGCGATTTACTGCTGAGCCGCGGCGATGCGGCGGGAGCCGTGCCCTACTTCGACGCCGCGGCAAAGGCGCAGCCGCGCAACGCCCTTGTGGCAACGCAACTCGGCGTCGCTCTGGCATCCGCTTCACGCGCGCCGGAAGCGCTCGGGCAATTCAAGCGGGCTCTCGAAGTAGATCCTAAATTCACCGACGCGCGATTCGATTTGGCAAGCGTGGAAGCCGAGGCGGGACAGTGGCAAGAGGCGGCCGTCGATTTCAAACAAGTGCTCGTTGAGAGACCGGGGGATGCCAGGGCGCACCAGCATTTGGGCGAAGTCTTGTTCTTGTGGGGCGACCAGTTCGCTAAGGCGGGAGAGCTTGAACAGGCGGCTGCGCACTATCGTGAGGCGCTGCGTTATCGACCCGCTGACGCCGAGCTTCACATGAGCTTGGGAGTGGCGCTGGCTCGTTTGCACCGGCCGGCGGAAGCGGGATCGGAATTTCAGGCCGCGCTGCAAATCGATCCGAATTTTCAGCCGGCGCGGAAGGCGCTAGCGGAGATCCAGGGGCGCTAGACGCCAAACTGCCGCAGATGATGGTCTAAATGCTTGTACATCAACGTCGCCCACTCCTCCGCCGTTAGTCTCCCGAAGAAGCTATGCGGATGTGTAGTGCAGCCTTTCGGCCCGGCTGCGGCGAACCGGTCGATCAATCCGCACAATCGCACCCGCTCCATTCCCAGGTCCCGTTCATCCTGCACCACAAGACCCTTCACCGTCGGCGAATTCCGGCGCATCGGTTCGTCGTTCCCAAGCGCCATCGGCTTCACTATCCGGCCAATGATCCGCCCTAGGAACAGCCGCGGCGGAATCCGTTCCCCTGCCGCCAACTCCAAACCCGCCGAGCAGTGCGCTAGTGCCTGCGCTGCATTCATCTGGCCCCATAGCCGCTCGCTATCAGGCCTCAAATCCAGCATTCGTTCCTTCACCTCTTCCACCATCGCCGGTTCAAATAGATTCTTCATGCTGCAGCTCTCGCCATAATTGAATATATTCTCATATAGGAATATACACCAACCAGAAGTTGCGGCTAGTAAAGGATGGCGATGGAATCGGAGGGCAGTTCGATCAATCCGGGACGCAGATGCCACTCCGGCTCCGAGCAGATCACATTTTTTCCGGTGACGGGAACGGCTTGCCAATCTTGTGCGAAGTTACACACGATCTCTACCGCGCCGCGCCGCATGACGAGCCAGCGGGCATGTTCATCGAAAGCCACGTCGACGCGGTCGAGCCGTCCGTCGGTTAGTGACGGCTGCGCGCGCCGGAAGGCGATTAGCTTTCGATACCAAGCGAGCAGTTCGCTCTGAGCCTCTTCCCAGCGGAGTTTCGAACGCTCGAAGGTGGCGAGGTCCTGGGGATCGGGCACTTGTTCCGGATTCCAACCAAACGCGGCGAATTCGTTGCGGCGGCCTTCGGACACGCTCTTGCCCAAACGCTCGTCCTGGTAATTGGTGAAATATTGAAATGGCGAGGACGCGCCAAATTCTTCGCCCTGAAAAAGCATAGGTACAAAAGGCGCGGTCAGGACCAACGCCGCCGCGATTTTTTGCCGGCCTGGCGAGACCAGGTGGCCTAGCCGGTCGCCCGTGGCTCGATTGCCAGCTTGATCGTGATTTTGTGCATAGCCGAGCAGGCGATGACCGGACAGATCGGCATCGCGCCGCCCGTGTACGCGCCCGCGAGAAGGCGAATGACTACCGGCATAGACGTAACCTTCACGCAGCGCGGTGGCCAGATGCCGCAACGATCCAAAATCTTTGTAATAGCCCGTTGTTTCGCCGGTCAGCACGCTATGCAGCGCGTGGTGAAAATCGTCGCTCCATTGCGCGTCGATCCCAAGACCGCCGGCCTCGCGGCACGTCACTACGCGCGGATCGTTCAAATCGCTTTCCGCAATCAGCACAAGATGGCGGCCAAGCGACGCTTCGAGGGCATCCACCTCACTCGAAAGATTTTCGAGAAACGTCACTGCCGAACGATCGTAGTAGGCGTGGATCGCGTCGAGACGAAGACCG
>Ga0193753_10003441_pt1 | contig 11668 bp, 10 predicted proteins | sample H1c2metaG_FD_144925 | JGI IMG/M metagenome (GOLD analysis project Ga0193753, IMG submission 144925) | Soil microbial communities from a riparian zone of the East river system, Colorado, United States - H1c2 | ecosystem: Environmental > Terrestrial > Soil > Riparian zone | place: USA: East... | reverse complement strand
ATAGTGGAGCCCGCCGCCGGGCCCGGTCTCAGAAATTTATAAGGATCACCACCAGCACGACCGCGGTGATCAGCATGTACAAAAAGTCTTTTTCCAGCAGGTATCCGAATACGGAGAAAAGGATCCGGGCAATAGGGGTGGCGACGAGGACCAGCAGGCCTAATTGGATGAGGGGACGTCCCTCTCCCCGGAGAACCGCCTGCCAGAGAGGTATTATCTCTTTCATCTTGGAAGGCTCTCCCTTGAACTGCCGGTACAGGGGATGCTCTGCTCCATGACGATACAGGTAGACCACACCGCCTGCCGCCACGATAATGGAAGAAAGGATCACTCCATACCGGAGCAACCGGCCGATCACCATTTCAAGTTCTGTATCCTGTATTTTTTTCTTTAGCAGGGGCATGGACAACTATTAGATTTGGTGCGTATATCCGTTATAGATCATTTCCAGGGCCAGAATAAAGATCACTACGGCAAACAGTATCTTCAACCTGGCGGTGCTGGCTGTAGCCAGCATCTTCGACCCGATGAAGGCGCCCCCCAGGACGCCCAGCACCACCGGCATGGACAATCCCGGATCGATATATCCTCTTTTCAGATAAATACCTACGCTGGCCGCCGCCGTTACCCCGATCATAAAATTGCTCGTGGTGGTGGACACTTTGAAAGGGATCCGCATGATATTATCCATTGCGATCACCTTCAGCGCCCCCGACCCGATGCCTAACAGGCCCGATATCACCCCTGCGATATTCATCATCAGGAATCCTCCTGCTATATTCTTCACGATATAAGAGCGGTCTCCCGACGGGGTAGGATAGTGACTGTTCAATTTCAGGACCCGTGACAGCCTGCTGCCCGGTCCATTCTCCACCGGATCTGCCTGCCGTATAAAGGAGATGATCGCAGACAGGATCAATATAATACCAAACAGGATCGCAATAAAGGAGGTAGATAAATAGGATGCGAGGAAGGCCCCTCCGATAGCTCCGAAGGTGGTGGCCAGTTCCAGGAACATACCCAGCCGGATATTCGTAAAACCCTCCTTTACATAGGCCGCCGCTGCTCCCGAGGAGGTGGCGATGACGCTGATGAGGGAAGTACCGATGGCATAATGGATGTCGACCTTGAAGACCAAGGTAAGCAGCGGGATGAGGACGACGCCTCCTCCAAGGCCGGTGAGCGAACCCAGCAACCCCGCCGCCAGGGCCCCCAGAAAAAGAATGCCGGTGAAAAGAAGGATTGTCATTATTGCGGTTCCCGGGTGTATACTACCTTATCAGGAGCAGCAAACCTACATCAAATTGGTCAATATCTTCTTAAAGGGATTTTCAATCCGACACCGGCATTACCGGGGCCGATCTTTGTTGTTTAAGGCAGTGAATACTGCTGGAAAAAATTCCATAACAGATCTGTTGCATTAACGGCAGAAGAGGGAGGATCCGCTTTATCACGGGGTTTCAGACCGCCGGGCCAGGAATGACCGCCATCCTGGGTCAGGTAGAGATCGATGGCGACCTTGCCGGTATAATCTTTCCATTCCGTCAATGAATATCCGGCATTTTCGGTGACTTGCGGCGGGGCATTACAGGAGTCAAGCGCGGACCATACGCTCATGGTCGAGTCGACCGGCGTGAAATAATGATTGGCCATTCCAATTCCGCCTTCGAAGGGGACGTGGGTATCGATTGCGGAGTGGATATGCAGGATGGGGACGGCCCGGGATGGCTGGCAGGGGGAGGAGACCATCAGGGTGCCGCTCACAGACGTAATGGCGGCAATCTTATTGGAAAGGTCACAGGCAAGCGTGTAAGCCATCATGGCGCCATTCGACATGCCGGCAACATAGACTTTTTTCGGATTGACCTTGTAGTTGGCGATCATCTGGTCTATCAGCACACTGATAAAATGCACGTCGTCTACATTTTCGGTTTGAGCAACGGGACAGCAGGTCCCTGTATTCCAGCTTCTGAGATGAAAGGGCCCGTTACTGAGGACTCCATCGGGGTAGACTACAATAAAGCCTTCGGCATTGGCCTTATCCGTTACCCCATAATCCGCTTCGGCCTGGCTGGCACTCCCGCCAAAGCCATGCAGGACCACTACCAGGGTAAGGTTGGAGGTATCATAATAATCCGGGGGCAGGTTGAGTATATAAGTCCTTGCCCTCCCGTCAACGTTGGTCTGGCCATTCATATGATAAACCTTGCCAGTACCGGACTTTTGGCAATTGGCAAAAGAGAGTGCTAATAAAAAGAAAGCCAGCTGCGTTCCGCGTCTTGAAATTAAATGTAACATACTGAAAAATTTTGTGGATAGTTTTAATGGTAAATATGACACACGAAAAATAATTTTGTCGTGGTACACCCGATAAAACAGGCAAATTGGGGAAGGAAGCGGACAGCCCACGCCTTTGCCCGTTTCATAGGGACATTTTGCCGCTTCATAAATAATTTCCCGGACCAACGGGAAAAAACGATGATTTTTGTAAAATGGTAAAAAGGTATAATGTCAAAGCAGGATTGGTTTTTTCCATTTCTATTGCCATGATGGCGACTTTATTGCCAAAGGTCATCCGTATGGAGGTCGATCAGCCCCATGCTGTCCTGAACAATATTATTTACTTGTCCGTGACCTTTTTTTTCTGTTGGATGGCGCATCATTTTTTCCTTTTAGTAAGACCCAGGTACGCTTTCTTTTCCCATAGGGTCGTAAGGCCTGTAATAAGCATCCTTGTCAGTGTTCTTGTGATCGCGGTTATAACCCATTCGTTCAATATATCAAGTCTGTTGCCGCTCAACCGAAACCCGGATATTGAAATGAAGCGGAGACAGATCTTTTTTATACGCCTTTTCCGCGGTTTCATCATCAGCGCCTTTACCTGGTTCGCCGTCTATTATTTCAGGCTTATGTTAATGCTCCAGCACTCGAAGCTGGAAAACGAATACCTTAAACAGGACAATCTCCAGGCCCAGCTTGCGTCTCTAAAACAACAGATCAGCCCGCACTTCTTATTCAACTCTCTCAATACACTATCCACGCTGTCTCATGAACAGACCGTAAAAGAATATATTCTTAAAATGAGTGAGGTATACCGGTATGTACTCCATTACCAGGAACAGAATGAAGTACCTGTGGCGGAAGAACTGGCTTTCATCCGGTCGTATATCTATATCCTGGAATCGAGGTTTGAAGAAGGGTTGAAAATAAATGTCCGGGTCGATCCGGGAAATCTAAGCCGGAAGATCCTGCCATTTTCCCTGCAGTTGCTGGTTGAGAATGCGGTTAAACACAATTCCGTTTCCTACCGGCGACCGTTGGTGATCGATATTTATGATCTCAATGGGAGGCTGGTTGTCGAAAATGACCTCCGGCCGAGGGTCACGCTGGACAGCCATTCCGGGACCGGGTTATATAATCTTACCCAGCGGTACCGGCTCACGGCGGGTAAGGACATCCTGATCACCCGTGATACGGCCAAATTCAAAGTCGAAATCCCATTTTTATGAGAGTGTTAATTATTGAAGATGAAAGAAAGGCGGCCCATGAATTAAAGTCGTTGGTATTGAACCTCCAACCGGACTGGAATATTGTCGAGATCATTCCCTCCGTTGCCGAAGCGATCGAATGGCTGCAGGAAAATAAGACCCCTGACCTTATCTTCAGCGATATCCAGTTAGCGGACGCGGTTTGCTTCCAGATCTTTGAAAAGGTAAGGGTCGATTGCCCGATCATTTTCTGTACGGCCTATGATGAATATGCTATAAAAGCGTTCGAGACCAGCAGTATCGGCTATTTGCTAAAGCCGGTGGATAAAATAAAATTAGAAAGGGCGTTGGTGAAACTGGACAGGATAAAATCGATGTTCAGTCAAAATGCCACCAATCCTTATGGGGACCTGGGAAAACTGATCGGGCAACTGTCATTCACTTCCAATAAGACCATCCTGGTACACCACAAGGAAAAGATCATCCCGGTAACCTATACAGATGTGGCTTATTTCTATTACGGTCAGGGCGTTGTAATGATAAAACTGACCAACGGCCATACCTATCATATCAGCCAGACGATCGATGAAATAGAGTCGGGCGCGGACCCCCGCGTTTTTTACCGGGCCAACCGGCAGTTCATTATCAACAGGAATGCGATCCGGAACATCGAAAAATTCTTTGCCCGGAAACTGGTGGTAAAAATGAGTGCCGACACGCCTGAGACACTTATTGTCAGCAAGGCGAAATCAGCCGATTTCCTCGACTGGCTGGAGAACCGGGGTTGAGACCCCATTGGCGGGTAACCTGATCCACCCTTAAGCTCTGCCGGCGGAACAGTCCGATCCTTGTTTGAACCTCTGCCCGTTTAAATGCTGTCTTTGCCCGTTTTACCGTGTTTTGTCCCTTTTTGCAACGCTGCGGTCTCCATTTTTACAGGACAAATCATTTCTCATTCAAATCGTTTATCATGGGACATTTAAATTATAAGGGCGCCTTCCTTATTTTTCTTGTATTACTGATCACCGCCGAGATCATCTGGAGCTGGCAGAAGGATAAGAAAGTCTATAATATAAAAGACAGCTTTGCGAACATTGCCATTATTATCGGTTTCCATTTGTCTAAATTCTTATTGGCGGGCTACCAACTGTTCATGCTGGAATGGGCTTCCAGGTTGTCACCGTTCCATCTGCCTGACAATGCCTGGATCCTGGCAACCTGTTTTATCCTGGCGGATCTGATCTATTATTGGTTCCACCGGGTCTCCCATCGATGGGCCCCTCTCTGGGCTTTTCACCTGACCCACCATTCAAGCCTTTACATGAACCTGACCACCGCCTACCGGCTGAACTGGCTGAGTGTACTGATCAGCCCGTTTTTCTTTCTGCCATTGGCTTTTTTAGGTTTTTCGCCTTCCTTTATAGCCCTGTGCTATGCGGTCAACCTCCTATACCAGTTTTTCATGCACACGGAAGCTATCGGGAAATGGGGACGGCTGGAAGGGATCCTAAACAGCCCTTCCGCCCATCGCGTACACCATGGGAGCAATCCTGCCTATCTCGACAAGAACTTTGGCGGTGTGTTCATGATCTGGGACCGGCTTTTTAAAACGTACCAGCCGGAGACCGAGAGACCGAAATACGGCACTACCACCGGCTTTATCAGCAATAATCCATTCAGGCTGGTATTCAAAGGCTTTCTGGATTTGTTCACCGGCAAAATGAAATACCCCTTCCTCCTGGCAGCGGTACTGACCACAACAGGTGATCGTGGTGAGCCCGCCGCCCAGGCGCCCGATCGCCGCCCGCAAACACCTGCGCGAAAATGGGCCGGTGTTTCGACCTTCCTGGAACCTGTCCGTGGGCTATGGCTTTCCTAACGTGGACCGGCAGTACCTGCCCGAGTATTATGCGATCAGCCAGGGCAACATTTCCCAGTCCGGGATCGTCACCGGTGCATTGAATTATCAATTCAGCCGGAGGATGAGCATCGGCATAATGGTGGCCCATGGATCGGTCAGCGCCCCCTACTACGATTATTACTCAAGCGTTGCTTTACCGGATTTCTCAGCCAGGTTGGAGACCTGGAGCTTTATGATCAACCTGGTCAGGTATATACCGGTAAGCCGCCGGGTGACCCCTTATATAAAAACGGCCATTGGCTTTAATTCCTGGAAACAGGAGTATAAGGATGCCAATGGCAATAAGGCGGCGGTAACGCCTGTGGACTTACCCGATTTCGCACACCAGGTCGCGCTTGGGGTGAAATTCAGGCTGTCGGAGAGGGCGGCCTTCTTTGTCGAGGGGGGATATGGTAAATATATCGTGCTTGGTGGACTGTCGGTAAAAATCTGATGCGTATTCGTAAAAACTAAAAAAACATAGTATGAAAAAAATTATTTTTCCCGCAATGATCGTCCTTTTAAGTTTAGCCGCTACGACTGCGCATGCGCAGGTTCGGGTGGTGGTGAGACCCGCCCCGGTGCGACCCATAGTAGTTTTGAGGCCTGCGGTGCGGCGGCCGGTAGTAGTTGTGAGGACCGTCCCGGTGCGACCGGTGGTAGTAGTGCGGCGGAGAGTGGTAGTTTATTAATTAACCCCCTTAAAGATAAAAAATGAAAATAAGATTTATCGATCTCCGTATCGGACTTGCAATCCTGTTCATAATAGTGAATATCATGGTTTCAGCCGCTACCGCAAAGGCTCAGTCGGCAAGCCAGCCCGCGGACAGCACGGGGACGGCAGAAGGAAGGGCGGCAAACCTGACGAAGAAAATGAAGACGGAGCTGTCGCTCACCGATGCTCAATACCCGCAGGTACAAGCTATTAACCTGAGATATGCTCAAAAGAATGAAGAAATATTCAAAGGGCCTGACGGGAGGTTCGCCAAATTCAAAGCGCTGAAATCTTCGCAACAGGAGAAAAACAAAGAGATGAAGGCCGTGCTTGATAAAGACCAGTATAAGAAGTACGCCGCAATGATGGATGAAATGAAAAGCAAGGCAAGGGAGCAATATAAAGGCAGGACATGATCATTTCAGATAGCGCTCCGCCCGCAGAGGCGGAGCGCTATTGATCTATTTCAAGGCGATCCCTTCTTTTATCTCATCATTTGCATTGGCAATGACTTCTTCGCCGGGCTTCACTTCCCCTGTTATCTCTATTTTATTATTACTCTCATTGCCGGTGCTGACATCCACTTTCACTGTCCTGCCATCCCGTACCACCACCACATATTTCCTTTCGGTGGAAGTGACTACCGCCGATTTAGGAACGGCTAATGAATTCGGATTGCCTTTTGAGTCGAACAGGACATCTGCATACATGCCGGGTGTCAATACCTCCTCCTTGTTAGTCTCCTTTTGCTCCACCCTTTCCGACCGGTATTGCATGCTGATGTTCATGGATTTTCTGCTGATAGCGCCCGTCATCTTCCTGCCGGGGAAAGCGCTGAGGTAAAAGGAGACCGTGTCATTTTTCCGCATCGTCGCGGCGATGCTTTCGGGGATATCCACTTCCAGGCGCAGATGGTCTACTTCCTTCAGCTCCAGCATGGGCTTACCATCTTTGCTCTCGGCGCTGACCAGGGCGCCGGGGTGTACGTTCCGCTGGGTGATGACGCCCGTGAAGGGGGCCGTCACCCGGAGGTAGGCCGTCATGGTCTGCTGCATCTGCCAGTTGGCTTTTTCCGCATTGCTCAGGGAGCTGTCGGCATCTTTCTTTGCTTTGGCGGAGGCCAGGTCCATCGGGGAAATAGCGCCGGGCGTCCGGGCCGCCTGCAGGAGCCGTTCATAATTGTCCCTGCTGATCGCATAATCCGATACCGTCCGTGCATATTTTTCTTTTGCCTGCATGACGGCCTGTACTAATTCAGGGGCATCCAGCACCATCAGCAACTGTCCCTGCCGTACATGTGAGCCGATATCCACGAGCACGGTGGTTACATAGCCATTCACTTTGGGAAAAATGCTGACTTCCTGGTAGGCCGCCAGCTGGGCAGGCAGCTTGATGACCTGCTCTACGCTCTGCCGTTCGGCTTTTGCCAATTCATAATGTGGTGGCGCTACAATGGCCGCGGTTTTATTCTCCGGGTCCTTCTTTTCCGAAGAGGAACAACCGTAGAAGGATATTGCAGTAAGCAGGACGACTATAATTGCTTGCTTGTTCATATATTTTTTATTTTGAAGAATCTTCCGGTAATAAGGAGGCGGAGTTAAAGGATGTTTTTTGTTGTGTCCACCCGTATACCAGGGGGACGATGAAGAGGGCGGCCAGGGTCGACGCAGCCAATCCCCCGATCACCGCACGCCCCAACGGGGCAGACTGGTCACCCGCTTCGCCGAGCCCGCTGGCCATTGGGATCATCCCTGCGATCATCGCGAGACTGGTCATCAGGATGGGCCTTAATCGCACACTCGCCGCTACGACGGCGGCTTTGAATGGATCGCGGTACTGCAGCCGCAGTTGTTCGGCATTCGTAACGATGAGGATGGCATTGGCAACGGATACCCCGACGGCCATGATGATGCCCATATAGGACTGCAGGTTAAGGGTGGCGCCGGTCGCTAACAACAGCAGCATGGCGCCCAGCAATACGGCCGGAACTGTCGCCAGCACGGAGATGGACAATCCAAAAGATTGATAATTGGCAGCCAGCAGCAACAGGATGATGACAATGGCAGCCAGCAGACCGCTCTGCAACGAGCTCAGCGTCTCCGTCAGCAGGGAGGACATGCCTCTTATCTCTGCTACCAGTCCGGTGGGCGGGGCTCCCATTTCATCGACGGCCTTTTGTACTGCGGCCGTCGCTCCACCCAGATCTTTTTTATAGACATTGGCGCTGACCGTGACGAACCGGCGCGGCCCGCTCCGGTCATATTCGCCCGGTAAAGTATCGACCCGAAAGTTGGCCACATCGGACAATACCGGCCGCATCTGTCCTTTTACCAGCGAGACGGATTGCAACTGCCCCATGGAATTCATAATATATTCCGGCACCTGGATCTGGGTCTGATAGGTATAGGCGGACCGCTCGTCCAACCATAAGTTTTTGTTGGTATAACGGCTGGAGGATGTTACGTCCGTGATGCTCCTGGAGATATTATCTATGGAAAGGCCCATCAGTGCCAGTTTATTCCGGTCGACCGTAATGTTGATGGTGGGAAAATTCAGCGGCTGGGCTATCTGTACATCCCGCAGAAAAGTGATGGCCTTTAACTTTTCCACCAGCCGGGTAGAATAGTTTTTGATATCCGTCATGTCCTTGCCGGCAACCCTCACTTCGATCGGGGTGGAGGCCCCCTGCGCCATGATCTTCTCGGTCAGCTCGATCGGCTCGAAGGAGATTTGGATGCCCGGGTAATATTGCCTGATATTTTTTCGCAATTCCTCTTTCAGGTCTTCTATCTTCACTTTATAGTTTTCGTCCAGGTTGACCTGCACGACCGCTTCATGGGTGCCGCTGTTGAAGATATACAGGTTGCTGCTGCCAAAGCTGCTGGGGACCAGACCCACATAGGCGGAAGAAATAGCTACCTGGTGATTTACGGTTGAATCGATGATGTTGAGGACGCCCTGTGTGGTCCTTTCGGTCACCTCCAGCCGGGTGCCGTCCGGCTCCCGGATCCGTAATTGCAACTGCCCGTTATTGGTCTTCGGTAACAAATCCTTCCCGATCGTCACATAGCAGAACGCTGCCGCTCCAATGGCCGCTATCGCGTAAATGATCACGATAAGCTTTCTCCGGGGCATCCATTTTTCCAGCCTGGAGGCAAGCTCCTTTTTGATACGCTGGAAAAAGCCGTTCTCTTCCGGGTGACGGCTATCCTGCACCGTGTGCTCCCCGATCTGCCCTCTCTCACCCGCGTCCAGCGCCAGCCCCGCATGCGCATGCGGGAGATCATGATGGTATTGGAACTTCTCCGCTTTCAGCAGCCAGACGGAAACCACCGGCACAAGTGTTTGCGCCGCGACGAAGCTGACGATCATGGCAAAGGCGATGGATAAGGACAAAGGCAGGAACATCGCCTTCGGCACTCCTGTCATGACAAAGGCGGGTGCGAATACGGCCAGGATACAGAGGAGGATCAATAATAAGGGGAAGGAGATCTCCGAGCAGGCATCCAATATCGCCTGCTTTTTATTCTTCCCCATCTCCAGGTGCTGGTGAATATTCTCGATGGTCACCGTCGCCTGGTCTACCAGGATACCGATGGCCAGGGACAACCCGCTCAGGGTCATGATATTGACCGTTTGACCCGCCAGCTTCAGGAAGAATACCGCGCTCAGGATCGCAACGGGAATAGTGATGATGACCACGAGACTGCTGCGCCAGTCGCGGAGGAATAATAAAACCATCAGGCCTGTTAAGATGGCCCCCAGGATGCCCTCCGTCATGAGGCTTTTGGCGGAATTGATCACAAAGACCGATTGGTCGAACTCATAGCTGATCGCCACATCGTCGGGCAGCAGGCTTTTCATTTCCGGGATCCGCTGGCGTAGCGTCTGTACAACTTCCCAGGTGGAGGCATCGGCTGTTTTGACGACAGGGATATAAACAGACCGTTTGCCATTTACCAGTGCATAGTCCACTGTGATATCCGCCCCATCCGCTACATTGGCTACGTCGTGCACATAGATGGAGCCGTTGCCGTTACTCTTAATGGGAATGTCCCCGAATTGCCGGACAGTAGGTTCCAGGGAATTTATGGATGTGACATACATGATGCTGTCCTGGCGGAGATTGCCGGATGGCGTAATGGCATTGTTCTGGGCAATGGCCTGCACGACCTCATCGGCGGATAAATTGTACATGCGGAGCTTCTCGGGGTTCACATTGATCAGCACTGACCGGGCATTGGCGCCAAAAGGCGGCGGCGCCGACAACCCCGGCACGGTGGCAAATAAAGGTCGGATGCGGGTGAGCGCCAGATCGAAAATGTCCTTCAGCGGCCGGGTCTTACTGCTGAAAACCAGCTCTCCTACGGGCAGGGAAGAGGCATCGAAGCGGACCACCTGGGGCGGCAGCGCCCCCGGCGGGAAGAAGGCGGCGGTCCGGTTGACCTGCAAGGCCACCTGAGCCGAGGCCTCGGCCATATCCGTGCCTTCGTAAAACGTCAGTTTGATCAGGGATAAACCCTGTATATTCTTACTCTCGATATTCTTGATCCCGTTGACATACAGGAATTGGTCCTGCATACGGGTGGCAAAAAAACCTTCCATCTGCTGCGCCGACATTCCCCCATACTGCTCGATCACATAGATGGTGGGAGCATTCAACTTGGGGAATATATCGATGGGGATCGTCCGGACGGCCATTATCGAGAACAACAAAAGCCCCATGAATAACACCAACACTGTAATGGGCCTTTTTAAAGCGGCTCGTACCATTATAATAGTATTTATTTAATTGATTGAATAAAGAGATCCAGGTCACCGGAGGCAGCGGATTTATCCAGGTTCGCCGCCAGCCAGTCGCTCAATGTCTGTACATAATCTGTTTGCGAACGGTACAATATAAAAGACGAATTGGTGAGATCCACCAGGTTGATGATCCCGGCCTTATACTGAGCGGTTTTCTGGTTATAAGCATCCTCTGCCGAATGGATCTGTATAGGTACTTCTTCCAGGTTCTTTAATGCCGTGCGGATCGCCTCGTCGGCCTTATTGCTTACGTTCTGCAAAGACAATATTTGCTGCTGTAACCCGTAATCACTGGCCATCATGTCATTATGGATGATCGCGACTTTGTCTTTCCGGTGTACGATATTGAAGAGGTTATACTGCAGGGTGATACCGCCCATATAATTGAATCGCTGGTATCCCAGGCCGGATATCGCATCTTTTTTGTAATTATCCTGATAATCGATACTTGACCCCCTGCCCCACGCGACACCTGTCAGCAGGATCTTTGGCAGGTAGCTTTTCTTTGCCAGTTCTTCGTCCAGCAGGTAAAGTGACTTCTGCTTGTCGTAATAGTCGGTCAACGGATTCCTAAGGGCGCCACTGTCCGGCCGGCTCAACATACCAGTGATGGACAGATAACTTTTGTTGCGGGAGGTATCAATACTGACATTGCCGACAGCTATGCCGGTCAGGTAACTGAGCTGCTGCTGCAACTGGCGGATCTGGCCGAACGTTTGATTGTAGGTGGTGCGGGTCTTGGACAATTCTGCCATCGCC
>Ga0193753_10003440_pt1 | contig 11671 bp, 9 predicted proteins | sample H1c2metaG_FD_144925 | JGI IMG/M metagenome (GOLD analysis project Ga0193753, IMG submission 144925) | Soil microbial communities from a riparian zone of the East river system, Colorado, United States - H1c2 | ecosystem: Environmental > Terrestrial > Soil > Riparian zone | place: USA: East River... | reverse complement strand
CTTCCGTGGTCTGCAGCGCTGGATCCAGACCCTTCAGCAGGCGCGTGACTTCAGCAGGTTTATAGCCCAGTGCCAACAATGCGTTGAAGGCCTCGGTCTGCGGTGCTGCGCCACCCGCCACTGCTGCGCCGAGCGTCGTGCCTGCCCCCGAGCTGCCGGCCTCACCGAATCCCTTCAAGCGATCGCGCATCTCCACCAGCAGGCGCTCGGCTGTCTTGCGCCCGACTCCGGGCACCCGCACCAGCAGATCGGCGTCCTGAGCTTCGATGCATCGGAGAAACTCGTGCACGCTCATGCCAGACAACAGCGCCAGCGCCAGCTTAGGGCCGACATTGGACACCTTGAGCAGCTCTCGGAACAACCGCCGCTCCTGCTCGGTGCCGAATGCGAACAGGATGTGCGCATCCTCGCGCACCACCAGGTGGGTGAACAGGCTGACTTCACTGCCGGTGGCCGGCAAGGCGGCAAACGTCGACAACGGGGCCTCGACTTCGTAACCCACTCCACCGACATCGATGACGATCTGTGGCAGTTGCTTGGCTGCCAGGCGCCCGCGCAGAAATCCGATCATCGCGGCCGCCGTTCTATGGCCCGGGCTGTCAATGCATACAGCCGCCGGGAATGAGCGTGGCACAAGGCAATCGCCAGCGCATCCGCCGCATCGGCGCTGATCGGGCCGTCGAGCTTGAGGAGCCGCTTGACCATCACTTGGACTTGCTGTTTCTCGGCGCTGCCGCTGCCGACCACTGCCTGCTTGACCTGGCGGGCGGCGTATTCGAAGACGCGCGGACGCAGCGCGAAGGTGGCGCACAACGCGGCACCCCGGGCCTGCCCGAGCTTGAGCGCGCTATCGGCATTTCTGTGCATGAAGATCCGCTCAACCGCGACCTCCTCGGGGCGGAACTCGCCGGTCAGACGATCCACACCGCTGAAGATCTCCTGCAGTCGCTCGGCCAAAGAGTCCCCTCGCGCACGAATGACGCCACTGGCGAGGTAGCTGGCAGCGCCATCGCACGTTTCAATGACCGCGTAACCAGTCGACAGCGAGCCGGGGTCCAGGCCGAGGATGCGTACCCGCGCAGGCAATGCCGGGATCTGGCGATAGGCGGCCAGCGCCGCGAGGCTCGCCGGACGCTTGAGTCTACGCAAGAATTCTCTTAACCCGCGGTTCCAAAGTTGGGCCGGTATGATACGACAAAGCCCACAGTGTGACGATTGCCCATGTCGCCGGATTCCACCGCCAGCAGCGCTCACGCTGTCCCTGCTCTGCCAGCCGCGGCTCAGGCCTATGTTGCCAGCCTCGACGCCGCCGATCCGGTGGTGCAGCGGGCCGTGCAGCGAGCACAGTCGATTGTGCAGATCGTCGGTGAATTGAGCGAAGCCGAGGACATCCGGCTCGGTGCGACACTGCTGCCCTTGTTGGAAGCCAGGCTGGTCGATGACACCCAGGCTGTGCAGCACTTCGGTGAGACCGCGCACCGCATCGCCACCGAACTGGTGCGCCTGGGCTCGCTCGGCATGCCGGCGCGTCCCGATGCGAGCCTGTCGGCCAATCAGGCCGAAGCGTTGCGCAAGATGCTGCTGGCCATCGTCACCGACCCGCGCCTGGTGTTGATCAAGTTGGCGGCGCAATTGCACCTGCTGCGCGAGAGCAAGGACGCCCCGCCGGCCGAACGCGAGCGCATTGCCATGGAAACGCGTGAAATCTATGCGCCGCTCGCCAATCGCCTGGGGGTGTGGCAACTCAAGTGGGAGCTCGAAGACCTCAGCTTTCGTTACCTGGATCCCGACAACTACAAGCGCATCGCCGGCTGGCTCGCCGCCAAGCGCACCGATCGCGAGCGCTACATCGCCGATGTCACCGCGCAGCTCAAGGAGCATCTGGCGCGCGCCAATATCGACAGCGACATCGCCGGACGACCCAAGCACATCTACAGCATCTGGAAGAAGATGCAGCGCAAGGGCCTGTCGTTCGACCAGCTGTATGACATCCGTGCGCTGCGAGTGCTGGTCGACAGCCTCGCCGACTGCTACGCCGCTTTGGGCGTGGTGCATGGCTTGTGGCCCTACATACCGGGTGAATTCGACGACTACATCGCCACGCCCAAGGACAATCTGTACCGATCCCTGCACACCGCGGTGATCGGCCCCGGCAAGCTGCCGCTCGAAGTGCAGATTCGCACCCGCGAGATGCACGAGCACGCCGAGCTCGGGGTGGCCTCCCATTGGCGCTACAAGGAAGGCCGCAAGCACAACCCCGCCTACGATCAGAAAATCGTCTGGCTGCGCCAGATCCTGGAGCCTGCCGAGCGCGACGGCACGGAGAGCCAGGACGACTTCCTGGCACGGGTGCGCTCGGAGATATTCGAAGACCGCGTCTATGCGCTCTCACCGCGCGGTGAAGTGATCGAACTGCCGCGCGGGGCGACGCCGCTGGACTTCGCCTACCACGTGCACACCGACCTCGGACATCGCTGCCGCGGCGCCAAGATCAACGGCCGCATGGCGCCGCTGATCCAACCGCTGGTCAACGGCGATCAGGTCGAGATCATCACCGGCAAGCAGCTCAATCCCAGTCGCGACTGGCTGGTGCCTTCGCTCGGCTACCTGGTGTCGCAGCGCAATCGCAGCAAGGTACGGGCGTGGTTTCGCAAGCAGGACGAAGACCAGAATCGGCAGCAGGGCAAGCAGATCCTCGAGCGAGAGCTGCAACGTCTCGCCATTCACAGCCTGACGCAGGCTGAGCTGGTTGCTGAGTTCGACCTGCAGACACCCGAGGAGCTGTACCTCGCAATCGGGGCTGGTGAGATCACTGGCGCGCAGATCACCGGTGCGATCCAGCGCCTGGCACGGCCGCAGGAACTGCCTTCGCCCGTCCCGCGCAAGCACACGACCGTGGCCAAGGACACCGCGGGGATCACCATCGAAGGCGTCGGTGATCTGCTGTCCCATTTTCCGCGCTGCTGCGGACCGGTGCCCCCGGAACCCATTGCCGGATACATCACCCTGGGACGCGGTGTCAGCATTCACCGCGAGGACTGCGCCAGCTTCAAGCGCCTGCAGCACGCCCATCCCGAACGAGCGATTACCGTCGAATGGGGCTCCGGCAGCGATCGCTCGTTTCCGGTCGAGGTCAATGTGCGGGCCCATGACCGCCGCGGGCTGGTACGAGACATCAGTGCGGTGCTGGCTGATTCCAAGATCAACATTCACGCCATGAATACCGTCACCCACGAACGCGAGGGGATCGCCAACATGGACCTGAAGATCACCGTGCACGATTTGCAGGAGCTGTCGCGTGTACTGGCACGGATCCAAGGCCTGAGCAACGTGCTCAGCGCGCGGCGCAAGACGTAGCGTGCCTGGCCAGCCAGGCAGGCGATGGGAGTCGGGAGAGTCCAAGGGTTCGACGGACTCAAATCGGCGCGCCTTCGCGTGTGGGCTCGCTCGAAGAATTGACAGGATGACAGGATAGACAGGAAGTTCAGTCGTCGGGAAGGGAGGTCGAATGCCTCTGCTCACCCCGCCGTCTTCACTGCGTCTGAAACTCTGAACGGCGGACGTTGCGTTGACTGCCGACGCTAATGAGCGGGGCTGAGTCCGCGCGAGAATCTGAGGAAGGCAGTACTCAGCACTGGACCCCGTGTCAGGCACGGGGTGACGGAATGCCTGCGGCATCGAGGTGACGGAACGCCTGCGGCACCGGGTGACGGATCTTTATGATGACGTGCAAGGGCAATTTTTTCCGTCTCCCCGACGCACGTCGGGGCCCATGGCTTGAAGAAGAGGCGTCAACGCAGAGAGCGTGGTTTCCACCGCCAGTGCCCGCTGAGCTGTTTCTTGAGAGCGGTTGCGGGAGACAGTATCTGAGTCCGGGAGCTGAAACTACGATCTTCAGGCCATCATCACGCCGGAGGCGACCGACAGCGCCTGCTCCAGCGCATTGCCGCCCCGAGCACGCAAGGCGCCGAGCTCCACCGCAGTCCAGGCCTGCGCAATGCGTCCATCCAACAGCAATGCAGCGACATCGCCGTAGTGCTCGACAATGTCCAGCGAGTGCGTGGCCAGCAGAATCGAGCAGCGCTGCGCGGCCAGGCGGGCACTCAAATGCTGCTTGAGCAGCATGGCACTGCGTGGGTCGAGCCCGTTGAAGGCTTCATCCAGCACGATCAGCCCGGGATCGCCGAGCAGCGCCAGCAACACACAGACCTTTTGCCGCGTCCCGAGCGAATAGGTATCTACATAGCGATCCAGGTAGCCGACCACGCTCAATGCCTCGGCCAGTTCCAGCACCGCCGGGTCGATCTGGGTCAGTCCCTTGGCACTCGCATAAATCTCCAGACACTGCCAGCCGGTCAGCAATCCCGGCAGCTGCTCGGGGGCGCATGCCACGCCCAGCCTGCTCTTGGCCGCGAGCAGCTCAGTCTGCAGTGCGTGGCCGCAGATTCGAATCGAGCCCTGCCGCACCTCGAGGCGGCCTGACAGACAGTGAACCAGCGTGCTCTTGCCGACACCGTTCGGACCGAGCAGACAGAACCAGGTGCCGGCTTCGATGTGCAGGTTGATACCGCGCAGCACTGGCTGCACACCATACCCGGCGTACAGGTCCTGAATTTCGAGGGTGTTCATGGCGTACGGGTCCGCAAGTTCCAAACCGTCCACAGCGCCGCACAGCCAATGCCCCAACCGCGTGCCAGCTGCTCCATGCCCAAGGTGGCCGCGACCGACCCCACCACCTTGATCAGCGCGCGCTCACTTTGGAAGCAGCCGTGCAGCCAGATCGTCCAGGTCATGAATACCAGCGTCAGCCACAGCAGCGCCAGATACAGCACGGCCGCAACTTCGGCGCCCAACGGCAGCAGCATGAGAGCAATGATCAGGCTCAGCACCACTTGATGCGCGACGGCGCGGCGCATGATGGGCCAGGCAAAAGCCAAGAAGCGAATCGGCGTGGCCTGCAGCCAGCGCGCTGCTTCGCTTGCGGTCTGCAACACAGCGCGCGCCAATGCACCCGTGTACGACATGAGCAAGCCGACGATTGCGACACAAGCTGCGGTCTGTGCAGAGGTACCTAACGGCAGCGTTATCATGAACACCAGCAGAAACACCTTGGTGTTCTCGGGTCGATGCCAAGCCAGGGCACGCGCGATCGGCAAGCCCGACAGCGCATGGGTCGAGGGCTCGTCCTGCAAAGTGTGGCGCCGCGCACGACCTATGTAGCGCGAGTCTTGGTAACGCTCGGCGGCCTGTGCGCGGCGAGCACCACCCCTCCACCAACCCACGACTGCACCCGCCGCTACGCCGCCCACATCAGTAGCAGCACCTCGGCCGACGTCAGATGCAGCAGACCGATGACGAGCACGCACGATCCAACCAGCGCAAGCTGCAGGCCCAGCGGCCACAGCGTTCGCCATAGCAACGCACTCGACAACGTGGGCGCTGCGCGCGGAGCAGAGATGAGCCAGGAAAGCGCGTGACGTTGTTCGGCCAGGAGTCGCCGCCGTGCCACCTGCATGGCCGCGTACAACGCGACCGCGGCGGCCACCCACGGGTGGTGGGCCGCCATCCAGACAAGGCTGCTCGCCAGCCAAGCGCCGAAGTTGACGGCAACGGCAACGACCATCAGTAAGCCGAGCGCGGCAGCCAACACCAATGCCACAAGCGTGCGCGGCCCTTGTCGCAAGGACCTCGAACAACGATTGTGGAGGGCGAGCAGATCGGCCAGCAGCACCGGATGGCGCTGTAGTGCGCGCGCCAAGTATTCCGGTACCGCGCCCTTCACGTTGCCTGTCTGCGCAGCCGCAGCTCACGCAGTCCGAACAGAGCAACGATCACAGCGAATACCAAGCCCAACACCTTGAACTGGTCCAGATTGGTCCGGGCGGTCTCGTAGGCGAGCCAAACAAGCGCGGCACAAGCGAGCACTGGAACCGTAGCACCGCCGGGTATCAGAAACGGCTCACCGTCGGTGCGCACGTTACGTCGCCGCAGCAGCAACGCAGCAATGGCACACAGAAAATACAGCAACAGCACAGTCAGATTGGCGAATATCAGCAGCCGCTCGAAGCTCCCGGTCAACGCAAGCCCTGCCACCATCACACCATAGGTGATGATGGCAATGCCTGGCGTACGAAAACGCGGATGGACCATAGCCAACACCTGTGGCAAGAACCGGTCGCGGCTGAAGGCGAACAGGCCGCGCGGCTCGGACAGAATATTGGCGCTGAGGTAGCCGAACATCGATATCACGGCCCCTACCAGCATGACTGTGCGAGCGGCCGGGCCCAGCACCGTGCCGGCAACTGTCGCCAGCGGCGTGGTTGGATCCTCGGCCAGCGCCAGCCCCTGCACACCCAACGCCACGAACTGAATCGCGAGGTACAACAAGGTCGCAGTGCCGAGCGCCAGGAACACTGCACGCGGAACGGTACGCGAAGGATTGCGCACTTCGCCGCTGGGAATCATGGCGCCTTCGATACCCGCAAACGCGAAGATGATCACGCCGGCTGTGCCCAGCACCGCGCTCATCGCCGGCAGCTCCTGCAGCGCCAGATTCGACGGCTCGATGAAGGCGACACCAAGGAGCACGAAGGCCAGCAGCGGCAGCAGCTTGGCGATGGTAATGCCTTCGAGCACGCGGGCACTGGTCTTGATACCGCGCACGTTGACGAACACCAGCACGCTCACGATCAACACGATCAGCACGCTGGTCAGGGATGCGGGAATTGCCGGCAGCAGCCTCAGCAACGTGCGCACGAACAGCGCACAAACGGCAGCCGCAGCGGACAGCCCGGTGGTGAACACCAGGCAGCCGGCAATGAAGCCTATGAAAGGGCCCAACGCGGCTTCGACGTAAGCGTACGGCCCGCCGGTGGCCGACACCCGGCTGCCCGCCTCGGCAAAACACAACACCACCAGTGCCATGACCACGGCACAGGCCACATACGCCAGCGGGGCCGCCGAGCCCAGCTGCGCCACTGCCAGCGCCGGCAGCGCGAAGATGCCGCTGCCCACGGTGTAGTTGAAAATGTTGGCAGCAAGTTGGCGCACGCCCAACTCGCGCACCAGCAATGCGTCGGGATTGGCTGCAGCAAGCGGCGCGGCATCTGTTGTTGTTTTTGTCAGCACGGCAGCCCGTCCAGGTGTTGGAATGCGGAAAAAAGCCAGCCAGGCCGCCCTCGCTGCGCGCTGAGCTTAATCGAAATGAACTTGTACTTGTACACCGCTGCAGCTTCAGGTTACGCAGAATCATGGAACCCGAACGGACCAAGCGCCAGACATGAACCTGCCGCCGATCCCGTCGGCTTGGCGCGCACGATCACCAGCATGAACCTTGCCAGGAAGGCATGAGAAGCACCGTTGCGGACGCTCGCAGGGCTGTCGCAGCCCGACAGCCGGTCAACGACTCTGGTTCGTGGCCGGCGTGGGAACGTAGCGATAGATGCAATGCGGCCCGAGATCCAGCAGTTCTTTGGTCGCCTCATAGCGGCCACCGAGTCGAGTTGCGACTCGCTTCGATGGATCATTGTCCGGATGAATGTAACTGACCAGGGACGCACAGTTCAGATGGCCAAAGCCAAATTCCAGGCTCTTCCGGCTGGCTTCGTGCGCATAGCCCCGGCCTTGCATGTCACGCATCAGCCAGTAGCCAAGCTCGATCTCCGGCCAGGAGGCCGAGTACCACAAGCCCACGCATCCGGCGAGCAACCCGGTAGCCTTCTCTTCCACAGCCCAGTAACCGAAACTGCGCAGCGTCCAATGCCCGATGATGCCGGCCAGACGTCGCCAAGCTTGTTCCATGCTGCTGAGCCCGCCGACGTAGCGGCTCGACTCTGCATCCTGATAGAACTCGAAGTAGCGGTCGAAATCAGCGGCGCGCCATTGGCGCAGCCACAGACGCTCGGTCTCAAGCTCAATACTCACTGTCAACTCCTGGTGTGCGACCATCGCAGCGTCTGCTGAAAGCGCAATGCGATACCCGGCTGCCGACGTCCTGTGCAGCGTGCGGCGACGCTGGCTGCGGCGCGCAGTATAGCCAACGGGATGAACCGAAAATATTCCGCACGCCCTGTGCCCGCATGCCTGCCGGCACGGGCACGCGATACAATTGCCGCCCACAGCACGTGGCGAGGCCCAGCACTTTCCCGATCAAGGAGGTCGAGTTGGATTCTTTCATGTATCGCAATGGCCGGCTCTATTGCGAAGAAGTCGCCGTCAACGCGTTGGCCGAGCAAGTGGGCACACCCTTCTACTTGTACTCTGCCAATACCCTGCAGCGTCACTACCGTGCTCTTGCCCAAGCCTTCGCCGAATTGCAGCCTCACATCTGCTACTCGATCAAGAACTGCAGCAACATCAACATCATCGGCTTGCTCGCCCAGTGCGGGGCCGGCATTGACGTGGTGAGCGGCGGGGAACTGTATCGCGCGCTTCAGGCGGGAGTTGCTGCGGAGAAGATCGTATTCGCCGGGGTTGCCAAGTCGAGCGAGGAGTTGCGCGAAGCCCTCGAGGCCGGCGTCGGCTGGATCAACATCGAATCCGAAGAAGAGTTCTTGAACGCCCGGGCCATCGCCGCCCAGCTGAAGCGCACGGCGCGCGTCGCGTTGCGCATCAATCCGAATGTGCATGACACCAGGACCCCGGATAAATGCGCCACCGGCAAGAAAGACTCCAAGTTCGGTGTCGATATTTCACACGCCAGGAATTTTTTTCGCACCTACGGCCGGGACGAGTTCTTGCAACTGAAGGGAGTGCATGTGCACTTGGGCTCGCCCATCTACATCAGCGAGCCGTACGAGACTGCCATTCGAGTCATATTGAGTCTGGTTGCCGACGTTGAAGCTGCCGGCTGGGCGAGCATTGAAATGGTCGACCTGGGCGGCGGATTCATCGCCCACTACGACAGTGGCCAGCAGGGGATTCATCATTGGGATCAGTACGCAGCGAGCATCGTGCCTTTGATGCAGCCGTTCGTGCAGCGCGGTGGCCAAGTGATCCTCGAACCGGGCCGCTCAATTTCCGCGAATGCCGGTGTGCTCATTTCACAAGTCCAATATACCAAGCAAGGAGTCGACAAGAAGTTCGTCATGCTGGACACCGGGATGAATCACTTCATCCGTCCGATGCTGTATGACGCTTATCATTTCATCTGGCCCACCGTCGTGGCTCCGGGATTCGAACCCGCGACGCGCAATCCCAAGCAGGGCATGGCAGGGCTGCAGTTGTACGACGTGGTGGGCCCGATCTGCGAGTCCAGTGACTATTTGGCCCGGGACCGGGAGCTGCCGCCTCTGCAGCGCGGCGACCTGCTGTGCATTTACACAGCGGGTGCCTACTGCATGGCGATGGCAAGCCAATACAATTCGCGTCCCAGGCCTCCCGAGGTGCTGGTCGATGGACACTCTGCGACGCTGATTCGAAGGCGCGAATCATACCGCGACCTCATTGAGCTCGAACTGGCGCCCAGCCCGCTAATTCTGGACCATGGGCGCTGAGTCCATAGACCCCGTGTCCTTGGTCCGCGAGTCCTTGGCCCGTGATTCCAGGGTTCGTGAGTCCATGGGCCCTGAGTCCCCGACACCCCGAGTCTGGCTTGCATCGCCAGCGACGGATGCCAGCGAGCGCTGATTGCGCAGCAACCAGTCCAGAATCGGCGTGGTTGCTACGGTGGTGACGATGGCCATCAGCACCAGCATGGTAAACAGCGTGGGCGACAGTACTTTCAGATCGAAGCCGATGTTGAGCACGATGAGCTCCATCAGTCCGCGCGTATTCATCAGCACGCCCACCGCCGCACCTTCTCGCCAACTCATGCCGCTGGCGCGCGCGGCCGCCAGACTGCCGCCGAATTTTCCCAACGAGGCCACCAGGATGATGAGACCGCAGAACAGCCACTGCTCCAGGCCATCGATCAGGCCGACCTGGGTGCGCATGCCCGTGAAAGCAAAATAGGCGGGCAGGAACAGCACCACCACCAGTTCGTTCAACGAGCGCCGCAAGTTGACCGCGAGGCGGCAATCGGGCGGAATGATGGCACCCAGCAGGAATGCACCGAACAACGCATGGATGCCGATCAATTCCGTGGTGAATGCCGACAGCAACAGCATCACCAGGATCATGCCGATGGTGGTCTGGCTGAGCTCTGCTTTGAGCTCCTGGCGGCGGGCGAAGCGCACCATCAGCCGTCTTACTATGAATACCATGAAGAGCATGTAGACGATGGTCAGGACGAGCGTCTGGGTTGCATCCTGCAGGTTGGCCTTGGTCACGCCGATGACGAAGGCGAGCATGCACCACGCGGTGACGTCGTCGACGGCTGCGCACGTGAGCGCGATCATTCCCAGGCGACTGCGATGCATGCCACGGTCCGTGAGTATGCGTGCGAGCACCGGAAAGGCCGTGACGGACATGGAAATTCCCATGAACAACAGGAACACGGGGAACGGTACGTCGCTGGTGGAGAATACCGGGTACAACAGCAGGGACAGACCAGCGCCACACAGAAATGGCACGACGATGCTGGTGTGAGACACGGCCAGCACCAGTGCGCTGTTGTTGCGCACGTGATCCGGGTTGACCTCGAGCCCAACCACGAACATGTAAAGAATGATGCCAACCTGAGCAATCATGCCGATGAAGGGCACGATGTTGGCAGGCAGCAGATAGCTGTGGACTTCAGGCAGGATCCAGGCCAGCAATGACGGCCCGAGCAGGATGCCCGCCACTACCTCGCCAATCACCGGCGGCTGGCCGAGCCGGCGAAACACCGAGCCGACGACGCGCGCAGCGACCACGATGACAGCCAGCGCCAACAGCAGGTGCAGCAGCGTCTCGAATTGCGCGATTTGCGCTGCTTGGCCGAACAGGCCGTTGTCGGACGCCGGCGAGGGCGCGCTCAGCTGCGTACCCGCGGACCGTATCAAGTACAACAGCCCAAGTGCCACAAGGATGAGCGCACCATAGCCAATGCCCATGCGGGCCGTAATACGGCCGCTCACACCTGGTTGCTCAGTAGTACTGAACGTCTGCACTGTTATCTCCTCGACAGTCTGTAAGGAATTAAAAATCCATGGCCACGTAGGCATTGAACGCTCGCCCGGCCTTGTATTGGAACGAGCGGCTGCTGACGATATCCCAGCCGTAGCCATCGGTGATGTTGGTCATTTGCACGCGCACCAGCGTCGACTTGCCGGCAATTTGCACGCGATAGCGCGCGCCCACATCCACCTGCGTGAACGCAGGCACGCTGAGGTCGTTCTCGAGGCTCGCGACGGTGCGGCCAACGTGAACCCACGCCGTTCATGAGCGCGCCACCGCGCACCTCCGGGTTGCCGAACACGCCGCCGACGACGATGGTGGTGCTGGACGAAACTTTGCCGCTGAGCGAGGTCTCCACACCCCGATGCACCTCCTCGCCGAGCAGCCGAAAGACGTTGTTGGCATCGACACTCGCATAGGGCTTGCGCACGTCGAACAAGCCCACGACCCAGAGCAGGTCGGGGGTAATGGCAAAGCGCACACCCAGGTCACGCTGCCGTGTAATGGCCGCCGGCAGCAGCGCATTGCGATTCAACGCATTGTCGGGCGCAGTACCGCTCTCCTCGAGCCCTCGGGTCAGGCTGCCAAACACTGCCAGACGCGGCAGCGCAGTGATGGCGATGGCCGAGTTGTA
>Ga0193753_10003439_pt1 | contig 11673 bp, 11 predicted proteins | sample H1c2metaG_FD_144925 | JGI IMG/M metagenome (GOLD analysis project Ga0193753, IMG submission 144925) | Soil microbial communities from a riparian zone of the East river system, Colorado, United States - H1c2 | ecosystem: Environmental > Terrestrial > Soil > Riparian zone | place: USA: East... | reverse complement strand
ACATTCATCTCAAGAACAATCATGCCACCTAAGAAAGAAAGAGGAATCGAAGCGAGGGCCAATGGCCAGAAGATATTCCGTTTAAAGTATCCACCCCGGTAGTATTGGATAAATGAGGTCAGCGACACAAACAGATTGAGCATTAGTGCCGTTGGTTTCATCACGTCGGGCGTCACACCATATAACGCCATGAGGGCAAGGTAACCACTCGCGCCTCCGTGGCCTACAGAAGCATACAATAAGGCAACGACAAAAAGTAACAGATAAAATATTTCCATATTATCTAATCCGGCAAGAGATGAACAACTAAAGATTCTCCCGCACTAAGTTCGACCCGGTCCTCAGGTATCTCAGCAAGGCAGTTTGCCTCGGTAAATGAATGTAGTTTGAATGATTCCTGGCCCTGCAAGAGGCTCACCTTACCCTCCGCAAGCCTCGCTTTCAGAAAATGAGTAAGGCCGCCCGGCCTGGCGTACGACTCACTGAGTTTAGCATTGATCCTGCGGCCCGGTCTTTCTCTTGACATCATCTGGTCGAGTGCCTGCACAACATAAATGTAAAAACAGGTAAGAGCGGAAGCGGGATTCCCGGGCAGACCAAAAATAACCGTTGAATCTTTTTTGCCAAAGAAAAGTGGTTTGCCAGGTTTTTGTCTCACTTTATAAAACAGCGATTCAATATGACAGTTTTTTGCCGCCTCAATAACAAAATCATAATCTCCGACGCTTACACCCCCGGCAAGCAACACCAGGTCACTTTTTTCAAGAGCCTCCGAAAGTCTTGACTGTACAGAGTCGAGATCATCGTATGCCCTGAACTTATGGACAGTGACAACTCCGGATCTATGGAGGGCATCTGTCAGCATCGCTGAATTTGCGTCATACACCTGGCCGAATGATAAATCATTGCCCGGATCCATTAATTCATTGCCTGTGAGGATGATCGACACTGAAGGAGGTGGATACACGAGGAGGTTGTCGATACCCAAACTGGCAAGAAAGCCGATCCATCGCGATGTGATGACTGTCCCTGATTGAACGGCGAGATCTCCTTTTGTAATTTCCGCACCCATGCGCCTGAGATTGTCGCCCTCTTTCAGTCCTGGGTCTTCAACATACAGGTTTCCGTCCTTCACAATCACTTTTTCCTGAATCACTATGGTATCGGCCCCCTCGGGAACCGGGGCACCTGTAAAAATTCTGATGGCAGACTTCTCGTCCATCTTCAAACCAGCGCCTGCTCCTGCAGCTAATTCACCGGAGATACTTAAAGGATATGCTTTCTCGGCAAACCGGATAGCATAACCATCCATTGATGATTGAGGCCAGGCCGGGAGGTCAACAGGGGAATATACAGGTTCGGCCGTGATCAATGCTGATGCCTGGATGAGGGGCAGGGAAACGGGAACCAAAGCAGGCACATTATCTCTGATGATATTTGTTGCCTCAGCAACACTTATGAAATAGGGAATTACTGTGTCCGGGTTTTTCATCCGCCAATGGTGATCATACTTCTGTTTTCAATTCCCATTGCCTCAATTTGTTGCAGGGATGAATTAAACTGGCCGCCCAGCTCCTTTTCCTTCAGCTCTATATTTGAATGTATCAACGGACGTATATCCTTTCCCTGTCTGAATGAGGTGAGCAGGTCGGTCTCACCTCGCGAAAACAAACAGTTCTTTAACTTTCCATCTGCGGTAAGTCGCAGGCGGTTGCAGCCACTGCAAAAAGGAGAGGTCATTGTGCTGATAATTCCGAAGCTGCCACTATGGCCTTCGATCCTATACAGTTTGGCTGTATCATGCTCATTGCCGGTCAAAGGTTGAAAGACATGTTGGGTGCTGATACGACCGAGTATTTCATCGAGCGAGAACACCTTGTTGCTTGTCCATTTATTTCCAGTGAAGGGCATAAATTCAATGAACCTGATGTGAACAGGAGTATCCCTTGACCAGCGAATAAAATCATTTATCTCGTTATCGTTAAACCCCTTCATCACTACCATGTTGATCTTGACAATAAAGCCTGCGGCAATGGCAAGCTCAATGTTTGCCTGAACAGTTGAAAACATGTCCCGACGGGTGAGGAAGAGGAACTTGTCTGAATCGAGGGTATCAAGACTAATGTTGATTGATTTGATATTTGCTTCCTTCAGCACAGGTATGAATTCCTTGAGCCTGGTGGCATTGGTTGTCATGGTCAGGTCCACGGGCAGGGCTGATAAACTTCTGATGATTGCTCCTGCGTCTTTGCGCACCAATGGTTCTCCACCCGTTAATCGGATCCGGGTCACACCCTCATCAACAAACACTTTTGCCAGGCCATAAATTTCTTCCCTTTGCATCAGCCGCGAAGCAGGAGTGAAGTCATAATCTTCTTCGGGCATACAGTAAAAGCAACGCAGATTACAATTGTCGGTAATTGATATCCGGAGGTAATTATGCACCCGATTGAATCTGTCAACTATCATAAGCCATCACGGATATTACTTGATTAACCTGGTTTCCTTTCAATCAGCTGCTCATAGTCTGCATCGGTATCAATGTCAATATTTCCGCCAGGAAATGGCATTGTTGAGAGATCATGTGCGTACAGCTGCAATAATTTTTTTGCCCCCTCCTGACCCTGTAACTGCTGAAGGTCTGAAAAATATGACCTGCTGAAGAGTACCGGTGTACCTGCTGTTCCTTCGTAAGTACTGGCGACTATTCCCTTTTTTGTTTCGCGGAATATTCGGATGAGACCTTCGAATATGGAAGAATCGGCAAACGGCTGATCGCAAACCGCCAGGATGCATGCCTCTGTATCCGGGTTTGCTTTGACCAATTCCTGTATCCCTTTTCTGATTGAAGAGGCCATGCCTTCTTCCCATCGATCATTATAATGAACCGTCACCGGGAGGCCTTTCAACTCCTTCTCCATTTGCTCGCGTTCAAATCCAGTGATCACAAAAGTTACTGACTTCGGGACTGCAAGTGCCGATTGCACAATGTGAGCCAGCAGAGATAGCCCGTTGAAGCTGAGCAATTGCTTTGGCTTCCCCAATCTGGCAGATGATCCTGCAGCTAAAATTATTATTCCCGTTTCCTGCATGCAGTTTGATTAAGCATTCACTATAGAATCTGTATTTCTGACATGAATGGGTTCTTTTTTATTTCTCAAAGAGCCGGCACCTGTTTTCCTCATCACGGACATGATTTCTGATGTTACCGACAAGGCGATCTCTTCGGCTGTTTCCGCGCCTATGTCGAGTCCCACGGGACTGAATATATTGCTGAATTCAGTCTGGATTGGATCGCCTGAACCAAGTTCCTGCATCATGCGCTGGAGTTTTGATAACGGCCCCAACAGTCCGATATATGTTATTTCCCTTGTGATCAACTGCCTTAGCATTTCAAGGTCGTAGTTGTAATTATGAGTCATCAGCACAAAGGCAGTTAGGTCGTCGAAAGGGAGCTGGTCCAGAACCGACCCGGCTTTTGAAACTATTATTCGGTCGGCACCGGGAAACCTTCCGGAATTTGCATGGGTAGGCCTCCCATCAACAATAGTAGTCTCCCATCCGATAAGCCTGCTCATTGAAGCCAGTGGAATAGCGTCATTACCGGCGCCGACAATTACCAGGCTGACAGGAGGCTGCGTCACCTGCATCAGCGCAAGGAGGTCTCCGCCTTCGGATAAGGTGGTCACCTGGTTTTGTAATGCCCGACCCGACTGGGCCAGGAACAATTGAAACAGGTCTTCGGGAACTAAGACATTTGCATTTTTGATGACCTCAGCTCCGACGATAGTGAAAGCAGTACCCGGCTGCCTGTCTTTATTCGAGAGTGAAAAAAAAGTGGTCACCAAGCCAGGGCACCTTTGAAAATTGAGCCGTTTCAGTAATTCCACCGGGTTGGTCAGGCTATGCTGATCCAATGGTTCAAAAAGAATATGAACGATGCCGTTGCATCCAAGCTGAACACCAAAGCGGGCATCATCCTCGTCAGTAGTATCGTATGTAACCAGTTTGTTTTTGTTTTCTTTGATCGCGAGCAGGGCCTTGCGCAGGGCATCTCCTTCAAGGCATCCACCGCTGATTGCACCAGTAAGCATGCCATCCTCAGTGATCAGCATCCTTGCGCCTGGTCTTCTGTAAGAAGAACCTTCAACACTGACAACTGTGGCCAGAGCAGTTCTCTTATTTTCCGCAATGGCAGCATGGTAAGCACTGATGATATCGCTGATCTCTCTCATTATCGGTTAACCAGGTGAATTTTGCAACCTGGTCTTCACTTTTGAGGGTGTTGACTTAAACAATTCATGATCAGTAAATGGTTGTTGCCTGATTCTTTTACCCGTTGCCTTGAAAATGGCATTGGCCACAGCTCCTCCGGTAGGTGGAAGGGCAGGTTCGCCAAGGCCGGTGGGGTCAATTCCGTTGTCCACGAAATGAGGCTCTATCTCAGGGATCTCTTTCATTCGGATGAGCCGGTAGTTGTTATAATTTTTTTGTTCTGTTTCGCCTTTGTTAAATGTGAGCTTGCCAAACATAGCGTGCCCGAATCCATCCACTATGCCGCCCACAACCTGCTGCCTTGCCCCGGTGAGGTTGATCACTTCACCGCAATCACAAGCGGCAATAATCTTCTTTATTACTGGTTTTCCTTTTTCCATCGCTAACTCGCAAACCTGGGCAACATAAGAACGGTGCGAGAAATAAACACTGAATCCCTGGGCAAGGTTCTTATTCTGCCCCCATCTGGCCTTTTCCGTTGCAAGTTTGATGACACCAATCATCCGGTCGATATCATACTTGATCTCTCCAACGGGAGAAGACTTCGCCTTTTCAAGAAGTTCAAGCCGAAAAGTGATAGGATCCTTTTTTGCTGCAACGGCCACTTCATCGAGAAACGATTGTTCAGCAAAAGCAAGGAAATTAGTTATTGGTGCCCTCCATGCCCCGGTAGTGATCGGAGATTCATATTCAACGGAATCAATAAGAAGATGATCAACGGCCCCGGAAGGAAAATTATCCTGACGGGTTGGGTTACCCGAATTGATACCCACACCCCGTAATTTATAGGCAATAAGATTCCCCTTATTGTCAAGCGCGGCCTCGAAACGATATCGAACTGCAGGGCGGTAACTGCCTCCGGTCATGTCGTCTTCTTTTGACCAGGTTACCTTGACTGGTTTTTTGATGATGCTGGATAATTCCGCGGCTTCTGTTACATAATCAAATTTGAGCCGTCTTCCAAAGCCACCACCAAGGCGGGTGATCTGCACCGAGATCTTCTCCTCGGGGATATTTAACAATTTGGAAACAGCTGTGCGGGCCGCGCCAGGTGTTTGGGTTGGTCCAATCAATTCAACTCCATCAGTTCTCACATCAGCAAAGAAATTCATAGGCTCCATCGGGCTGTGTGGCAGAAAAGGACACTGGTATTCGCTCCTGATCACCTTTGCCGCGTTCTTGAAAGCAGCATCAGCATCCCCATCCTTTCTCTGAACCTTCGCATCGGTGCTGTCGAGCAAAGTCAGAAATAATTTATCGTGATCGGAACTGCTCTCCAGACCCTTCTCTATTTCATATTCAATCTTCAGCATTTTCCTGGCCTGCATGATCTCCCAGGTGGATTTTCCAACCACAGCCACATTGTTATTGAAAGTGACCACGTCGATAATTCCGGGCATGGCTTTCGCGGCGGCACTGTCAACAGATTTTATCTTCATGCCAAATGCCTTTGGCCGCTGGATCATGGCCTGAACCATACCTTCACGGTAAAAGTCCAGACCAAACAGTGGCTTGCCGGTATGTATTTTATCGTTCTCCACATTTTTCACCGCGGTGCCAATGATCTTGAAATCTTTTCTGTCTTTCCATTTTACTTCTGATGGTACGGCTATGGTAGCGGCGAGTTCTGCAAGCTCCCCATATCCCAGTTTAGCTCCCGACGTCTTGTTAATGACGAAACTATTTTCCGCTGTGCATTGTGATTCAGGGACGTTCCAGCGTTTAGCAGCCGCGGCGATCAGCATATACCTTGCAGTGGCCCCGGCATTCCTAAGAAGTTTCCAGGAATGGGGAACAGCTCCGCTTCCGCCAGTACTCTGCCTGTCAAATTTCGTGCTGTCAAGTGGCGCCTGAATTACTTTAACCCGGGTCCAGTCCGCATCCAGCTCCTCCGCCACCACCATCGGGAAGGAAGTCATAATGTTCTGCCCCAGCTCAGGGTTCGGCGAAAACAAGGTGATAACCCCGTCGGTTCCAATCGACAGGTAACTGTTAAAGCCGACGTTTCCGGTTATCGTAGCTTTTGTAATTCCTGCCGCTTTCGCGGAAGAACTAAAGAGGTTGAATCCAAGAACAAGTCCACCCGCTGTCAGTGTGGAAGTTTTTAAAAAGTTTCTCCGGCTTTGCAATGTGGCAGACATAAGATCATTTTTGAGTGCTGGCTAAAAGAACGGCTTCTTTGATGCGGTGATAGGTGCCGCATCGACAAATATTACCGTGCATGGCGTTGGCTATTTCCGCTTCTGTAGGCTTAGGCTTTTGTTTGAGCAGCGCGGCTGCGGTCATGATCTGACCGGCCTGGCAATACCCGCACTGGGCCACGTCCACCTGGTCCCATGCTTTTTGTACAGGATGGTCCCCGACTTCTGAAAGTCCCTCAATAGTGGTGACTTCAGCCGCTTTCACACCCGACACAGGAAAAATACAGGACCGGGTGGCCACGCCATTGACGTGCACGGTACAAGCGCCGCATTGGGCGATACCACAACCATACTTTGTGCCAACAAGACCAAGATGATCCCGGAGCACCCAGAGCAATGGAGTGTCGGCAGCAACGTCGGCTTCCAATTGCTTACCGTTGACTTTGAGTTGAATTTTTGGCATATGCAGAAAATTTCAAACTGAAATTTACTAAAATGCACATAGAATCAGCGCTATATGGCGGTTTAATTTTGTCAGAATCCAGGTTGCTGGCGGGCAAATTGATGAGTCTCTGCGGACTTATCATCCGTATCAATTCAGTTAACAGACCAAACTCGTTTTGTTGCGTTAACTTTGCGAATTATTTCCGATCAATAATTGCAATACAAGGGTATGAAAATAGTAATTGCTGCAGATCATGCGGGTTACACATACAAAACCATCCTTCTTAATTATCTCAGCAAGCAGGGCTATGATGTGACAGACCTCGGCATCGACAATAGTGAGGAAGCGGACGACTATCCCGATCGCGCAGCAGACGTTTCAAAAGCCATCATCGCGAAAAAAGCTGAAAGGGGTATACTGATCTGTGGCAGTGCTGTCGGCGTTAGTATCGCGGCTAATAAATTCGCGGGGATACGCGCGGGAGTATGCCATGATACCTATTCGGCGCACCAGTCTGTGGAACACGATGATGTGAATGTGTTATGCATTGGAGAACGGGTGATCGGCATTGAACTTGCCAGGGACATATTAATTTCATTTCTAAAAGCAAAATTCAGCGGAGAGCCGCGACATGTTCGAAGGCTGGACAAGATAAAAGCACTGGAAAATAAACAATAGCAGTATGGAAGCTAAAGCAAACGGAAAGGTGGGAGCAACATTCATTGTCATATTCGGAGCAGCGGGCGACCTCACCTGGAGAAAACTCGTGCCCGCGATCTACAACCTCTACCTCGACCAATGGATCCCACAGCATTTTGCTGTGCTCGGCATTGCCCGGAGACCAATTTCGACCGAGGATTTCAGAACCAAAATGCTCGAAGGAATTAATAAATTCTCACGTACCGGGCCGGCAAAGGAAGAAGACTGGTCGCAGTTCCAAAACATGATCAATTATCAGCAGGGGAATTTCTCTGACCCTGCTACGTACGCCTCAATAAAAAAACAAATCGACGACCTCGAAAGTACCTGGGGCGAACCAATAAATCGCATTTACTACATGGCTGTTCCACCAGCTTATTTTGAAGAGATCGCGACGCGGATCGGAGAAAGCGGTTTGACCGACAACAAAGAACTCAGCAGGATGGTGGTGGAGAAACCCTTTGGCCACGACCTTAACAGTGCCAGGCACCTCAACAAACTGTTACACGGACTTTTTACCGAATCACAGATCTACCGGATCGATCATTACCTGGGCAAGGAAACGGTGCAGAACATTCTCGCCTTTCGTTTTGCGAACGCGATGTTTGAACCGATATGGAACAGGAACTACATCGAGCATGTACAGATCACCGTTGCCGAACAGATTGGCATAGAGAATCGCGGCAATTATTATGAAACTGCGGGCGCCCTGCGCGACATGATACAGAATCACCTTCTGCAGCTCTTGTGTCTGATCGCTATGGAACCTCCTGTTTCGTTTGATGCGAACGAGATCAGGAACAGAAAGGTAGACGTTCTGAATGCGCTGCGCAGGATTACCGCGGAACAGGTGCATAAATACGCCGTTCGTGGACAGTATGGCGAAGGTTGGGTAGAGGGAAAGAAGGTGCCGGGCTACCGCGAAGAACCCGATGTGTCGACAACCTCGAATGAGGAGACTTTCGCGGCCCTTAAATTTTATATTGATAACTGGCGCTGGCAGGGCGTGCCATTCTATATGCGAACCGGCAAGAGAATGAACGAGACGATCTCCGTCATCACCATTCAATTCCGGCCGGTACCACACCAGTCTTTCCCGGTAGAGACCACAGAAAACTGGCAATCGAACCGACTCGTGCTGAATATCCAACCTCATATGGGCATTCGCCTCCGTTTCCAGGCCAAGAGGCCGGGACTTAAAATGGTATTGAATCCAGTAGACATGCTCTTTAATTACAGTGATACCTACACGATGGGAACACCGGAAGCCTATGAAACCCTGTTGCTGGATATATTCCGCGGTGATCCTACGTTATTTATGCGGGCCGACCAGGTCGAAGCTGCCTGGGGCATACTGATGCCGATCATTAACACCTGGAATGCCAACCCATCACCTAATTTTCCCAATTATACTGCGGGCACGCATGGCCCCGAAGACGCCCAGGCACTTATCGCGAGGGATGGTCACAACTGGGTAGTCATGCCATTTGAATAAGAAAAGCATGAATGTAAAAACACAGGTAATTGTCTTCGGTTCAGAGAGCAAACTGCTCGAACAGACAGTGAACACGATGGCGACCATCGCAAAGGATGCCATTGCTACCCGGGGGAAATTTTCACTCGTGCTTTCCGGTGGCCGAACTCCCGATGAATTGTATAAATTATTATCAATGCCACAGCAGATCACCAGGCTCCCCTGGGATCGCACCGATGTATTCTGGGGCGATGAGCGATATGTTCCCGAAGACGACAAGCGCAACAATGCCTTCGTAGCCCACAATCTTTTGTTGAGCCGGGTGCCCATTGCTGAATCGCAGATACATCGGATTCCTGTGAGAACAGATCCCACTACCGATGCAACGAATTATGAAAAAACGGTCAGGGATTATTTCAATGATGCTCCTTCACATTTCGACCTCATCTTTCTTGGTCTTGGGGAGAACGGACACACCGCTTCACTGTTTCCCCATACACAAGTGTTGCATGAAAAAGAGCGACTGGTCAAAGAAGTTTATGTTGATGAAGTGGGCATGCACAGGATCACCATGTGCCGCGGGTTGATCAACCGGGCGCGTAACATCATCTTCCTGCTGCAGGGAGGGGGCAAGGCTGAGGTGCTCAACCAGGTGCTGACTGGTCCATATCAGCCCGAAGTATTGCCGGCCCAACTGATCCGGCCCGTAAATGGTAACCTGTTCTGGTTCACCGATGAGCCCGCAGCCGCGAAACTTCCTGAGGATATCAAAACAATTTCGAACTAAGCACCATTCAATATTTTTCACAAGAGGAAAATGATATAGCTTATTCCTATATCTTTCTAAAAAAATTGTATGCGGATTTTTTTTGCACTGCTCCTGGTCCTTGGATTCGCCCCCGTCAGCTTAAGGGCTCAGGACATTAAAACAAATGGTAAAATGCTGAGACATGTAGTCATGTTCAAATTCAGGGACGATGCGACACCTGAAGGAATAAAAAAAGTGGAGGACGCCTTCCGGGCACTGCCAGCCAAAATCAAAGAGATCAAATCATTGGAGTGGGGAACCAATAACAGTCCTGAAAACCTTGCTCAAGGATTTACGCATTGCTTTTTCGTAAGCTTTGCCAGCGAGGCAGACCGGGCAGTCTATCTGCCTCACCCTGACCACAAGGCCTTTGGCGCAATACTCAAACCCTACCTTGACAAAGTACTTGTGCTGGACTATTGGGCCAGGGACTGATAACTGTAGGTGAACCCGCACAATTCGGCCCTGCCAGTTTGATTTCCACCAAAATCATATTACATTTGAAGGATTTATCCTGCTTCAATCAATTGATTTTCAATCCGACCATCAATTGTAAAGTAGCTTTGGTTCATTCATAATGCATTCATGCCGAAAGTTGACCCCGTTGTACAGGACTTTTCCTTGCTGAAGCCGGGACCTTCAGTCAAAACCGACCCGAAGTCCCCTGGTGGCGGAACGGTGTTGCCCGGCCTGCCAAGGAACAATAATTTTGACCTCATCCGGCTGATCGCTGCGCTACAGGTTGTGCTCTGGCACAGCTATGAACACCTAAACATAAGATCACCGTTTCTGGATGGCCTGATGAATATCATTAAATTCTTCCCTGGAGTTCCCGTCTTTTTCACGGTGAGCGGATTCCTGATCTATGCATCGTATGACAGAAAGAAGGACCTGAAAATATATTTCCGGAACCGGTTTCTGAGGATCTTTCCGGGTCTGTGGGCATGCCTGGCACTGACCCTCATCAGCCTCGGTGTATTTGGATATCTCAACAGTACCACACTACAGGATAAACAGGTATGGCTTTGGATACCTTCACAGTTCACCTTCTTTCAACTTTTCACACCCGATGTCTTTCGTTCCTTTGGAGCAGGGAGTCCGAACGGTAGCCTGTGGACGATTCCGATAGAAGTGATGTTCTATATTTTCATCCCCGTATTTTTCTGGTTCGCCCTGAAACTGAAAATGAACAAAACCTGGCTGATCCTGATCCTGATGGCCCTGTCCTATGGCTACAATATCTACTGTGGACTGTACCGCGATGAACAAGGACAAACAGCGGTGTTCAAGATGATGAGCAAGAATCTTTTTCCCTTCCTGTTTTATTTTCTGATCGGTACGCTGATCTACCAGCACTGGGAAAGGATCAAATCCTGGTATGAAGGCCGTGGACTATACTGGCTCGCCGGTTATGCTTTGTATTTTTCAGTGTTTTCGTTGTGGCTGCAATATTTTGAACCAGGATATTATCCAAATTTCTTCGGGCTGGTGTCGGTCATCATTCTTTCACAGGTGGTGATTGCCCTTGCATATTCAGGCCGGGATATCAGTCATAAACTGCTTCACGGCAATGACATTTCATACGGCGTTTACCTCTACCATATGCCCGTTGTAAATGTGTTTCTCGAAACGGGATTCAAGGGCGTAAATGTCACGGTGGTCTATGTTGTATTGCTGACCGTGGCGCTTTCCTTTCTTTCCTGGAAAATTGTTGAACAACCCAGTCTGCGGCTTAAAAAGAAACCAGCCCCAATCCACTAAATTTGGATATGGTTACACCTGATAATTTCCGGAAGGTTGCTTTGTCGTTTCCTGAAACAGTTGAAGTTCC
>Ga0193753_10003438_pt1 | contig 11675 bp, 16 predicted proteins | sample H1c2metaG_FD_144925 | JGI IMG/M metagenome (GOLD analysis project Ga0193753, IMG submission 144925) | Soil microbial communities from a riparian zone of the East river system, Colorado, United States - H1c2 | ecosystem: Environmental > Terrestrial > Soil > Riparian zone | place: USA: East... | reverse complement strand
CGCGATGAGCCGATACCCCAGGCGCGGCACGGTGACGATGTACGTCGGCTGCTTTGCATCGTCGCCGAGCAGGCGCCGCAGCGCGGTGATGGCCTGGTACACCGAGTCCTGGGTGACGACGACGCCCGACCACACCTGGTCCAGCAGTTCCTCGATGCCCACGGTCTCGCCGGCACGGTTGGCGAGATACATCAGCAGTCGCAGCGTGCGCGCCTCGAGCCGCACGGTTTCGGTTCCGCGCGACATCTGCCCGAGTTGCGGGTCGATGCGCCAGTCGCCGACCTGGAGAGCAATGCTGGTGAGACGGTCCATGTGGGGCGTGGATATAGCACGGCGTCTTCCATCCTTCAGCGCGAATCGGAGCTTTTCAGCGCGGTTTCAGGACTTTTCAGCCGGCGGCCTGCAGCGTGCGCGGAGTTGCAATCCACCCGAGGGAAACTCCATGTACCGACTCGCATTCGCCGCCGTGCTGACGTTCTTTGCCCAAACTGCTTCCGCCACCACCTATACGCTCGAGCCCAACTACACCCAGGGCGTGCTGCGCTGGGATCACCTGGGCTTCTCGTACCCGTCCGCGCAATTCGCGCAGGGCACGGGAACCATCGACTTCGACGAGAAAGACCCGACCATGACGTCGATCGAGGTGACCATTCCTATCGCCTCGCTGAACACCGGTGTGCCCGATCTCGACGAGCGTCTGAAATCCGACGACTTCTTCGAAGTGGCGAAATATCCCACGGCCACCTTCGTGAGCACGCGCGTGGAAAAGGGCACGGGAATGAATCGCTTCAAGGTCACCGGCAACCTCACCATCCGCAAGGTCACCCGGCCCGTGATGCTGGAAGTGACACTGCTCAAGGTCGGCAGGAATGCGCGTACCGAGGTCGCGACCATTGGCTTCGACGCGAGGGGCACGCTCAAGCGTTCGGATTTCGGGCTTGGGGCATACGTCCCGCAGGTCAGCGACGAGATACGGCTGCTGGTCACCACGCAGGCGGCCGAGGCGAAGGCGCAGGCGGCTTATCTTTCGGCCAAGAAGGCCGGCAAGTAGTCGGGTGCCGGGAAGTTCGCGCCGCGAGGCGGCGCGAAACTTCACCCTGATACGCGAGTCAGATGGCAGGTCATGAGGCAGTATTCCGCCCTGCCCCAAGGAGCCATCATGAGTGCTTCACGTCACCGGTTCCGCATCCTGCTGCTGTCAGGCGCGGTGCTCGGCGGGTTTGCGAGCCCCGCGCTGGCCGCGGACCTCGTCATCCACGAGTGGGGCACCATCACCACCATTCATGCCGCGGATGGCACCCCGGCAGGGGGCCTCAACAGCATCGACGAAGCGGATGTATTGCCGAACTTCGTGCATCGCTACGAACCCGAAACCACGCGCTACAAGCCGGAACGCATTCTCGGCAAGTTGCCCAACATCCCGGGGCGGCCCGATGTGACCATGCGGCTCGAAACGCCGGTCATCTACTTCCATCCGCCGCCGAATCAGGCGTTCACGAAACCCATCGATGTCACGGTGCGGTTTCGCGGCGGCGTGATCAACGAGTTCTACCCCGATGCGGCCGCATCGGTGGCGCTCGATCGAGAGCGGATCTCGGACAAGGTGCACGATGGCGTCATCAGTACCGAATGGACCGGAGATGTGCTCAACAACTACGTCGTCGGCGCGTTGAAATGGAAAGGCCTGCGGCTGCACGACACCGTGGTCGCGCCGCTCACCAACAGCGAAATCTGGCTCGCGCCGCGCGAAGTGAACTCGGTGAGCGTGTTCAATCCGGAAGCCGGCGAAGGCGAGCAGTACCTGTTCTATCGCGGCGTCGCGCATCTCGATGCGCTGTTGTCCACCAGGACCACGCGCGGCGCGGTGGAATTGATGACGCCCGCCAACCTGGCCTGGCTCGAATCGGCGCCGGTGTCCATTCCCAACCTCTGGCTCGCCGACGTGCGCGCCGATGGCGTCATTGCGTTTCGCATGCAGCCCGCCGTCACTCTCAAGAAAGAAAACGCCGGAAAGAAGTTGGCCACGGTCAAGCGCTTTTCCGAAAGTGACTACACCGCCGCCGGCGCTGCGCAGCTTCGTACCGCGTTGAAGCGGGCGCTGATCGCCCAGGGCCTGTTCGCCGATGAGGCCGAAGCGATGTTGAACACCTGGAAGGCCAGCTATTTCCAGAAGCCGGGGCTGCGCGTGTTCTACATCGTGCCGCGACAGTGGACTGACTACTTCCTGCCGCTGGGCTTCTCGGTACCCGCGCGAGTCACGCGCGTGATCGTCGGGCGCATCGACCTGCCGTAGTCAGCGCGCCAGGCGGATGCCGACCGAATCGTCGCGATGACCGGGCGGGTAGGGCACGCGCTCGGCAACACGCAGATTGTGCGCCAGCGTGCCCCACGAGCCGCCCTTGACCACGCGCTTCGCGCAGGCTCCGGACGTAACGTCTCGCGCGTTGCAGGCGTCGATCCACTCGCCCATGTTGCCGATCATGTCGTACACGCCGAACTTGTTAGGGGCCAGCGACCCGACGGGTGCGGTATTGAGCCAGCCGTCGCTGCAGGGCATGGGGTCGAAGGTTTTGTAGCCGGAGGTGTCCATACCGGCGTAGCTCGCCATGGTGGTCCGGTCGAATCCATTGGCGAACTTGCAGCCCTCGGAATCCGTGCCCCACGGATATGCGTCTTCGGCCGGCGCGCCGGCACGCGCCACGTATTCCCACTCGGTCTCCGTGAGCAGGCGATAACCGCCCGAGGTTCTGGAATTGAGCCACTCGATGTAGGCGATGGCTTCGTCGTAGGACACACAGGCGACGGGGTGGTGGTCGGTCTGGGCAAAGCCCGGGTCGCGGAACGTAGTGTTCGCGTCATAGACCCAGTTGCCGCGCTGCGTGCGGTCCGTCAGGCAATTGCCCTCAACGGGCCGATGCGTTGCGGCGACGAAGGCCGCGTATTCACCACGCGTGACCTCGTACTTGCTCACTTCGAAAGGCTTGGGAATGGTGATGGTGCGCTGTGGAGTTTCGTCGGGATTGCGAAAGCCATCGCTCTCGTGCGCACCGACTATGGCGACGCCCGCGGGAATGGTGACCATCGCCGGCATCTGAGCGCAGGCGGAACTAAAGAGCGCGGCCACAACCAGCGGGATTGCCCCGAGATCGTGGCCGCGCAGAGCCTTCAAGCAGCGCAGATGCAGTCCGTCAGGCCGGCGTCATTCCGAGCTTGGCGAGGATCATGTCGCCTTTCGCTTTCACTTCGCGCGCCTTGCGCACTGCCGCATCGGCCTGGCCGGAGGCGAACTGCGCGGTGGCGTCGGTCCACTCGGTTTTCATGGTCTCGAAGTCCGTCTTCACCGTTTCCCAGGTCGCCTTGTCTACGTTCGCGGGCAACTTGCGGGACTTGCCCAGCGTGTCGACGCGGCTCTGAATCGCCTGCACCATCTGCGGCACCTTGGCGGAGATATCGGTCCATTCCGCGGTCGCCGCGGCCATCATGGCGTCGGCGTCGGCTTTCTTGGCGGCGACCGATTGCTTGAGCGAGGCGATCGTCGAGCTCAGCGACGGGGCCGCCTTCACGACCATGCTGTAGTCCTTGTTGGCCAGGCTGTTCTTGAGCCTGGTGATGGACTCATCGACCTTGGCCAGCTCGTCCGCCGCATATTTCTCGGCATCCGCTCGGAACTCGGCGAGCGAAGATTCGGCCTGCGCCACGGCTTTCTCGGCGGGTTCTTTCTGGCTGGCGCAACCGACCAGCATCAGCGTAGTGGCGGCAAGCGCCACGAAAACATTCGCGAATCGCATCTCGGTCTCCTCGCAACAGGTGGATCAGGGAATCCGCAGCTTTTGGCCGGGTTTAATCTTATTAGGGTCCTGCAGGACATCCTTGTTGGCTTCGAAGATCTTCGGATAGAGCATCTTGTCGCCGTAATACTCCTCGGCGATCTTCGAGAGCGTGTCACCCTTCTTGACGACGTGATACTGCGCGTACGGGTTTTCCGTGGACATACTCGCTACCTCGCAAGGGGCGCGTCAGTTTGACTGCGCGGCGAGTATGTACTGGCCAACCTACACGAGCTATCAGATTGCGCCGACGTCATCCGTGCACCTGTTAGCCGTGCGCCATCGCAACGCAGCAAGGCGGTCAGAACGGCGGGATGCCGCTCCTGTCGTCTTCGTTCTGATTCTTCATGACCCGGAAGTAGACCCGGCGCCCCGGGTTGTTGGCCGAGGTGATGTAGACCACGGCATAGCGCTCCATGCCGATCTCCATGAACTCGTGCGGATCGGCGTTCCAGCCGGGGTAGTGGGTTCGGATCCAGCGATCGATCTGGCGATCCACCATGATGTCGTTGGTGACGACGAGGCGAACCGCGCTCTCGGGCGACCCGCCCGGTTGGGCCGGATTCGGCAGGTTGATCTGCGCGAATGCGCCAGGCGCGAAGCCTAACAACGTGATGACGACGAGGCGTTCGAACGTTTTCATATATCCCCCTTGGCCTGGCCAATAAATCATAGCCACCGAAGGATCGTCAATTGCGCCGTGAATCGAGCGCCAGCCGCACCGCCAGGCCCGCCAGCACGAAACCCATGACCCAGCGCTGTACCGCCAGCCACAGCGGGTTTCTGGCGAACCAGGCCGCCAGCCGGGCCGCCGACAGGATGAGCACCAGGTTGACGCTGAAGCTGACCGAAATCTGGATGAGCCCGAGCTGCACGCTCTGCCCGAGCACCGACCCGTGTAGCGAGCGCGACACCAGGTAAACCATGTTGGGGCCGGGTGTAAGCACCATGACGAGCGCGGCGAGCGCGAACAGCATCAGTTCGTGGGCGGGCAACATCGGGAACCTCAGGTGATGCCGACTTTCTTGCCGGCCTGCTTGAACAGGGCCACGGCCTCGGGCGAATAACGAAATGCCGCCAGGAAGTCCGTCATCGCATAGTTGGGCACGCGCTCGAGGATGCGCGTCTTGTAGACGTTGGCATCCTGCGTGCGGCCCGCGAGCCCGAGCGCAAACGCCGCGATGGCCATGATGTGCTGGTGCGCGTTAGGCCGTGCCGCCGCCTTGATGGCCCACTCGGCGGCTTCATCGTATTGCCCGAGCCGCACGAGGCTGACGGCGCGGGTGCCCAGCATCGCGAACAGCAGCGGATCGAACGGCGACAGCTGGCGTGAATGATCCGAGAACGATATGGCGGCGCGCGGATCGCCCGATTGCGAATGCAGGAACGCGAGCGTGTAGTGAGCGGAGGCGTAGTTGGGCGAGAGGTCCACGGCGCGTTCCAGTTCGGTGACGGCCTGGTCCTGTCCGCCGCGCAACCACATCGCGCGGCCCATCGCCCAGTGCGCGGCCGGATCGCGATCGTCCACCATCAGGCTCTTGCCGGCGGCGTCGAAGGCGCGGTCGATTTCGGGAGCGGGCTTCTTCCAGCCGAGGAACGCGTTCTGGAAATGCGCGAATGACAGCCCCGCGTAGGCGCGAGCAAACGTGGGATCGAGCTCCACGGCCTGCGTGAAGAACTGCCGTGCACGTTCGTTGTCGGTCTTGTTGAAGCGATACATGTGCCACAGGCCGCGGTGGTGCGCTTCCCAGGCGTCGAGCGAGTTGGGCGGCTTCAGGATGGCGCGATTGCGTTCCACCATCTCGATTTCGTGCGCGATGGACGCGACGATGCGATTGCCGATCTGGTCGAGGACATCGAGCGCGTCGTCTATCTTCTCGTCGAACACTTCGGCCCAGACGATGCGCGCGGTGCGCGTTTCGATGAGATCGGCGCTCACGGTGAGCTTGCGGCCATTGCGGCGCACCGAACCGCTGACGACGTAGTCCACGTTGAGCATGCGGCCGGCTTCTTCGGGCCCGATGGCGCGATCGCGCAGCGCGAAGGTGGTGCCCTGCGCGATCACGAACATGCTGCGCAACTTCGCCAGCCGCGTGATGACATCGTAGGCGAGCGCGTCGCTGGCGCCGCCGCGCTTGTCGGCCTCCGAGGAACGGTCGACGAATGGCATGACGGCAATGGACGCGCGGCGTGTTGCTGCGGGCGCGGGCGCGAACCGGCTGATTTCGGTGAAGCTGGCGCTGACGAGTTGCGCCGGCCCCGGCGCGGCCTGCGCCGCATGCTTCTCGCGTGTACTGCGCCAGAGCGCGTGCAGCGGGGCGCTGTCGAGCCCATCGGCTTCGAATTGCCTGCAGGCCGCGGCGAGGTGCGCCTCGCCATCGGCGATGCGCCCCTGCCGGGCGAGCGAGCCGAGCAGCAGCTCGTGTGCATTGCGATCGAAAGGCGAGAGCTTGAGCCACTCATCAATATAAGGTGCCGCGGTCTCGTGCGGCAGGGCGCGCGCGAGGTGCTCGAGCAGCACGGCCTGGATGCCGCGAAAGCGGCGGCGCTCGGCGGTGATCCACGCGTCGAACATGGGGCTGCGCGATATCTCGAGGCCTTCGAGCAATTCGCCGGCGAAATGCGCCGCCAGCGCCTGTTGCCGATCGACACCTAACTTCTGGATGCCATGCTCCGGAGCGCGCGTGACTTCCAGCGTGTCGACGATGCAGTCGGACAGGTCGACCCGGATGGTGCTGCCGTCCGCGATGACCCGCTTGCGTCCCTTTTCGTCGATCAGGCCGCGAATCTTGGAGAGGCACCAGCGCAACTCGCCGCGCGGATCATTGGGCACGTCCCACAACAGTTCGCAGATCTGCGAGCGCGTCACCGGGCGGCTGGCCAGCGCGAGATAGCCGAGCAGCGCGCGCACCTTGCGCGACGACGGCAGCTTCAGGATGTCGCCCCCGCGCGACAGTTGGAGCGGACCCAGCAACCGGAATTCGAGCGATTCCACGGGCGTTCCCACGCTCGTTACCACGTGCGATCCCTACCTTTGACGGCGGCATCTGGAGGGAGGAAGGAAATCATGAATGCTGTTCTTTCGAGAAACGCCCCGCGAATCGATCATCGGTCGGTTATCGCGCGCCGGCACCAACCGTACGCGAGCATGGATTATGCCGTCGCCGGCAACGCGCTGCAGTTGGTCAGCGAGGAACTCTGCGAAACCGTGAATTTATGCCAGGACGAACGCGTCCTCGACGTCGCCACGGGGAATTTCAACGCCTCGCTCGCCGCCGCGCGCCGCTGGTGCGAAGTGACCGCGACGGATCATGTTTCGGACCTGGCTCCTCGCGGCCGGCAAAGGATCGAGGCCGAATCCGTCGGTGTGCGCATCGTCGACGGGGATGTCGACGGACTGCCATTCGCTGACCAGAGTTTCGACGCGGTCTTGTCGTGCTTCGGTGCGATGTTCGCGGCCGACCAGGAGCGCGCCGCCTCCGAGATGATCCGGGTCTGCCGGCGCGGCGGGCAGGTGGGCCTGACCAACTGGACCCCGGACGGCTTCATCGGCCAGCTCTTCCGGACCCTGATCCGCCATGCGCCGCCAGGCTCGGCCGCCATGCCCTGCGACTGGGGCACCCTGGCGCGCATCGAGGAGCTGTTCGGCGCCTACGGCAACATCGAAGCGGGTGCCAAGCGGGTCGCGTTCCGCGCCCGCGCCCCCATGGATTGGGTCGACAAGCTGCGCACCGCCTATCTTCCCGTCCACGGCATCTTCGCAACGCTCGACGCGGATCGGAAACGCACCTTGCGTTCCGACCTGTTAGAGCTGGTGGTGAAATTCAATCGCGCGACCGACGGCACCATGGTGGTGGATGCCGCGTATCTGGAGGTTGCGATCACGCGACGCTGACGCGCGCACTGCCGCAGGCGGTGGTGGAAAACCCGGTAATTCAGGGCCTCGGCGGCGAAATTTGAAGCATGGACGCCGGGGGTTGCCATTTAGACCCGTGCGATTGGCGCATTTGGGGTACCTTGAGACCCGGCTTGTGATCTTCGTCTTGTCCGTCCCTGGACCCGCGTCGCCTGACGCATCCGGCCAGAGTCTGTCACCTCAAAGCATTCGCGAACCGACCGACGGGATATCCCTGCGGTCCACTGCTCATTGGGACTCATCCATGAAACTTTACGTTGGAAATCTGCCTTTCTCGGCCACCGAAGACTCCGTGCGCGCGTTGTTCGCCGAGCACGGTAACGTCGAGAAGGTCGCTCTGGTCAATGATCGCGATACCGGTCAGCCGCGTGGATTCGGGTTCGTCGAAATGGCGAACGCGGACGCGCAGAAGGCCATGCAGTCGCTGAACGGTCGTGATTTCGGCGGCCGTCCGCTGAAAGTGAACGAAGCTCAGGACAAGCCGCGCGGCGGTGGTGGTGGCGGCGGCGGTTACAACCGGCGCTGACGATCAACGTCCACGCTTCATGCTGCGACTGAACTTCCGCTCCATCAAAGGTGATGCACCCACGCTCACCGTTGCCACGTTCTTCCGCTTTCACGCGGATGGAACGTTGCGGGGTCCGGAAAACTATCTCGTGGCACGTTGCGTGGACGGTTGCTGGCGATTGAGCGGGCGCATGCACCGTGAGCTCGACTGCGAAGGGCCGGTGAAGTTGCGGTTCTCCATGGGAGCGAACGACGCGCCGGTGATGCTCGGGCCGTTCGCCAACGTGCGCACCGCCGCGGGCATGCTCTATGGAGACGACTCCTGTCTCAACATCTTCGTGCCCGGGAGAAATCCGGGCACGTCCGCTGCCTGTCACGAATTGACGCTGCTGTCCGCGGCGGCGTCGTAGGATTTCCGGAGACCTTTCCCTTGGCAAAGACTAACTACAACCAGGCGAAGCGACAGAAGGAAAACGCGCGCAAGGCGCGGCAGCAGGAGAAGCTGGCCAAGAAACTGGCGCGCGTGTCTGGCGAACCCGAGGCGGGCGAAGCGGGCGAGGCGGGGGCCGCCGACGCCGGCGCGCCGGGCGAAGCGGTCACTCCGGCCGCCGACATCGCCGCCACGCCCAAGGCGCTGCCGTGAGATTCACCAGCGCCAACAGCCGCAATCAACTTCGCGAGCGGCAGCGCCGCGATCGCGCCACCGCGCAGGTCATGCGCGTGATGTATCCGCAGTTTGCGTCGTTGAAGCTGAAGTTCGATTTCAAGGAGTCGGATCCGGACATTTCCGCGCCCGCTCCGCATCTGCTGGTCATGCATCCGCCGTCACAGGCGTACTTCGTGTTTCCGTGTCCCTATGCCGATTGCGACGGTGAGTTCGACCTCACCAGTGCCGTGGCCGACCTGGCGCGCGCGCGCGAAGCGCATACGCACGGCGACCAGAAGTGCGGCGGCCAGCGGGTTCGTGACAAGAACGGCCGCACGCCTTGTCAGCTGACGCTGAAGTACACCATCGAGCCCGCCTCGGAGCCCGCTGGCTGAAGGCCGCGCCGGCGATTACTCGCCGATGTCCTCGTTCCACACTTCAGGGTTCGCGGCGATGTAGTCGCCGAGCAGCTTTTCGCACTCGTACGACCCAAGGTCCACCACCTTCACACCGCGCTCGCGCAGCCAGTCGATGCCGCCCTTGAACGTGCGCGACTCGCCCACCACCACCGTGCCGATCTGGAACTGCACCACCAGGCCACTGCAATACCAGCAGGGCGCAAGCGTGGTGACCATGATGGTGTCGCGATAACGGCGCTGCCGCCCGGCTTTGCGAAATGCATCGGTCTCGCCGTGCACCGAAGGGTCGCTTTCCTGCACGCGGCGGTTGTGGCCGCAGCCTAGCAACCTGCCGTCGTCGTGATACAGCGCGGCGCCGATGGGGATGCCGCCTTCGTCGAGACCGCGTTTCGCTTCGGCGATCGCCACCTGCAGCATGGCTTCGTAGTCGGTGGTCATCAGGCGTCATCCGTGGGGTCGAGCATTTGATCTTCGGGATCCTGCGGCGAATGAGTCGCGCCGATGAGTTTCCTGAGTTCTTCGGCTTTCCCGGGGAAGTCACCGTAGATGTCATGGCTGGCATCAAACCGCGCCTGGCTTGCCGCCACGAAGTCGATGGTCGGTTCGAGACGCGTGAAAACCTGCGCCACGCTGCCACGATCGTCTCTCTCGCGCGCAGCGAGGTTGTTGAGGAAGCAGCTGGCTGCGTCAGGGTCGCCAATGGCCGCATCCGACATCACATACTGCGCGAAAGCCAGGATGTAGAAATGAAAGACGGCCCGCGGCATACCCAACAATTCGTGAGCGCGCTGAATGGATCGGCCGCCCTCGAAGTACGGCTGCACTTCGTCCAGGGACTTGCCGAACCACAAGGCGCGCGCTTCGCGCCCGGCGAAGTCATCCAGGTACCCGGCCCATTCGGGTTCGCCGGGAATCCTGACCACCTTCTGGCGCTTCACGATCATGTTTAGAACGCGCTCTTGACCGTGCCGCCGTCCACGCGCAACGCCGCGCCGGTGGTGGCCGCGGACAACGGGCTCGCGACGTATGCCACGAGCGACGCCACTTCCTGCGGCGTGCTGAAACGCTTCAGCAGCGAAGTGGGCCGCACATGTTCGAAAAATTCCTTCTCGAACTCCGCGCCCGACTTGCCCTGTTCCTTCGCCAGCGCGTCGACGAAATCGCCGACGCCGCGCGACTTGGTGGGGCCGGGCAGCACGCTGTTCACGGTGATGCCGGTGCCGGCCACCGTTTCGGCGATGCCGCGCGCCACCGCGATCTGCGCCGCCTTGGTCATGCCGTAGTGAACCATCTCCGCGGGAATCTGCATGCCACTCTCGCTCGAGATGAAGATGATGCGTCCCCAGTTCGCGCGCCGCATGGCGGGCAGCACCAGGCGCGCGAGCCGCGCGCCCGAGAGCACGTTCACATCGAAGAAACGCCGCCAGTCCGCATCGGGAATCTCCTCGAACGGCTTTGGCTCGAAGATTCCGAGGTTGTTGACCAGGATCTCGATGCCCGGATGCGTCTTCACCAGTGTTTCGGCCACTGCCGCCTCCGAAAGATCGCCGGCGAAGCCGATGGCATCCTTGTTAGTGGCCTTGCGCAAGGCGGCGAGCGCGGCGTCCACGCCGGACTGCGAACGGCCATTGACGATGACGCGCGCGCCTTCCGCCGCCAGCGTTTCGGCGATGGAATAGCCGATGCCGGCGGTGCTGCCGGAGACGAGGGCGAGTTTGCCGATGAGTTTCAGGTCCATGCGATTTCCTAAAATTTCCGGAGTCAAGATACGCCTGCTCGCTCAGGCCACCGAGGCGGCATTGTGGAGACGCGCGTTGAGCGGGATCATAACGCCATGAAAGTCCCCCCATTCAAGCTCGACGCCTGGCTCATGGCGCATGAGTTCGCGACGCCGCCCATTCGCTACAACATCGCCTCGAGTACCGGGCCCATGTGGACCTTTGCGGAACTCATGGCGCTGGGCAATGACAAGGCTGGCGCGAGCACCGCGGCGCTCCGCGATCTCACGATGTCTTATGCACCACCCCAGGGCAGCAAACTACTGCGCGAAGGTGTTGCCGCATTGCACGGCGTCGACCCGGACCACGTACTCATGATGACCGGTGCGTCCGAGGCGATCCTGGCGCTCACCTGCCTGTTCGCCGGACCCGGCGCGTCCATCCTGATCCCGAAGCCCGTGTACCCGGCGGTGCCGGTATTGGCGCGCGCCTGGGGTCTCGGTGTCCGCGAGTACGAACTGGATCGCGCGCATGGCTTTGCGCAAACCGCCGATGGCGTGCTGGCGCTCGTGGATGCCAGCACGCGCGCGGTATTCGTCAACACGCCTCACAACCCCACAGGTTCGGTGATGTCGAATACCG
>Ga0193753_10003437_pt1 | contig 11676 bp, 10 predicted proteins | sample H1c2metaG_FD_144925 | JGI IMG/M metagenome (GOLD analysis project Ga0193753, IMG submission 144925) | Soil microbial communities from a riparian zone of the East river system, Colorado, United States - H1c2 | ecosystem: Environmental > Terrestrial > Soil > Riparian zone | place: USA: East... | reverse complement strand
TTCCAGTTGCTGGTGATGAATTGGTCGCCGTGGTAACCGTAATGAATGACGTAATCGGTAACGGCTTTTCCGGTCAGCGCTTTGGCGAGATACCAGGTGTAATCCTTATTGGCTTCGCGAACGATACCAATGTTGGTTCGGCCGTCGGCGTTCCAGTCGCCGGTAACGGGAATGTCACCGTGGTAGCCGTAGTGGATGACGAAGTCGGTGACGGCATTGCCCGTCATGTCGTTGGTGAGGTACCACGTGTAATTCTTGTCGAGACCTTCGCGGACGAGGCCGGGCGAAACGTGGCCGTCACCGTTCCAGTCACCGACGACGGGAATGTCGCCCGCGTTGCCGTAATGAATGACGAAGTCGGTCGTGTCCTTGCCAGTTATGTCGTTGGTGAAATACCAAGTGAGATGGCCGTCCTCGGTGCGAACCAGGCCGGGGGAGGCATGGCCGTCGCCGTTCCAGTCACCGACGACGGGAATGTCGCCGGCGTTGCCGTAATGAACGACGTAGTCGGTGACAGCCTTGCCGGTCAGGTCGTTGGTGAGGTACCAGGTGAGGTGTCCACCTTCGGTGCGGACCACACCGGGGGAAGCGTGGCCGTCGCCGTTCCAGTCGCCGGTCACGGCCGTGTCTCCGGTATTGCCGTAGTGCACGACGAAGTCGGTGGCCCCGGCGCCGTTCATGTCGTTCGTGAGGTAGAACGTCAGGTGCCCATCCGCCGACCGAGCCAACCCCGGCGACGCCGTGCCATATGTCGTGGTTGCTCCGTTCCACAAAGCGTTCACGATGATGCCAGCGTCAGCCGCCTGGGGTTGGTACCGGTCCGGATACGCCGATATCTGCACTCCTTGGCATACCTCGCCAATTGGCGCAGTCTCCCAAGCATGATTCGGATAGGTCCGACGCATCGCATTCAAGAATGCGCGCGTAGCGTACGCGGGATCCGTGCGTTGCGCGCCCGTACCCCAGGACGCTCGCTGTTGGAACAGCCCGAGACTATCGTGATCATCGGCCGCCGTGTAGTCCATGAGGCCAGCCTCGACAATCGCTGTCGTCACGGCGACTTGCGCCGCGTGCTTATCCAACCCGAAACTGCGTGTCGCCTGCACGATGGCCCGTGCGCAGGCGGCCGTCTCCGCGTTCATCACGCTAGCCATTTTCCCGTGTAGTTGTGACTTGAGACTTGCCGCGGCCGAGGAATCACCGCTGGCTACGCCGCATGACTGCCACGAAAGAGGGGCGGAAGATTCGTCCGTCGATTCTCCGTCATCGCTGCTCTGCGTGCAGCCTGAAATCGGCAAAACGGAGAGGCCGACGGCAATCGTCATTGATCCGAGCAAGTGTTTGCGGGATACGCGAGAAATCATGATTAGTTCCAGTTGCTGGTGATGGGTTGATCGCCGTGGTACCCGTAATGAATGACGTAATCGGTGGCGGCTTTGCCGGTCAGCCCTTTGGTGAGATACCAGGTGTAATTTTTATCGGCTTCGCGGAGGAGGCCAATGTTGGTTCGGCCGTCGGCGTTCCAGTCGCCGGTAACGGGAATGTCGCCGTGATAGCCGTAGTGGATGACGAAGTCGGTGACGGCCTTGCCCGTCATGGCGTTGGTGAGATACCAAGTATAATTTTTATCGAGGCCTTCGCGGACGATGCCGGGCGAAGCGTGCCCGTCGAGGTTCCAGTCACCGACGACGGGGATGTCCCCGGCGTTGCCGTAATGAATGACGAAGTCGGTGGCGGCTTTGCCGGTTACGTCGTTGGTGAAATACCAAGTGAGATGGCCACCTTCGTTGCGGACCAGGCCGGGGGACGCGCGCCCGTCGCCGTTCCAGTCACCGACGACGGGAATGTCGCCCGCGTTGCCGTAATGAACGACATAGTCGGTGACAGCCTTTCCGTTCATGTCGTTGGTGAGGTACCAGGTGAGATGGCCGTCTTCGGTGCGAACCAGACCAGGGGAGGCATGACCGTCGCCGTTCCAGTCGCCGGTCACGGCCGTGTCTCCGGTATTGCCGTAGTGCACGACGAAGTCGGTGGCCGCGCTGCCATTCATGTCATTCGTGAGGTAGAACGTCAGATGCCCATCCGCCGACCGAGCCAACCCCGGCGACGCCGTGCCATAGGACTTGACCGGGTCGTCGACGATTCCGTTGTAACGAATGGGCGTGTATGCGCTCGCCTTGCTTGCCGACCAAGTGCGCTGTTCCTCGGTCCGACCGAAGTCGTATTCCTCGTCCACGACCGGCTGCGTGTGCGCGGCGTCGGCCCAGTGGTCGAAGAGCGCGATGTGATGGTCGCCGCTGGCGTCGTCGATGACGAGTGCGTCTCCAGGCAGCAACGCGGACCGCGCAATCACATGGGTAATTCGCACGAACTGCGATTGGCTCGGATTGAATTGCCACGTCGTGTAAGACTGACTCAAATGCCACGCCATGGACACGGATCCCGAGCAGTCCGGCCGATAGGGCCTGCCATCGGGATCCGGCGCGGTCGTCGGGACGTCACCGCTCGAACCGTCGTTGTACGGCGGCTTGATATCGAGCCAATGGTGGACCCGGCGAATGGCTTCCGATCGGGTGATTTTGCCGTCCAAGACCGAAATGGCGGCAGAATCATCGTGCAGCGGCGCGCTCGCATCGTCTTCCGCGCCGCCGCCGCATGCTGCGAGCACGCCCAGCAGAGAAGCCACAGCAGCGCCTCTCGCGATGACATGGCCCCGCCGACCTCGCGAAGGACCTACGGGTTGTTTCGACCGTTCAATGAAGAGACTAAACATCATGGTGCCCATGTGGAAATGGCGTCGCCCCGCCTGACATCGTGAGGCGTGCGCTTCGCGCGCATTTCCCCCTCGCGTCAGAAATAGAATTACGCGTGTAAAAGAAGCCGATGAAGCGCGCCGAAGCGTCGATTCATCGACGCATGCACGCAGAAACATGCTTTCACCCGTTCTTTACGTAGGGAGCCCTCGGCACCGCTGGTTGGTACCCAAATTTTGTCGTGCGGGCGGCGAACATGCCGACCTCGAGCCGTCCGAGAGTGGCAGCCTCGAGCCGGTACTTCTGCTAGACCAGTCCTGCCATGACGCAATATGTCGATCGTTCGTTTGCAAAAATGATCGCCTACAAGCGCATTTTTACGGGCGCGCTCGGAATCATCGGCGGCGCCGTGATGACAGTCTTGGCCTTCATACAGGAGCGAGCGCTGTCACCGCTGTTCGCCCTCGCCATCGTCATCTTCGTTGGCGGTGGAGGATGGGCGCTGCGCGACGGACTGCGCCTGCGTCGTGAGCTCGGCTCTTAGGGGCGCCTAGCAAGTTCGTCTCACGCCCGTGGCGGCTGCTGATAGGGCAACAGATTTGCTGCTCTGTGTGTTGCTCGGTATCATGGGACGATGAAGACCGCTCGAACGATGGTGCGTCTTACGCCCGAGGTTCATGCGCGCGTGAAGCGATTGGCGAGTGGTGCCAAAAGCACCGAGGCTACGGTCCTTCGCGAACTCGTCGAGGAAGCCCTCGAGGCCCGCGAGCGCATGCGCATCGAGGAGATGGTGGCATCCATGACCGATAAGGATCGCGCCCTAGAGCGCCGCATCCTCACGCTATGGGAAAAGGCGCATGCTAAACGCGGCGATGTCCTCGTCTCGACACGCCCCATTGGCTTCGTCAAAGGTAAGCGGGAGCGATTTCTCGTGCTCCAATCGAGCATTCTCGAGCAGGCCACAACGGTGATCGTCTGCCCGCTCATCGACGAACCGCACCCACTCGGCATCCCCATCGACAACGAGTTCGCCATGGTTCACCTGCTCAGGGCCGTGCCATGGGACCGGTTCGATCCAAAGCCAGCAGGCACAGTACCTCGTTCGACCCTTCTCGAGATTAGTCGACGCTTGCGAGCTTACCTTCCCTAACTCACGCGGCGCGCGTCCCGGCACTTCACCAGCCGCGAGCTTCACGCCAATCTCGTTTTTCCTCCTGGGCCGCGCTCCATGCGCGCTGCAATTCGGTGCGCAGTTCGGAGCCTTCGGGGCTCGCGAGGTACGGATGGTGGAGCAGCGCCCTGGCATCGGGACTCAAGCCTTGGAGATAGTATCCGTCCTGCGAAGCGCGTCGTGACCGGGTCCAACGGGCGACCTAGACTCGATGCCAGGAATGACGGAGCTATCGAGCGCAGCACTGCTATGGGGACTGGCTGAGCGGAGGCGGGATGGTGATCTTTCCCAAGGGCGCCTCGAGCTCTTTGGGCAGGAGTCGAGCGCGGGTCGCGAGCGAGTTTTTCCCACGCGCTCAAGGTGGAAACGGAGATGTGTGCGCCTTGCCGGGCAATGATCTTCGAAAGGCGCGTGTACGGGATCTGATCACCCCACTTCGAGTGGATCGTGTGGGCGAGCATGGCGGGGTCAGGCAACCCGCGTGGAATCATCTCGTCGGGAGGTGGAGCGATGTGCACCGTCGTCGAGCCGTCGTCGTTATCTTGGGCAAATTTCTCTCGGACCACACGCAATCGTATATACCCAGCCTTGCGGTACGCGTAGCGGTAAGAGACCTCTTCGCCCATGCGGCGTGCCCCCTCGGGAATTTCGTCGGACGGAAGGTTCACCGTCTCGACGGGCAAGTGCTCGGGGAGCAACCCGCGCCCATGCGGGGGCCGGCGTTTCCGGGTGCCGCTCGGTGGCGGTGATGGGATAGGCTCGGAGTTCGATGGGGCCTCGGTACCGCTCGATTCCTCGGCGGTGAGTGCTCCGAGCTCGGATGCAGGCGGGACGGGCGGAGGATCCGTCGGGCACGGAGTCGTCCTATCCGATTCGGACGCGGGCGATTCGGATGACGGAGTCGTCCTATCCGATTCGGACGCGGGCGATTCGGATGCGGGCAAGGTTGCGTTGGCCGCCGAAAGGGCCGTGGCGTCGAGGAGCAGCTGCAAAGTGCTCACGGGCAGGCGCTCACGTTTGACGCCGAAAAGCTGATTGGAGAGGCGCGCAACTTGCTCCTGGAGCGATGCAATGCGTGCGCGCTGCGATTCGTTTTCGGCGTGTAGCTGGTCGTTCTGCTCGCGAAGGGCTCTATTTTCAGCGATGACGCCTGCGATCGCATCCGAGGATGCTCCCTGCGCCAGCGCCATCACGAGATTGGCGGCGAAGCTTCTATCCTCGGGGCAATGGACGACACGGCGCGATGCATCGATAATGCATGTATAGCACAATATCTAATCAGTCGATATGAAATCAGTGAACGGTGTTGTTCTTTTTCTTGCTTTCGACGGTAAGGCCTTCGAGAAATCGGGCAAAGGCCTCGGGGCTCATCTCCACGCGTGACGCGCCCTCGGTGCGCGGTGGTGCGACGAATACGCCGCGATCTAATCGCTTATAGAGAACTGCATATCCGGAGCGGTCGTAGAATAAGACTTTGCACCTGTCCGTCGCCTTGTTGAGAAAAACGAAGAGCGAGCCGCCTCGCGGATCGTCGCCGAAACGCTCGCGCACAATCCCCGCGAGCCGGTCGAAACTGATACGAAGATCGACGCGGTCAACGCTCACGAAGATACGGACATTCGCCGAGAACATCAGCTTTCCTCCAGCACGCCGATCAACGCGCGAAGGGCGGCGGCGTTAGCTCCCGTTTGCACGCGAAGTATCCGACCCGAGCGAAGAATCACCTCGATTCCATCGTGGGCCGTGGGCGTGCTCAACATGGCTAGCGCCTTCGGGATCGGCATCTTGGCCGCAAACGTCCTATCCGACGGCATGACCTCGACGAATCCTTTTGCGACTTCAGCGGCCGTCTTTTCCTTCGCGAGCCGCCGCCCCCACCAGGTCAATGTCCGCGGATTCCAGCCGTGCTTCTTCGCATATTCACCGGCGCTCTCTCCGCTCGCCTCCCAGCCCACGACCCGCTTTTCCCATTCTGGCTTCTTCGCTCGCTTCCGCATGTCCACGGAGTTTGCGGATCGCGCCCCTCTTCGTCACGACGCGGTCCGCTGCACGGATACCTTGACGACGCTCAAAACGAGCACACCGAGAACCGCCAACGCGACGGCGGCGACGCCGAGACGCAGATACGTAGCGCCGTATGCTTCCTCGTAGAGTGCGAGCCGCTCGGCGCACGAAAACAAAGTAACGATCGTGAGCGCAAGCAGGGTGACTTCGAGCGTGCGGATCGCGTTGCCGCCCGGTATGCGCCTTTCGGCATTCGCCGCGCCCGGCGAACGGAGGAATGCGTGGCCTGTGAGGACGATGCACAGAGACAGAATCGTTGCGGCGAGCAGTTGATAAAAACCCGCGTGCAAATATTGAGAATAGCTTGGCGCCCATGCGTTTCGCACATAGGCGTCGCCGCGGAACGCGTGGCGCACGTTGACACCGACGAAAAGGCCGAACACGGAAATGATGGGGAGGAGAACGGCGCCCCATGTCTCGCACGAAAGCGTAGCCCCGTGCTCCTTTTTGGCCCTCGCCAGAGCTTCGGGTGAAGGCGCTTCGGTAGACTGCGACGCGGGGCGCCAATCGGGCCAGTCGCGGTAGACGGAGGCATCGCCTGCGGCATCCGGACGACGGAGGACCGTTGGCACCGGAGGCGGGAGGGGCTTCGATGGCGCGCCGGCGCCGGGCACGCTCTGCAGTGCGTGGGCAAACAGGTATCCGGCGGCCGTCAGGATGGAAGAGAGCGCAAACCAGATAGCGTGGTGCGCGCCGCGAAAGGCGTCGGCGATGAGGCTCCCGAATTCCGGATCGCTCGAGAAGAGCTGGGCAAAGATTGCCGCGGCCGATAGTCCGAGAATCAGTCCGCAAAGCACCCGGAGTGCGCGCGTCTTCTGCGATGCGCCCACGATCCGAAACGGAAGGGTCAGCGCCGCAACCGCCGCGGCGGGAATGCGGGGAAAGCGCGCGAAGAGCCGCAGCGGCAACCGCGAGACGTCCCAGAGAAAGAAGTTGAGCCCGAGTCGTGCGTTCCAAAAAAGAGACTGCGTCACGATTCCAAGCGAGAGCGCCATCGTCAACGCGACGAGCGCTTGCCGTTGCGTGTCGTTGAAAGGCGATGACACGTCTTCGCGTACGACGCATGGCATTGCATCGTCTCTCATTCTTCTCTCCTCCTCCGCGGCTTCCTTCCCCGCCCCGATTTTCGACAAGAACGCTTCGTCGCGACGAGCCATTCGTGCGTGGGAGCGAAAATCGAAAAAACGAGGCGCGGAGACCTAAGGGAGGCGGCCCCCTCACCTCAACCCTCCCCCGAAGGGGAAGAAGCCCTGGCGTTCTCTTTACGCAGAACCTAGGAGTTCCTGGCGTTCCCTTTACGCCGGAGGGGGGTTACGGCAGGGGGATGAATTCGTCGGCGTCGCCGGGCACTTTGGGAAACTTTCCTTCTTGCCACTCGCGTTTGGCTTGCTCGATTCGCTCTTGCGAACTGGATACGAAGTTCCAAAAGATGTGGCGCGGCCCGTCGACGCGGTCGCCGCCGAGAAGCATCAAACGGGCGTTCGTCTCGGCGCGCAGGACGGGGGAAGCTTTGGGGGGGAAGATCAGCATCGAGTTGGCGTCGAGCCGCGTGTCTCCGACGGAGATGGATCCCGACGTGACGTAGGCGGCGCACTCCTCGTAACCAAACGTCATTGGGAGCGAGGCGCCTTCGGGCATCTCCGCGTCGGCGTAAAAGAGCGGGGAGCGCGTGCGCACCGGCGACGATGCTCCGTAAAGAGAACCCACCAAGGCGCGAACCCTGGAGCCGTCGACGTCGACCACCGGGAGAGACTCGCTCGGATAGTGCGTGAAGTCTGGCTCACACTCTTCGTCTTTGGTCGGAAGTGCTATCCACACTTGAATGCCATGAAGGCGTGAGACCCCAGCCTCTCGAACACGCGGCGGCGTGCGCTCCGAATGCACGATGCCTCGTCCCGCGGTCATCCAGTTGATGGCGCCCGGTGTGATGACCTGTTCGGTTCCGAGATTATCGCGATGGAGAATTTCTCCCTCGAGCAGATACGTCATCGTCGCGAGCCCGATGTGCGGATGAGGGCGCACGTCCATCCCTCCATGGTCCGCGAAGTCGGCCGGCCCCATGTGATCGAAGAACACATAAGGGCCGATGTGCCTATGCTGGACGTGGGGCAAAATGCGGTGAACGCTGAATCCGCCGATATCGCGCTCGCGCCCGACGATGATGCTTCCGACTCCCGGCCTCGTGAGATACTCGCCCATCCCCACGAAAATGAACTGAAACGAATTCACAACGCAAGACATCTTCGTGCCCCATGCCCCCATGCTCCCTTTCGACCCCTCGAGCCGGTCGCGGCTCACGCGTCGCGATCTCGGCCGTTTCACGGACGCGTCTCTCTTTCATGCCGTCGGGCGCGCCGTGTGCGAAGCAGAATGCCTGCCGCGAAAGGAGCTCTTCGAAGCATGGGAAGTCGCGCGTCGAGTTCGGCGTCGTTTTCGTGGCGGGCGCGTCGTGGATCTCGCATGCGGCCACGGTCTGCTCGCCCATCTCCTCCTTCTGCTCGATGACACCTCCCCTCACGCCATCGCGGCCGACGTGCGCATTCCCGTGAGCGCCGCGAAAATCGCACGTGCGATTTGCGCGACGTGGCCGCGGCTCGACGGCCGCGTGGAACTCCGGCGAGAAGCGATTTCCGAGGTCGACGTGCACCCCGGCGACCTGATCGTTTCGGTGCACGCGTGCGGCGCCCTCACCGACGACGTCCTCTGCCGCGCCGTGACGGCGGCAGCGCGGGTTGCGGTGCTCCCCTGCTGCCAGAACGCCAAGACGGGCGACAAAGGGCATTTGGGCGGATGGCTCGACGCCGCATTGGCCATCGACGTCGAGCGCGCCACGCGTTTGCGCTTCCACGGATACACCGTGCGGACGGAACGCATTCCGGGCGCCATCACGGAGAAGAATCGCTTACTCCTCGCAGAGCGCGAAGGCTGAACGTCATGTGGATCTTTGGATACGGCTCGCTCATCTTCCGACCCTCGTTCGCGTTTCTCGAACAGAGGCGAGCCTACGTCGTGGGCTGGGCGCGGCGATTCTGGCAGGGCTCGCCGGACCATCGCGGCACACCCGAGGTGCCGGGGCGGGTGGTGACATTGGTGGCCGACGCGCGCGCATGGTGCGGCGGCGCCGCCTACCGCATCGACTCGGCGCACGCGGATGCGGTGCTCGCGATGCTCGACCTACGCGAGCAAGCGGGCTTCGAGCGCCACCGCGTGCATTTGTGGGACACGCCGGGCAGTTCGTCGCCGTTTGCAGACGGACTCACCTACGTGGCGCCAACCTCGAACCCGCATTTTCTCGGTCCGCTGGACGAAGCATCGATCGCCGCATGGATCGCGCGCAGTCATGGTCCGAGCGGCGCCAACTCGGACTACGCCCGCCACCTTCATGACGCGCTCCGTGCGCTCGAAATCGACGATCCTCACGTCGAAGCGATCGCGCAACTTCTCGCCCGCAGCCGCCCCGAGTCCGACTAAGCTACCCCCCCCATCCCCACAGGAGTACTCGGTCGATGCGAAACGCTCTCTTTCTCGGTGCTGGTGTTGCTCTCTTTTCGTCCGCTTCCAGCGTGTCGTGCGCGTCGGCGCCCCAAGACACGCACGGCGCGGCGAGCGTGTCGCCTCCACCGGCCGGCGCTGCGGCGCCGCCCCCTTCGTCCGACGCCGACAATCCCTTGCTCGCCAAGTGGGTGGGGCCTTACGGCGGCGTGCCGCCGTTTGCGAAAGTAAAGGTTTCGCAATTCAAACGCGCGCTCGAAGCGGCGATGGAAGAGAATCGCAAGGAGATCGCGGCCATCGCCAACGATCCCTCGGCCGCGACGTTCGAAAATACGATCGCGGCGCTCGAAGACGCGAGCCGGACGTTGAACAACGTGCAAACGATCTACGGGATCTGGGGCGGGACGATGAACGACCCCGAGTTTCAGACCATCGAGCGGGAGATGGCGCCCAAGCTGGCGGCGTTCTTCGACGAGGTCACGCAGAACGAGAAGCTCTTCAAGCGCATCGAGACCGTCTACCAGTCGCCCGACAAAGCGAAGCTTTCGCCGGAACAGCAGCGGCTCACGTGGCGGCGCTACACGAACTTCGTCCGCGAAGGGGCAAAGCTCGATGCCGCGTCGAAGAAGCACCTGTCGGATCTCAATCAACACTTGGCGTCGCTCTACACGAGTTTCAGCCAGAACGTCCTTGCCGACGAGGAGAGCTACACCGTCACCCTCGAGAACGAAGCCGATCTGGCCGGCCTGCCGGAATCGCTCCGCTCCGGTGCGGCCAAGGCCGCCGAGGCGCACGGTGCAAAGGGCAAATGGGTCATCACCAACACACGCTCGTCGGTCGATCCGTTCCTCACGTATTCGACGCGCGAAGACCTTCGCGAAAAGGTCTGGAAGAACTTCGTCAACCGGGGTGACAACGGCGACGCGCACGACAACAACAAGATCATTTCGGAGATCCTGAAGCTTCGCGCGGAGCGCGCCAAGCTGCTCGGCTACGCGACCCACGCGCACTGGCGCCTCGAGGACTCGATGGCCAAGACGCCGGAGCGCGCCATGGCGCTCATGGAGGCCATCTGGACCCCCGCGGTCGCGCGCGTGCGCGAAGAGGTCGCCGACATGCAGGCGATCGCCTCGAAAGGCGCAGGCAAAGCCGGGACGAAGCGAAAGATCGCGCCGTGGGATTATCGCTTCTACGCGGAGAAGGTACGCAAAGCGAAGTACGATCTCGATGAGAACGAGGTGAAGCCGTACCTCCAGCTCGAAAAACTGCGCGAGGGGATGTTCTGGGTCGCGGGCGAGCTTTTCGGCTTCTCCTTCACGCCGATCGAGAACGTGGAGGTCTACCATCCCGACGTGCGCGTCTGGGAGGTGAAGGACAAGGCCAGCGGCAAGCACGTCGGCCTCTGGTATTTCGATCCGTACGCGCGGCAAGGAAAACGATCCGGCGCGTGGATGAACGAATACCGCCCTCAGGAGCGCTTCAAGGGCGAGGTCACCACCATTGTCAGCAACAATGCCAACTTCGTAAAAGGAAAAGACGGAGAGCCTATTCTCATTAGCTGGGACGACGCGCGGACGCTCTTTCACGAATTCGGCCACGCACTTCACGGCCTGAATTCGAACGTGACGTACCCTTCCCTCGCGGGCACGAACGTCGCGCGCGACTACGTCGAGTTCCCCTCGCAGCTTCTCGAGCATTGGGTCTCCACGCCCGAAGTGCTCAATCGATTCGCGCTGCATTATCAGACCGGGAAACCGATCCCCCACGAGCTCGTCGCCAAGATCGAAAAGGCCGCCACGTTCAACACGGGATTCAACACCGTGGAGTATATTTCGAGCGCGCTCATCGACATGAAGTTGCACTTGGCGGGCTCGAAGGACATCGACCCCGATGCCTTCGAGCGCGACACGCTCAAGGCCCTCGGCATGCCCGAGGAGATCGTCATGCGGCACCGCACGCCGCAATTCAGCCACATTTTTGCCGGCGACAGCTATTCGGCCGGCTATTACAGCTACCTCTGGTCGGACACCCTGACGGCCGACGCGTACAACGCATTCACCGAGGGGAAAGGGCCCTACGATCCCGCCGTCGCCGAGCGGCTGCGAAAGAACGTGTTTTCGGTCGGCGACACCGTCGACCCCGCCGACGGATACCGCGCGTTTCGCGGCCACGACGCGGAGATTGGTCCACTCATGC
>Ga0193753_10003435_pt1 | contig 11689 bp, 6 predicted proteins | sample H1c2metaG_FD_144925 | JGI IMG/M metagenome (GOLD analysis project Ga0193753, IMG submission 144925) | Soil microbial communities from a riparian zone of the East river system, Colorado, United States - H1c2 | ecosystem: Environmental > Terrestrial > Soil > Riparian zone | place: USA: East River... | reverse complement strand
GGTGCACGGGTGCACGGTTGCACGGGTGCACGGGTGCACGGGTGCACGGGTGCACGGGTACGCGGGTGCACGGGTACGCGGGTGCACGGGTACGCGGGTGCACGGGTACGCGGGTGCACGGGTACGCGGGTACGCGGGTACGCGGGTACGCGGCACTTGCGCTGCGACCGCCGACAGTGACCGAGCGCGCCGTTCCATCCGCGCGCAGCGCGACCAGGCCGCACGCCCTCTCACCAAAGCCAGGGCGTTGCCCGAGCGCGTGTGACGAAGGGGCGCCGTGTCGTTGCGGAGGGTGCGTTTCACGAAAAGACGCGCCTGTTGCGCGGCGCAGCGTGGCCGGGCGCGGCCCCTCCTTCGTCTCGAACGGAAACCCTTGCCTCGGCTGGTGCGCGCTGCGAGGTCGGCCTTCGCCGGGATTCAGCCGCAGCAAGCGCATCAAACCACTCGCCATGCTTCCTCTGCGGATGTCGACCGCAGGCGAAGGCCGACCTCGCAGCGCGCACAAACCCGCCCCCAGGCGAACGCCCGATCCCGTGCAGTCAGGGGGCCGCGCCCGGCCAGAAGCGGAGCCTCGCCCCCGGCGTTCCACTGCCCTCACCCGTACGTCGCCGCCCACGCCGCAATCCCCGCCGCGACGAACACCAGCAGCGTCCGCGACGTGAGCAGCGCTCCCGTCGCCAGCGCCCACGGCACGCCGAACGCGCCGGCCGCGTCGGGGATTGCGTCCGGTGACGCGACGACGCGCGGCCGCCCGTCGTCGCGTCTCCGGACGGCACCCGGTCGCTCGGTGGCGGGCTGCCGTGCGACCGCGGGCGCGGGCCGGGGCACCGGCCCGGGCGCAGCGTCACGGCGAGCAGCGCGGAGAAGCCGCCGAACAGCGGCGCGTGCCCGAGGTTCCACGCCCAGGGCATCCACGGGTAGCTCGGCACGTGCGGCACGTGGCTCGTGGTGCAGACGGTCCAGATCATCGCGCTCCACGCGAGCAGGAGCGCCGCCGCGACGGGCCGCGAGCTGATCCCGATCATCGCGGGCTCCGTGCTGCCGGCGAGGCGCAGTCACCTGCAACTCGCCTTCCTGCGACGAGCCCTTGATCGGCGCGCACGCCGGCGGCGCGCGGCACGTCCCGCGCTCCGTCCGCACCGGCGCTCACGCGGACCGGCGCCCCCCGTCCAGCCGCCGCAGCATGGAGACGCGCGTCCCGCCCGCCGGGTAGCTGCGCACGCGGACGTAATCCATCATCCGGTTCATGAGCTGGAAGCCGCGCCCGCGCTCGCTGTTGACGTCCGGCACGACCGGCCGCCCGAGCGGCACCTTGTCGGAGCCCTGGTCCAGCAGTGACACGAGGATGAAGTTGGGCGAGTAGCGCAGCCACACGCGCAGCGTGCCGTGCCCGGCCGTGCCGTGCTCGACGGCGTTGTCCAGCGCCTCGCTGAACGCGAGCACCACCGCGCGCACGACCTCGTCGGGAACCGCGCGATCCTTCAGGAAGGACGACAGCATGTTGCGCAGCGCACGCACCGGCTCGGGCGAGCCATCCACCGTCACGGTGCGGTGCAGCGACGCGCTGACTCTCATCCGCGCGGCACCGTCGCCGCGACGGCCGGCTGCGTGTCCAGCAGCATCGACAGGTCCAGCACCGGCGCGCTGTGCGTGAGCGCCCCCACCGAGATGCGGTCCACGCCGGTGCGCGCGATGCCGGCCACCGTCTGGAGGTTCACGCCGCCGCTGGCCTCCGTCTTGAACGCCGCGCGCCGCGGATGGCTCGCCAGCGCGCCCACGGCCGCCACCAGCTCGTCGATGCTGAAGTTGTCGAGCAGCAGCACGTCCGCGCCGCCGTCGGCGACCGCGCGCGCCTCGGTCAGGTCGCGCGCCTCCGCGATGATGCGCATGCCGTGCGGCGCGTGCGCCCGGACCTTCTCGACCAGCCCGCGGTAGTCGCCGCCGGCCATCGCGAAGTGGTTCTCCTTGAGCAGCACCTCGTCGAACAGGCCGATGCGGTGGTTGTTGCCGCCGCCGTGGCGCACGGCCGCCTTCTCCAGCAGGCGCATGCCCGGCGTCGTCTTGCGCGTGTCCATGATGCGGGCCTTGCTGCCCGCCACCGCGGCGACGTAGCGCGCCGTCAGCGATGCCACGCCGGAGAGGTGGCACAGGAAGTTCAGCGCCGTGCGCTCGCCTTCCAGCAGCGAGGCCGCCGGGCCGCGGATGGCCAGCACCTCGTCGCCCGGCTGGACGGCCTCGCCGTCGTGGCGCCGGACGGTGAGCTGCACGGAGTCGTCCACGTGCGCGAAGACGCGGCACGCCACCGCGACGCCCGACAGCCGCCCTTCGGCCTTGGCGACGATGCGTCCGCCCGCCTGCGGCCCCCGGCCGCCCACCGTGAGCGCGGTCGTGACGTCGCCGCGATCCCCCAGGTCCTCCGCCAGCGCGGCGGCCAGGAGGTGCTCCGTGTCGATGAAGTCATCGACGACGCGTGAATGTTCGGGTGTGGAAGTCATGCGCGGAATGCTAACGCAGCCGCCCCATGGTCAGCGAGAGCGCAAGAGCGCCCACTGCGCGCGTAAAGACGGCCCCACGCCCGGCACGTGCGACAGGTCGCGCTCGCGGAGCCGCCCACCCGCCTCCAGCCGGGCCGCTTCCAGCCGCGCCGCGAGCACGGGCCCGACGCCCGGCAGCAGCCGGAAGTCCTCGCCCTGCAACGCCTCGATGTCCAGCGCGATCGGCCGGCCCAGCGTCCGGGGGTCAGGCGGCGGACGTGCCAGGGCCGCCGCCCGCGCCAGCGCCAGCAGCGCGATCAGCAGCAGCCCCGCGCCGCGCCAGCGCCCGGTGGGATCCTCGCCCTGCGCGGACAACGCCGCCCCGTGCGCGCCCGCGCCCGTACCGACACCTCCTTTTTTCCCGGAGTCCTCCATGCAGGGGCCGACGGAGACGCGGGACCGGTGTTACGTCGAGCCCCTCGGCCGTGACCTGCACTCCGCGCGCTCGCTGTCACGTCGACCGCGCAGGCTTCCGGCATCACGGCCCCGCGACCACACCGGCTCACGGCAGCGGCAGGCGCACGTTGTCCAACGACCCGTCGAGCAACGAGTAGAGCGGCGGCCCCCCGCCCGGCGGCTGGCTGACCACGAACTGCGCGAACGTGCCGCGCGCCGGCACGGACTCGCCGCCCGCGAGGTGCATCTGGTGCTGCAGCCGGCCGCTCGCGGGAATGGTCACCGCTTCGAAGGAATGGCGCTGCAGGATGTCGCACTGCAGGAAGCCGAGCGGCCCGGGCTGCGGCTCGAGGACGGTGGCTGAAGCCACCACGATGTGGCCCTGCGCGCCCGGCGCCGCGACGACGTCGCACTGCAGCTCCGTGCCGCCGAAGAAGTGCCTCGTGTGCAGCGCGATCCGCGGCAGCTCCAGCCGCTCGAGATCGCTGCTGCCGTCGCTCTGCGCGCCCTCGCCCTCGAGCGTGATGCCCGAGAGCCGCGCGTGGGAGTCCGAGGCCAGCGTGAGCGCGTGGGCGCCTGCGGCCCCGCCCCACGTCTGTCCCTTCGCCGACGCGCCGACCAGCCGCGAGCGCACCAGCCGCACGGCCGGCGTGCCGCCACGCACGATGCACTCGTTGAGCAGCAGCACTCCATCCACGGCGTCGAGCGCCGGCCGCGGGCCAGGCGCGCCCGCGCCGCCCGCTGACGCGCTGCCGGCCGCACTCGCCGCGCGCTCCGCTCCGTCCTCATCCGTCGGTGCGGCCTCGAAGGCGCACTTCAGCGCGAACAGCGCGGCGCGATCCACGCTGAGCGCGCCGCGCACGCGGCACCCGAACAGCTCCAGCCGCCCCCAGCGCTGCACCGTCAGCGCGCCGAGCGGAAGGTTCACGGACTGCAGCTGGAGCAGTCCCGCGCCGTCGTGCACCGAGAGCGGGCCCGCGAGCTCCACGGGATCAGCGCCGAGCGACAGCAGGCACGCGCGCTCGCCGGCCGCGAGGCCCGTGACCTCCACGGCGCCGCGCACGCGCACCGGCCCGCCGGACAGCGCGGCGAGGCGCAGCGCCTTGCGCAGGACGAAGCCCTCGTAGTCGCCGGCGTGCAGCACGACGCGCGAGCCGGGCGGCGCGGCGTCCAGTGCCGACTGCACGTCGCGGAAGGCGCGGTGCTCCGCCACGTCGCCGTCCGTGGCGGCCGCGTCCACGACGAAGGCGCCCTGCGCCCAGCCCAGCTCCTCGGCGAGCGGCGCGCGCCGCGGCGCCGGCAGCGAGAGCGCGACGCCGGCCACGAGGCCCGCCACCGCGCAGAGCGCGACCGCGTCCGCGCGCCCGAAGCTCGCGGCGCGCGGGCCATCGGGCGCGGGCGCCGGCGCCGGCGCGGGCGCAGCGCTGCCGCGACGTGTGCGGCGCGCGACGAGCCAGGCGCCGATCACTGCGGCCGCAAGTCCGCCGAGCAGGAAGCCGCGCCGCACGGCGGGCGGCGCGTACACGAGGCGCAGACGGTGGTCGCCCGCGGGGAGCGGCAGCGCGATGAGATCGCCGCGGTTCACCGGCTCGCGCGCGGCGTCGGCGGGCAGATCGCTCTCCACGCGCCAGCCGGCGAACCAGTTCTGGTTCACGACGAGCACGTCGTCGTCGGTGAGCTGCGCGGAGACGTCGATCGCGGACGGCGTGACCTCCGACTCCACGCTGCCGTGCGACCCCAGCAGGTAGACCTCGCCGCGGTAGTCGGGATCGCCCGCCGCGCGCACCACGTCCGGCGTCGGGATGTCCGACATGCCTTGCGTGTTGCCGGTGTTGGCGAGGATCGTCTCGTAGACCTCGCCGCCCCACTGCTCGGGCCGGCGCTCCGTGCGCTGCTGGCGGAAGGGCTGCATGGACTGGCCGGCCACGCGCGGCGCCACGTCGAAGCTGCCGCGCGTGATGGGCGCATTGACCACGGCGATCGGCACGACGAGGAGCGCGAGCGCGAGCACCGGCACCAGCCCGCCACCCCCACCGCCGCCGCTCGTCGCGCGCGCGCCGGCGGCGCCCGCGCGCGATCGCCGCGCCTGCCACCACGATTCCATCTGCTGGAAGCCGTGCCCCGCCAGCACCGCGACCGCGAAGGTCGCGAGCGCGAGCTGGCGCTCGGGAAAGCGCATCGATCCGAAGACCGGCAGCCGGTGCAGCGCATTCCACAGGCTGGCCGGAGTGCCCGCGCCCAGCGAGAGCCAGCAGAAGCAGGCTGCCGCGAGCAGCCAGCCCCAGCTGTCCCGCCACGCGCGCAGCGCCACCAGCGCGAGCAGCAGCGCGAGCGGCCCGATGAACGCTCCCGCGTAGATCCAGTACACGCCGCCCGACGGCGTCACCACGAACGCGCTCTGCGGCGTGGTGATCTGCGGCAGCACCGGGTCGGCCCACGCGCGCAGCAGCAGCGCGGGCGAGAGCCAGCTCTCGTCCGCGGCGACGGGCCGCGGATACTGCGCCCAGACGTCCGCCACGGGCAGCACGCGCGGCGCGGCCAGCGCGACGGCCGCGAGCATCGCGACGGCGAACAGCAGCGCGGGCCGCACGCTGCGCAGGCGCACGCACTCCACCGCGGCGTCCAGCCCGAGCAGGAGCGGGAAGAACACGAACTGGTACACGGCGCCGCAGAAGAACAGGCCCGCGATGAGCAGCGCCGCGCCCGCGAGCCAGCGCGGATCGGAGCGCGCGCGTCGCAGCGCGTACAGGATCCACGGCAGCAGCGCGAACGCGAACAGGTAGTTGGGCAGCCCGCCGCGCACGTGCAGCGGAAAGAGGCTCGAGCCGAAGAACACCAGCCCCGGCACCAGCCGCGACAGCCCGCGCAGCCCCAGCTGCCCCGCGAGCGCGTGCATCCCGAGGCACCCCGCGACGAACAGCGGCAGCAGCAGGAGCTTGAACGCCGCGAGCACGCCGAATGCGAGCGCGAGCGGCGTCACCGGAGAGAGCAGCATGGACTGCGCCTGCCCGAAGGACGGCTGCCCGCCGCGCCGCCACGGCGCCCACAGCGGGAACTGCCCCCACGCGCGGATCGACGTGACCTCCGCCTGCGACTGCGAGAGGAAGAAGTTCCAGTCCTGCCCGCCGATGCGGTCCCACGGGGTCTCGTACACGCCGGAGAGCAGCACGGCCCCGAGCGCCGCGTAGAGCACCCACGCGCGCTTCAAGGCCGCACACCGCGGAGTTCGAGCAGCGTCGCGTCCGGCAGCGAGACGCGCCAGGCGACGGGGGCCGCGGGCACGGCCGGCGTTCCGGATGCGCCGGCTGCGTCGTTGCCGACTCGCGCGGCCGACACGGACAGGAACTGCGCGATGACCGCGCTGCCGGGGCGGCGCAGCGCGGACGGGATCCTCAGGTGCCGGGTGAGCGTGCCCGTCGCGGGCAGGATCACGCGGACGGCGCGGCCCTCGGCGAGGTCGGCGAGCAGCGTCGCGCCGTCCGGCAGCGTGCCGGCCAGCGGAGGCAGCGACTGCAGGACGCTGGCGTGGCTGAGGATCACGGCGCCGGCGCTGCCGGGCGCGCCGGAGAGCTCGAGCAGCAGCGTGCCGCCGCCGTAGCGGCTCTCGACGACGCGCACGCGCGGGCTGTCGGCCGGGAGCAGCGCCAGCGTGCAGCCGGGCGCCACCTGCGCCCGCGCGGCCAGGTCGGGCAGGCCGCCGACCCACGCGCTCGCTCCGTGCTCGAGCACCAGCGCGGGCCCGGACGCCGAGAGCAGGCCTCTGCCGCCGCCCTCGAGCGTGGCGGCGTCGGCGCGGAGCGTGCCGCCGTCGACGCGCAGCGCCGGCAAGCCGCCCTCGCCGCCAGCCAGCCGCCCCTCGCGCACGAGCAGCGTCGACTCGCGCGCGGCGAGCGCGGCGTGGCCCGCCGCGCCGCGCAGCTCGCAGCGCAGCAGGCTCGCGCCGCACGCGTCGAGACTCGCCGCGCCGCCGTGCACGTCGACGAGCAGCACGCGCGCGCAGCGCTCCGCCGCGAGCGCGAGGCCGCTGGCCGGAGCGCCGAGCTGCGCGTGCTGCAGCCACAGCTCGCCCGCGGCGTCGTGCGCCGTGAGGCCGGCGAGCAGGTGCAGCTCGCCGCCCGCCAGCGCGCGGAGCTCCAGGCGCTCGTCCGCGGGCAGGTCGCCGATGGCGACGGGCCCGACGACCTCCACCGCTCCGCCCGGCAGCGCGGCCAGCGTGAGGCCGCGTGCGAGCGTGAAACCCGCATAGCGGCCGGGCGGCACGAGCAGCAGCGTGCCCGGCGGCTGGTCCGCGAGCATCGGCTGCAGGTCGCGCACCTCGTCGGGCGAGGCCGGCGGCGGCACGCGCGTGCCGGCCGCGAACCACGCGGCGGACTCCTCCGCGACGTGCGCGGCCGCGCCCTCGCCCGCGGGAGCCACCCACGTTCCGGCCACGGCCACCGCGAGCAGGCCGAAGGCGCCCGCCGCGAGCCACTCGGGCGCCGCGGGCAGATCGAGCGTGTCGCGCGGGGTGCGCCGCCGCGCCCACAGCCACGCGAGACCGGCCGCGAGTCCCAGCGCGCCGAGGAGCATGCCGCGCCGCGCGCCCGGCGGATCGAAGACGAAGGCGAGCCTCGTGCGTCCCGCCGGCACCTCCACCGCGAGCAGTCCTTCGTGCTCGCGCGCCGCGCCGATGGCGGCGGCGGCGGTGTCCAGCCGCTCCGCGCGCCAGCCGGGGAACCAGTTCTGGTTCACCACGAGCAGATCGGGTTCGGGCGTCTCCAGCGCGACCTCGATGCGGTTCGGGGTCAGCTCCGCGCGCACGGCAGAGCCGGGCGCGGCGCGGAGCAGGTAGACCTCGCCGCGGTAGTCCGGCGCGTCGTCGGTGCGCACGGCCTGGGGCGTGGGGATGTCCGTCGCCGCCAGCGGGTTGCCGACGTTCGCGCGCACGCTCTGGAAGGACTCGCCCAGCCATTGCTCGGGGCGCTGCGGAACGCGCTGCTGGAGGAACTCGCGCGCGAAGCCGGGCTCCGGCGCGGGCGTCACGGTGAAGGCCTGCGCGGAGAGCGGCGCGTTGACCCAGAGCATCGGCGCGACGAGCAGCACGAGCAGGCCGTTGCCCGCCAGCGCGCGCCGGCGCCCGGCGTGCGCGAGCCAGAGCTCCACGCGCTCCCAGCCGAAGCCCGCGAGCAGCGCGAGACAGAAGCTCGCCAGCAGCATGAGCCGCGCGGGCACGTGCATCGACGCGATGCCGGGCAGCGCGTGCAGCAGCTCCCACAGGCTGGGCCGCACGCCGGAGCCGAAGGCCGCCCACAGGCTCACGGCACCCGCGAGCCACCAGATGGCCGCGCGCCGCCCGCCGGCCACGACGCCCAGCGCCGCGAGCAGCAGCGCGAGCGGCCCCACCCAGGCCCCGACGAAGGGCCAGTACACCGCGGACTCGTCGTTGATGAGGAAGCTGCCGTTGGGCGTGGACAGGTCCGGCCAGTCCGTGGAGAGCCACGCGGGCAGCACCAGCGACGGCGGCATGAAGTAACCCGTCGCCGCGAGCTCGCGCGGGTGCTGGCCGTGCACCTCGAAGAGCGGCACGATGCGCGGCGCCGCGAGCACCACGCCGACGAGCAGCGCGATGCCCGCGAGCAGCGCCGGCCGCACGCTGCGCCGCAGCACGGACGCGCACGCGCCGTCCAGCGCGAGCAGCAGAGGGAAGAGCGTGAACCAGTAGATCGCGCCGCAGAGCAACAGGCCCGCATCCAGTGCGCCCGCGAGCGCCAGCCAGCGCAGGTCGCGGCGCGCGCGCCGCAGCGCCCACAGCAGCCACGGCAGCAGCGCGAGCGCGCAGAGCCAGTTGGGCAGCCCCGCCAGCACGTAGAGCGGCGCGATGCTGCTGCAGAAGAACACCAGCGCCGGCACCAGCCGCGCGCGGCCGGAGAGCCCGAGCTCGCCCGCGAGCGCCACCATGCCCAGCGCGCCGGCGACGTACACCGGCAGCAGCAGCAGCTTGAAGGCGAGCAGCGTCCCGCAGAGCAGCGCGAGCGGCGTGACCGGCGAGAGGAACATCGACTCGGGCTGCGCGAAGCACACCTGGCCGCCGTGCCGCCACGGCGACCACAGCGGGAGCTGTCCGAAGCGCACCAGGCTCGTGAGCTCGGCCTCGGTCTGGCCGAGGAACCAGTTCCAGTCCTTGCCGCCGAGGTTGCCCGGCACCCGCCACACCCCCGCGAGCAGCACCGCTCCCAGGATGGTGAAGAGGAGGCCCGCCCGCTTCACGCCGTGGGCCGGTCGGGTCCCAGGCGGTTGAAGTACAGCGTGAACACGGCGTTCAGCCGCTCGTTGAAGCCCGCCTCGTCGCTGACCGTGACCGCCGCGCCGTCGGTGCCGCCGGCCGCGCCGACCTGCACGTGGAAGCCGCGCGCGTCCAGCGAGAGCGTGGCGAGGTCGGCGTCCGCGACGCGGTAGCGCAGCGCGCCGCGGTCGCTGTTCTCGGAGACGTGGATGGAGAGCGAGCGGATGCTGTCGCGCGCGCGCATGAAGTAGCCGCGGGCGAGATCCGCGTCGTCGCGTGCGACATCGGGGAGCTGCCGCGCGTCGATCTCGTCCTGGCCCGCGAAGCGCGAGCGGTCGGTGCGGGCGTGGCCACCCCCGCCCGTCGCGAGATCGACGCGCGGGTGCTCGCTCGTGGCGGTGAGACGCGCGGCGGGCGACTCGGCCGCCTCGGCCGCGGCCGGCGCCTCGACCGCGCCGAGCGTGGGCGTCGGCGTCGGCGTGCCGGAGATTGCTGGCGCGGCCGCCGGGCCCGCGGGCGGCGATGCAGCCGCCGGTGCGCCCGAGCGCGCGCCCGAGGCCGCCGCGACGGCGCTCGCGGCCGACAGCTCGCCGCCGCGCCAGGCGCCCTTCAAGGCGGACGGGCCCGACGTGCGATGGAAGCTCGCGAGGTCCAGCACCTGCTGCCCGTTGCTGTCGGTGACGACGCGGTACTCGAGCGCGTGCACCTCGACGCCCGCCATCATGTCGAGCAGCGCGGAGGCGTCGTCGGCGAAGCGCGCGCCGAGCAGCACGAAACGCGGGCGCAGCGACGCGTCGAGGCCCTTGTCTCCGTAGAGACGCGAGAGCAGGTAGCGGCCGCGCTGCAGTCCGGCGACGACCGCGGCCATGCGCCCGAGCTCCTGGCTGATCTCGCCCTTGCTGAAGAGCACGACCACCGGGTAGCCGAGCGAGTCGCGCAGCAGCGCGTCCACTTCCACGGACTCATCCAGCGGCAGGCGGCGGTCCAGCGCCACCAGGCCGTTCTCGAGACGCGCGGGCTGCTCGAGCAGAAGCTCGAGTGCAGTCTCCTTGCCGGAATGAATGCCCATGCCCGAACCCGATCGTGACCGCGCTGAGGATGGAGCGGGAGACACGCCGGAGGCTCCGGCTTCGTGGTTCCCTCGATCCCCGTAGTGTAGAACGGAACTCGCGCGTCGGGCGGGAAGCCCGGCGGCCCGCCCGCGCTCCTCGGCAGGAAGGTCGCCTTGCCCGACGCCCTCGCGCAGCTCCGTGCCGGATTCCCAGTCTCTGAACTGTGGGTCTACTTCAATCACGCCGCCGTCTCCCCGGTGTCGAGCCTCGTGCAATCGGCCGTGGCGGAGTTTCTCGCGGACGGCAACCGGCAGGGATCCACCGGCTTCCAGGGCTGGCTCGCGCGACGCGACCGCGCGCGGACCCGTGCCGCGGCGCTGATCGGAGCCGAACCTGCTGAAGTCGCGTTCACGACCAGCACCTCCCAGGGATTGCTCACGGTCGCCGAAGGCCTCCGCCTGGAGCCCGGTGACCAGATCGTCGTCGTCGAAGATGACTTCCCCGCGAACCAGATTCCATGGTTTCGTCAGCGCAAACGTGGTGTCGAAATCATCGTCGTCCCGCGGCGCGAGGGACGCGTGACGACCGGCGCCCTGCTCGGCGCGATCACGCCGCGCACGCGACTGCTCGCCGTGCCGTGGGTGCTGTACGACACCGGCTTCCGGCTCGACCTGCCCGCGCTCGCCGCCGGCCTCGCCGCCGTGAACGGCGAGCGCACGCCGTGGAGCGACGTGACCTCCGCCAACTCCGGCGAGGCGCCGTGGCCCGCCGGTCCGACGGAGAACGCCGGGCTGCCGTCCGAGTCGCGATCGCCGGCGAACACGACGGGTGCTGCCCGACTCTCCACAGCGAGTGCACAAGCCGGCGCGAGAGGCGAGGCCTCGCTTCGGCCGGATCCGCACCGCCGCGTGCTGCTGTGCGTGGATGTGATCCAGGGGCTCGGCGCCTTTCCACTGGATGTCCACAGCGCGGGCATCGACTTCCTCTCGGCCGACTCGCACAAGTGGATGCTCGGGCTGGAGGGCATCGGCATCCTGTACTGCCGGCGCGAGCTGACCGGCATCCTCGACAGCCCGTTCACCTCGTGGTGGAGCCTGGCCGAGCCGTTCGCGAAATGGACGCCGCAGGCGCCGCTGCACGCCGACGCGCGGCGCTTCGAGTACGCCTGCCTGCCCACCGCGTGCCTCTACGGCCTCGATGCGGCGCTCGGCAGCTTGGCGGAGGCGGGCGCGGAGCGGATCGGCGGCCGGATCCTGGAGCTGACCGGCCGGCTCGCGGCCGGGCTCGCGGAGCGCGGCTGGACGATCCGCAGCCCGATGGGCGAGTCGACGGCCGCGCGAGGCGAGCGCTCCGGCATCCTGTCCGCGAGCCACCCGCGCCTGCCGGCCTTCGACGTCGTGACGGCGCTGGAGCAGCGTGGCGTCTCGGTCACCCCGCGCGGGCCC
>Ga0193753_10003434_pt1 | contig 11690 bp, 9 predicted proteins | sample H1c2metaG_FD_144925 | JGI IMG/M metagenome (GOLD analysis project Ga0193753, IMG submission 144925) | Soil microbial communities from a riparian zone of the East river system, Colorado, United States - H1c2 | ecosystem: Environmental > Terrestrial > Soil > Riparian zone | place: USA: East River... | reverse complement strand
GCGTCGACCTGGTTCGCGAACGCGCTCTCGCCCGCTCCGTGCAGCGCGCGCTCGAGCGCCTCTATCAGATCGAAGGCGCGCCCGACGTGCACGAGTTCGTGCAGCGCGCCGCAGACGGTGAGCGCGAATCACTTCGCCTCCGGCAAGGTGAGGACGGCGTGCTCGAAGTCGCGCTGCATCTCCCTTCGCTCGGCCCCACACTCGATGCGCTTTGCCAGTTGATCGAGGGGGTGAGCCACTTCGTCTACGTCGCGGAGCGTGCCCGCGTCGACCGCGAGGCGACGCAGCTCGAGCTCGAGCTGCAGGCGGAAGTCGACAAGTACGTGGTGCTCCTTGCGTCAGCGCGCGATCTCGGCACCGGCGATGGCGCCGAGGCTTTCGGGCGCGGCGCCGTCGCCCGGAGCGAAACCCTGCGAACGCACCTGTACGAGCGCGTACATTTTCAGCATGCGCAGGGGAGTGAGCCGGGCGATCGATACCGCGTGGCCAATGCCACTGCGGCGAAATTCGCGAGACGGCTCGAACGCGAGTTCATCGCTCCGCGCCGGATTTTGCAGATGCGCGACGAGCTTCGTCTGTTCTTTCGAATGGGGCAGGAGGACAAGCTTCGTTACGCGCGGGCGATGTGAACGGTCCTTCTTGCTCGAGTGCGGCGACCGTCATGTGATGTTTGCGCGCGACGAAACGTTCGCGATAGGCCAACGCCGCCGTGCGGGCGACGCCGCGCAAAAGCCACACGTTGTAGACGGCGATACCGACGGCCGCGACCACGGGCGTCGCGCGTGCCCTGCGCGAACGAAGCACCCGCCGCAGAAAGCCGAACGCCGCGTCGACGACGCCAACGACGCGCGAGACGCGCGTTGCCAGTTGCGCAATGGGCGCGAGATCGGAAACGTCTGCTTCGTGCGGCGGCCGGTGGGGAAGGAGCGCGGCGACGAAGATCTGTGTTGCGAACACCCGCTCTTCGGGATCGTGGATGTCGAACCCGTAGCGCATGCCGTACTCGCTGATCTGCCTCATCGCGAGCCAGCTCACGAGCGGCTTGCCGATGACGAGACCGCGCAGCCCCAGCGCGCCGGTGGCGAGTCCGAGCAAGGTGCCGGAGAGCGCGTACTTTGGCTCGACCCAGCGAACCGTGTCGTCGACCTCCCACAGATCGAGGCGCGCGACGTCGGCGACGGAGCGCATCGGGCGCATCGCCAACCGTCGCGGGCCGCGGAGGCGCTCGCCACGAACCGTCTTGGCCGCTACGTGCCCCATGACCGCGAGAGTGCGCCAGAGCACCTGGAGGATGGGATCGGCGCCGCCTGAAGGCGCAGGGCTCAGGCTCGCGTTTGGATCCGTCAGTTGCACGAGCGCCGAGATCGGCGTGCGGTAGGGCGAAATGGCCGCGGAGGCGTCACCGAGCGCCGTCTGCTCGTACGGGCTCAGTGTCAGCTTGGACGCGGGCGCTTCTTCGTTTGACGCTCGGCTCACGACGTTCTCTTTTTTCTGCGACGACGGGGCTTGGCCGCGACGAGCGGTTGGAGGGGACTAAGAATCAGGCGGCCGGACGAGGAACCTCGGGCGGCGTGGCTATGCTGCTGGACGCTGCGTCCGGCAGGGCGCGCAGTGGTTTGAAATGCGGGCGCGCGACGCGAACGGTGCGGCCGGCTGCGAGTGCCGCTTCGGTGGCGACCCGTTTCATCTCGTCGATCGCTTCGTGAGACGTGGTCCATCGCGGCGCGGCCGCGTTCGATTCCCTCGTCGACACGCCGAGACGCAACGAAGAACACGGTCGCCGGGAGCCGCTTCACCGACGCGAGCGCATCGGCGCGCTCGCGCACGCGCTGAGCAAAGCTCGCGGGCGGCTCGTGCGAACGCTGAATGATGACGGCAAGCGACACCCCTGCATCGGCGAGGCCGCTCATCCATCGCCCCCAACGGGTACCATGCTCGGCCACGAGCAAAACATCCGCGGGCTTCGGCAAGAGATCGCTCGTCATGAGGCCCAGGGTCAGCAAAACACACGCCAGTGGGCTTCCCTACAAGGCGGGGCTTGCGCAACGTGGTGGTCGAAGGATCCTCCTCACGGCGTAGGCCAACGTCAGGCTCACATGCGCGCAAAGGGGCGCAAACGAGGCACATTCCTACACGCGCCAATGGAAGCGGACCGACACGCGAGAGTCCGCAATCGCTGTGACACGGGGAAAAACGCCACGCTTGCTTCCATGCGGAATGTCGCCTCGTTCAACGAGGTGCTCCGATGGGTGGGGCGAACGCGTTCACAAAGTCATTGCCCGTACGGGCATGTGGCTTGCTGAACGAATCGTAGAACGATGTCTCGAGATAAGGCCCCGTGCGTGCTGCGTTTTTTGCGCAGACAGCGCGACGATGCAACCCAATACGCTGTTACGCTATCGAGGATGCGCTGCATCGTTACCATTGCGGCGATGTTGATTGTGAGCGCGGCCGCAGGCGATGCGCGAGCCGAGCCGGGAGATCTGGGCCGCGGATTCGATCTAGGTCGTTTGGTCGAGCAAAGCGTCCGCTTCTTTCGTCAATCGACGCAGACGCGGGGCACCGGGACGCCCAGCGATGTATCGACCGAACTGCGCGCGCCTTCGTTGGTCGAGCTCGAAGCCATGTTTCCTTCGCGCGATCCGGCCGTTCGAGATGGTTTCGTTCGCAATGGGGCGGTCGAATACGCTCACGTCGGGACAATGGGGACATCGCTCGGTGCCGACAAGGGGGGTACGAGCAAGCATGATCCCGCGAAGGGTGAGTTCCAACCTCGCTTGAGATTGTCGCTGGTGGCGCGTGACTGGAAGGGTGCGATTTCAATCTTGGGGCGGGGTACGATCCCAACGGATCAAATTCGTATTACGCGCTCGAGCCGAATGCTCATTGGGCGCGTGAGCGCGGGCGATGGTCCGATCGTGCCGTTCCTGCACTTTGGCGCAGGCGAATGGCGCTCCGATCCGGACATTCTCCCGTTTCAGCCACGTAATCAGGAATACGCCATGCAGTTGAGCGGTGGGGTCGCGGTGCGCATTTCGAAGCACATGGCCTTCGCGTGGGAGGCCGATTACATGGTTCTCTGCCGTGATCGACGCGAACCGCAAAACGTGCCCACTCCTTACATTCTCGGTTCGTTTGGCGTTCTCAACGTCCAATATTGAAACGAATAGGGTCGCCTAGAGCATCGAAGGGCGAGACACCGGAACCGCCGGGAGGGAGGCTCTTCCATGCGATCATTCGTACCGCTTCTAGTGATGTGCGGACTGTCGTTGATGGCGTGCTCGAAGAACGAAGAACCCAAGCCATCGACGACGACGGCGTCCAGCGCACCCATCCCACCGCCGCCAGCGCCAGAGCCGCCGCCACCCCCGCCGCCGGCAGCGCCCGCCGAAATCGAAACGAGTCCCGAGATGAAGGAGTTTCTCGGCATGCTCGATGGGAGCGACGGAAGCACGAAGAAGGCGCTCAAGAAATACGGTGGAAAGGCCGTTCAGGCGAACGCACTCGGCATGTACGCGCTCAAGGATGCGAAGGTCACCAAGTCCGAAAAACTCGGCACGCTCCAGTGTTACGGGGTCGAGAGCACGGCGGGGACTTCGAAGCACGCGAGCCGATTCTGCTGGGATACGTCGGGGAAGATCGCGCAGATCACGGACAAGAAGGAGTGAGCCATGAGCGATATCATTCATGAGTCCGAAAAATTCGGTCGCATCGATCTGGCCACGACCGCCGGCGTTCAAACGGCGCTCAGTTTTCTTGGCCACGATCCCGGCGAAGTGGACGGGCTCGACGGGCCCAAGACACGAGAGGCGTTGCGCGCCTTTCAGGAGGCGGCGGGCATCGCGGCGGACGGCCTCATCGGACCGAACTCACGCAAGGCTCTATTGGCCGACCTCGAGAGCGCCGCCGCCAAGACCGACGACAGCACCTCTTAGCGCGGCACCGCGCAGGCATGCGTCACGCGTCACGCGTGGAGCACGTCGAACAAGGCGTGCAGCATGCGCCAGGTGAGGCCCCAGACAACGCGGTCGCCCACGCGCAGGCATGGAAGCGTCACCGACACGTCGTCGTATGCGTACTCGAACGTCGACGCGTTTTCACCGCGCGCAAGGGGCTCGAGAGGTGTCCAAAGCGTCTCGGCCACTTCGACGTTGGACACGAGGTTCGCCTCGGATCCGGCGAGGGCGAAGACGAAGGGGGCAACCGTCAGATCCTGGATCCTGCCGCGCGCGGTCGCCCGAACGTCGGGGAGTCGATAGAGCAAGGTGCCGTGCGCACCGAGGTCGAGCCCGACCTCCTCACGCGTTTCACGGATGGCCGTCTCGAGGACGCTCCGATCGTGTGCCTCGCGCCGACCACCCGGAAACGCCATGTGACCCGACCATGGGTCGAGGGGGCGTTCGGCGCGTCGAATGAAGAGAATTTCGGCGTCTCCGCCGTCGCGCCCGTCACGCAAGATCGCGGCGACAGCCGCCATCTTTCCGGAGGTCTGTGCGTCCATGGGGACGGCGGGGGGCCGCGTGGTGAGGCGCTGTCGGATCGTAGAAAGGTCGTAGGAATCTAACATCTGGCGGGCGGGCAAGCTCGAAGCTTACGAAGCGTGCGATGCAAGTAGTAGCATCGCGGGCCATGAAGCGGCGCGCGGCGATCGTTCTGGCAGCAGCTACCATTCTGCTCGGAGGCAGCATCTGCACCGGCTGCGGCGACCCAAAGGTGGCCATGGGGACGGGAACGCGCGAGTACGTCGCCTCCGATTACCCGCAGGTGCTCAAACGCTGGACGCGCAACGCGAGTCTCATCGTCGTCTCCGAGCTCGATGACCTTTTGACCGTCACGGCCACCTACCAATCGTGGGACTTTCGCTGGGCGTACGTCATCCGCTACGCGCAAGATTTCCGACTCACCGTCGATCAGCGGCGCACACTCCTCGAAACCACGCTGAACGAAACGCGCGACGAGCATTCGTTCTACATCGCGCTCTACGGGAGCAACCGACGCTGGACGGACCTCTCACGCCCGAACAGCGCGTGGATCGTTCGCCTCATCGACGACCAAGGCAACGAGACGGCGCCGATCAACATCGAGGCGATCCCGAAACCCGGTGCGCTCGAGCGAACGTATTTTCCGTACACCACGGTCTGGCGACAAGCGTTTCGCATCAAATTCCCGCGTCACTACGGCGACGGAAAGCCCGCCATCGCGCCCGATGCCAAGTGGTTCGGACTGCGCTTCGCCGGTGCCGAAGGGAACGAGGAGCTTCACTGGGACATCGACCCGCGCGCCCCGCAAGCCGCCTTCGGCGACGGACATCCCGTCCGATTCTAAGGGCAACCGTCGATTGGTGTGGCAGGGCGAAGCTCCCGGTCACATCCCGGCGAGAACCTCGAGCAGCGGCGGACAGGTGAGCAGAAGCTCGTGGGCGACCATGCGATCGCCGAAGAGAACGATGGTTCCGTCCGAGGATGCGCGCGCCGTAGCCGGTGCGGCACCTCCTCCGAGGATCGACGTCGAAAAGACGAATTGCCCCGCAGAGACGCGCTCGATGACGCGGCCACCCTCGACGATCTCGAGGTAGCCCGCGCCCACCAGGACGACACCTGGCACGGGCTGCCCCTTCTCCACGAGCACGTCTCCAGGCTCGAGGGCTCGCACGTGGAGGCGATCGGTGATCTGTTTGCGGATGCTGGCGTCGAGCCGGTCGCCGAGTGGGCCCAAGGTGGCGCCGATCAAAGCGTGCGTGCGGTCGGCGGCCGCGCAGAGATCCTCTTCGACCCACGGCGAGGTGCGAAAGCCTTCTTCGACCGCCGAGTCATCCCAGGTGGCGACCCGCGCTTGCTCGGACGCGCACACGAAGCGCAACGAAGCTGCGGGGCCCACCGAGCCGCGCGCGCGAAGCACCGCGCCGGCGCTCAAGCGCTCTCCCGCCGCCTCGGCGATGGTTGCGCATACATCGACTTCGCCGTCGATGACGACGGCCAGGGCGAAGCCCACCGCTTCCTCGTCGAGACGAAGCTCGTGAATCATGGCCGCCGTGGCGAAGGTTTCGCGTGCGTCGTCGGGCAGATCGGCGAACGCCTCGAGCGCCGACAGATCGATCGTCGCACGGTCGGCATCCGGCGGGCTTCCAGGGGCTTCGCTCGCGGGGGACACACGCGGCGGGGGACTCGACACGCCGCCCAGTTCGGGTCCAGCCAGTTCTGGTCCAGACGGTGTCGAGGGTGCGGGCGGCACGGCGGTCGTCGGGCCGGACGTCGACGTTTCGGCCTCTTCGCGAACCGCGCGCCGCGCGGAGACGTCGAGCGCACGCAGGTCCGCTTTGATCTTTTGCGTCACGCTGTCGAAGGCCGCGGCGTCGGTCGGCGGCTCGGGTTCATCCGATTCCTCGAGGAGCGAGAGGCTCGGGGTTGGCTGGGCGTGCACGGGCGGCTCGGGGTGCGGCTCGTCCGGCTGCGGGTCGGAGTTCGCATCGTCGCTCGGCTCCGGTTCCACCTGGACGCCTGCATCGTCTTCCTCGTCGATGAGCGTTAGGTTGAGACTCGGCAGCAGCTCCTCGTCCTCGACCGACATGGTCGGTTGCGGACTTCGCATGGACGAGGGCGCAGGCTCGGCGCGCGGAGACGGAGGGGGCGCAAGGTCGGGCGACGGTCGCGGCGGCGCCGGCGCGCGTCTTGGGGGGAGCGGCGGAGGTACGCCCCTTCGCGGGGATGCGTTGACGGGGCTCACGCGCTTGGGCAACTCGAGCCGCTCTTCGGCGCGCTGCGCGATCGCAGCCGCCCGCAGATCGGAAGGGACGAGGACCTCGCCGCTGATCGCGGCCAACATGCGCGCGTCGGTGATGATCTCGTCCTCGAAATGAGCTGGCTCCACGTCGTCGGGCACGAGCTCTTCGTGCTCGCTCGATCGCGCCGGCGCGGGGTTGTGCGCGATCCATTCGGAAAGGTCGGACGCGTGGCGCGCGAGAAGGAGCGCGCGGTCGTCATTTTGCGATTCGGAGGCAGCCTGCGCGGCTCGTCGTAGCCATACGATCGCATCGACCCTCTCATCTCGCTTCCAGAGGGCGTCGGCCGTTTGCAGGGCCCATACGACGTCTTCCGCGTCGGTTTTTGCGGCAGGCGGGATGCCGTCCATAACACGTTACTTTCTGATACGCGCTAATGCGCGGACCCGGCAAGTAGGTACACCATTCCGTCGTCGGACGGGACCACCAGCGACCCATCGCTCAGCAGTGTGAGCGGCGCATCCACGTCCGCTCCGGTTACAAAACGCCAGCGCAGGCTACCATCGCGGGCCACAGCGTAGGCCGCGTCATCTTGGGCACCAAAGTAGAGTGTGCCTTCGTCATCCTCCAGGGCGCCGCCGTGAACACCGAATTCGCGCGCCCCGGTACCCGCCACCTCGAAGCCCCCCAGAACGGCGCCGGTCGCGGCCGAAACACGCACTTGCCGCGGCGCGGGGCCATAGACACCCGCGAGCACATCGCCGTCGCGACCGAGCGAAAGCGGACCGCGAACGAAGCCGCCAACCGGCGCATGCCACACGATTTCTCCTTTGGGGCCCATGCGTACGATTTCATCACCGTCCGTGCCGAAGAAAAGCGCGCCGTCGTCCGCCAGGACGGGGGCGCCATCGACGTCGGCGCCCAGATCCGTCGACCAGCGAAGTGTGCCGTTTGGAGCCAAAGCGTACGCGCGATGGTCCTGCGAACCAACATACACTGTGCCATCTTCAGCCACAACGGGTGCCGTAAACACCTTGCCCCGCGCTCGGAAACGCCAAGCCACGTCGCCGGCCGGTCGGACGGAATACACGCTGCGCGCCGACGCGAAGACGATCGCGCCGTTTGGTGCGAGTGCCGCTCCCGTATCCGCGTCGCCTTCGGTGTCGAGCTTCCAGCGCACGGCACCGGCGGGGGTGATGGCGAACATCTCGTGTGCATCACTGCCGACGTAAACGGTGCCGTCGTTGCCGACGCACGGGGTGCTGTAGGCGCGACCGTGCAGGTCCACCTTCCACACGACGCGCCCATCGCGCGCGAGCGCCGTCAAGGTTCCGGCGAGCGACGCAACGTACAAGGTCGTTTCGTCGGGCGATGCGACGACTTGCCCCTGGATGGGTCCACCGACCGCGGTTTGCCACGCCACCTTTGCCTGCTCCGGTCCACGACCGCGCGCCCGATGCGTTCGCCGCCCATCGCCGTGCTGCATTCGTGCGCCGCGCTCGGGGACCTGCGCCGAAGGCGCCGCGAGAGGTGCCGCGCGGAGGGAGCTCCCGGCGGGCGGAGCGTCGTCAGGCCCGCCGCGAGGCGTGGACGCGCTCCGCTCCGCACGGGGACGCCGCACGCGCACGATCGCCAGCGCCATCGCCAGCGTGACGAGGAGCAGGATGGGCAGCGCCGGTAGCAGTTCCAGCCCCTTGCGCACGAGGGGCGAGCGCGGGCCGGCGGAACGAAAGAAGCGACGCGAAATCAGCGGGGCCGGCGCCGGGCGACGCTGCGAACACTCGCCTGCGACACCGCGCCTGAGAGCCTCGGCTCGGGCCTGCCTTGGGCTTCGCCCGGAGCATCACACGGACCGTTCTTGACCGAGACCAGGCGCCGCTCGGACTCGCGCGCCTCGTCGACACCGAGCGCGTGGGCCTTCTCGCCCGGCATGCGGCGCGCGAGCCAGCCGATTAGGGTCAGCCCGGCACATCGGGTGCTCTCCGGCGTGGCCGGCTCCCGAATCACGCGCGAAATTTCACCGATGAGCCTCGTGCGATCAGCTTCGTCAGCCACTCGCCATCCTCCGATTGCACCGCTGCAGCGGAGCTCCACGTCATTCGCGGCAGCGTTTTTCGAGCGTATTGCCATCTCGGTCACAAGCGCCGGCAGAGTCTAGCGTTTTTTTTCCACCCGTCGAGTGCTTCGACGAGGCACTATTCGATTTTTGTGGATTTCTGGCCAAATTTTTACTAGGGAGGGCCTCTTACCGCGTCCTGCCGCGTTGGCCGGTGCCTCAAATGGACTCGATGAGGACCTCACGGTCCTTGGCGCCGTTGGCGGAACCGACCAAGCCGCGCCGCTCCATCATTTCAACGATGCGCGCGGCGCGGTTGTAGCCAAGGCCGAGTTTGCGCTGAAGCCATGAGGTCGAGCAGCGGCGGGTGTCGGCCACGAGGCGGACCGCGTCGTCGTACAACGCGTCTTGCTCCGCATCCTCGGGATCGTCGCCCGCGCCTTCGTCGTCGCGCGGCTTGAGGATATTTTCGTCGTAAATCGGCTCGCCCTGCAGGCGCAGGAAGTCCGTGATCGCCTGCACCTCTTCTTCGGTAATCATCGGGCACTGCACGCGCTTGGTCTCGTTGGTGCCATTGAGCTTGATGAGCATGTCGCCGCGTCCGAGAAGGTGTTCGGCACCTTGCTCGTCCAAAATGGTGCGGCTGTCGACCTTTTGCGCAACCCGAAACGCGATGCGGGTGGGAAAATTCGCCTTGATCATGCCGGTGATGACGTCGACGCTCGGACGCTGCGTGGCGAGAATGACGTGCATACCCGCAGCGCGCGCCTTTTGCGCCAATCGCGCCACCGCGGCCTCCACCTCTTTACCTTGCTGCATCATGAGATCGGCGAACTCGTCGACCACGATGACGATGAGGGGAAGCTTTTCCGGAAGCGGCGCCTCGCCTTCTTCCCCGCCGAATAGATCGGGGCGGATGGCCTCGGGCAGCCCGTTGTGATCCTTGGCAATGACGACCTTGGGTGCAGGATTTCGCGCCTCGCCGCGATGCACCCGGTCGACCCATGCGTTGTAGGTGCCGATGTTCTTGGTCCCGGCGTCGGCGAAGAGCTGGTAGCGCCGCTCCATCTCGTCGACTGCCCATTTGAGTGCCGTTGCCGCTTGCTTCATGTCCGTAACGACCGGCAAGAGCATGTGCGGAATGCGGTCGAATGGCGCCAGCTCGACGACCTTCGGGTCGATCATCAAGAGCCGAAGCTCTTCGGGCGTGCGGCGGTAGAGGAGCGAGGAGAGCATCACGTTCAAGCCAACGCTCTTGCCCGCGCCGGTCGCGCCCGCGACGATCACGTGGGGCATGCTTGCGAGATCGGCGTAGACGGGATTGCCGAGAATGTCGCGCCCGAGCACCACGGGCAGCGGCGCATCGAGGGTCTGGAAGCGTCGGTCGTCGACCAGATCGCGCAGGTTGACCGGGATGCGCCGTTCGTTGGGAAGCTCGAAGCCGATGCGGTTCTTGCCAGGTATCGGCGCCACGATGCGAACCTTGCGCGCGAGGGCGAGCGCCAGATCGTCGGCGAGCGACGCGACCTTCGACACCTTCGTCCCGGCGGCCGGAGACACTTCGAAGGTGGTCACCGTGGGACCGGGCAGGATGTCTTCGACTTTGCCGCTCACGCCGTAGTCGCCGAGCGTCTTGACGAGAAGATCCGCATTCTTGAGCAGCGTCTCGTGGTCGACGACTAGACTCGGATCCGGTTTCGCGCCAATCAAAAAGTCGATCGACGGCAGTCGGAAACCGGCGCCAAACGCGGGCACCATCCTGTCCCTCGCGGGCTTCGGCGGAGCCGGCGCCGGGGCACTCACGACGATGCCGGCGGCTTCCTTTTGCTTCGTTGCGACGGGTGTCTGCGCCGCCGCCGCGGGAGGAGGCCGCGCTGCAGGCGGCGCGGCCGACGGTGGCTCGGGCACGGAGGCTTCCCTGGCGAGGGCCGCCGAGGTGTCGACGATGGTCGGCCCCGCGCTCGCGTCCTCTTTCCCCTGCGCGCCTTGCTCCGCGGGTGACGCCGTCGAAGGCGCGCGCTTGCGTCGTCCCCCCTTCGGCCCAGATTCCGCGCTGCCTTCGGGTTCGACTGCCCCGTTGCGGTCTGCGGGTACGGCGCTCGGGTCGCCCTGCTCCGCGGGTCCGGCCGCAGAGGCCGCGGCGCGCGGTTTCCGTGAGCGCCGCTTGGGGGCTTCGTTCGGCGCCAGGGTCATCGCCTCGCCAATGTCGACCGAATCAACCGGCTCGAGCGAGTCGGCCACCGGATCGGCCGAATCGGCGGGCGCCTCGAGGGCATCGTCCTCCTGCGGGAGCACGGCGATGGTCGCTTCTCCATCGCCTGCCTCGCCGATGCGGGGCATCTCGGCCAAGCGCGTCTTTTCGCTCTTCTCGCGCTCGATTTGACGGGCCGCCTGCCAGGCCTCGGCCACGCTCTTGGCGCCCGAGGCCGTCCCCCTGGCCCCTCGCTCGCCAAAACGCACGAGCCAGCGCATGAGCGCGATGAAGGAAAACGACGCTCGCCCGATCAAGATGAGGCCTAGGAACGCAAATCCGACGAGGAACGATCCAATGGTCGAGAAGAGCGAGCGCGAAAGCTCGCCGAACAGTTCGCCCACGACCCCGCTCGCCACGTGACGACCGAACGCCAACTGCCCGGGCCACCCCACCTGCACCATCGCCGCCGCCGTCAGTGCGATAAGCAGGTCGCCGGCCAAGCGCGCGGGGGTCATCGTGCTTCGTTGCCCCCGCACGAACGGGATGCCGAGAAGCGCCGCCTCGAGCGGGATCGCCCACGCGATCAGGCCGATGAGGGTGACCAAGGAGTGCGCGCACGCGGCGCCGACCGGGCCTACCCAGTCGGCGCCCGTGCTCTGTCCGGTCGCTGGATCGTGCTCGTAGGAGGAGAGCGCCAACGAGAGAAAGACGGCCGTCGTCCA
>Ga0193753_10003433_pt1 | contig 11691 bp, 13 predicted proteins | sample H1c2metaG_FD_144925 | JGI IMG/M metagenome (GOLD analysis project Ga0193753, IMG submission 144925) | Soil microbial communities from a riparian zone of the East river system, Colorado, United States - H1c2 | ecosystem: Environmental > Terrestrial > Soil > Riparian zone | place: USA: East... | reverse complement strand
GTTTTGATGCCATTGATTATGTAAAGGATCATTTGGTAGATGTAGTATTGCTCGATGAATCTATGCCGGGTATTACAGGGCTTGAAACAATTGCCAAAATAAAAGAAGTGAACCAGCATGTACCGGTGGTGCTGATTACAAAAAATGAGACGGAGAATATTATGGATGAAGCCATCGGGAGCCAGATAAGCGACTACCTTATTAAACCTGTAAACCCCAACCAGGTATGGCTGAGCCTGAAAAAAATTCTTGATAATAAAAGACTGGTAGCAGAAAAAACAACTTCGGCCTACCAGCAACAGTTCCGTCATTTATTTATGGCCCTGAACAGTAACCCCGATTACAATGAGTGGATGGATATTTATAAAAAACTGGTGTACTGGGAACTTGAAATGGGCAAGAGCGACAGCCCTGAAATGATGGAAGTATTTCAATCACAAAAACAGGAAGCCAATACAGAATTCTTCAAATTCATATCAAGGAATTATTTGTCATGGGTGAATCCAAAAAACGGCCAGGCGCCGGTGATGAGCCATACCCTGATGCAGCAAAAAGTTTTTCCGGTAATTGAAAAAGGGATACCTACTTTTTTTATCCTGATTGATAACCTTCGTTTTGATCAATGGAAGGCCATCCAGCCCATTTTTGCGGAAAGTTTCCGCATTACTGAAGAAGAAACTTTTTACAGCATACTACCAACAGCCACCCAGTATTGCCGCAATGCCATTTTCGCCGGCCTGATGCCGTTAGATATAGAAAAACAATTCCCCAACCAATGGAAAAATGATGAAGAAGAAGGCGGTAAAAACCTGTATGAAGAAGATTTTTTACGCGGGCAGCTGAAAAGGTTAAAAAAAGACAATATCAAAACATCCTATACCAAAATTGTAAACAACCATGCGGGGCAGGAACTGGTAAACAACATACACAATCTGCTGGGTAATGATCTTAACGTAATCGTATACAATTTTGTAGACATGCTCAGCCATGCGAGAACAGAAATGGAAGTGCTGAAAGAACTTGCCAGCGATGAAATGAGTTACCGTTCTTTAACGCGCAGCTGGTTTGAACATTCCCCCCTGCACCAGGCCTTAAAAAAAATAGCTGATAAAAAGATAAATATCGTGCTGGCAACAGACCATGGCACCGTAAGGGTAAAAACACCCAATAAGGTAATTGGCGATAAACAGACTACTACCAACCTCCGGTATAAACACGGGCGCAACCTCAATTATGAACCCAGGGAAGTGCTGGCTTTTCGTGACCCTAAAGAGGCCGGCCTGCCGGTACCTACCGTTAATTCTTCTTTTATTTTTGCCAAGGAAGATGGTTTTTTGTGTTACCCCAATAATTACAATTATTATGTGAACTATTACCGTAACACTTTTCAGCATGGGGGCGTAAGCCTGGAGGAAATGATTGTACCTGTAGTTAGAATGACGAGCAAGTAAAAGCGTGAGGCGTGAGGCGTGAGGCGTGAGGCGTGAGGCGTGAGGCGTGAGGCGTGAGGCGTGAGGCGTGGAAATTTGCGGAGAAGTAAGTTAAGAAAAATAGTGCATAACTGCATAGAAGAAATCAGACATCCCAAAATCAGCAATCAGACATTTCCTCCCATATTATTGATTGTTTGTGGAAAAACAGTGGCTGCATTTACAATACATCCACCTGTACGGGGTTATTTTTGTAACCTGGAAATTGCATTCAGCAATAAAGAATATGAAATACAATCAAACTGCACTTGATAAAATAGAAAAAATACTGGATGAGACCGGTTATGTAGTGAGGTATGAAAGGGGTAACTTTCAAAGCGGGTACTGTATACTGGAAGAACGCAAGGTGGTTGTTTTAAATAAATTCCTTCAGCTGGAAGGGCGTATTAATACACTGGTGGATATTATACCACAACTTTCTGTTAGCCCCGATTTACTGTCTCCTGAGGCAAAAAAAACCTACAAGGAAGTGCTGGCTAAGTTTGAAGAAGAAGAAAAATAGAGAAGCCATTAGCTATTGGTAGGTAGCGCTTAGACGACCGGTCAAACCGGATTTGAAATAAAAACAATATAATTTACCAGGCAAAGGAAATTAGCAAACATCTTATCTACCGTGTCATATCCCCCTCTCACCATAACATTATTGGGCACCGGCACCAGCAGTGGTGTTCCCATGATAGCTTGTCCCTGCGAGGTCTGCAGTTCTGTAAATCCAAAAGACAAAAGACTGCGCTGCAGTATTCTTGTGCAATCGTCTACTACCACGCTGGCAGTTGATGCCGGACCCGATTTCAGGTACCAGATGCTGAGAGCCGGAGTTAAACACCTGGATGCCATCTTATTTACCCATCCCCATAAAGATCATGTAGCCGGGCTGGATGATGTGCGGGCATTTAATTTTTTCTCGCACAAACCAATGAATATTTATGCCAATGAGCTTACGCAGGAAGTCATCATCCGGGAGTTTCCTTATGCATTTACAGATACCAAGTATCCGGGTTTGCCGGAGATCACTTTGAATCCCATAGACATGGAACCTTTCATGGTGGGTGATATATTGGTTACACCCGTATTGGTATGGCATTTAAAGATGCAGGTGCTTGCTTTCCGGTTTGGTAAGTTTACCTATATAACAGATGCCAACCGGATTGATGAAGGGGAAAAGGAAAAAATAAAAGGAAGTGAAGTAATGGTGATAAATGCGCTGAGAAAAGAAAAGCATATTTCTCATTTTTCGCTGAGCGAGGCGGTAACGCTTGCGCAGGAACTCCGGGTACCGCAGACCTGGCTGACCCATATCAGCCACCAGTTGGGCAAACATGATGAGGTAAGTGCAACACTCCCCAACGGTATAGCACTGGCGTACGATACATTGCAAATAAAAATATAATTATTCCCCACATGGATAATTTGAGGAAATAGGTTTAATTTTCAGTCACCTTATTTCTATGTGGAAAAATTTTGTAAAAGATTACCTGAGTTTTACGAAAAAAGATCGCATTGCTGTGATCGTACTTGTAACGCTTATTTTCTTTGTAGTGCTGTTGCCATATATTTGGCCTGCTAAAAAAACGGTACAGCCTGCTAAAGAAGAAATCGAAAAAATAAAAATACTGGCAGCTCAATTAAATAAGCCGGATACTGCTAATCAAAAAGAAAGTGCATCCATCCCGTACAATTATCCCGTTAAAAAAAATTACCCTAAAGAGCAGGCTGACCTGTTTTATTTTGATCCCAATACATTAAATGCAGCAGGCTGGGAGCGCCTGGGTATCCGCGAAAAGACGGCTGCAACCATTCAAAATTATCTTGCCAGGGGTGGAAAATTCAAAAAACCGGCAGATATCGGCAAAATTTATGGTCTGTTTAAAGATGATTATGCCCGTTTGCTGCCCTATGTTCAAATTAAAAACGAAACTGGTTTTGAACATACAAGCTATGAAGCCAAAAAGGAATATCCACTGGCTGATAAACGCGTTTATCCCGCAGCCCCTTTCTCTGCACCTGCAATAATTGATATAAACAGTGCTGATACGGCGGCATTCATTGCCTTGCCGGGCATTGGCAGTAAGCTGGCTGCACGTATTGTAAATTTCAGGGATAAGCTGGGGGGCTTTTATGCGGTGCAACAGGTAGCGGAAACCTATGGACTGCCTGATTCAACCTTCAATAAAATAAGAAATTTGCTGAAATGCAATCATACTCCTGTACAACAAATAAATATCAATACGGCTGATGCCAATACGCTGAAGCAGCATCCTTATATACGCTGGAACCTGGCCAATGCTATTGTACAATACCGGGCACAGCACGGTAATTTTAAATCGGTAGCAGATCTGCAGCTGGTAGCTATTATTACACCGGAAATACTGGAGAAAATCAGCCCTTACCTGCTGGTTCAATGATATAGGGGAGGTGATTATTCTTTTTCAGAAATACAGCAACTGTATACCAGTTGGGACAAGGGGGAAGAAAAAAAATATGTTTCGTTAAAAGGGCTTTTTCTTTTTCCGCCCGAAATAGATCAGGGAAAATCCCCCAAATATAAATGCAGCAGTAATTAACAATGTAACTGGATAAAGAAAACCTACGGTAATGCCAGCCCGATGATCGTCTATCAAATTAGACATTTCGCCTACGCCGCCAATTACAAGTAAAACGCCCAATATAATTTTCCAGTTCATTTACTTCTTTTTAGGCTTATCCTTCCTAAGCTGCACTTTCTTATCAGCAGACATAGATATTACAAATGCCTGCATAACTTCCCCAAACCTGCCATTAATAGCCAGTTTGGTATCGTATTTCTCTGCGCGGGTTCTCTTTGCCTTCACGGTATCAAATCTACAAGTTTTTACACCCTTGTGAAAAAATCCAGGCAACGCGCCCGACGCAGGATATTACCAAAAAAATACGGCAACTATATACCAGTTGGGACAAACTTTAATTTTTACAGTTCTTGCGTAGTAATCGTACTGCAGGTAAATTATTTACCTAATAGCCAAGGGAAAGATGGCTCACCTTCTTTTTTTATCCGCTGTGCTAATCGCATAGACACCACCAACTATTAAAAATACCCCTCCCACACTGTATAGCACATCTTCGCTGGTAGAAAAAGCAGATGAGGTGTGACCACTATTAATTATCAAAACAGTAAAAAGCAAAAATGCTCCTAATAGTAACATTAGTACCCCTGCGCATCCTTTAGCTCCATTCATTTCTTTTTAGGTTTATCCTTCTTAAGCTGTACCTGTTTAGGCATAGGTATTACAAATGCCTGCATAACTTACCCAAACATGCTGTTAATAGCCAGCTTGGTATCGTATTTCTCTGCGCGGGGTTTCTTTGCTTTCACTGTATCAAATCTACAAGTTTTTACGCCTTTGTGAAAGAACCCATGCAACACCCCGATGCAGCATATTGGCAAAAAAAAATACGGCAACTATATACCAGTTGGGACAAAAGGGGGTAATTTTTAGCCTTAATTTCTCATGTAGGTTTTAAGTCTGAGGAATATGCGGTAGAGAAAATAAAGTATCAATAATATGTTTAAAATGTTCCAGGTAGTTAAAAGAATATATACTGTCTTGGTAGTTGTTGTCAGGCTTTTCCAAGACCACAATTCACCTGATGTTTCACCATACTTGTCCTCATTACCCATTAAAAACAGACCTAACAAGATATAGACAGCAACGTCCACAATAACTAATACTATAAAATTTAGGCAACTATATACCAGTTGGGACAAGGGATTAGAAATTTCGAACTTCTTGTAATTAATGGCCGTGAAATCCAACCACTTCAACTACGAATAGAATTAGGGCGAATAATATTGTAGATGTTATTATTATACCCGCAAAAATAGAAACGCCAATTCGCTTTTGTTTTGGCATTACTGCCGTCCACAACTTTCTAAATAACCAATAAATTATAGTTCCAAAAAATAGGCAGCCAATTATAAGGGGTGGGTACTCCATGTTTCATTTTTTCTTAGGCTTATCCTTCCTGGGCGGCACTTTGGTAGCAGCAGGCATAGGTATTACTGATGCCTTTATAACATCTGCAAACGTGCCGTTGATAGCAAGTTTAGTATTGTATTTCTCTGCGCGGGGTTTCTTTGCTTTTGCCATAGTTAAGGCTTTAAGGCTATAAAGTTACAATTTTTTGGCTACCTTTGTAATAACAAACCCCACGTGGAAACGCAGGGTAAGTTGTCTGGGTTGTCATCGGTAACGGTAGCGTTTTCGCACTGGTTAATGAGACCAGCCGGGTACTACACCTCTAATGTGGGCACGGCTATTAATTTGGCACAACATCCGATAACACTATTTTTTAGGGGCTTGGCCCCTTTTTTTATTCTTTCTCTACTTCTTCATCTTTCTCAAGTTCTAATCTTAAGAGTATACCCTTTATAGCATGTTCTAAAAGCTGAATATCTTTATTGTTAATATCGGCAGGGTAAACCATATACGCCCTCTTATTTTTTGTTAAATGAATTGGCACCTTAATATCTGTTTCCGGAAGCGCGTATTCAGGTTCAACCCTTACTGGGGAAAGGGTATTGGTGGTGATGCCTGTATTATTATTGGGAGTTTCTTCAATTATTTCTGCGTATTGTGTTTTAGATGTCGCATTCAGTGACACTTTGTAATTCAAAACCCTACTGTCGTTTATCACACCGACCTCTTTGCCAGATTTAACAAAAATGTCAGCGACTTCTTTTGAAGCAGTATCCGTTATGCCGTGATGTTTAATAAGGGTATTATACAATTCCTCTGGAATTGTTGCGCCGTCAAATTTAGAAATGAGTTCCTGCCAAAGTTTAGGCTTCCCGAAGGCGATAATGAGCGCCAACTTTTTTTGCTTTTCATTTTCATTTCTAAAAACATCACCAAATAAATTTGTCACTTTATACTTAAAATCTTTTTCTCCTTTCACTAAGTTTTTCTCAAAAAAACCATACGCCCGTGTTGCTGCAACATTTCTTGAAATAGATAAGTCATGCACTCCAAGGGCATGGCCTATCTCTTTACGCGTTACCTCTTGGTTTGAAAACTTATTATTCACCTTCAAAGCAAAATTGTAAGCTTCTAATGGAGTTAACGACGGGTAGGAGGCACTACGTTTGGAAGCCTCAGCTTTATTAACCGGGCCCTGATTTTCCGTAGTGTCAAAAGGGGAAGTGTTATTTTCCATTGATTTAAGTTTAGAGATACAAAAATAAGATCTTTTATCATTCAAAGTACATAAACCTTAAAACTTTATGTACTTTATTTTATTTAATTAGTAAAACGTTGTATATCAATTATTTGAAACTATTTTTATTTACATAAAGAACATAAAGTAAAATAATTTAGTTATAGAATTAGGTTTGTGTTGGGACAAGTAGTATATTTGTTACACAAACGTAGAAAATGACAAACTTTAACACACTTGCCCAGCTTTTTGATTACTTTAAAAATGAAGAAATCTGTAAAGAGTACCTGGAACAACAGCGATGGGGTGGTACTCCTGCCTGTCCTTTTTGTGGTGTAATTAACCCGTACCGTACAAATAGGGGCTTTAAATGCAGTGAAAAGACTTGTCATAAGAAATTCAGCGTAACCGTGGGTTTAGTTTATGAAAACTCAAAAGTTCCCCTGCGTACATGGTTTGCCGCCATCTACTTGTGTACTTCATCTAAGAAAGGTATTAGCTCATTACAGGCAGGCCGTCAATTAGGCGTTACACAAAAAACCGCATGGTTTCTTTTACACCGTGTTCGTGAAATGCTGAAAAATAATGCACCTAAAATGCTGGTTAAAGAAGTGCAGATTGATGAAACTTATGTTGGGGGCTTGGAACGAAATAAACATGCGAGCAAAAGAAGGCCAAAAGTAGGCGGCAAAGGTCGCGACATTAAAACCCCGGTGTTTGGTATTATTGAAACTGGTGGTAAAGTAATTGTAAAAGTTTCTCCGTTAGTTGCAAAAAGTACTGCAAGGGCTGTCATAGCTCAACACGTTGCAAAAAATTCAACTATGGTAACTGATGGTTTCTCTATGTACGCCTTCCTGAAAAATGATTCCGAATTTACCCACGTAACGGTTGACCACAAAAGCGGCCAATATGTAAACGGTGGTTTCCATACAAACTCAATAGAGAATTTCTGGAGCTTATTGAAACGTGGTATTATCGGTATATTTCATCAGGTAAGCCCATGGCATTTACAACGCTATTGTGATGAATTTGCGGCCCGCTTTAATAGTAGAGATTTAAAAGACGGTGCAAGGTTTGATTTGACTTTGCAGAACAGTATAGGGCGCTTAAAATACAATACCTTGATAGGTAAATAAAAGTAAAGCCGCTCATTGAGCGGCTTTCTATATGAATATTTTATCTTAATTCAATCCCTTTTGGTTCTTGTACATTTCATCGTATTTGGTGACAATACTTATTTTCGTAATCTCATCAGTCAAGCTTTCTATTTTGGTTCCTACCTCATTTAATCCAGATGAAGTATTACTATCAAGGTTTTCTATTTTGAAATTCAACTCATTAATCTTTTTCTCCAGAACGGCTAATCTTTTCTCAACAACGCCGAAGTTCGCATTAACCTTGGTAAATCCTGCAGCAATTAATTCCTTTAGAGAAACCAACTCTTTTGATAATGTAGAAAGATTAGCTTCTAAAGCTTTAACGTTTTCATCCATTTGATAGTAGGTTTTTGGGAGTGCAAAAGTATAAAAAAATATCCACAAATGTGGATTGTTAAGCGAAAGATAAGGCTTTCCAGATGGTGTTTCCAAAAAAAAATATACAGAAATGTGCAGAACGTCAGCTATTTATGTAGTTTTTGATAATAATAGTCAGCAAAAACACCTATTAACAAGACATAATCGACTTGTGGTAGTTCAACTGTGAAAAATAAGGTAAAGGAAATCAACCATTTGGACAATATGCAGCTTTGTATCTTGCAAGGATAAGCCTAAAAAGAAATGATAAGGTATGTACTGATTTTGCTTGACAAACTTCCCGTACGACATCCTATTGACAAAACAGTCTTTCTCCTAATCATATATATTGCTATTGTAGCTGCTATAGTAACGAGAGGGATGAAAAAAGACAAGTAGTACGACTACTACAAGTAAACCGTCAAATTTAAGACTTGTCCCAACTGGTATATAGTTGCCAAAAATACGCCCTAACACTTGTTAGTGTCGTAAAAAAATATTTACTTGCACTTCGTTTCTTATACGGCCTCTAACCATTGCTTGCTTTTCCCTCATCCTTAATTTACGATTGCTTGCCTCTTTTATGGAATTTCAAACTTCAGAACTTACACAACAGGTTGCACAAACAGCAAAAGACTTTGCCCGGCAGTACATTAAACCCAATGTAATGCTTTGGGATGAAAGCCAGGAATTTCCCTTATCTGTATTTAAAGAGATGGGTAAACTGGGATTAATGGGTGTGCTGGTACCTGAAGAATATGGTGGCTCCGGTCTTGGTTATTTTGAATATGTAACCGTCATCCAGGAAATAGCTAAAGTATGCGGTTCAATAGGACTGAGCCTGGCTGCACACAATTCTTTGTGCACGGGCCATATCATGAATTTTGCCAGCGAAGCGCAAAAGAAAAAATACCTGCCTAAACTGGCAACAGCAGAGTTTATAGGCGCCTGGGGACTTACAGAACCCAATACCGGCAGTGATGCGGGTAATATGAAATGCGTGGCCGTTAAAGATGGTAACGACTGGATCATCAACGGAACAAAAAGCTGGATTACACATGGTATTTCTGGAGATATAGCCGTACTGATTTGCCGTACCGGTGAGCCCAGAACAAGGGATAATGCCACCTCATTTATTATAGAAAGGGGTACCCCCGGTTTTAGTGGTGGAAAAAAAGAGAATAAACTGGGGATGCGCGCCAGTGAAACGGCTGAGATGATTTTTGATAATTGCCGCATACCAGACAGTTGCCGTATGGGTGGGGAAGGAGACGGCTTTAAACAGGCCATGAAGGTGTTGGATGGTGGAAGGATATCCATTGCCGCACTTAGCCTGGGCATTGCCAAGGGCGCCTATGAAGCGGCCCTGCAATATTCAAAAGAACGCCACCAGTTTGATCAGCCCATTTCAAATTTCCAGGGCATTGCCTTTAAACTGGCGGATATGGCTACTGAAATTATGGCGGCTGAACTACTGACCATGCAGGCAGCCGATATGAAGAATAAAAAAATGAACATGACCAAAGAAGCTGCCATGGCAAAATATTATGCCAGCGAAACAGCTGTAAAAACGGCCAATGACGCCGTGCAGATTTTTGGGGGTTATGGGTACACAAAAGACTTCCCGGTAGAAAAATATTACCGCGATGCAAAGCTTTGCACCATTGGAGAAGGTACTTCAGAAATTCAAAAGATAGTTATTGCGCGTGAAGCGCTGCGAGGATAATTTGCGATTGCCTGCTTATATCAGCCCGGTTCATTTGAGCCGGGCTTTTTTATTGAGTTAATGATGCCATATCGACAATGCATTAAAAATAAGTAGTGATTTTTTCAATTTTGCTGTATTAATCTAACGGAGAAAAATCCCGAAGGGATTGATGATGCGATGGGATCTTGCAATAAGTTGTCAGTATGCAATAAGGGTAATAAATATTTGATACGGCAGTGTTTTTTGGTGATTACAATGGGGAGCTTCTTTGGCTTTGGTACGTGCATTTATCTTTTGTAAAACTCAACCTAAAAAATCATCCTCCTGCTTAGGCGCATATTTATCAAATACTTTTTCAATGGCACCGGCAAAAATGGGGAATTTATCTTTCGCAAAATTCTTTACAATCTCAATGGATTTTAAAGCCTGCTTTTCTGTTAAGCCTTCCGCCATTAATTTATTTATCAGCTCCTGCATATATAAATTTTTATTGGTTTGTTTAAACCCTGAAGTTAGCGCAATAAAAAACGCCGGAAAAAAATCCGGCGTTAAAATATATTCAGTAAAAACTATGCTACTTTCAACAGGCTCATCTTGCTCTTGTCAAATTTCTTTTTAGCGTATTCCAATGTGAGGTGAAATAATTTTTCTTTACCGGAAGGCAATTCAAACATGGCATCTGTTAATATGCTTTCGCAGATGCTGCGTAAGCCGCGGGCGCCCAGTTTAAACTCCATGGCTTTTTCCACCATAAAATCCATCACATCCAGGTCAATCTCCAGCTTGATGCCTTCAATTTCAAATAGTTTTTTGTATTGTTTGATAAGTGAATTTTTCGGTTCCGTAAGAATAGCACGCAGCGTAACAGCATCCAGAGGATTGAGATAGGTTACTACCGGTAAACGGCCCAGCAATTCGGGTATCAATCCAAAATGTTTTAAATCGGGTGCATTTACATATTGCAAGAGGTTCTTCTTCATATTCTCCTGCTGCTCTTTGTTTACATTAAAACCAATGGCATTGGTATTTACACGGCGGGCAATCAGTTTGTCTATACCATCAAAAGCACCACCACAAATAAAGAGAATATTTTGTGTGTTGATTTTAATAAGCTTTTGTTCGGGGTGTTTGCGTCCGCCCTGTGGTGGCACCAGCACATCTGTTCCCTCCAGCAGTTTAAGCATACCCTGCTGCACACCTTCGCCACTTACATCACGTGTTATAGAAGGATTGTCTCCTTTTCTTGCAATCTTGTCGATCTCATCAATATACACAATGCCGCGTTCGGCCGCTGCTACATCATAATTACAAACCTGTAATAAACGGGTAAGAATGCTTTCTACATCTTCGCCTACATATCCCGCTTCTGTAAACACCGTTGCATCAACGATGGCAAAGGGAACATTTAATAATTTTGCAATTGTTTTAGCCAGCAGGGTTTTACCGGTGCCGGTTTCACCTACCATAATGATATTACTCTTTTCAATCTCCACATCGTTCTCGGTAACTTTCTGCTGCAGGCGCTTGTAATGATTATACACTGCAACGGCCAGCACTTTTTTGGCATCATCCTGGCCAATTACATATTCGTCTAAAAAGCGTTTAACCTCTATTGGTTTTTTTACATTCAACTTAAATTGTGAAGAGCCCGGGGTAGTTTCACTGCGTATCATTAATTCCTGCTCAATAATTTCCTGTGCATGTTCTACGCAGTTTTCGCATATATGTCCTTCCTGACCAGCAATCAGAATTTTTACTTCGTCGCGGCTGCGGCCACAGAAAG
>Ga0193753_10003431_pt1 | contig 11693 bp, 14 predicted proteins | sample H1c2metaG_FD_144925 | JGI IMG/M metagenome (GOLD analysis project Ga0193753, IMG submission 144925) | Soil microbial communities from a riparian zone of the East river system, Colorado, United States - H1c2 | ecosystem: Environmental > Terrestrial > Soil > Riparian zone | place: USA: East... | reverse complement strand
TTATTCCGGCAAATGGGACGGACAGATGAAATGGCTTGAGTCATTGAGTGCAAACAAACCCCATATCTGGTCTTCCGTTACTTTGTATGATCCGGTAGCGATCAGGAAAAGGGAAGAATGGTTTCATGCCTGGCTAAGCGAAAGCGCCTATCCCGGAAGCCTGGACATTATTCACTTTCATCAAAAGGGTGGCGATGGAGATCCCTTTAATGGTATCATGATGAACCGGGATCAAAAATTATTTACCAATAGCATCAGCTCCATACGCCTTTCTCCTGAAACGGCCAGTTTCCGTTATCTGGATTTACGGAACGGAAAAAGCACCGAATCCATTCTTGCCTTTCAAAAATCAGTTCAGGTAAAAGCATGAATGTTGTTCCGGCCTGGAAAAAAAAGCCATTCTGGATACGGTTATTACATTGGGAATACTGGAGTTTCAATACAGTATACGTTCCCATTTATCCTGTATTTATTTTTCTTTGTCTGAGGGCCCGTTCATTCTTTTTTTACGCAGCATCCAATCCCAAAATAAAAAACGGTGGATTCCTGGGCGAATCAAAGAAAGATATTTACGCATTGGTCCCTGCACAATGGCAACCCAGAACTGTTTTTTTTTCCGCAGGTTCCCATCCGGATGCAGTGCTTGATACACTGATGCAGGCAGGTTTCCGGTTTCCCCTGATTGGCAAACCGGATATCGGAGCCAGGGGACGAGGCGTAAAAAAACTGGAAGATGCGGACGCCGTATTGTCTTATGTTTCATCTGCATCTGTTGACTTTCATATACAGGAATTTATTTCATATGAAAACGAGGCGGGCATTTTTTATTATCGGTTTCCGGGTCAGGCAAAAGGAAAAATTTCCGGTATTGTGCACAAGGAATTCTTAAAAGTGACGGGAGATGGACGTCAGACTATCCGCGAATTACTGAAAGCCAGTCCGCGTGCTATTTTGCAATTGCCCCAATTGGAACTAACGGAGCCGGGTATGCTAAACCATGTGCCTGCGGCCGGCGTAATTTTTACCGTCGTTCCCTATGGAAATCATGCAAGGGGTGCAATGTTCCTGGACGATAGCGGGTCGATCAATGAAAAACTGGTGAATGTGATGGATGAAATCTGCGGGCAGATTCCTTTGTTTTATTTTGGAAGAATGGATATCCGGTATCAGAGCAGGGAACTGCTCGACGAAGGGAAATCATTCTTCATACTGGAAGTAAACGGAGCAGGCAGCGAGCCGACACATATCTATGATCCCCGGCACTCGATATTTTTTGCATGGAAGGAAATCATCAGGCACTGGGTGATTCTTTTTAAAATAAGCCGGGCGAATCATAAACTCGGTTATCCCTATCTGTCAGTAAAAGAGGGAGTGAAGATGTTCAGGAAAGATAAATCAGATTCAGAAAAATTGGATGAAATGAAAACAATTTAAGCGTAAAGCATAAGGCGTAAAGCGTAAAGCGAAGCGCACAACTGCCAACCGTCAACCGTCAACCGTCAACCGCCAACCAAACGTGCAACATATCTACACTTTATTGTTAGGATTCATTCTCAGCCTGCTGGGTCAGCTGCCCCTGGGTACCATCAGTATGACGGCCACACAGATTGCTGTGCAGGAAAATTTCCGGAATGCCTGGAAATATGCTGCCGGCATTGCGCTGGTAGAGATGATATATCTCCGTGTGGTATTGTCGGGAATGCAATGGATCATTTCGCATCAGCTTGTATTTATGATCTTCAACTGGATTACAATTGCATTATTTGCCGCTTTGGGCATTATCATTCTGGTCGCCGCAAAAAGACAGGATGATGAAAAAAAAGCCTTACTGCTGAATTATCGGCTCAACCGGTTTTTACTGGGTGTAAGTATGAGTGCACTCAATCCGGCACAGATTCCATTCTGGTTTATCTGGACCGGATATTTTATCAATCTGGGATTGCTGAAAACTGGTTTTACGGAGTTTAATTTTTTTACCCTGGGATCCGGTGTGGGTACCATGGGTGGTTTGATCATTTATATGTATGGAGGAAACTGGCTGGTTACGAAAATGAAGACCAGCAACCGAACACTCAATAAGCTGATGGGTATCATTTTCATTATTGCGGCTGTTGCGCAATTATACCGCGTGCTCCGTCCCTAACCATTTTTCCAGGCATCTCTTTCATCCGGACTAAATTTCCATGGAGCAAAATTATTTTCAATATTGCCGAACATCGTATTCCATTCGGGCGGTGCATCCGAATCTTCCATGACCAGGGATCGCCGGAGCTCGAGGATAATTTCCAGCGGACTTATGCTCACGGGACATTCTTCCACGCAGGCATTGCAACTGGTACAGGCCCTTAATTCTTCAACCGAAATATAATTCTTTAACAATGGTTTGCCGTCGTCTTTGAATGAACCGTTCGCGCGAATATTTTTTCCTACTTCTTCCACCCGGTCACGTGTATCCATCATGATCTTGCGGGGGGAAAGTTTTTTCCCTGTAATGTTCGCCGGACAAGCTGCTGTACATCTTCCACATTCTGTGCAGGCATAGGCATCCAGCAGGTTCCTCCAGCTCAGGTCCATCACGTCTTTGGCTCCGAAGCTGGTGGGCGCCGACGACTCTGCCGGAGCCAGTTCAGGCTGCATCGAATACAAAACTTCCTGTTGAATGGTTTTCATATTCCGCATTTCCCCTTCCGGCAGGAGCCGGGCAAAATATGCATTGGGAAATGCCAGCAGAATATGAAGATGTTTGGAATACGGCAGATAATTCAGGAAAGCAAATATACCCGCAATGTGCAGCCACCAGCATGATCTTTCAAGAACCACCAACTGATGGTCCGACAATCCGTTTAACAAGGGATGCAGCCCATGGGAAATCAAAATTTCCTGTGGGGTGAACGGCATAATGCGTATAATTTCTTTCCTGTAATAAAGTATCGGAGGCATTCAGCGTCAGGAAAAGCGTCATCAGGATGATCTCCGTAATTAAAATATAGTTGGCATCTGACCGTGGCCATCCATCCAGATCATGACTGATGAAACGACGCAGTTTCAGAATATTTCTCCGGCACAAAAAAACAATGCAGGCAATCAGCACGGTGATCGCCAGTATTTCGAACGCATTGATCAGCCAGCTGTATAAACCGCCCATCGGAGTGGAAAAAAGTCTGTGCGTTCCGAAAAGACCATCCAGGAAAATTTCCAGCACTTCCAGGTTGATGATGATGAATCCGGCATAAATAAAAAAGTGCAGAACGGCTACCAGTGGATTCCGGAACATTTTTTTCTGGCCGAAGGCCAATAACAACAGATTTTTCCAGCGGGCCGTGGGATGATCACTGAAATCCTCGTCTTTACCAAGCAGGATATTTTTCCGGATGCGAAGGGCATTTCGACTAAAGAGCCCGATAGCGGCGACGGAAAGTAAAACAAACATGATTTGCTGAACCAGCTGCATGAACCGGATTTGAGACCTGAAGTTATAGCAGATTTGCAGGATTTATGATTTTCTTTACCTTGGGGCATGGAGAAGAATTATATTTTGAGCCCGGAGGTAGCCGCAAAAAAATTAAAGCGGATGGCTTTTGAAATACTGGAGAATAATTTTGGTGAAACATCTTTTATTCTGGCAGGTATCAGGGAGAGCGGAACCGTGATCGCAGAAACCATTCAGCAGTTACTCACTGAAATTGCCGGATTGGATACTGAACTGATCACCGTGAGCCTTGACAAAAAAAACCCTACAACCGTTGAGATCAGCAGGCCGCTTGACTTCAAAAACAAAGTTGTCATTTTAATCGACGATGTATCGAATAGTGGCAGAACCCTGATGTATGCCATCAGGCCTTTCCTTGATACGAGCCCCAAAAAAATACAAACGCTGGTACTTGTTGAAAGGAGCCACAATGCTTTTCCGGTCAAGCCGGACTATGTGGGTTTATCTGTTGCAACCACTATACAGGAACATATTTACGTAGAAGTTGAAAACGGGCTCGTAAAGGGAGCCTGGCTGGAATAAAATACCTTGCAAAAACACTGTTTTTTACTCTCTTTTTCGTCTCAAACCCTCCTGATTTCATTACCTTTGGTGGCCTTATAAAAACTTGGATTTTAGGGGCTCTAAAATTACTATGGAAGAACATATCATACCGGAAGAAACGCAGGATAATAATCGTATTGTATCGATCAACATTGAGGAGCAAATGAAAATGGCCTACATAGATTATTCTATGTCGGTTATTGTAAGCAGGGCATTACCAGATGTGCGCGACGGTCTCAAACCGGTGCACCGACGCATCCTGTATGGGATGAATGAACTGGGCAGCAACAGTAACAAGCCCTTTAAAAAATCTGCCCGTATCGTGGGGGAAGTCATGGGGAAATATCATCCGCACGGGGATGCGGCCATCTATCATACCATGGTCAGAATGGCGCAGGAATGGAGTATTCGGTATATGCTGATCGACAAGCAGGGTAATTTCGGAAGCCAGGATGGTGACGGTCCGGCGGCCATGCGATATACAGAGGCCCGCCTGCACAGGCTCGCCGAAGCCATGCTGGAAGATATTGACAAAGAAACCGTCGATTTTCAGCCGAATTTTGACGAATCACTCACTGAACCAACCATTCTTCCCGCCCGTTTTCCGCAATTGCTGATCAACGGAGCCAGTGGCATCGCTGTGGGAATGGCAACCAATATGCTTCCGCATAACCTGGCTGAATCCATTGATGGTTGTGTGGCGTATATTGATAAGCGGGATATTTCCATCGAGGAACTGATGAAGTACGTCAAAGCGCCTGATTTTCCTACAGGAGGCGTGATATTTGGTATGGAGGGCGTTAAAGCCGCCATGCATACAGGCCGCGGCCGCGTAGTGCTGAGAGGAAAACTGCATGTAGATACAAAGGCCAGCGGACGTGAACAGATCATTATTACAGAAACGCCTTACCAGGTGAATATTGATGCGCTCTGTGACCGCATTGCGCAGCTGACGAATGAAAAGATCATTGAGGGTATATCTGACGTGCGTAATGAATCCAGCGAAAAAGATGGTATCCGTATCGTCATCGATCTGCGTCGCGACGCGGTAGCCAACGTGGTTATTAATCAGGTGTACAAGCATACCGAACTTCAGACTTCTTACGGCATTAATAACGTGGCACTCGTAAAGGGCCGTCCGCGCACACTGAATTTGAGAGAGATCATCTCAGAATTTGTGGAATTCCGGCATGAAGTCGTGATTCGCCGCACGCAATTTGAATTAAAGGAAGCTGAAAAAAGAGCGCATATACTTCAGGGTTATCTGATCGCACTCGATCATCTGGATGAAGTGATTTCGTTGATCCGTTCTTCATCCACACCAGAACTGGCCAAGGACAGCCTGATCAATGCAGGCTGGGGACTGAGTGAAATTCAGGCCAAGGCCATTCTGGAAATGCGTTTGCAACGCCTCACCGGAATGGAGAGAGATAAGATTAGGAATGAATTTGACGAATTACAAAAACATATTGCCTACCTGAATGATTTGCTGCAGGATGAATCAAAACGTTTTGCCCTGATACGAGCAGAACTTCTTGACATAAAGGAAAAATTTGGGGATGAACGCAAAACGGAAATTACATACCTGGATGATGAAGTGCAGATCAAGGATCTGATCAAGGAAGAAGATGTTGTGATCACGATTTCACATAATGGTTATATCAAGAGAACGTCTGCCACGGAATACCGTCAGCAACGCCGGGGAGGAAGAGGTTTAAGCGGGGGCAAGGCCCGGCTCGAAGATTATATCGAACATCTTTTTGTTGCGAGTTCGCACCATACACTGCTTTTCTTTACAGAAAAAGGCAGATGTTTCTGGTTGAACGTATACCAGATTCCTGAAGGCGACCGGGTTGGGAAGGGCCGTGCCGTTCAGAATCTGATCCAGATTCCACCGGATGATAAAATCAAAGCGATCATCGATGTGAAGGACATGAAGGATAATGAATTCCTGAACAGTCATTATATAGTGCTTTGTACCAAACGGGGTGTTATTAAAAAAACACAACTGGAAGATTTCAGCCGTCCCCGGCAAAGTGGCGTCAACGCGATTACGATACTCGAGAATGATCAGCTGCTGACAGCAAGGCTTACAGACGGAAATTGTGAAATCATGATGGCTATAAAATCCGGACGCGCCATGATGTTCCCGGAAGAAAATGTAAGACCCACCGGAAGGGGTGCTATCGGTGTGAGCGGGATAGAAGTTGATGACAGTTCTGATGAAGTGATTGGCATGATATGTGTCAACAAGGACGATAAATCAAAAACCGTCCTGGTAGTCAGTGAAAATGGTTACGGTAAGCGAACCCAGGTAGAAGAATACCGTGTCACGAACAGGGGAGGCAAGGGAATAAAAACCATCCAGGTCACAGATAAAACCGGTCAGCTGGTCGGTATCCTCGACGTTACTGAAAAAGAAGATCTCATGATCACCTGCAAATCGGGCATCACGATCCGAATGCCGGTCAACGGGATCAGCGAGCTGGGTCGGGCTACACAGGGTGTTAAATTGATCCGGCTTGACGAGGGCGATGGCATTGCCGCTATCACGCAACTGGATGAAGAATCTACCATTGAGGAAATAAAAGGAGGGGAAGGCCCGGTTTTGGATATATTGCCACCGGAAGCCAGTCCAGAATAATGTCATCAGAAAACTTCAAATAAAAATCTCATGAAACGGATGCTTTTTAGCCTTTTAATGGTCGGCGTATTTAACGGATTGTTTGCCCAGTCCGTAGACAAGGCAAAAGATTTACTAAAGGCAAATAATATCGCAGGCGCCAAGGACGAAATTGATAAGGTATTGGCGGCAGAAAAAAATCAAAAAAATCCGGAAGCCTGGTATACCAAGGTCAAGGTATACAACGCCATCGCGGCGGATAATGCCCTGAAGGGCCAGTACCCGGACGCACTCATCCAGTCGCTGGACGCGCTGAAGAAATACGTACAATATGATGACAAGAAATCAGTGTTGCTTGCGGCCGATGGCTACAAACCCGTAAATGAAGTTTATCAGGGTCTTTTCACTTTGGGCGCAGCCAATTATAATGCGCAAAAATGGACTGACGCGTACGCAGATTTTACCAATGCGATTTCCGCTATCAATTTCATGTATAAGCAGGGTTGGATCAAACAGAGCATGGATACTACGTCCACCTTGTACGCAGGTATTTCGGCTGAAAAGTCCGACAAACGGGATTCTGCGCTGATCTTTTATAAGATCATTGCAGACTCGGGTATTACCAAAATCGGCGGCAACGATATGGCAGAAATCTACAAATGGCTCTCGGACTACTACACCCGTAAAGGTGATAAGGCGAATGCGGCCAAGTATACTGCATTGGGTAAATCAAAATATCCAAATGATATTTTTTATGATGAATTGCAGTTGGATGTGTTGAGAAAAACCGGTCCCAAAGATTCGCTGTTTGCGAAATATGAAGAAATTAATAAGTCTCATCCGGACAGTGCCATTTACTTTTTCAACTACGGGTTAGAGTTGTACCAATATGCAACGGATACGAGTTCGGGCAAGCGGGTAGCAAATTCTGATGAACTCATAAAGAAGGCACAGGAAAAACTATTGGCCAGCGTTAAGATCAATCCCAACTATCCGCAGGCCAACCTGGTGCTCGGACAGATTTCCTATAACGAAGGCGTTGAATTTCAGATCTTGGGTAAACCCAAGGGCAATACCAATGCCGCTGAATTGAAACAACGACAGGATTACAGGGCACAATCTGCAAAAAAATTCGATGAAGCGATTCCTTACCTGGAAAAAGTGGAACAGATTCTGGGGACACAGCCCAAGCTTAAGAAAGCCGACAAAGTGGCTTTAAGAGATTCTTATGATATGCTGGTTACTATTTATGAATCCAAGAAGGATCAGGCTAAAATTGCTTACTGGACGGATAAATATAACAACGTGGATAAAGTGCATTAAACATATTTCTTTCCTGAACCCATGCAAGGTTTTATCAACACTGCATGGGTTTTTTATTTTATTTCAAAGCAAAGTGCAGATTGGTATTGATCACGAATTGCCGTTGGTTGAATGAATACGCTGGTTCCAATCCGATGCCGATCACGCTTGTCAACGGGAACACATAGCGGAAACCGGTTTGCAAATCAAAATAAGAAAGATCCACAATACCAGGTGCAGCGATTACATACAGATGATTCGTTAATTGGTACTGGCCCTTCAGGTAGAAACTCAGTAAAGCCTGTTTTTGGGAACTGATCGTTTTCACATCCGCTTGCTTATTCTCCACCCATGTCATACTGGTACCGACGAAATAACTGAATTTTCCGGCGTCTTTATTCCAGGTACCGGCTTCAGCACCAAATCCAATCCCGTGGCCTGTTTGAAATGACTGATAGATGGTAACACTGGGAAAAGAAGGGATAGAACAAAGCTTGCAGTTCTGGCTTTTTAATTCACTGACCTGAAAAAAAGAAATGATGGTCAATACAAGCAGGGCTGTTTTGTTTTTAGTAAATCGGAGTAAAATAAAAATCGGATTTCGGCAAGGGGTAAAAATTTTCATACTGATCAATTTAAAGAATGCGCTTTGGGGGTTACGAAATAGCGGTCTTTAAAGGATTGGATCAGTGTATTGGAATACTTACAATGTGCAAAAGAATTAGAAGGGTGATCAGAGGATGAGAGGAGGGGATAAAGATAGTTTGTGATTTCCGTTTTTGAAAGTACTTACCGGTTTTTTTCAATAAGTACAGTATTGGGAAAATATACCATTTTGGGAAGCGTAAAGCGTAAAGCGTAAAGCGTAAGGCGTAAGGCGTAAAGCTCTGAAGATCTCAGTGTGATAAGAGTGGTCGAAAGTGAAATGTAATAACGAAGTGTATCGAGTGTGTAATCGCTTTACGCTTTGCGCCTTACGCTTTCAGCTTAAGAATGATTTTCGAAGGAGGAATTTTCCAGCGTTTTGATTTTTGCCAGCAATGTTTCAGAATCAAAAGGCTTGGGAATAAAGTAGTCGGCACCCGCTTCGTATGCTTTTTTATCAACATCGGGAAGTCCGGACATAATATACACAGGTGTATTCCTTAAATAACTGTTTTTGATTTCACGGCAAACATCCAGTCCATTGCTATGGTCGAGTTTGATGTCGAGTAAAATCAGGTCAGGCTGTAAAAGGCCAACTGTTTTTTGAATTTCATCTGCATCTGACAAAGGACAAATTTTGCAGTGGTAAGCCTGAAGTAAAAATCGCAGACCATGTAACAAATCCAGGTCGTCCTCAATGATCATTATTTTCAACATGAGCGGTAATTTCTATTATAGAATACGTATTATGATGCCAAAAAGTTTGTTATCCATAAATTATATCGAAAATGCTGAGGATATATATCTACAATTTAATTGACAAATATTTCCAATTATTGGAATATATCAATCTCCCAACATTTCATCCAGTTTTTCATCACTGATATTATCTGCATCTCTGGAAGCTGTGTTTTCAGTTTCTTCAAAAGCATTGGAGGATCCGAGATGCGTATTTTCAGAAGTTTTCTGAATTTTTACCTTCGTGTTTTTACTTTTTTCGTCCGGTTCGTCTTTTCGATTCTGCATGATTTGACTATTGATTCATTTCAATCACACCGACATCGGTCGGTTGTCCTTCCACTACAAGTACATCCTGCTTAAAACTGTCCCGGAAAGGCGGTTTCGCTTCCAACATCAGCGTATAATTCCCCGGTTTTACATTCGTGAGCATAAAATTTCCCTGTATAACGGGGGCGTTCAGGGTATCGCGTTTAGATATCAGCCATGCCCGGCTGGCCCCATTCGCCGGACTGATGGAACCCTTCACCGGGCTGTTATAATAAAAACAAAAAGCCAGAGAAAGAAATGTTATTAATCCGAGAAAGATCCGGAAAATATATTTGGATCTGTTATATATTCTTCTCATACTCACAACGATATGCAATAACTATTCCCCGGTCACTGCAATTTCCAGGAAAATGGATATCAAAAATTGAAAGAATACGATCTTTTTACCCGGTTATGACGCGTTCCGCTTAGTGTTAATGCTTTATTAAAGTGAATAACGGAAGAATCTATTTACGAACAGTTATGCCATAATGTGAAAAACTTAACAAAACATGTGGATAATATTTCAAAAAAAATCTTCGGCAGTCTTGTAAATTCACTGATTAAGCAACCCCCTTATGTATTCAGTAGAAACTTCAGCACCGTCAGAGAGAGGATTTGTCAGCACCGTGCATGTGTTGAAAGGCGGGGAAATCATTTACTCCTTACAGGATTTTCTGAAGATTGAAACACGTTTCTCCTGGGTTGATAAAAAATTCCTTATCAATAAGATCCTGGAGCTTCAAAAAAAGACCGACGATCGCAGAAGATCTTTTCTGGTATTTTATGAAGAGGGGAATCAGATTCGTGAATACATAAACATGGACCACGGTTTCACGCCGCTCCCTTACTGCTGATCTTCACCTTCCGATTCTTCATCTTCTTCCTCCACCAGGCTGTCGTCCAGGTCTTCCCCGAATAAATCCCGGTCCATACCTGATTCATTTAACACTACGCCTTCATTGTCTTTGCGATCCAGGCTGATCGAATGAACCGGGAGATCGGTATCATATGACGGATCTAAACTATCCCTCAGAAGTTTCTTTTCGACCGGGCTCACATTCGTTTCGTCCTGCATATTATTTTCATCCGTCAAATCGTCATCATCATCGTCCAATAAGTCGTCCGCTTCTTCGTCTGCAGAGGATATGGTCGTATCTCCGGGAAGGAGGGAAGCATTTTTCCCTGAACGGCTGGCCCCTGGAATATCTTTGAGCTCGGGCAGATTCAGAGTCGCCTGATCCGGTTTTAATTTTTCCTGATCTTCCGGTGAATCCTGTATATCGTCGTGTAAGTAATTTTTGTTTGTCATATGCATTCCTTTAACTTGAGGTACTTAAAATTTCGTGCCAGTATATTTCATTCCTGGCCGCATTATTTAATGGATTCCTGAAATCATTTGTATGAAAAATATTCTCATTGTATCATTCGCAGCCATGCTGCTGGTTATTGTTTCCTGTAATAACAGCAACAATCAGACGGCGCCCAAAAGCAGTGATACCACGGTGAATAACGGTGGCCCGGATTCCGCGGCAAACAATGGCATCCTGCCTCCGTCGGGGTCGCCAGCCAATGCGAATAATTCATCGCTGGCCGATACGACTTATAAGGCCAAAGATTCCAGATTCCAGCGTCAAAAAGTAAGCTTAAAGCGCAAAGCGTAAAGCCAAAATAAATGGGTAAATCTAAATTAAGCTTTACGCTTTAAGCCTATGAAGTAATTGCAAACACGCTCTGCTATTATGATAAGGACATTTCCATATACCAATCTTATCCTGACCGGCTATTTTCTTTCCATCTCTGTCAACGCCCCATAGCCATTCTCCCTGATTTTTATCCAGGATATAATTCCGGATGAAATGCCAGTTTTGAATCAGTGCATTTTTATACGTGGAGTTTTCTGTGAGCTGCCATGCATTACAGAAACCGATCATCGCCTCCGCCTGCGGCCACCAGTGTTTTTCAAGTATTTTTACACCTGATAATGTATTGTATTCATACCACAGGCCCCCGTCTTGGTCCAGACCCTCCATAGCTGCAGAT
>Ga0193753_10003430_pt1 | contig 11694 bp, 4 predicted proteins | sample H1c2metaG_FD_144925 | JGI IMG/M metagenome (GOLD analysis project Ga0193753, IMG submission 144925) | Soil microbial communities from a riparian zone of the East river system, Colorado, United States - H1c2 | ecosystem: Environmental > Terrestrial > Soil > Riparian zone | place: USA: East River... | reverse complement strand
CGGGAACGGCTTCACGCAGCACGGGTCGGGAGTCTGGCCGCACCTGCGCTACGACGTCGCGGTCGGTGACTTCAACGGCGACGGCTACAGCGACCTCCTCTTGACCGGGCGCAAGAAGATCGTCGACGAGATCTTCCCGGTGGACATCCAGGAGGGCTACATGCTCGTCCTGTCGACCGGGCGGACCTTGAAGCCGGTCATCGTCAACCCGCAGACCTTCACCCGGACGGTCGACGGCCAGGCGATCCCGATCCCGTGGGGGACGACCGGCGACGCCCCCGGCCGCTGGGACTACATCGAGGTGGCCAACTTCAACGGCGACGGCAAGGACGACGTCCTCACCACCTTCGACCTCGGCGAGGAAGACGCCGACAGCGGCCCGGACCCCCACCAGAAGACGGCCTACCTCGGCCTCGATGGCGTCAGCCTGACCGAGAGCACGCAGCTCGGCGGCATGGCCGACGTCACCCACCTGCTCGGCGACTTCAACGAGGACGGTGTCGATGACGTCCTCCACGTGTACCTGAACGGCCAGTCGCACATGCTGTTCGGGCGCAAGAACGATCCGATCGAGCGCGTCGTCGACGGGCTCGGCCAGTCGATCGAGGTCGGCTACGACCCGATGCTGTACCAGGGGGTCTACGACAAGGGCACCGGCGCCGTCTATCCGGTCCGCGACTTCGTGTCGGGCCGTCGCCTGGTCTCGATGGTCACCCGGACCCAGGTCGGCGTGAACGAGAACCCGCGGAAGTCGAGCTACCACTACTGGCACGCGCGGACCGATCTCGAGGGGCGCGGGTTCCTGGGGTTCGAGAAGATCCGCATGAGCGACGAGACCGACCTCACCTACCTGACCAGCACGTACCGGCAGGACTTCCCCTACGCCGGGCTCCTCGCGGAGCAGACCCGCAGCGGGAGCAACCTCGGCTGTCCGCTGGCCCGCACCCTGTTCGACTACGAGAACGGCGGCACGCTCGCCGGCGTCTTCGGCGTCAGGCTGCACAGCCGCACCGACCGCGAGTACCGCATCGACGTCTGCGACGCCCAGACCCACGAACGCACGCTGACCTACCTCTACGACGCCCACGGCAACATCAGGCAGCTCGACGACCAGGTGCCGGGCTCGCTCCTCCGGACCGCCAAGACCTACTTCAACGATCCGGCCGCCTGGCGGCTCGGCTACGCGGAGACCGAGTCGACCGGCGACGGCACCACCACCTTCGAGAAGAAGCGGTTCGAGTACGACGGCAAGTGGAACCTCACCTTCGAGGGCACCTGGGACGACCAGCACCAGAAGTGGCTCGGGGTCACGCAGGGGTACAACCTGTTCGGGAACCCGAACACCTCCACGGATCCGAAGAGCGGCATCACCCAGCTCCTCTACGACGGCTACCAGCTCGCCGCCGGCACCGTGGATCAGCTCGGCCACACGCGCGGGAAGAAGCTCGACCCGCGCTTCGGCGCCGAGGTGGAGCGGAGCGACCCGAACGGCGACAAGACCTGGCTGACCCTCGACGGCTACGGGCGCACCACGGCGGTCGCGCAGACCAGCCCGCAGGGCCAGACCGTGGAGGTGCAGCGGTTCCGGGTCACCCGCGACCCCGCGCATGTCGAGTCCGGCTTCGTGACCCAGGCCTTCTCGCGCCGCTCGTGGACGACGGGCGAGTGGGACTGGAAGGAGGAGCTCCGCGACGCGTACGGGCGCCTCTACCGCACGCGCAGCCGCGGCGGCTACGACAACAAGCCGATCCGGGTGGACCAGCAGTACGTCGACGACCACTACGACCACGTGTGGAAGAGCAGCCAGCCGTACCGCGAGGGCGACACGCCGCTCTTCACCACCTACCTCTACGACGAGAAGAAGCGGATCACGACGGCCACCCTGCCCGGCAGCGCGAAGCTCGAGACCGAGTACCTCGACGCCACCCGCCAGGTGCGGCGGACCGACCCGCTGACGGCGCACAGCACGCAGACCCTGGACGGGCGCGGCAACGTGGTCACGCTCCTCGACGGCGAGAACGCGACCACCACGATGCAGTACGACGCCCTCGGCAGGCTGACCCGCACCACCCGCCCGGGCGGTGAGCAGACCGTGGTCGTCCGCGACGGGCTCGGCCGGACCGAGCGGGTCGAGAGCAGCATCTCCGGCACCACCGGCTACGTCTACGACGACAGCGGCCACCTGGTCGAGGAGACCGACGGCAAGGGTCAGCGGATCGCCCGGACCTACGACGCGCTCGATCGCACGCTGACCAAGCGCTACCTCGACGCCGCCGGCCAGCTCACCCGCCTGTCGACCTTCGAGTACGACGACCCGGCGCTGCTCCACAGCAAGGGCCAGCTGTCGCACCTGACGGTCGAGGACGGCGGCGGCGCGATCGAGTCGCGCTTCGACTTCGCCTACGACGCCTACGGCCACCAGACCGACGTCGCGCTCGAGATCGACGGCTACGCGTTCCACTGGTCGGCCGAGCACGATCCGGCCGGGCGGCTGGTGCGCAGCGTCTACCCGGATGGCTCCGACGTCCGCACCGAGCTCACCCCGGCCGGCCACGTCGCGCGCATCATCCTGCACGAGGCCGGCGCGCTGCCCGGCGACGAGACCACCTACGCCCGCTACACCGGGCACGACGCGCGCGGCAACCCGGGCCAGCTCCGCCACTCGAACGGCGTGACCAGCTGCTACTCCTACCAGGCCGACACCGGCCTGCTCGAGGGCGCGAAGACCTTCCACACCGCCCTGCCCGACCCGATCTCGTGCTCGCAGTCGCCGCCGGGGGCCAAGCAGCTCCTCGACTACGGCTACGTGTGGAACGAGGTCTACAACCTCGAGCGCATCGACGATCACCTGGATCCGACGCGCACGCAGGCCTACACGTACAACGACCGCGGCGAGCTCGGCTCCGCCACCAGCCCGGGCCTCTACGGGACGCTGCAGTACGGCGACTACGGGGCGGCCAACCAGCTCCTCCGCAACGGCACCGAGGTGTTCTCGTTCAACCCGGCGCCCGGCAAGGGCACCCAGGTGGTGGGCAGCACGCAGGGGCTGTCGGCGACCTACGACGGCAACGGCAACATGGAGACCAAGACGCGAGGCAGCGACGCCTGGCTCTATCACTGGGACGTGGCCGATCGGCTGACCAGCGTCGACAAGAACGGCGCGACCCAGGCCGCCTTCGTCTACGACGAGAACGGCCACCGCCTGAAGAAGGCCGACGCGACCGGCACGACCTACTACGTCTCGTCGCAGTACGAGGTCTTCGTGCCGGCGGGCGGCGGCGCCCCGCGCCACACCAAGTACGTCCGCGGCCCGGCCGGCACCCTGGCGCAGATCACCAGCAACGGGGTGATGGTGGCCAGCCTGGTGCGCGACCAGGCGAGGCGCGGCCTGGCCGGCATGTTCGACACCGACACGGCCGCCGGGCTGATGGCGGGCCTCACCCACGGCGTGTTCCTGCGCGTGGAGCCGGCGACCGTGGCCCGCTGGCTGGGCCGGGCGGTCCTGCTCGGCTCGCTGGCCGCGCTGATCGCGGCCTTCGTCATCGGCCTGCGCCGCCGGCGGCCCGGTGGCTCGCGCGCGCGGCGGCCCGGCCTGGCCTTGCTGGCCGCGGCCACCGCGTTCGCGGTGCTCGGGACCTACGGGCTCTCGCCCGGGGTGGCGCGCGCCGCGATGACGCCGGGGCCGAGCGGCGCGGGCGTGCCGGTCAGCGGCGTCTTCCACTTCCACGCCAATCACATCGGTTCGAGCACGGTCGTGACCGACGCCGCCGGCGTCGAGGTCACCCGCATCGAGTACGACCCGTTCGGCCGGGTGCTGCCCGCCTCGAGCGGGACCGATGCGTCGCGGCCGAAGTTCACCGGCAAGGAGCTCGACGGGACCGGCCTCTACTACAGCGACGCTCGCTACTACGACGCCGAGCTCGGGGTGTTCATCAGCGCGGACGATCGGCTGGGCGGCGATCCGCTCAAGTCGGCGTCGTTCAACCGCTACGCCTACGCCCTCTACAACCCCGTCACCCTGACCGACCCGTCCGGCCACTGGGTCGCCGAGGTCCTCTTCCTCCTGGGGATGGCGATCGCGACGACCATCGGGTTCGTCGCCGGCGGCACCGGTGGCAAGATCTTCACCGACCCGGACCACGCCTTCGACGACTTCTCGTGGACCAACGCGATCCGGGGAGCATGGGTGGGCATGGTCGGCGCGTGCCTCAGCGCCGGGCTGGGCAGCTACGCCACGGCGACCGCGATCACCTTGTCCACGGTGAAGGACGCGGCCGTCAACCTGGCCGTGGGGGCGCTCACCAGCGGGGCGCTGAGCGTGGTGGCGGATTACGCGGCCGGCGAGCGCGACTTCGACGCCCTCATGGCCGCCTTCGGGGACGGCCTGGTGAGGGGCTTCGTCTCGGGGGCGTCCGGCGCCGTGGCAGGGGCCGCCAGCGGCCTGGCCAGCGGGAGCAAGTACCTCGCGCAGCTGGCGAACGGGCTGGTCACCTCGGCGATGAAGAAGCTGACCAGCCCCCACGAGCCGGTCAGCATCACCATCTCCCTCTGGTACGTGAACGTGACGGTGTCCGAGGACGACCCCTTCGACCTCTCGCTCGACAGCGGCGCCCTGATATCCGAGGCGAAGATGGTCGTCGGCCAGAAGGTCGAGTCCTGGGCCAACATGAGCGGCCCCGAGTGGGACTGGGCGACGAAGTCCATCGAGGCGGTGAAGTCCCTCCCCGACCGCGTCGGTCTCAGCTACCTGGGCAACGTGCGCGACCTCGCCATGATGCGGTACGGCTCCCTCTACGACGTCACCACGGCGGCGCTCCTGAGAAACCCGTACCTGGCCAGCCGCCAGCAGACCATCGCGACCTGGCTCGACCAGAACCAGCTCCGCCGGCAGATCGAGAATGGTCTGGACAGCGCGCGGGCGGCGCCGTGGCGGCTGGTCGAGGAGCAGATCCTCCACTGACGGTCCGCGCGATCTCTCGATCGGTTGCATGCCGCCTGCTGCCGCGTAGAGTGGATCGAGGGCGGCGATGGAGAGCGAGCGCGACACGGCCTGGGGCCAGCTCCTCGACGGGGAGCTGGCCGCACGAGCGGAGGACGTGGTCACCGAGATCGCGGACGCGCTGGCCGGGATCTCGGCGGCCTCCCCCACCTCGCTCGCCGGAGGTGGCCCGGGGATCGGCCTGTTCTTCGCCTATCTGGCGAGCGTGCGCCCGGGACAGGGGCACGAGGAGCGGGCCGGCCGCCTGCTCGACGCGGGCTTCGACGGGGTGGCGGCCGCGCTGCTCGACTCGTCGCTCTTCGTGGGCTTCTCGGGTGTGGCGTGGACGGCCGAGCACGTCCTCGGTGGAGCCGATGATGACCCGAGCGCGTCGATCGACGAGGCGCTGCGTGAGCTCCTGGCGGCGTCGCCGTGGCGCGGCGATTACGACCTCGTGACCGGCCTCGTCGGCCTCGCGGTCTACGCGCTCGAGCGGATGCCGCGTCCCTCCGCCCGCGAGTGCCTGGAGCTCATCCTCGATCGAATGGTCGAGATGGCGGAGCGCCGGGACGGGCGGGCGACCTGGAGAACCCCGCCCGAGCTCCTGATCGAGCCGACCCGCAGCGAGCATCCGGACGGCCACTACAACCTGGGTGTGGCGCACGGCGTGCCCGCCGCGGTGACGGTGCTGGCCGGGATGGCCGCCGCCGGAGTCGGGGGCGAGCGAGCGCGCGAGCTCCTGCGCGAGGCCACCGCCTGGGTGCTCGACCAGAGGCTGGACAGCCCCGAGGGGCGCTCGCTCTTCCCGATCGCCGTCGGCCCCGGGATCGCCCCGGCGCCCGCGCGGTTCGCGTGGTGCTACGGCGATCCAGGCGTCGCCGCCGCGCTCCTGGCCGCGGCGCGCGCGGCCGGCGACGAGGCGCTTCATGACGTGGCGCTCCAGATCGCGCGTCGGGCGGCGGCGCAGCCGGCCTCGCGCGCGGACGTGGTCGACGCCGCGCTCTGCCACGGCGCCGCCGGGGTGGCCCACCTGTTCAACCGCATCCACCAGAGCACCGGCGATGCGGCCTGCGCCGACGCCTCTCGCCGCTGGTTCGCCCGGACGCTGGAGATGCGCTCCCCGGGCCAGGGCGTGGCCGGCTTCCGCTACCCCCCGCGCCGCGACACCCCGGACGCCGAGCGGGTCGACGAGCCCGGGTTCCTGACCGGAGCCGCCGGCATCGGGCTGGCCATCCTGGCAGCGATCTCGACGGTCGAGCCGGCCTGGGATCGCCTGCTGCTCGCCTCCCTCGCGCCCTGACGCGTCAGCCGCGCCGGCGGGCGCGCGCCTCGCGGGAGGTGTAGAGGCGCTGCAGGAGATCGCACAGGACCAGCTCCTGCGCCCGCGCCGCCGACCGGAGCAGGCGGTTGGCGTGCATGTGGATCAGGCTGGCCGCGAGCTGGTCGAGCGGCACCGTGAGCCGACCATCGGCCTCCAGCGCGCGCAGCGCGGCCACCTCCGGCGCGATCGCCCGCGAGCGAGCAGACAGCGCGGCGAACCCGATCGCCAGCTCGTGGTCCGGCCCTCCGGCCTCGGCCCCGAACAGCGGCTCGAGGGCGAGCCGCTCCTGGCGGTAGCGCTCTCCGAGCTGCCGCTCGAGCCCAGGATCGGCGCGCAGCTCGCGGCCATATCCCTCGCGAAGCCGGCCGACCAGCGCGAGGCGGGCGGCCGGATCGAGGCCCAGGTCGTCCTGCAGCCGGTCGATCCCGACGAGCGCGAGGCGCCAGCGCGCGTCCGCGCCGCCCTCCGCGGACAGCGCCTCGACGATCGACAGGACCGCCTCGCTGTCGGCCTGGAAGAGGCGCTCGCAGACCGGCATGGCCTCGTCCCCGCCGTAGCGCTCCACCTCGCGCACGTAGGTATCGAGCTGGAGCTTCCAGATCCGCCCGTCGGCGAGCAGCGGATCGAGGACCGCGCGGAGCGCGGGCAGGACCTCCGCGGCGAGGCGCTCGGGCCGCCCGTGCAGCCGCACGCGCAGGTGCCAGGCCGGATCGCCGTAGCGGACGAAGAACCAGCCGTCCGCTGCCCCCGAGCCCAGCGCCCCGCGGATCGCCGGAGCGGCGGCGGACAGCACCCCGTCGACGGTGGCCGCGCCGGCGTAGATCTTGGCGTAGAGCCACTCCGATCCGGGCGCGAAGCGGCGCTCGATCCGGGTCGTCCGCGGCGGGGCCGGTTCGGCGGCGCGCGCGGGGCTCCGTCGCAGGAACGGGATCACCAGCTCGTGGACGAAGCGGCCCTCCGGACCTCGCGCGCACAGCTCGTCCGGCCCTGGCGCCATCTCGCTCAGCACTGCGCCGGTGCGCCCTCGGGCCAGGTGGGCGAAGGTCTCCACGCTGAGCACGTTGTCGAGGTCGACCGGCAACAGGTTGTCCCCGTCGGCCAGGGCGAGGTGGCGAGGCAGGCGAAGGGCAGCACGCAGCTCCTGCACCGCGCGGTACAGCGCCGCGCCGTGGAGCGCGCGGAGCGGGTGGAGCTCGGCCTGGTCGAGGCGCCAGCGCGCGCCGGCGAGCACCACCTTGCCGACGACGACGCGCGGGAGGAACCGGGCCGCGTCGAGCGCGCCCCACCGCCATCCCAGGTGCGCGGTCCCCTGCGACTGCAGGGCGCACAGGAACCGATAGACGCCGAGGCCGGGCTGGTTGAAGTTGTGCGCGCTGGTGAGGCGCGGGATGACCTCGCGGCCCAGGCGACGCGAGCGCAGCCGGACCCGATCGCCGGCGACCGAGACCAGGAGGTCGGTCACCGCGATGCGCCGGTCGGCCGGCGCGCCCGACCGGCCCAGGAACGGGATCTCGTGCGACCGCAAGACCGGGCGGAGGAGCACGTTTCCGATCCGCCCCTGGGGCAGGTGGACGATCTCGGCGTGGATGGCGTCGGGCCGGAGCGCCGCCTCGGCGTCGAGGTAGCGGCGCACCGCCTCTTCCAGCTCCGGGAGGGCGTGACAGAAGCGGCCCAGGAGCGCGGCACCGGACGCGCCGGTGGCGCCCCGGAAGTGGAGGCGAAAGTCGCCGCGATCGATCGCGGCGTGCGACGAGGCGGCGAGCGAGACCATGACCGCGAGCGCGTCCGGCAGGGGCGGCGGCTCCTTCGGCGCCAGCGCCCGCAGGTCGGATTCCTCGAGGCGGAGCTCGAGGGCGCCGCGGTCGCGCTCCAGTCGGCGGAGGAGGTGAGCGAAGCCGGGTCCGGTCGTCGCCTGGCCCCCTGGCGCGGCCGGAAAGGCGAGGCCGTCGAGGAGCGACGCCGGCTCGGCTTGCACCCCGTCGACCGAGGCGAAGCCGATGCCGCACTCCTCGTCGAGCGCCTCGACCAGCGGGATCTCCTGTGCCTCCCAGCGCGCGCCGAAGTCGTCGCGGAAGCGCCGGAGGGCGTCCGGGTCGCCGCTCCCCGACAGGCGATGCAGGAGCTCCACCGCGCGCGACACCTCGTCGATGACCACCGGCCCGAGCGCCATCTCGGGCGCCGGCTTGACCATGTCCACCTGGAACAACCGCGACAGCTCGACCGGCGCCGGCAGGTCGCCAAGCTGGCGCGCGATGGCGCGGTACGGCGCCTCGACCGCGCCGGGCGGCGCGGCGTCGAGCTCCGCCAGCACCGCGCACGTCCGATCGAGGCGTTCGGCCGCGAGGGCGGCGTCGGTCGAGCCCGGAGCGGCGCGGAGCGCGGCGATCATGCCGTGCACCGGCTCCGGTCCGGTCACCGCCGGCTCGAGGTCGGCGACGAGCACCTGGCCGTCGATGAGCTCGCCGACGAAGGCCTCCGCCTCCGCCAGCCCCACATCCGGATCGTCGTCGACCAGGGCGCGGGCGAGGTCGGAGGCGGTCGATCCTCGTTCCGCGCGCGCCAGCGTCCTCTCGAGGTACGGCGTCGACTCGAGGGCGACCAGGTGATAGGTGCGCGCCCGTCCGTCCAGGCGCGCCTCGGCGTAGTGGAGACGCCCGCCCGCGTGGTACAGGCTCGAGCTGGGCCGGACCGTGAGCGCCTTCTGCACGTCCTCGCGCGCGCGCAGCGCCTCGCCTAGCGCACAGAGATAGTCCATGTCCAGGCGCGTGTGGCGCCGGTAGCTCGGGCGCCCGGCGACCTCGAGCCGCGTGCCGGCGCCCAGCAGCCCGAACGAGCACCCGGCGAAGAGGCCGAACGGCGTCGACCGGCCCGCCATGCGCGCGAAGTAGCGCGCGACGGTTCGCTCCACCTTGCGACCGCGGTCGCTGTCGGGCGAGGCCAGCCACACCGGGATGCTCTCGTCGAGGGATGGTGAGGCGACCAGCAGCGCCTCGCGCACGTCCGGCCGGGTGGCCGCCGCCTGCAGGCGATCGCGCAGGCGCTCGCGGTCGCGGGCGAGCGCCTCCTCGAGCCCATCGACCGCGCGGGCGGGGTCGAGCGCGGACGGCGCCGCGAGGTCCTCGCCCCAGGCCGCCAGCTCCTCGAACGGCAGGAGCGGCGTGCGGAGGACGAAGAAGCCGGCGGCGACGAGCTCCGGCTCGTCCACCGGCGCCGCCCGCTTCCCGGTCGGCGCCGCGGCCTGCTTCCTCGAATTGCTCTGGTTCCAGCTCATCGGCTCCTCGGCCTTGCGGCGGCGGCGGTTCACGACAGTGGAGCCCGGGGACGGCGAGGGCTCGTTCCCGGGCTCCCTTCAACCAGCCAGTCGACTGGAGCGCCGATCGATCAGGGACAGGCGGTGCCGTTCGACATGTCGGTCGTCGTGCACGCGGTGTGGATTCGACTGATGGGCACGGGATCCGTGCACGTGAAGCTCGCGCAGTCGCACTGCGTGACGATGGTCTGCTTGGGCTTGCCTCCGGCGACGCTCTCCAGCTCGGCGCTGGTGAGACGGCGGACGGTCTCGCGGCTGAGGACCAGCTTCCGGCCGGTCATGATCTTCTTGTTCATGTCTTCTCCTCCTCGTTCCGATGCCGCGCGGTGTTGGAGCGCGGTGCGAGCGACACGAGCAAGGGTCGCGCCAGCGCGCGCGGTCGCGCGGAACGCGGAGTTCGTCGCCCGCTCGTCCGCCGCCGCGCAGACCGAGCACCCGGATTGCGCGCACGGATCGTTCGCGCTTCGAGCTGCCACCGACGGGGATCAGGGACAGGCGGTGCCGGTCGGAATGTCGGTCCCCGTGCACGCGGTGGCCACTCGACTCCCGGGCGCTGGATCGGTGCATCCGAAGCTCGGACAGTCGCACTGCGTCATGATGGTCTGCTTGGGCCTGCCTCCGGCGACGCCCTCCAGCTCGGCGCTGGTGAGGCGGCGGACGGTCTCGCGGCTGAGGACGAGCTTGCGGCCGGTCATGATCTTCTTGTTCATGTCTTCTCCTTCTCGTTGCGTTGCCGCGCATCTGGAACGCGGTGCGAGCGAGTCGAGCAAGGGTCGCGCCAGCGCGCGCGGTCGCGCGAATCGCGGCGTTCGTCGGCGTTTCCGTCCGCCGCCGGGCAGACCGAGCACCCGGGTTGCGCGCACAGATCGTTCGCCGCGCGCGCGGCGGCGCGGCCACCGGGCAGTGTGACGACCTCCGGTCGCGCGAAGGTCGCGATGCGGCGCGGGTGTGGGCGGGCCTGCCGCCTCGATGGCGGTGGCGCGTGGCGTGCAAACGAGCTCGCGGCATGAAGCCCGTCATCGAGCTGGAAGACGCGGAGGCGCGGCGGCGGGTCCGGGCGTTCGCGGCATCGCGCAGGCTCGCCGCGGCGACCCACCTCGCCGGCGCCCAGCTGGCGGCCACGACCGCGGTCCTCGACCTCTGCGCCGCGGATCGCGCGCACTGCCTGTTCTTCGACGCGGCCACCGGCGATCTGTGGTCCGCCGATCGCCCGACCGGCGGCGATCCGGAACCCGGCGCCGACCGCGGGCTCACAGGGTGGGCGGCGCGGACCGGCGCGGCGGTCCGGTGCGCCCGCGCCGGCGTGGATCCTCGCTGGGTCGCCGCGGTCGACGATCCGCCGGGTCGCGGCGATGAGCGCCTCCTGGTGCAGCCGGTGAGCGGGCTCGACCCCGACGTGCACGCGGTCGTCGTCGCGGTGCGCGGCGCAGAGCGGCCCGAGTTCGACGACGGCGACGCGGCGTTGCTCCAGGACTTCGCCGCGCTGGCCGGCCCCTTGCTGGAGCAGCTGGCCTGGAGCGTCGAGGCTTCGACGCACCTCGAGGAGGCGCGCGACGGCGCGCTGTTCCGACGTGAGGCCATCGACGCCCAGGGCGAGCGCCGCTGGGGCGACGTGGTCAGGATCGCGCCTCCCTGGATCGGGTGGACGTACCGGGCCCTGGCGGTGACGATGATCGCCGCCGCCGCCCTCGCGATCGAGGGCCGCGTCCATACCTACGCGCGCGGCCCGGCGGTGGTGCGCATGCGCGATCGAGTGGAGGTCGCCGCGCGCACCGCGGGCAACGTCGCGGCGGTCACCGCCGCCGCCGGGACGCGGGTGGAGGCCCGGGCGGTCCTGGTCAGGCTCGACGACGACGCCCAGGCCGCCGAGGTGGCGCAGCTCGAGCGCGAGCTCGACGCTCGCCTGCGCGACCGGCTGCTCGCGCCCAGCGATCAGGCGGCCGGAGAGGCGGTGGCGCGCGTGCGGCTCGAGCTCGAGCGAGCGCGCGCGGCGCTGGACGAGCGGCTGGTTCGAGCCCCGGTCGGCGGCGTGGTCGGCGCGGTGCGCGTCCGCCCCGGCCAGCGGATCGAGCCTGGCGACGTCGT
>Ga0193753_10003429_pt1 | contig 11695 bp, 9 predicted proteins | sample H1c2metaG_FD_144925 | JGI IMG/M metagenome (GOLD analysis project Ga0193753, IMG submission 144925) | Soil microbial communities from a riparian zone of the East river system, Colorado, United States - H1c2 | ecosystem: Environmental > Terrestrial > Soil > Riparian zone | place: USA: East River... | reverse complement strand
GCGCCAGCAGCTTCAACGCACCGCGCACTGGCGTGCGCGATACGCCGAAGGCGTTGCACAGATCCAACTCCACCAGATGATGGCCCGGTTGGGCGTCCTCGTCCTTGAGCGACCGCAGGATGCGGCGCGCCAGCTCACTTTGCAGACGGCTAGGCAGACGGCTGGCTTTGGGACGTCTTGGGGCCATGCCGCTACATCGGTCTTTTGCGGCAAAAATACAATTGCGCCGTCGACCAAAAAAGGGCCCGCTTACCGCGGGCCCTTTTGAAAGCGTGTGGTCCTACTTGTTTTGCTGTCCGCTGCCCTGTTGGCCGGAGCGGCCGCTCTGATTGTCCTTGTCCTTATCCTGCTGGCCGCCCTGGCGCTGCTGCTGCCCGGCTTGCTGGCCCGGCTGCGGCTGGTCCTGACGCTTCTGCGGATTATTCTGGCCAGATTGGTTGTTCTGGTCGTTCTGGTTGTTCGCCATTCGCTGAAATCCTTTTCGGTGGGTGATCCCCAGCAATCGGAAAACCCGTTGCGCGGGACCATCGTTCCGCAAAAAAGCCATGGTTCCCAAGGTTTCTTCATTAATGTTATGATGGTTGCCCAATCGGTTGGCCTGCCCAACTTCGCGGCTGCAACATCGCACGCCAGGTGAATTGATCGCCGCGGAACTCGCTCTTAGGATCATCGCCAACAAGAACCAGAATCACATTTGCCGGGGCCGGGGAATTTCATGCAGCATCACATTCGCGCGCTGAGCCGCCGCCGCCTGCTCGCGTCCGTTGCAGCATTGCCGATCCTGGCCGCGTCGGCTTCAGAATTGGCAGAGGGACGTAGCCTGTCGGGCACGGTGCCCTGGTCGCCTTTTGCCGGCGAGCCGCCTCGCCCGGTCAATCCGCTGGGCTGGTATTTTTTCAATCCGGGGGAGGCGGCGACAGTGGAAGCGATCGTCGACCGGCTGATCCCCGCCGATCATCTTTCGCCCGGCGGCAAGGATTGCGGCTGCGCTGTTTATATTGACCGCCAGCTTGCGGGCCCTTTCGGCCAGGGCAGCCGGCTTTATACCAAAGGCCCTTTCATGCCGGGGCTTCGCACCCAGGGCTATCAGGGGGACCTCACGCCCGCCGGACGTTATCGGCTGGGTTTGCGGGCCCTGAATGACTACGCCAACACAACCTACAAGAAGGATTTCCGCGGCCTTACGCCCGAGCAGCAGGACGCGGTGCTGATTGGCCTGGACGGCGGCAAGATCATGCTCAAACTCAAACCGGGTTTCAGCACCAAGGAATTTTTTGAGCTGGTGCTGCAGAACACCATGGAAGGCTTCTTCGCCGATCCGCTCTATGGCGGCAACAAAAACATGGCGAGCTGGAAGATGATCGGCTTTCCGGGCGCGCGCTACGACTATCGCGACCATATCGACAAGCACAATCAGCCCTATCCGCGCGGGCCGGTTTCCATCTACGGGATGGGAGGCTGACATGGCGCGTGTGCTTCCCAAAAAAGATGCGGTCATCATCGGCCTGGGCTGGACCGGCTCGATCCTGGCGCAGCAACTCACCGATGCCGGCCTGAATGTGGTCGCCATCGAACGCGGGCCATGGCGCGACACCGCCACCGATTTCAACATCGCCTATATGCAAGACGAGTTGCGCTATGCCGTGCGCAAGGACCTCTTCCTGCAGCCCAACGTCGAAGCCATGACCATGCGCAACGACATGAGCCAGACGGCGCTGCCGATGCGCGATTATGGCTCTTTCCTGCCGGGCAACGGCGTGGGCGGCGCGGGCGTGCACTGGAACGGCCATACTTGGCGCTTCTGGGACAGCGACTTTTCGATTCGGACGCACCTGACCCAGCGTTATGGCGCCGCCAAGATCAAAAACCTGCAACTGCAGGACTGGGGCGTGACCTGGAACGAGATCGAGCCCAGCTTCGACCAGTTCGAATATCTCTGCGGCATTTCCGGCAAGGCCGGCAACCTCAAGGGTCAGATCCAGCCCGGCGGCAATCCGTTCGAAAGTGCGCGCAGCCGCGAATACCCCAATCCGCCGATGAAGATGCCCTATGCATCGACCTTGTTCGCGCAGACCATGAAGGAACAGGGTTATCACCCGTTCCCCCTTCCGTCGGCCAACCTGTCCCAGGCCTATGTCAATCCGCTGGGCGTGCGGATGGGACAGTGCAGCTATTGCGGTTTCTGCGAACGCTTTGCCTGTGGCAATTATTCCAAGGCCAGCGCCCAGACTACCGTCCTGCCGGTGCTGATGAAAAAGCCGAACTTCGAGGTGCGCACCGAATGCGAGGTGCTGAAGGTCAATCTCACGCCCGACGGCAAGCACGCCAAAAGCGTCACTTATCTCGACGCCAATGGCGTGGAGTATGAACAGCCGGGTGACATCGTGCTGATCTGCGCCTATGCGCTGATGAATGTGCGCATGATGCTGTTGTCCAGGATCGGCGCTCAGTATGACCCCAAGACGGGCGCGGGCACCGTGGGGCGCAACTATTGCTACCAGACCAGCAGCGGCGCGCGTCTGTTCTTCGAGGGCAAGCACTTCAACCCCTTCATCGGCGCCGGCTCGCTGGGCCAGACCATAGACGATTTCAACGGCGACGCCTTCGACCATTCCAAACTGGATTTCGTGGGCGGCGCGGGCATCAGCTGTACCGTCACCAACGGACGGCCGATCGGCAACCGTCCAACCTTGCCCGGGACGCCGCGCTGGGGCGCCAAGTGGAAACAGGCGACGGCGGACGGTTACCAAAACTCCATGGGTTTCGGATCGCAGGGTTCCTCCTATCCGGTGCGGGAGAATTATCTCGATCTCGATCCCACCTATACCGACCGGCATGGCCGGCCGCTGCTGCGCGTCACCTTCGACTTCCCCGACAACGACATCGCGATGTCGCATTACCTGTCGGACCAGATGGAAAAGATGACCGAGCCGTTCAATGCCAAGCTCGCGGTGGTGTCGCGGCTCAAGAAGGGCTGGGACAGCGTGCCGTATCAGAGCACTCACAATACCGGCGGGGCCGTGATGGGCAATGATCCCAAGACCAGCGCGGTGAACAAATATCTGCAGAGCTGGGACGTGCCCAATGTGTTCGTGATCGGCGCATCCGCCTTCGCCCACAATGCGGGGATGAATCCCACCGGGACGGTGGGGGCACTGGCCTTCTGGGCGGCGGAGGCGATCACCACCAAATATATCAAGTCGCCGGGCGCGCTGGTGCAGGCATGAGAAGCTTTGTCTTAGCTGCGGCGCTGATCGCGATCGCCTTGCCGGCGCTGGCCGCCAATACCGATGCCGGCAAGTATCAGGTCGCGCTGGGAGATTGCGAGGGCTGTCATGGCAAGAATCTGGCCGGAGGCGTGGTTCTCGAAACGCCGTTCGGCAAGATGCTGACGTCGAACATCACTCCGGACAAGGACACCGGTATCGGCAATTACAGCCTCCAGGACTTTGCGCTGGCGATGAAGAGAGGTGTCGCGCCGGGCGGCAGGCGTCTTTATCCGGCAATGCCCTATCCGTCCTATGCCCATATGAGCGATGGCGATATCGCCGCGCTGTGGGATTACCTGCGCACTGTCCGGCCGGTGAAGAACAGCGTCCAGGTCAACCAGCTGCGCTTCCCTTATAATTTGCGCTTTCTGATGCGGGGCTGGAACTATCTGTTTTTCCGGCCCGTGCCGATTGGCGATGCCAGCAAGAGTCCGGAATGGAACCGGGGCGCCTATCTGGTAAACGGGCCGGGGCATTGCGGCGCCTGCCATTCCCCCAAGAATGCCTTCGGCGCCGACAAAGGCCCGCTCACCGGCGCGTCCTTGCAAGGCTGGTTCGCGCCGGATCTGACCAGCGATCGCAATGCCGGACTGGGCTCGTGGAGCCGGTCGGACATTATGGAATATCTTGAGACCGGCCGGAACGCACATTCCCTGGCCTCCGGTCCCATGGCGGAAGCGGTGGAGAATTCCACCTCCCGCATGACGGACGAGGACCTTGTTGCCATCGCCGTCTATCTGTCGGAATTGCCGCCAGGCAAAGGCAATGGCGGCGGCGCTACCGGGGCAGATGCCCAGATCAAGGCCGGCGCAGTGGCCTATGATGTCAGTTGTGCCGCCTGTCATGGCCGCGACGGCAAGGGCAGCGTGTTATTTCCGCCCCTGGCCGGTAACGCCTCGGTGCGGCAGGTCAGGGCCGATACGCTGGTGCGCATGGTGCTGGCGGGTGGCAAGGCGGCGGCGACGCATAAGGCGCCCACCGGCCCCGGCATGCCCAGCTTTGGCTGGAGGCTGAACGACGATCAGGTGGCCAACATCCTCACCTATGTCCGCAACAATTGGGGCAACACGGCTCCAGCCGTTTCAGCCGAAACAGTGGGCCGTATCCGCTCAGCGCTGCACAGCGGCAGCTAACATACTGCGATAGGCATTTTCCACATCCCGCGCCAGGCGCTGTGTATCGAACAGTGGTGCGGTGGCGCGGTTGGCCGCCAGCTTGTCGCGCAACGCCGTCAGCCGCGCCGGGTCCTGGGCCAAGGCCAGAGCCAAGGCTTCATAGTCTTGCGCCGTTTCGGAGATCAGTTCCGGCAGGCCCGCCGCAATCAAAAGGCTGGCGGCGACGCGTCCGGCAAAGGCCGTGCCGCGCAAAGTCAGCACCGGCAGGCCTGCCCATAGCGCGTCGCAGGCGGTGGCATGGGCATTGTAGGGCTGGGTGTCCAGAAACAGATCGGCCAGCTGGTGGCGGGCGAGGTGAACCTCCAGCGCCGCGGGCTGCGCGAACACCAGGCGGTCCGGCGCGACGCCGCGATCCGTGGCGGCCTGTCGCAGATTGTTTTTCGCTTTATCGCCAGCCTGCTTCAGCCACAGCACGCTGCCCGGAACCGCTGCCAACAGGCGCATCCAGATCGCGAACATCGGTTCTGTGAGCTTCCAATTGTTGTTGAAGCAGCAGAAGACAAATCCATCCTGCGGCAGTCCGGCTTGCGCGCGGGTGGGACATCTGCCGAGCGTGCGGCTGGTGTCGACGGGAAAAAAGCTGTTCGGAAGACAGGCGATTTTTTCCGACCAGCCATTCGGGTTTGGCGCCACAACCGGATCCGCAATGACATAGTCAATAAAGGGCGCGGCGGTGGTGCCGGCGTAACCCAGCCAGGTTGCCTGCACCGGCGCCGGGCGATGGCTCAGGATATCGAAATTGTCACCCTGGGTATGGCCGTTCAAGTCCACCAGCACGTCCACTTCCAGGGCCCGCACTTGCGCCGCAACAAGATGAGAGGGTTGCTGGTGGGCGTCGATGAAGCGGTCGAAAGCGGCAATCAGACGTCGGCGCTGGGGGCTGCCGTCATCGCTGTTGGTTGCGATGCCGATGATTTCGAAACGCTCGCGGTCATGACTTTCGATCAGCTGCACGATCTGTGTGGCTACCGGATGGTGTCCGACATCGGAGGAGATATAGGCCAGCCGGATCTTGTCATGGCGGTAACCCGTGGTCGCCAGCGGCGGCGGCAGGTTGGGGAAACGCGCCGCAATGACATTGGCGGCGCATTGGCGCTGCAATATCTCGTCGCCGCTATAGCCCAGCAGCACCCAGGGCGGGATCGGTTCGCGGGCCGTGATTCTTTTTTCCATCTGGCTCCCGAATTCCGCGGTTCTGGTCCAGTCGCAGAGATTCAGCGCCGCCATCGCCGCACCGCCAAAAGCGTGCGGCTGGTCTTCCAGCGCACGGTCATAGGAAGCCAGCGCCTCTTCATAGCGTTTCAGTTGCTGCAGGGCCTCGCCCCGGTTGTTGAAGGCCTCGGCATAGTCCGGCTGCACCGCAAGCGCCTGGTTATAGGCCGCAAGCGCTTCGTCGTAGCGCGTCAGGCCCTGCAGGGCGTTGCCGCGATTGTTCATCACCTGCGCGTCTCCCGGATGCAACCCCAGGGCGCGATCGAAGCAGGACAGCGCGTCGCCGAAGCGTTTCAATTCCAGCAGCACACTGCCGCGATTGTTGAAGCCGGCGGCAAATTTCGGCGCCAGCCGCAGCGCCTGATCATAGGCCGCCAGCGCTTCGACGGGGCGCTTGAGATCCTGCAGCACGCTGCCCCGGTTGTTCAGGGCTTCGACGTTATCCGCCGCGGCGCCCAGCGCCCGATCATAGGCCGCCAGCGCTTCCTGATATCGTCCCAGCGATTGCAGCACCGTGCCGCGATTGTTTTCGGCTTGCGGCCATCCCGGTTTCAATACCAGAGCCCGTTCGAATCCGGCCAATGCCTCATCCAGGCGATCCAGCATCTTCAACACATTGGCGTGGTTGAGCACGCCTTCCGGATCGTCCGGTTTGATCTCGAGCGCCAGCGAGATATCGGCAAGGGCCTCATCCAGGCGTCCGGATTGCGCCCGTATCACGCCCAGAAGATGACGGGCGGTGAAATCACTTGGGTCATCGGCCAGCACCTGCAAATACAGGCTCTCTGCCTCCGCCCATCGCCCGTTGCGCTGCAATGCGACAGCCTGATCGTTCAGGGATTTTCTATTCATGTTTCCCACATCCGCCCGGCATGGTATCCCTTCGGCAATAACCAAAAGCAATGGCCCCAAATAATGGGCCAAAATAAAGAGGACGGACATGGTCAACCGCCGCGATCTTCTCGCCCTGATGGGCGCTGCCGCACTCACGAGCGGCCCGGCGCGTGCTGCCACCACACCGGTGATCGAATGGAATATGCATATGTTCAGCGCCAATACGGCGAAATTCCCCTTCCATCCCAACGCCGTCTACAAGCCCGACGCCAGCAAGTTGCCGGCCGATCCGCTGCCGCCCTATGAGACGCATCTCAAACAGTTCGGCATCGACAAGGCTGTGGTGGTGCAGCCCGAACCCTATGGCGACGATCATTCCCTGGTGCTGGATTGCCTGCGCCGCACCCCGCCCGGCAAGTTCAAGGGCACCAGCCTGTTCTATCCCAAGAATCCGGAGTCACCCAAGAAACTGGCGGCACTGGTGAAGAGCCAGCCGCGCATCGTCTCCACCCGTTTCCATGCCCATCGCGGCAAGGAGATGTACTTGGAATCTTTTGCCGCCGGTTATGTTAGGGCGTTGTGGAAGCAGGCCGTGGAATCGAACCTGATTATCGAGCTGCATATCGGTCCCAATTATGCGCTGCAGGCCGCAGACGCCATACGCGCCTTCCCGGGATGCAAGGTGTTGATCGACCATATGGGCGAACCCAAGCTGGGCAATCCTTATGAATATGCCAACATGCTGGAACTGACCAAGCTGCCCAACGTCTATATGAAACTGTCCGGCATTGATTACATCGCCACCGACGGGCCAAATTTTGAGAGCGTGCTGCCTTTCACCCGCCGGCTGATCCGCGAATATGGGCCCGACCGCGTGGTGTGGAGTGGTGGTTCACCCAAGATCATCGATGTCCACATGAAGGGTTATTCCGCCGCCGACATGGCCAAGGTCAGGGGCGGCAACCTTCAACGATTGTTGAACTGGTAGACCTTGGACAGGCCAAGCTCCTACATCTCGATCGTCGCGGCGTGTTTTTTCGTGCTGGCGGTCGCGTTTGTCTGGGGCGAGATACTCACCATCAACAGCATCGCCGTGCTCGGCCTGATGGATTTCAACGATTTTGTTTCGGCCGCGTTGCTGGCGGGATCGTTTTTCCTGCCGATGGTGGCGCTGGGTCTGATCCTGTTGCTGGTGTTCGGCGGGGCAAAATATTTCGCGAGTTGGGAACAGGTCTGTCCGCCGGTCCTCGCCATGTGTCCGATCTTCGTGGTGTTTTATACCGGCTTTTATTTCTTCTCCGAACAATGGCCATTGGGCACATTGTTCACGCCCACCCTGGCGATCGTCCTGGGCTGTGCTGTTGGCGCTGTTGCCCGGTCGTTCCTTTCGCGCCGGGGCAATGCGCTGGTGCGGGACTGGGCGCCTGCCATCATGGTGGCTTTTGCGGCGATGGTTGCGCAGGGATGGAGTTTCACCCTCAGCCAGGCCCGCAGCATGCAGTGCGTGGAAATCTTCGGCGAGCGTCGCGACATGGCCGGGGTATTCATGCTGGCGCTGGACCGGGGCGCCGTACTGGTCTCCGATCGCGAGGCGATCCTTTATCCCTGGAACAAGATTGATTTCGTCTGGCTTTCCGACAATGCCGATCTGAAAGTCAACCCCGTCAGCGGCAAGCGCTGCGTGATTGTACACCCCACACCACGCACCGGCGCTTCCTGATAAAAGATTGCGGGACTCAATGCATCATCAGGGCGGAGAGGGTGACCATGCCGTCGAAGATGTTGCCCAGCCGCATATTCTCGTTATCGGAATGCTGGTTATCGTCATAATTGGCCAGCGACACACCCACCGTGGGTACGTGATAGGCATTGATGAAGGATGAGGCGGGCACGCCGCCGCCCAGAGTGCGAATGCGCACCAGGCGGTCGCCCCAAACCGCGCGCAGCGCCTCGGTGGCAAATACCGCATGCGCATTGTCCGGATCGGTGCGCCAGGCGCCGCTGCCGCCCTCCGGCAAACGTGGGACCAGCCGCACAACACGCGTGTGGCTCGCCAAAGTGGTCACATCTGGCTCCTTGTCGGTGATGAAATAGCCTTGGTCGCGGATGAATTTTGTAACCCGCTCCACCATTATTTTGGGATCGTTTTCCGCCACCAGCCGCATGGCGATCTGGGCAGTGGCGCTGGCGGCGATCACTCCGCCCACTTCGCCGCCCTTCATCTGATGGATGCTGAAGGTGGGCAGGTTCAGGCCCTCCTGCAGCGATGCGGCCGCTCCGTCCAGTGAGCCGACGCCGAAATCCTGCTGCATCTTGCGTGGTTGATCCGGAACCGCCTCCATCATGGCGCGGGCTTCTTTCGCAAAGGTTGGCACATCGCTGTAGAAGCCGGGGATCGCGACCTTGCCGCTGGACGGCACCATGGACGCGATCAGTTGCGCCAGCCGCACATTGGCGTCCGGCATCCAGTTGCCGTAATTGCCGCTGTGCATGCCCTGTTTGGCGGTATAGACGGTGACGTCCAGGCCGGCGCCGCCGCGCGCGCCATAGAAGATGGTCGGCCGCCCGCTGGGATGCTGCGGCCCATCCAGGATCACCAGCAGGTCCGATTTCAGTCGGTCGGGATATTTGGCGATCACTTCGTCCAGGCCGGGGCCGCGGCCTTCTTCCTCGCCATGCAGGATGATCTTGATATTCTCTTTCGGCGCCCCGCCCAGCGCGTCCAAGGTGCAGAGAAGGGCCTCGATCGGCGCCTTGTCGTCGGCAGCCGCGCGGGCATAGATGCGCCAATCGTCTGAGGCGCCGGAAAGGTCGGTGACGATCTTGCCACCCGCTTCGATACTGGCGGTGCGGATCACGGGTACAAAAGGATCGGACTGGTTCCAGCGCTTGGGATCGACCGGCTGGCCGTCATAATGAACATAGAACAGGATGGTGCGGGTGGCGCCGGGCGCCCGTTTTTCGCCGAACACCACCGGCACGCCGCTTGAGGTCTGCCATAGCGCGGTTTCCAGTCCGCGTTTCTGCATCATTTCCTGCAGCAGGAGTGCATTGCGCTGCAGAGCGGGGGCATCGCCGTGGAGGTTGGGCAAAGAAAGAAGCTTGAGATACTCCGCCACGATGTCGGCGCGATGAGCGTCAGCATAACGGCGCACGCGCAACGCGAATTCCGGCTGGGCCAGCGCAGGGGTGGCGAGCAGACAAAGAAGGCCCGCAAAGAATTTTACGCCGATTCGCATCACGCCCTCCGTAACCGAGGCGATCATGCCAGTCATGCCGCGCTTGGAAAGGCGCGCATTGGCACACCGCGCCTCTGCCCGGCGCGGCGGCAGGATGCTGAAATGACAGGCTGACAGGTCATCCTGCGGCCCCCCGTCCCGACGATGGCGGCGGTCGGTATTGCGGCGGCCTGGAGGTTTGTCATGGCCGTCCGATTGGCTAATCTGGGGCGGAGGGCCTGGCATGAGACAAGGCGGATCGGGGGATGCGATGGTGTGGCGGCGTGAACTTTTTTTGGCCTCAGCGATCTGTTTGGTGCTTTCGACCCCCGCGCTGGCCGATCCGACGCGCGACGCGGTGATGTCGGGCGCCGGACGCTGCGAAGGCATTCCCGACAACCGCGTCTGGCTGGATTGTTTCTATGGTTCTGCCCAGCCGATGCGCAGCCTGTTGGGACTGTCTCCCGCGCCGGATAACCAGACCCGGCTGGTGCCGGGGCCAGGTACTGCTTATGGAGGCGCCGCCTATGGTGGTGCGCCACGGCGCGCTCCGGTCAGCCGGGAATCCGGCGGATTCCTCAGCGCCCTGATCGGCAACACCAAACCCATCGCCTCCGACATGCCGATGACCGCTTACGGTTTTGGACGTGACGGCCGGTTCACCGTCACCATGGCGGACGGCCATGTCTGGCAGCAGGCGGAGTCCGATATCCTCCGCCCCAAGTGGAAAAAGCCCGCCCAGTTCTACAAGGTGACCATCAACAACAGCTCCGCCACCGATCTCTACAACATGCGGGTGGGCGGCGAGACCTACAAGGTCACCCGCGTCAGATAGGTCCTCCTCAGACAGGATGTCCCGATGAAGAAACGGCGCGAGATATTGGAGGCGGCAGGCTTTGGCTCTGCGGCGCTGATGGCAGCCATGGCCTTGGCGCCGGGAGCGGTGCGGGCCGAAACGTTGGGTGCCATTCCCGAGGAGGCGCCCAAACACCATATCCGCTTTGCCGTCTGCGGCATCAGCCACGACCATATCCAGGGCATGATCGGCGCCGTCCAGCGCGGCGGCGGCGAGCTGGTGTCATGGTGGGGTGCGGAGCCCGACAAGCGGGCGGAATTCGTCCGGCGCTACCCGAATGCGAAAGCCGCCCGCACACAGGACGAGGTGTTGCACGATCCTTCGGTGCAACTGGTGCTGTCGTCGCAAATCGCCAGCGAACGCGCAGCCATCGGCATGCGCGCCATGCGGGCGGGCAAGGATTTCCTCTCCGATAAGCCCGGCATCACCACCCTGGATGACTTGGCCGGGGTGCGAAAGACCATCGGGGAGACGGGACGTATCTTCGCCATCCTGTATTCCGAGCGGCTGGAAGTGCGCGCCGCGGTTCATGCGGGCGAACTGATCAAACAGGGCGCCATCGGCAAGGTGATACAGACCATCAACATTGCGCCGCACCAGATCATCCAGCATCCCGGCGACAATGGCGGCGGCGTGCCGCGCCCGTCCTGGTTCTGGGAAGATGTGCAGTATGGCGGCATTCTCTGCGATATCGGCTCGCACCAGATCGACCAGTTCCTGTTCTATACCGGCTCGACCAAAGCGGAGATCGCCGCCGCCCAGATCGCCAATCTGCGCCATCCGGGTCATCCGCATTTCCAGGATTTCGGCGACATGATGCTGCGCGGCGACAAAGGATTCGGCTATGTGCGGCTGGACTGGTTCACGCCTGACGGTCTTGGCACTTGGGGCGATGGACGGCTCTTTGTGCTGGGGACCGAGGGATATATCGAGATCCGAAAATACACCGATGTTGCGGTCTCGAAACAGGGCAACAACCTGTTCCTGGTGGATGGCAAACGCGCCCGCTACATCGACTGCAACAAGGGACCTCTGCCGTTCGGCCGGCAATTCGTCGCCGACATCGTCAATCGCACGCACAATGCCCAGGATCAGGCGCAGTGCCTGCTGGCGGCGGAACTGTCCATCCGG
>Ga0193753_10003428_pt1 | contig 11697 bp, 7 predicted proteins | sample H1c2metaG_FD_144925 | JGI IMG/M metagenome (GOLD analysis project Ga0193753, IMG submission 144925) | Soil microbial communities from a riparian zone of the East river system, Colorado, United States - H1c2 | ecosystem: Environmental > Terrestrial > Soil > Riparian zone | place: USA: East River... | reverse complement strand
ATCTGTTCCTCGCTGAATCTGCTTTTTTTCATGTTCTGCTGCTCCCTTCCTTCGCCGCAGAACTCCAGCTTTGTCACGTCCAGATTTTCGGGGTCAGGTCACCTCCATTCGCTGCCGCGCTTGCCAGTCTCACAGTCACCTCTCATAAAGGCTTGGCAAAGCACAGCACGTTTCCGTCTTGATCTCGAATGTGCGTCTCACGATTCCCCCACGTTTGGTCGGTGGGAGCAAGCTGGCATATCGCGCCGCGTGCAGAAATTTCCAAATACAACCCGTCAACATCGGAAACGAACAGGAAAGCGCCCGTCGTCCCAGCTCGTTCTGGCTTAAATGAATCAAGATGAAGCGAAACACCGTCGCGGGCGACGCCGAGATAACAGGGGTTGCTTCTTTTTGGATCGGGGCGGTAAGCAAAGGTCTTTTGAAATCCAAGCACCTTGCAGTAGTAGTCTTCCGCTTTGGTCGAATCTGTAATCGCGAGGATTGGAATGGCGCAGTTGATCATGGTTCCTTGGTTTATTCAGCTCACGACCCAAGCTCAGCGGCGGCTGCGATGGAGAGCGCGACATTTACACCAAAGAAAAGGAGGATGCTTTGGTTTTCTAGCAAAGGAACTGCGCGATTTGTTTCGGAAACTGAACCATGTCCATCGGCTTGGCAATGAAACCCACACATCCTGCTTCCAGCGCCTTCGCGCGGCACTCAGGAGTATCCATTCCCGTCACCACCACCACCGGGACGTGCCGTGTGTCCGCATGCGCCTTCAATTCGCGCACCAGAGTAAAGCCATCGGCAATCGGCATCCCAATATCGACCAGCACCAGATTCGCTCCCGTCCGCACCATGGCGCAGATGCCGGCCAGCGCGTGCTCAGCCTCCGTCACATCATAGCCGGCGTTCTCCAGAGAACGAGTGATGAGTTCGCGGACGGTGGGATCGTCCTCCACGATCAGGATTCTTTTTTTAGCAACGTTGGCCATACCTTGGATTATTGAACTGGGTTGACCTGCTCATCGTCACTCCGTGTCGTGAACGCCGTCAACGGGAGAATGTGATTGGTTTGCTGGCCAGTCCGCTGCCGAGCGTGGTTTCCTCAACCATCGCAGTGATAGTGTGCGGTGAACCCTTTCTGAATTACCGCCGAGGTCTCTTCAGCAGATATTCACGTTGTTGATCACGCCGGACGCTGGAACTTACCACAATCCACCCTTCGGCCGCGATGGCCCGAGCGGCCGCGAGCGATTCATTGACACCGGAGAAACGGTATTCCCATGTGACCGCGCCCGCGTTCAGGTCTGGAGTCCCGCGACGTGAACCGCCCGCTTTCACAAGCTTCGCCGTGCCCCTCATATCTTTTGAAGAATCCAAATCACGAAGGTCTATCGGACAATGAGGGAGGAAGCTGAGGGGGCGCGCGGCGAAGAAGTTGAGAGTTCAGGGTGAAAAGGAAGAGGAAGCAAGCGCATCTCGCTTACTGTTCCACACTTGGCTCCAGCTTCGCGATGGCGGCCATGATCTCGTCGGCGATCTGTTGGTAAATTTCCTTGAGCCGTTCTTTCGAGCAAGTCTTCGCCTCGCCGCGGAGTTCGCGGAAATGCAGCGGCTCGCCGTACTTCACCATCACGCGCTTCGGTTTCGGAAACTTCACGTGGCGTCCGTAGGCTTCGAAGGTTCCCCACACGCGTACCGGCACCACGGGCGCTTCGGTTTTTGCGGCAATGAACCCGATGCCCGAACGCACGGGCTGGAGTTGTCCATCGCGCGTGCGCGTGCCTTCGGGAAAGAGGATTACGGCCCGGCCCTTGTTGAGCGCTTCGAGAATGCGCTTCATGCCGGTGGCGCTGCCGCCACTGGGGTCAATGGGCACAGCCTGCCAATGATTCAGAAGCCAGCGCGTGGGACCAAAACGAAACAACGTGTCACGCGCGAGAAAAGTACACTCACGGTGCAGTCCCGATCCCACCAGCGGCGGATCGAGAAAGCTCGCGTGGTTGGAGGCGAGCAACACGGCGCCGGTCTTCGGCACTCGTTCCGCATGGAAAACCCGCCAGTGGAAATATGTCGCGTAGAGCGCGCGAAAGAAAATCCAGCCCAGGCGATAGGCGATGTTCACTGGCGTGCGGTGAGACGTTTCTCCACTTCGGCGATGATGCGCGAGCTGGTCTGCTCCGGCGTCTCACCCGAGTTGTTGATGACCATCGCGCCGAGCGGAATCATCAGCGGCGCGGCGGCGCGCTGGCTGTCGCGATGGTCGCGGGCCTCCAGGTTTTCCTCGACACCCTGATCCAGGCGGCGTTTGGAACGTTCTTCCAGCGAAGCGTCGAGATAAAATTTGAAATCCGTGTCGGGAAAAACATTCGAACCGATGTCGCGCCCTTCCATGACGAGATTGCCGAACCGGATGCACTCCTGTTGCTTGAGCTTCATCCACTCGCGGACTTTCGGGATGGCGGAGATGTGCGTCACGGCTGTGCTGGTTTCCGCGGTGCGAATTTCCTTTTCGGGATAATAGTCGTCCACGGTCAGCCGCACTGTGTTGTCGATGCACTGTAGGTTTGTTTTCCAACGGCGGCAGGCATTGGCGACGGCTTTGGCGTCATGCAGGTCGATTCCTTTTTTCAGGCAATACCACGCCAGCGTCCGGTACATCGCGCCCGTATCCACGTAGACAAAGCCCAGCTTTCTGGCGACGAGCCTGGCGTTGGTGCTCTTGCCGCTCGCGCTGGTGCCATCGAGCGCGATCACAATGGGCGATTTGGTTTCCATGCTATTGGCGCCTCAAACTTTCGCGGTAAGGAACGGCACACAAGCCCTCTTGGACAATGGACGCAACGATCATGCTGGTGAACTCAGGATCAAAACTCATTTCTCGGCGTGCCCCAGGGCAAGCCGCGCGATTGTTGTTTTTCGCTTCCCCGAGAAGCAATGAGGAATTCAGCTGTGCGCTCATCGAGGCGCATCTTGGAGGTCACCAGCATAGCGCAGGCAGATCCTTCTCCATGCGTTCCCAAGAGACGGGTGCGGGCGTGCTGACCATGCCATACCGCTGACGACTTGGGAAAGACGGAAACCTTTCAGCGGAACTCAATTCCCGCGCACTCGTTTCACAAAGCTTCCAATCCGCTCCGTCGCGACCTGAATTTGATCGAGCGCCGTGGCGAAACAGGCGCGCACGTAACCTTCGCCACTCGGCCCGAACGCGCTGCCGGGAACGCACGCCACCTTTTCCTGTTCGAGCAGTTTCCACGCGAACTCTTTCGATGTGAGCCCAGTGCTCTTGATGCACGGGAAGGCGTAGAACGAACCGCGCGGCAGATGACACGAGAGGCCAATGTCGTTGAACGCTTTCACGATCAAGTTGCGCCGGAGTTTGTATTGCTCGCGCATTTCCAGCATGTCGGGCCAGCCGTGTTCGATGGCTTCGATCGCCGCCTCTTGACTGATGATGCTGGCGCAAAGCATCGAGTATTGATGGATCTTCATCATCGCTTCGATGATCTCCACCGGGCCGCAGGCGTAGCCGATGCGGAAGCCAGTCATCGCATAAGCCTTCGAGAAGCCGTGCAGAAAAATCGTGCGCTCAACCATACCGGGCAGGGAAGCGATGCTGGTGTGTTCGCCCTCGAAGGTTAGCTCGGAGTAAATTTCGTCCGTGAACACGAGCAGGTTGTGGCGCTTCACAACGTCGGCGATCTTGAGCAACTCCTCGCGCGTCATCGTGCCGCCCGTCGGGTTCGTCGGAAAATTCAGCACGAGCACTTTGCTCTTGGGCGTGATGACTTTCTCAATCGCTTCCGCAGTGACCGCAAATCCATTCTCGGCCTTGCACGAAACGGCCACCGGCACACCGTGAGCCATCGCGATGCTGGGTGAGTAACTCACATAACACGGCTCGTGATAAATGATTTCGTCGCCCGGATTCGTCACCGCGCGAAACGCGATGTCCATCGCCTCGCTCACGCCGACGGCGATGATGATCTGCTTCTTCGGGTCGTAGTTGATGCGAAACTTCTCCGTGATGTGCTTCGCGATTTCTTCGCGCAGTTTCAGCAAGCCGAGGTTGGAAGTGTAACCGGTCTTGCCACGCTCCAACGCGAAAATAGCCGCTTCGCGAATGTGCCACGGCGTGACGAAATCCGGCTCGCCCACGCCGAGCGAGATCACGTCCTTCATGCCCTGGACAATGTCGAAGAAGTCGCGAATGCCCGAGCGCGGGATGTCGCGCACGTTGCCGGCGATGAACCTTTCTGACTCGAACTTGTTGTTCATGTTTTGCGTCGCGGAGTAGAAACAAGCGGCCACGAAATCGCAATCCGCAATCGTGCCGCTTGACCACGGCGTCCGCCGCGAAGGCACGTGCATTCCGAGCGGCGCCAAGCTAAGAACATGCGGTGCCGAAATGAATTCCGCGCTGTCTCATCCAGCCGACGTTCGAGCGACGAGCGACTACGACAGTCTGCCCACGCGCAAAAGTTTATTGAGCCGATTGCGCGATCTGGACGACGCCATGAGCTGGCGCGCGTTTTTCGATACCTACTGGCGGCTCATTTACAACGTCGCGCGCAAGAGTGGGCTGTCTGACGACGACGCGCAGGACGTGGTGCAGGAAACCGTCATCGCCGTGGCGCGCAAGATGCCGGAGTTCCGTTACGACCCAGCCAAAGGTTCCTTCAAACTGTGGCTACTGCTCATCACGCGACGACGGATTCACGATCATCTGCGGAAACTGTATCGCTCTTTGCCGAGGGCCGAAGCCGCTTCCGATCAAGCCGAGCGCGGGCTGGAGAAGATCGCTTCGCCATCGCTCCCGCCGGATGCAGCCATCGAGGCCACCTGGGAACAGGAATGGCGCGAGAATCTTTTCCAGGGCGCGCTGGCCCGGGTGCGCGCGCAGGCGAACCCGAAGAGCTACCAGGTGTTCGATTACGCCGTGCTACAGAATTTGCCGGCGGCCGAGGTCGGGAGAATGCTCGGCTTGAACGCCGCGCAGGTGTATCTGGCCAAGCATCGCATGGCCGCAGCAGTGAAGCGGGCGGCGGCGGAGATCGAGCGCGAGTTAAACGAAGGTCTTGCTGCGAGTGGTTCGACGTAGGTCGGACGCAGCGAAAATATTCGTTCTTGGGTGAAAGATTCTTAGTGATCGCGCGAACTCAGAATCGAATTTCTTGAAACCTGATTCTCCAGAGCTGCCGGAGGCGGGGGCCAACGCGCCCGCGCCGGATTCCGAGCGGGCCATGCGAACCACGCTTCAGCGGCAATTGGGCGGAATGGATTCACGCGAATCGTTCGCGCCTCCCACGATTCCCGATCACGTCCTGCTCCATCGCATCGGCAGCGGCGCGTATGGCGAAGTGTGGCTGGCGCGCAACGCCCTCGGCACTTCGCGCGCGGTGAAGATTGTTTATCGCGCCCGCTTCGAGGACGACCGTCCGTACGAGCGCGAGTTTCACGGCATCCTCAAATACGAGCCAATCTCACGCACGCATGAAGGATTGGTGCAGGTGTTGCATGTGGGACGCAACGATGAGGCGGGGTGTTTTTACTATGTGATGGAGTTGGCGGACGGTCTGGAAAAAGTAATCAGTGAGTCAGTAATCAGTGAATCAGTGAACGTGCGAACTACTACGGGCCTACTGATTAATGATTACTCACCCCGCACCCTTCGCACCGAAGTTCGCGCAAAGCAGCGCCTGGCTCCAACCGATGCGGCGCAACTCGCGCTGCGCCTCGCCAGCGCGCTCGTTCACTTGCACGCGCACAGTCTCGTTCATCGCGATATTAAACCGAGCAATGTCATTTTGGTCGGCGGGCAGCCGAAGCTCGCGGACATCGGGTTGGTCACGGCAGCGGGTGACTCGCGAAGTTTCGTCGGCACGGAAGGGTTTGTGCCGCCGGAAGGTCCGGGGCAGACGCAAGGAGATATTTATGGACTCGGCAAGTTGCTCTATGAACTGGCAACGGGCCGCGATCGGCTGGATTTTCCCCAATTGCCGCCCGACCTCACCCAATTGCCGGATCGCGAAGCACTGTTGGAATTGAACGAAGTGATGACGCGCGCTTGCGCACCCGATCCGCGGGAGCGTTACGCCAGCGCGACGGAGATGCAGGCGGAACTCAACTTGTTCCTCGCGGGCCGCAGTCTGCGCCACACGCACAACATGGAGCGGAATCTGGCGCGCTTGAAAAAGTTTGCCTTCGCCGTTTGCATTGGCCTGGCGCTGGCCGCTGTGGCGCTGTGGTTCTCGAAGCGCGAAGAACATCATGCACGCGAACGAGCGAATGCCGAAGCCGCGCTCCGCCTGCGCGCCGAAGCCGCCGAGCACGAATCGCGACAGCAGCTTTACACCGCGTTGCTTGAGCAATCGCGCGCGACGGTGCGCAGTGACGCGATTGGACAACGCGTGCAGGTTCTTGATGCGCTGCGTCGGGCCGCCGCAATTTCCAACACTGTCGAACTGCGTCGGGAAGCGGTGGCCGCGCTCGCGTTGCCCGACGTGCGTTTCGATCGCGAGTGGTTCGGTGGCAGCGATGTAACGACGGTGCATTTCGATTCGGATTTCAAGCGCGTCTCCGTGTCGCGCGGAACAGGCGCGGTGGAGATTCGCGACGGGGCGAATTTCAAACTGCTCGCCACGTTGCCGCCCAGTCGCGATGGCGCGTCGTTTCGCACTGCGTGGAGCACGGGCGGCCGGTATCTCGCCGTGCGGCGCGATCACGATGTCGCCGGTGAACGCGCTGATCTGGAAGTGTGGGATTTGGCCGCGACAAACCGCGTCATGCTCCTGCGTGATGTGCCGCGAGGCGCCTTTGGTTTTCATCCAACTCTCCCGAGGCTGGTGACGGCCACGAGCCAGGGGCCGATCACCATTTGGGACATTGAAAGCGGGAAGGAACTGGCGTCGTTCGTCATCAACGGTGCGCCCGATGCGCTGGAAATTTCGCCGGACGGAAAACGAATGGCCGCGAGTTATCCGTCCGGTGGTTCGTGGATGATTTCCGTCCATGACGCGGGGAGCGGCGACGTGCTGGCGTCATGTCGTTTTGCCAATCGCATTCCGAATGTGGCGTGGCATCCGGCCGGACAGTGGATCGCCGCGCCCGACTACGGCGGCAGCGTGCATCTCATCGACTCGCACGCGGGCTCGATCAGCGCGATAGGCCGGCACAAAACCACGGCCTACAATGTCGTGTTCAGTCCCGATGGCCGGTATCTCGTGAGCGGCGGCTGGGATCGGGAATTGATTTGCTGGGACGTGGCGGCGCGACAGCGCTTGCTCACGTTGCCGCTCGATAGTTTCAACTTCCGTTTTCGCGCCGACGGCAAGCAATGCGCCGTCATTTCCGGCGGGCGAGTTCAATTTCATGCGTTTGAATCGCCGACGGGTCATCGAGAGTTGGGGGTGATGCTCGGCGCGCAACTGAACCACGCCGCGTTCTCACCTGATGGTCGATGGCTCGCTGCCTCCGGCGACAAGCGGCTTGGCTTGTGGGATCTGAATGTCGAAACGCCAGCCGTGCTCGCAAACGAAGCAGCAGACGCCCGCCCGTTCTTCACGCCAGACTCCACTGAACTTCTCGCGAGCAGCCGCGAAGATGCCTGCTTCCGCTGGCGCATCGCGGTGGAAGATGACGCCGTTGTCCGGCTCGAACGCGTTCCGCTGTCCAAGCCGGCGGGTTTCACGGCGCTGTGCCTGGCGTCGAACCTCATCATCTGGACCGGCCGGCAAGGCTCGCGCACGGTCGCGCTGCACGAATCGTCGGACACCGACGAGTGGACACCGACGCTGCCCGGCGTCAGCCAGGCGTCGCCGGACGGTCAGTGGCTTGGGATTCACCGCCCGTTCACCTCATCGCTCCACGTCTATCGTCTGCCAGGATTGGAAGGCGTCGCCAAACTCACGGCTCAGGCCAACATTTCCGCCGTGAGTTTCTCGCCGTTGAGACATGAGGTTGCCTCCGTCTCTCGCAACACGGTTGAGTTTTGGAACCTCAGCACCGGCGAACGCACGCGCGTGTTGAGCAATTGCTCGCACGTCGTCTTCGCGCCCGATGGCCGCCACGCCTGGATGCGGCTGAACCGCGTCGCCGGCCTCTACCATCTCGACACACTCCAGCCAGTCTCCCAGTTGCCCGGCGATACCGCACCGCTGGCGCTCAGTCCCGACGGACGCCGCCTCGCGGTAAGCGTCGAGTCCCGCCGTTTGCAGGTCTGGGACCTCGTGGAAATGCGCCGCCAATTACGCGAGTTGGGAATCGAACCGGTGGAACGCTGATCGTTGCACCGGCCAGTGGAAAGCTTCAACCCGGCGCATCACTGACGCATTCCAGAATTTCTTTTCCGCGGGTGCAAGATTCCGGCCAGCCCAGCGAACTCAGCCGGGGTATGGAAAAACAATTTCCGTTGGCTGGTCGCGGCTGGTTGCGTAAACGCGGACCACCTGAAGCCCGTTCTGTCCCTTCTCTTGCTGGCGCTTTTCTCTGGAATGTCTCTTACGCCAGCCTTGGCAGCCGGCCGCAGTTGGACGGGTGACGGCCCCACCATCGGCGGAGTTTACAAGCTCTGGAGCCATCCAGATAACTGGGAGCCACACGGAATCCCGCAAAACGGAGAAGAGCTGTGGTTTAGCAACTTTCCAGATTCCTTCAGCCCTGATCTAGTGATGAGCAATGATCTGGCTAATCTGACGGTCCAATCGTTGGGATTTAATCTTAACGACATCGGCGATGTCAGCGTGCATTTGTACGGCAATACGTTGGGGATTTCTGAAGGGGTGTTTAACCGCGACCAATTTGAATGTCAGGTTTACATCCATTGCGGAGTGACGTTGGAAGGCAATGCCACGTTTGTCACCGGCAATCCAATCTTCACGCAGCCTTTTCTAACCGCCGAAGATATGGCCATGCACTTCACGGGGCCAATTGACTTGAACGGACACAATCTTTTGTTGTGGGCGGACTCAGGGGGGCATCCAACCAGGAGAGGGCGCATGTACATCGAGGGGGGGGAATTTCAGGCGTCGGCAACGTGGTGGCAAGGGCCGGCGGAATGCACGGACCGCCAGGTGGGGGAGCGGTGTTTTACGACGAGGGCAGTATTGAATTCAAAGGGATGGGAAGCAGTTTCTCGGGGTCGCTCATTTTGAATCCCAACCCGGTTTCGCAAATCCTGCTCAACGTGTCGTCCGGCGTCGTGGTCAACAACCTCATGATCATCACCAACGTCGGATCGGTGAACCTGGCCCGGGCGAATCAAATTGGCGATGTGGCGACCGTGCGCCTTCAGGACGGCGCGACCCTCGAATTGAACGGCTACAACGAGACGTTTCAAAATCTGGAATTGATTGCTGACTCCAACGATTCTCGGCCGGCCATCCTGGACGCTGGCAGCGGCACGCTCTCGTTGCAGGGCAACATCACGAGCGTTTGCAACAATGGCAGCGTCACTCCCGCCATCAAAGGGAAGCTCAACCTGCTTTCCGGTTCACACGATATCAATGTCGCGGGTTCTTCCGGCTTGGGGTTGGAAATGCTGGCGCAGATGCAAGGCTCCGGTAATTTCAGCAAGTCCGGCAATTCCGGGTTGATCCTTCAATCCAGCAATAGTTTCAACTCCACGATCTCTATTCTCCAAGGCGTTCTCGATGTGCGCAACAATCACGCGCTGGGAGACATCGCCGGCAGCACGGAGATTCTGGGCGGCAACCTGGCCTTGCGTAATGTGGCGATCGGCGGCGAGCTGCTCTTTGCCCTGGGGGGCGGCGGCGGAGAGTTTTCCGGATCGGCGCTCACGAGCATCGGTGTTTCGTCGTGGGCCGGCCAAGTGGCTCTTTATACCAATCTCGTCGTTTCGGGCGGCGACATGACCTTCACCGGCCCTATTTCAGGAGCGGGTGGCCTGGGATGTTTCAGCAGTGGGACCATGCGGCTCGGCGGCGGGCTGGTCAACACCTACACCGGCACAACGCTGGTGCGCTGCCCGCTCGTGGAGTTCGACAAACCTTACGGCGTGAACGCCTTCTCCGGCCCGCTGATCGTCGGCGGACTGTCGGGCGGACCTTGCGAGGCGCGATGGACCAATTCCTACCAGAGCGCCGGAACGTTGCTCACGCTTTACGCCAATGGCCTCGTCAACCTTAACAGCACCATCGAGCGGTTCGGCTCCATCACTTTCAATGGCGGTCAGATTGACAGCGGGCCGTTCGGAATATGCATGCTCGGCGACCCTTTCACCTTCAATCCGAGTTATCTCACCGTCAACGCCGCCATCACCCCGGCCATCATCAACGGCTTCCTCCAGCCTGCGGGCGGTGCCGCTTGGATGACGGTCTCAAATGGCTTTGCCGATCCTGACCTCTTGATCAATGCGGGCGTGGTGGGGAATGCGCCGCAAATCATCAAGCAAGGTGCGGGCACGATGCGGCTCGCCGGCGCGGGCAACTACACCGGCGTCACCATTGTGAACGAGGGCACATTGGAAGTGGCCAACAATGCCGCGCTCGGCAGCGCGAGCTTCGGCACGATTGTCAACATAGGTGCCACCCTCCGGCTCAGCACTTTCAATCCCGTGCCGGAAGGTTTTGCGCTCTACGGCACGGGCTTCGGCGGGACCAACGGCGTCTTCCACGCCACTGGCAACACCACGGTGACGGGAGAGATATTTCTCAATGGCCCGTCCACGATCAACGTCGCACCGGGCGCCCTGCTGGCCGTTGACAATAGAATTGGGGGCACCGGCCCGCTGACCAAAACCGGGACGGGCAATTTGTATTTGGGCGGCGTTTCCGGCGGCACGGGCAACAATAATTATTCCGGCGACACCATTGTCAGCGCGGGCACGCTTTACCTCTCGAAGAACCAGGGCGTGATGGCGATCCCTGGCAACCTGATCATTGGCAATGGGGCCACGGGGCCGGCCATCGCGCGCTTCAATCGCAGCGGAATGATGAACGCCTCCGCCATCGTGACCGTCAACGCCAACTCTCTGCTCGACCTCAACGGCCAGAACCAGACGCTGCCGCGGCTGAATCTCAACGATGGCGGTGATGTGCAGACCGGCGTGGGCACCCTGGGTTTCAGCGCGGGAGCAGTGGTGTCGGTGGGGACGCTGAATTCTTCGGGGGTCGGACTGCGCCTCGGCTCTTCAATCAGCGGGAAAATTGCGCTACCCGCCTTGGATTTTCTCACCTTCGATGTCGTGCCGTATGGAGCAGCGCCTTTCCCTGGAGAAGGCCCCGAACTGAATGTTTCGGCCGTGATCCGGGATGCCGGCAACATCATCAAAACCGGCGCGGGCGCGCTGCGTCTGGGCGGAGCCAACACCTTCAACGATTCACCGCCCAACTTCGCCGGCGATGTCTTCGTGAACGGAGGGACGTTGATCGCCGCCCATACCACGGCGCTCGGCGGAACCGCCGGCTGGACGTTCGTGAACAACGGCGGCGCTCTGGCCATGCTCGAAGGCATTTCGATTAACGGAGAATATCTTATCCTCGACACCAGCCGTTCGCCCGCGCTCGACAGCATTGCGGGCAGCAACATTTGGAACGGTCCCATCAGCCTCGCCCGCGACAGCACCATCGCCGTGAGCCGGGACTGGACGCTGCAACTCAACGGCGTCGTGAGCGGCGCGGGCGGCCTGACCAAGATCAATGAGGGCGAACTCACCCTCGGCGGCGGCGCGAACAACACGCACGCCGG
>Ga0193753_10003427_pt1 | contig 11697 bp, 8 predicted proteins | sample H1c2metaG_FD_144925 | JGI IMG/M metagenome (GOLD analysis project Ga0193753, IMG submission 144925) | Soil microbial communities from a riparian zone of the East river system, Colorado, United States - H1c2 | ecosystem: Environmental > Terrestrial > Soil > Riparian zone | place: USA: East River... | reverse complement strand
GCTAGCGCGCCGTGTTGCTCGCCCAGAGGGGCGCGCCGTCCGCCGCGTAGATCACGAGATTGCCGTCGTCCTGAAGGAGCAGCAAGCTGCCCGGCGACGTCGTTCCAGTGTTCCAAACAAACTCGTTGTTCGCGCCGTAGATCGCGAGGTTGCCGTCGTCTTGCATGATCGTACGGCCAACCGGTTGTCCAAACGTATTCGCTGCCCAAATGGCTACGTTCGTATCGTAGAGGACGAGGTTTCCATCTGCCTGATACAGCAACGCGTATCGCGCATTCGTAGACTGGATTTTACCTTCGGCCATGAGCGCGCCACCGGCACTCAACTGATTGCTGACGAAGGGTGGAGGCGGCGTGGGTTCAGGCTTTTCGACCGGCGGCTGCAGGCTGTTGGTAGACCAGAGCGGCAGCATGTCCGCGCTATAGATGACGAGGTTGCCGTCGTCCTGAAGCAACAAGCTACTTCCCGGCGCGGTCGTTCCGCTGCTCCACACGAACTCATCGTTCGGCCCGTAGATCACGAGGTTCCCATCGGACTGCATGATCAGGCGCCCCGCGGGCTGACCAATTGTATTCGAGGTCCACACGACCTTCGAATCCGGACCGTAGAGCACGAGGTTTCCGTCCACCTGATAGACCAACGCGTAGCGCCCGTTGGCAGATTGGATCTTAGCGTCGGGTCCGAGAGTGCCACCTGCATTCAAGTGGTCGCTGACGGGGGGCGGTTGGGGCGCTCCGGCTTGGCTGAACTCCGACGTCGTGAGAGTCAGATTCGTATCCACCGAATACAGCGTGAGCTTTCCGGCGTTGCTCGCAATCCAGGCGGCGCTGCCGTCGATCAGGAACGGTCGATCGGCTCCGCTCGGGTTGAGGCGCGCGTTGATCGCGGTTGCTCCGCGAATGACCTGACCTTGTTCATTGACGATCATCGCCTTTGTCGCGACGTAGGTGAGCTGAGTGCCCGCGTACGACCACTCTTCCCACACTGCGATGTACCGGCCATCCGCGATGCGAACGAGCTTCGGGCGTTCGGCACTCGTACCAGCCGGCAGGTTGGTGAGCCAAACGATCCCCGTCTGGGTGAAGCTTTTCTCGGGCTTGTCAGGCCGCGTGAACGTACTCGAGGGGCCCGTGCTATCGACGACGCTGGACGTGACGTTGATGGTCGTCGGCACCGAACCTTGAATGATGGTGTTTCCGAGGATCATGTCCGCGGAGTTCCACTGACCCTCCATCACCGAATCGAAGCCCTTCGTGACGTGGACGAGACCGACATTGCGCGGTTCCGTGACGGGTTGCTCCCAGCCACTGCGCGTCGCTCCCGGGTTACTCGTCTCACTGCTGAAGAGCGCGACATATCCAGTAGCGCCGAGCTCGAGGTCGCCCACCGACGTGAATGAGAAGTTCTGGGAGCCGGCTGTCTCGCCTTGGCGAACGTAGATGTAAACGCCCTGGCGCGAGCCGTTGAAGTCTGCGCCGTTGGCAGTTGGCTTGATCTTCCGCAGCGCGATGCCGGCTCCGGGCATGTACCAACCAGCATCGCCGAGGTCCATGAACACGAAGTCCTGGCCATCGAACACGAGGCGTTGGTCGAACGAGTGCCGCCAGCTGGTTTCCTCGGCGGCCTTGAAACCAGAGCCGTCTTCGCCGACGACGAAGTACTGAGCGCGTTGATGGCGCTGGCCGATGCTCGCATCCGGGAGCGTGTTCGTCGCCAGTGTGACGACGACCTTGCCGTTGCCGTAGGCGAGTACGCCCGTGCCCGAAGTCAGAGGCGAGAAGATCGCGGTCTCGGCGACACCATCGGTTGCATCGCCCAGGTATTCGGCGCTGTTCAGGTCGCGTTGCCAGAGTTGGTTTCCCTGGTCGTCGAACTTGGTCATCACCAGCACGTTGGGCCGGTACGTCATCAAGGTCGTCTCGTGTGACAGATTCTCGTTTGCGGCCGACAGCACGTAAAAGTTCGTTCCGTCGGTGGTCATGCCGGCGAGCCGGGTGAGGTGCACTGCTTTCTCCCAGGCGGGCGAAAAAGTGCCGGCGGCGGAGCGCGTAAAACGTGTGAGTTTGACGCTGGTCGGTGCGCCCGCGTCATAGCCTTGCCACGCGACCGTCAGCGAATTGCCCGATGCGAGTCCGACGATCTGCGTGCTCGTGCCGCTGTAGCTCAACTGTTCGGAGCCAGCGGCTGCGGTGTCGAAGGGCAACGCTGCCGGCTGAGCGAGTACGCGTGCGCTCGAACCGAGCAAGGTGAGCACGAACGCTACTACCAAGCCACGTAAGATTTTCATGAGCACCACTGCAGTCATTCTGCCGCGATGGTCAAGGTTGAAGTTCGGGTCGGAAGATTTAATTCAGTCGGGTTTCGTTGCGTTCGTGATCGTGGAGCGAAGTGCTGGATAGTCTGGAGGAGCGGTGTGCGCGAACCCGGGTCCACGGCGTTGGACTGTTTGCTCGTGCGGCCGAGCAGCACGCGCTAGCACGGGCAGTTTGGGTGGCGCTCGTAGTAAGCTGTCGCGGATGCTCCTGCGAATCCGCCGCCTTCAACACGCGCTCGTAACACTGTGCTGCGCGAGCCTGCTGCCCGCATGCGTCTCGGTCGACTTCACCGGAGGCGATGGCAAAGCAGTCGAGAAACTCGCGGTTCTTCGCGGTGTCGTGACGAGCGTAAACGGCGACCCGCTCGAAGACGTCGAAGTCGAGGCAGGCAAGGCTTCGGCGGCGACGAGCGGGAAGGGCCGCTACGAGTTGGAAGTCGCGGCAAGCGAGAAACGAGTTCGGTTCGCACTGGATGGGTACGTGAACGGGTTTCGGTCGCCGGCGCTCGACAAAGACATCCCGACGCAGCTCGACGTCACACTCCTGCCACGCGCCGAAGCCGTGCAGCTCGATGCAGCTGTGGGCGGCGTAGCGGCGGGCCAACCAGGTGTCTCGGTCCGCATTCCAGCGGAGGCGTTCGTCGATGATTCCGGGAACGCGGTGACGGGCACGGTAGACGTGTACGTATCGCCATTCGATCCGAGCGAAGCGAACCAACGCGCGGCCGCGCCCGAACTCGTCAGCGAAGTGGGTGGCGAGAGGCAGCTCCTCGAGTCGCTCGGGATGGTCGACATTCGTGTGCGTCAGGACGACGAGACCCTTGGCCTCGAAACTGGCAAAGCGCTCGAGCTCTCGATTCCGCTGCCGGACGATTCAGAACCAGCGGCGACGATCAGCTTCTGGAGCTTCGATGAGAGCAAGAGCCTCTGGGTCAAATCGGGCAAAGCTACGTTCGATCCCGAAACCAATGCGTACGTCGGGATGGCGGAGCACGTGGGTTTGTGGAGTGTCGGTCAGGTGATCCGCGCGACATGTATTTGCGGCCTCGTCGAACAGTCCGGCGCGGGTGCACTCCCACGTGCACGTGTCGAAGTGAGCGGAGTGTCGTACTTTGGCTCGAGCAGCGCGCAGACCGGTGGGGATGGAAGGTTCTGCGTCGCGGTCGGCAAAGACTCGGACGTCGACGTCATCGCCTACGACTCGAGCAACGGTGTCGAGTCGAAGGAGGTTCGCAGCAAGTCTGCCGACACGTTGGTTCCGCCGCGCGCGAGCGATGCGCGATGCGTGGATGTCGGAACGTGGAAGGTCGCCAAGGACTAGTCTGCAGCGAGGCTCAAACCGACGTCAGCTCAACTTCTCGAGCAACGCCTTGAGCTCTGCCTGTTCCGGTTTGCTCAGCCGTGCGAGCCGCTCGCCATACGCATCCGCGAGCAACCCTTGCGCGCGCGTCATCGCCGTGCGGCCGGCCGGGGTCACGGTGAGTCGATAGCGTCGCAAGTCACCGGCGTCGATCTCGCGACGCACGAAGCCGGCTGCCTCGAGGCTCTTGACGTAGACCGTCACGGTCGGCTTCGGCATACATAACGTGCCTGCGAGCTCCGCGGGGTGTGGATGCTCGTCGATCTCGGCGAGCACGAAGAACTCCTTGGTCTCGAGCCCGAGCTTGGCGATCTCGTCGGCGACGCTCGTAATGACTGACGTCAGCAGGCGGTAATTCAGAGACCAAATCTTCGCCCCATCGATTTTTGCCATGAAGCCCTTGCCGTGCGATTAGTACAATACTAAACTATCTCGTATCGGAACTAGATGTGTAGCTGAACCAATCTAGCACATTCCAGGAGAAGTCATGGCCCTCGACCACTATGTAACGCTCGGCCGCTCCGGCCTCCGCGTCAGCCCGCTGTGCCTCGGCGCAATGACCTTCGGCGAAGACCTCGGCTGGGGCTCCAGCGTCGAAGAATCTCAGTCGATCATCGACCGCTACATCGAGCTTGGCGGCAACTTCATCGACACCGCGAACTTCTACACGAAGAGCCACTCCGAGAAGATCATCGGCGACCACGTCGGCCGCACTGCCGCTCGTCGCGATCGGCTCGTGATCGCGACGAAATTCAGCGGCAATCTCTACCCGGGAGATCCGAACGGCGGAGGCTCGGGCCGCAAATCCATCATCAGCGCATGCGAGAACTCGTTGCGCCGTTTGCAGACCGACTACATCGACCTCTACTGGCTGCACAACTGGGACATGCATACGCCGATCGACGAGACGATGGCCGCACTCGACGACCTCGTCCGCGCCGGCAAGGTGCGCTACCTCGGCGTCTCGGATACGCCCGCCTGGAAGGTTGCCGAGGCCAACATCACGGCGCGGTTCCGCGGCTGGTCGTCTTTCATCGGGTTGCAGGTCGAGTACTCGCTCCTCGAGCGGACCATCGAACAGGAGCTCGTCCCGATGGCGCAGGAACTCCAGCTCGGGATTACGCCGTGGTCGCCGCTCAAGAGCGGAGCGCTCAGCGGCAAGTACACGCGCAGCAACGCGGGTCAGGTGAAGCCGGACCGCAGTGCGTTCGTCAGCGCGTCTCTCAATGAGAAGACGTGGAGCATCATCGACGAGCTGCAGGTCATCGCAAAGGCGCACGACAGCACGGTTGCTCGCGTCGCACTGGCGTGGGTACAGGCCCAACCGGGAGTGACGTCGACGATCATCGGCGCGCGGCGGCTGACTCAGCTCGACGACAACGTGAAGGCGCTCGAGGTCAGTCTGACGGCGCAGGAGCTCGGAAAGCTGGACGCGTTGACGGCCCCGACGCTCGGCTTCCCGCAGAGCATGCAGCCTTTTTTCCCGGCCATCCACAATGGTGGGACGACCGTGAACGGTGTTTATGCGCCCCCGTCGGGTTTCGTGATGGAACACGGCGACAAGCCTTACTGACCGCGTGCGAGAGCGAAGACTGTCTTCGCCGGTGGCGGTGGGGTGGTCCCCGTAGATCGCCGCCATCGGCGGACGTACTCGATTCGGCAATCTGGGCCAAACCGTCGAGAGCGGCGGATAGTCAGCGGGAAGTAGTACCCGAGCGAGTCAACGTGAGCCTCCGGGTCAGATCCATCGGTTCCAGCTGCGCGCGCGTTGCAGCCCCTGCTGCAATTCCGGCTCTTGTCCCGGCGCAGCGCCTCAGCTAGTGCTGCAGCACTAAGTCGGGGTCGGGAGCACGGATGGCAGTCGAAAAAGCCTGGAGCGGCGCGGTTCGATCGAAACCTCATGAGCGCGCTGCGATGATCGTACGGGTGTCGAGCCTTGTGCTCGTGTGCCTGCTCGCTGCTTGTTCCGAACCCGTGCAACGCATGCAGTTGCGAGTCTCGATCGACGCCGACAGCGCAGTGCGCGCGATCGTCGACAACGTGACGGTCGTGGTGGCGTACCAGGACGCCAAAGGCGAAGGCTGGCGTGATGCCGCCGGCGGCCCGCGCCGCTTCGAGCCCAAGGTCGACCCGGTGTGGCCACTCGAGTTCATGGTGGACCCGCGCGACGTGCGGAGCGGCACGACGTATCAAGTGACGGCCACCGCGCTAGATGGGCGAATGGCGGTCGTCGCGCAAGCCCGCGCGATCCGCAGCTTCGACAGCGGACGACGCTGGACGCTCGAAGTGTTGTTCGAAAAGCAGTGCCTGCGCCGCGCCGTGTGTCTGAGCGGTGAGACCTGCACGATGGGCCAATGCGTCGACGCGCGCACGCAAGACGGCAGCGTTCGCGAACCGATCCTGGGCGACGACGGAGCCGTCAGCGACGGAGGTGGACCGCCCACGCAAGAGCCGGTGCCGATCGCCAGCGACGGTGAGAGCTGCGATACGCTGGGTACGGTCGCGTGCAGCGGCGAAATGTCCCGTGTACCGCTGCGCTGCGAAGATGCGACCTCCGATGCTGGTGTGATGCGCGTCTGGCGTGCCGAGCCGCAGTGCAAAGAAGACGAGTTGTGCGACACGACCCTCGCGAGCGAGCTGCGCGGAATGTGCAGGGCGATCGCGCCGGAGTGTATCGGGCACTCTCCGAACGACGTGTTCTGCGATGAAGAAACGATGCTCGTGTGTTCCAGCATGTTCAAGTCGGAGATGCGTCCGTGCGTGGAGCACGCGCTCTGCGTCGACACGAACAAGAACGCGAAGTGCGCTTGCCGGAGCGGTTTCGTTCAAAACGCCGCGGAAGACTGCGTCGTAGCGACCGATTGCATGACGGAGAACGGGGGCTGCGACAAGCTCACCGAGTGCACGATGCAGGGAGGCCAACCGGTCTGCAGTGTTTGCCCGGACGGCTTTTTTGGCGACGGCAAGTCCGGCTGCAGTGCGCTGTTGGCTGGGCTCGCGCTCTCGCAAGGCACCTTGAGCCCAGCGTTCTCGCCCAATGTCACAGAGTACACCGTCGAGGTTCCGCTCCTGGTCCAGCGCTTGACGCTCACGCCGAGCGCGCCCGGTGCAGGTCGGATCGCGATCAACGGCGAAGAGGTCGAGTCGGCGAGCAAGTGGACGACGCCGACGCTGCCGCTCGACGACTACGTCGTCGACCTCTCGCTGACCGCGCCGATGAGCGGGACTGTTCGCTCGTACAAAGTGCATGTCATTCGATCCGGCGGTCAGACCGCGTACGTCAAAGCCAGCAACACCGACGCTTCGGACCGCTTCGGCATCGCAGTCGACATGGACGGCGACACGCTCGTGGTCGGGGCGGTCTACGAAGACAGCGCCGCTACTGGCGTCAACGGTGATCAAGCGAGCCAAGCCAGCACCGACAGTGGCGCGGCCTATGTGTTCGTGCGCAAGGCCGGCCGTTGGGAGCAGCAGGCGTATTTGAAAGCCAGCGACACGACTGCGCACGATTGCTTTGGCACCAACGTCGCCGTCTTCGGCAACACGATCGCGGTCGGAGCTACGGGATTCGACGTGTTTGGACTGGGCACGCCTGCGCCGACGCGGCCTGGCTCAGTCTACGTGTTTGAACGTAAAGACGGTACCTGGCGCCAAACGCAGAGGCTCGTGCCGAGTGGCAGTGTGCTCGGCGATCTGTTCGGGTTCGGCGTGAATATGGATCGCGACACCATCGTGGTAGGCGGACCCGGCGAGGCTGGCAGCGGTGCCGCGTACGTATTCGTGCGCAATGGCGAAAGCTGGCGCGAGCAGGCTCGGCTCGTGCCCAAGAAACCCCGCGCCGACAGCTCGTTTGGCGCGGCGGTCGGGGTAGCCGGCGACATGGCCGTCGTGACCGCGTACGACGACGCCACTGAGCGAACCGGCGCTGGCTCAGCCAATGTGTTCGTACGCAGTGGTGAGACCTGGAGCGAAACTCAACGCTTGGTCCCGAACCCCGGCGCCGACGGCGCGAGTTTTGGTTACAGCGTCGCGCTCACTGCAGACGTGCTCTTGATTGGTGCGCCACGCCTCGCTTCGATCACCAGTTTGTCGCAGACGACGAGCGGCGAAGTCTTCGCCTATCAGCGCGAAGGCAATACTTGGCAGCAGACCCAAGTGCTCAAGGCGATCGTGGCGCGCGCCTCGGATTCGTTCGGCTCGGCGTTGGCGGCGTACGGTGACTCGGCAGTGATCGGGGCGTGCGGCGACATGAGCAGTGGTCGCGGCGTCGGGGCGGAACCGTCGAGCCGTGACTCGAGCTATTCCGGCGCAGGCTACTTGTTTGCCCGTCAAGGCAAGAACTGGGCGCCGTCGCTCTACATCAAAGCGAGTAACACCAACACTACTGACAGCTTCGGGTTTGGTGCGGCGATCTCCGAATCCGCAGCGGTGTTGAGTGCAGTTTGGGAGGCGTCGGCAGCGAAGGGCATCAATGGCGATGAGACGAGCAACGCGGCCGCGACATCGGGAGCGGCCTACGTGTTCGAGTGATCTGCGCTTTGGTGCGTTCTCCCTTGTGAGGTGCACGACGCTGCAGTGTCGCGCGTACTACTGTTTTGGTGCGCCGTTCGCGATCCACTGCGCTATCGCCGCGATGTACTCGTCGGGGATGCAGTTGCCATCCGCGTCGCTGCACATATACGGCATCCGCGGCGTCATTCCGCAGGGACCTTTGAGAATTGTTAAGATCGCACTCTGTGCTTGGTTACCCGGCGTGACGAGCTTGGTATTGCCGCACGCCGTCGAGACGTATGAAGTCAGATTCGTGTAGAGCTTCTGATCGTCATTCGGTGGCAGCTCCAATGGGCGGGCCGGCGGCGCCATCCCGTTGACGCCGTGACACGGCGCTGCAGCGCACGGCATGATCGGTCCTCCGCCCTGAAGGACGAGCTTGACCGTCTCGAAGGTGGGCGGGATCGCGCTACCACCACCACTGGATCCTGCACTGCTCGAGCCGGCACCGCTCATGCCTGCAGTGCTCGTGCCTGCGGCTCCTGCGCCACCAGTGATTCCAGGGGTAGGCGTTGCCTTGTCGGAGCAGCCTGCAAGGAGTGACAGGATCGCTAGAGTTGCTGCGGTAATGCTCGCGAGTCGCAGTTTCATAGATGACAACGAAGAAGGTTAGAACGAGACAGGCAACGTATCGCTTTGCAAGCGTGAACGTGAACGACGAGTTCGACTAGTTTGCAAACGCTCCTGCCGGGTACGCGGCAAAATCAACTGCAGGCGCGTCCACGCTATTGGTTTCGAAGGCCCAGCTGCCACCCGGCGGAATTTCGTCCGAGCCACTGCCGGTCGCCGCTCCGAGCGGCCGCCCGACGCGATTCACCGGGAACACCGTGACCGATGCGTTGCTCACCGTCACATCGAGCCCGTTGACGAGCGTTCCCGTGTACGCACTTCCGGCGCTGCGCGCGACGCTCTTCATCTGGTCGATGGTGAGGCCATCGATCGGGATAACATCGAGTGCGAAGTAAGGGCACCGGTAGACGATCGTTCCCACGTCGTCGATCTCGATGTCCGACGGCAAGTCCGTCACCGCAGCCATCGTCACGTCCCCGGGGCCCGCGCAAGCGGCGATGGTCTCCGAACCATCCGTGAGGCGATAGAAATGCTGCGTGAACAACGCGCCGATCCCCGCTGCAATGGACTCTTCACGTTTGTTGAAGAGCTCGACCGACAACGCGGCGTCGCAGGCTGGGACTTCGCCCTTGTTCTTCAAGGCCGCGTAGAGTTCGGTGCTGCTCGGACCGTTGCGAAGCGTGAGCGCGATCACTTCGAGTACGCCGTTTCCTCCGCGGAGAGCCATCACACTGAGGCCTTCCGGTAGGACGCGGACAGTGTCGCCGCCCGCATCCGTATCGTGTTGCTGGGTGCTGCTCGAACAAGCCATCGGAAGCAGCACAACCGCAGCAGCGATGAGGAAACGGAGCGCCAGCATTACTCTCAGGTGTTTGCTCTGAGCTCTTTGAACTCGCCTGGACTATGGATCGTGGCGCCGGCGACTGCGCCCTTGCCACCGATGAAGTCTTCCGTCTTATCGGAATACCCGAACTTGGTCACTTCCGCCGAACCACCTTTGGCGGGGAAGCCATCGTCGCCCGCCTTCACACCCATCGCGTTCATCAAGTTGCAGAAGTACTTGTTGATCGGCGCGTTGGCGACCTTCGGATCGGTTCCAGTGGATTGCGTGGTGCCGTTGATCATCTGACTCGCAGTACCATCCTGGCAGGCCGACATACTATTGCCGTTCGAAAGGTTGGCCGCCGCCGGTGCACTGCTGTCGACGTTGATGGTCCAACCCGTCTTGAAGTAACCACCCGCACCGCCCGCCTGAATGATGGGAGTGTTGTTGAGGTTGTGCGCGTTGCCGTCCGACATTTCGTTGAACCAGATCGTGGCGCTGTGATCGAGGAGTGTCCCATCACCTTCGTTGACGCTGTCGAGCATCTGCACGAGGTTGGCGTACTTCTGCGTGTAATAGCCGTCGACTTGCAGGAGCATCTTGACTGCATTCGGCAAGCAGCTGCCCTGCATGCCCGCGTTGTCGAGCCGATGCGAGAGGGAGTGAGATTCCGTATTGATGCCGAGCCCCTTGAACACGTAGTTGCCGGGGTACTTCATGAAGATCACGGGGTTCGAGTTGCACGCGGCCGCGAGCACCGCGATCGCGGAATAGATGTCCGCTCCGTCCAGCGTGTCCGTGACTTTCGTCGTGAGGATGTCCGAGCCCAAACCGCCCATGCCTGCCTTGCTGACGTTCGCCTGCGTCGCGCCGAGCATGTCGCCCAGACCCTGGCTGCACTGCGCGGAAGCCACCACGCCTCCCATTTGATTGAGGAGCGCCTTCCAAGCTTCGAGCTTGTTCCGATCGGTCTGGCTCATATCGAACCTCTCGAGGGTTTCGAGATCGTCCTTTACGAGGTCGGTGATGCTCTTGCCGCGAACAGCTGCGTAGCTGTCCGGAGTCATCATCGTCGTGCCTCCGCCTTGTTTGAAGAGGCCCGTCAGTCCGCTGAAAGCCTGCGACGCGTTGAGGCCTTTGAACATCGTCTCAGCGGCGGAATACGAGATCGCCGATTGGGCGCTGTCGTTCTGGCGACCCGTGTTCAGGAGCAACGGAGTGCCGCTCGGGCTGAGTTGTTGCGCCATGACGTGGTCGAGCGAAGGCCCGACCGGCTTGGCGTTGAACTTCGTCGCCTGCTCGAAGCTGAAAGGGTTGTTGCTGTTCGGCGTGACCGGCTGGCACGTGAAGTACGAACCGGCGATCTGCGTATGCGAGTCGTTGCCCTGTCCACGCACCATGTTTGCGGTCCACTCGTTCATCGAACGAATGCCCCGCGGGATCAGAAGCTTGTCGACGAACGGCGCGAGGGGCGCGAGCGTCGTCGACATCAGGTCTTCTTTGGTGAGCTGGCCGTGGGTCTTTTGGGGAAACCACTGATTCGTGATGCAGCCATAGTGCGTGAACATCACGATGAGTCGCTTCGGCGGGCCCGCGACCGGTGCCGACTGTGCCTTGGCCGTGCGCTCCGCAATGGAGCTGAGAAACGGTGCAGCCACGATCGCTCCGCCGAGGCCACGGAGGAAGATTCTTCGGTTCATGCGCTTGGTCATGTTCGGGTTTCCTCGGCTTCAGGGAGTTCCACGGACGCGCAAACGGAAGGAATCCGCTTGGGTGAGATCAGCGAGCAAAGTGAGAATGGTGTAGCCATTCTGTGAGAGCTTCAGATCGAGCTGATCGACGACACACTGGTCGTTTGCGTTCGGATCCCGTCCAAACGCGTAGGAAACCCAGGCCTGAGCGTAAAGCTGTTTGGCTTTTGGAGTCTGCGCGATCTCCTGCATGAGCTGTAAAGGAGAGGAAATTGGCTTAGAGTTGCCGTCGCCGAAGTTCACTGTTGCAGTCGTTACGGCTGCGTCGATGGGACCACCGCGTGGGTCGGTCGTCTGCCACTTCCCGATGCCGTCGTAGTTCTCGAGC
>Ga0193753_10003426_pt1 | contig 11701 bp, 9 predicted proteins | sample H1c2metaG_FD_144925 | JGI IMG/M metagenome (GOLD analysis project Ga0193753, IMG submission 144925) | Soil microbial communities from a riparian zone of the East river system, Colorado, United States - H1c2 | ecosystem: Environmental > Terrestrial > Soil > Riparian zone | place: USA: East River... | reverse complement strand
AATATTTTTTACCGGCGACACGGCTACCATCTTCTCCGATGTGAAAAATAGCGGCCAGGTTGGTGTAGGCAAGAATGCAACGGTGAAATTCAAGGGAAAAAAATGGGAGAATGATGCCGATGCCATGATCACCGACGAAAGTAACAATGGTGACGGCACCACTGGCATCGGTGGCATCATTGAATTTCTGATCCCGGATGAAACATTGTTGGCATCCGTCAATCAACAACAAAGAATTACGGGAGGATACAATGCAGCAACAAGAACCGGTGCTTCCTTCGGAAACATTGCCATCAGCAATCGCTGGGGAGTGTTACTCTCCGGAAGCAGTGCAAAGATCCGGCGCGAACTGAGATTTTCAAGCGGTCATCTCTTCCTGAATGACAACGTGCTCTCGATTGGCAATGGCAACCCCGGTTTGATCACTGGCTATAATGAGAACCGTTTCATTGTCACTGGTCCCATGGCTTATGGGGGCTTGCTGATGAGGGAAAGGATCAGCAGCACGGATGGCTATGTCAGCTTTCCCGTGGGTACTTCTGATAAACGTTACGCCCCTGCCGCGTTACGGCTTAATTCTGGAACGCCTGATGATTTTATCGTGGGCGTTTTTGATGGAGTTAAATCACAGGTCACCAGCGGCAGTGATCTAAGCGATATTGGTGTGAACAAAACCTGGACAGTAGGCAAACTCGGAAGGCCAGGCCAGGACCAGGTAGATCTGATCTTACAGCATCGCACAAACGAAGAAGGCAATACCTTCAGGCTTAACCGCTCAACCTCATACATCTCTGAATACCTGAATACCGCCTGGGATAAGTGGGCGTCCACTGGTGCGCCACAAGCAGGGAGTCTTACTACTGGTCTTCCTTCAACAACGGGCGGCACAAATGCAAGGTCATTGACGGGAACGATCGGCTTGAATTCATACTTCAGCAAATTTGTTGACCCGGTAAAAGACACTGTCACAAACAAAACAGTCATTCTGCTTAGGGCCAACCGTATCAGCGATCGTGAGGTGACCCTTTACTGGACCACCTTCCCGGAAGTGAGCATAAAGTATTTCGTAGTCCAGCGCATGTATAGCAATGAAACAGGTTTCACTGATGTCGGTGAGTACGCTTCGAAAGCAAGCGGGCCAGGCATTTCACCGCATCTCGATTACGAAATAAATGATCCCAATGCATATCGCGGCATAACTTATTACCGGATCAAGCTGGTGGATTACAATGGCAATATCACCTACTCCAATGTAGTACCTGTCGGTCCGCAGCCAGGAGGTTTCGGCTTAACCCTATGGCCAAACCCGGCACCGTCCGCATTCTTCGTAGGCATCACGGGTGCCGCACCTGTTCAAACCATAATAGTATGGAACGTGCTGGGTCAGAAAGTTCGCGAGGAACAGGTCAATGGCAGGAACATCATCCCGATGTTTATCTATAAACCAGGCGCTTACTTCGTTTCTTATCTTTCATTCGGTGGCCAAATTATCGAGACGAAAAAGCTGCTCATCGTAGGATATTAATTTATACACCCCAACAACGAAGTTGTTTCCGCTCATCTGCACCGTATTAATTGCAGAACTTCTAATATTTGTACGATTGTCTAATATGTATTGAACTGTAATACAGTAAATACCGCCCTCTGTAAGGCAAAACCCTTAGATGTTTTCTAAATTTCTATTGATGGAAAGAATTCCCCAGAATGTTTCAAGTATTCAACATAAAGTTTGGCATCATTTTGGTTAAGTAGGGATCGTAACTCGATTTTAATTTCCTATTAAAAAGCTCTGATTCATGAACGCTAAAAAGCAACTGCTCATTCTCGCCTCCGCGACCCTAGTCTTCTTTTCATCATGCAAAAAAGATATCGTAGAAGACAGCACTATCCAGGCAACCGTTTCCGATGATGCAACCGCCAATGATGTTGTAGAAACATCTCCGGCCATTCACACCCCGGTTACCGCTTATGTAAATGGTAACTGTAATGGATTCCTTCAGTCGGTTCCCACACGTTACAGTCTGACAACTAAAGCTTATCCACTTATCGTCTTCCTTCATGGTGTCGGTGAATTGGGAAGTGGTAATGTCACAAAGCTTAATTGCTGCGGCCTTCCCAGGTATCTTTACAACAAACAGTTCCCTCCAAATTTCAATGTAAACGGCGTCAACCATTCTTTCATCGTTATGTCGCCCCAGTTTAAATCACCAGCATCTGGCGCAGACGTACAGGCTGTGATTGCTTACGCTCAGAAACGTTTCAGGATTGACGCATCAAGAATTTATGTAACCGGTATGAGCCTTGGTGGTACATCTGCATGGTCTTATGCAACCACTTACGGACAGACTGCAGCAGCGATCGTTCCAGTTGTTGGCGGATTGACTTCAAACTCTACTACTGCTAGAACAGTTGCCTCAAAGAACACTCCTATCTGGGGTATCGCTTCATGGGGTGATCAGATTATATCTGCAAGCATCACCGTTAACTGGATCAATCAGCTCAAGAGTTTCAACCCCGCATTGTCTTCTGGTTACAAACTGACTGTTTACTCTAACCTGAGCCACAACAGCAGCTGGGCAACCGCATACACTCCAACATCAAGAGTCGACGGAAGAAGCATTTACGAATGGATGCTGCTCTGGAGAAGAGGTGGTGTTGCACCTGCGCCAACTCCTACACCAACTCCTACTCCAACTCCAACACCAACACCTAGTCCAACTCCGACAACTGGAAATAAAACTCCGATTGCCAATGCAGGTCCTGATCAGACAGTACCAGTTTCCTGGAACTACCTGAGACTGAATGCTAACTTTTCAAAGGACACTGATGGTTACGTCAAATCAATTTCCTGGACAAAGATATCAGGAGGAAATGCATCCCTTGTTACCCCTAACACTGGTGAAACATTGGTAAAATATCTTCAGGCTGGCGTTTATATCTTCAGAGCAAAAGTTACTGACAATAAAAATGCTGTTAGCTACGATGACGTGAAAGTCACCATGCTTGCGAAATAATCAATCCCCCGGCTAATAAGAAAACCTTGTATCACCAGATGCAAGGTTTTTTTTTGCCCCTGCTCCATTGGCCAATATCAAAAAAATAGCGGGAAGCATGACTCTCCGCTATTCCGTTATTAAACTGTCTGTCTAACTGTAAGTTCTGTCGTGCGACTTGAGTTCGTCCCACATCGTTGTTGGCGCAAAGAATGATTTGTCCTTGGCATGCAGGTGCTTCTTCACTTCTTCTTCGATCACTTCAATTCCCAGCCCCGGTGCAGTAAGCGGGACAGGCGCAAACCCTTTATCTATCAATTTTCTGCCATCCGTTGTTTTCACAAGGCCTTCCCACCAGGGCACATCCACCGAATGATGTTCCAGCGCAAGGAAGTTTTGTGTTGCAGCTGCGCAATGTACATTGGCCATAAACGAAATGGGTGTTCCTGCCTGGTGCATCGCCATCGCGATGCCATGTTCTTCGGCGAAGTCACCGATTCTCTTGGTTTCGAGCAAGCCCCCTGAGCTGGCGAGATCAGGATGTACGATGTCGATGGCTCTTTCTGTGATCAGCTTCCTGAATCCATCCAGCAGGTAAATGTCTTCTCCCGTTAGCGTGGGCGTTTCGAGCGCATCTGTAATGGTCTTCCATTGTTCTGTGTACTGCCACGGCACCATGTCCTCAAACCAGGCAAGCCTGTATTTCTCGAGTGATTTTCCCAGCCTGATGCTGTTGTTCAAATCAAAATGACCATAGTGATCAGTAGATATTGGCAGGTCATAGCCTACCATGCTTCTTACATTCTCAACGATCTTTGCAAGTTCCTCAAAACCCTTGTCGGTGATCTGGATCTGGGTGAAGGGATGCATCGTATTGCCGTAATTCATATAGTTGGCCTGGTCACCCCACTGGTTCAGACTTCCTTTCTCACTCTCCCAAAATTTTGAATTTACAAGAGTGCCGGGTTTCCCTTTCAACTCACCGATGGAAAGATCCATTTTCAGCCAGGTGTAACCCTGATCTTCGATCCTATATTTGATCAGCTTTTTTTGTTCCTCCACCGAACTTGATTCAGGCGTGTCGGCATATAGTCGGACTTTGTCGCGATACCTGCCGCCAAGCAACTGCCATGCGGGAACATTGTATGCTTTGCCACAGATGTCCCAGAGCGCCATCTCAACACCACAAACACCCCCAGCCTGACGCGAAGGTCCTCCGAACTGTTTGATACTCTTGAACATCATTTCCACATTGCAGGGATTTTTTCCGAGCAGTCGGCTCTTGAGCATCAGTGCATATTTCACATCAGCGCCATCCCTCACTTCACCCCAGCCCGAGATACCCTGATTGGTATCAATCCGGATGATCGAGGTTCTTCCCATCACCGCGGTTTCAGCGTAGCGCATGTCGGTAATTTTAAGGTCGGAAGGCGCAGAATACCTGCTCACCTTCGAAGTGGTCTGCGCGATCACGTCTTCAATCGGTGTGAAGATAAATGACCCGCCGAGAGCGACACCACCAAGCGCTGATTTTTTAAAAAATGAGCGTCTGCTGTTTTCCGGGCTAATGTCTTTTTCATTGGAAGCAGGAACTGGATCCTTCAAACCCATCCTGTTCAGGAATTTTTGCGAGGGAGTCATAGTTAAGTGTTATTTATATTTCACAATCATATTAACAAACTAACGGCTCCAAAAAGTAAGGCATTTGAAATTAGCAGTCAAAAAAAATTGGTGTTGCTTATTGTGGATTGTAAAGCCGAAGTACTTCGCTTGTATGTTTCCTTACTTCCTTAAGTAGTTCAGGATGCTGTGAAAGCGACTGGCCGAAAGAAGGGATCATCTGCCTGAATTTTTCCTGCCAGTCCGAAGATTGAAAACGGTCGGGGAAACACTGGCTCAACAACCTGATCATGATGGACACCGCAGTTGAAGCCCCGGGAGAAGCACCAAGCAGCGCCGCTATTGAACCTCCCGCACCACTCACTACTTCCGTTCCAAATTCAAGTATGCCTCCCTCCTCTTCATCTTTTTTTATGACCTGCACGCGCTGCCCTGCAATTTCGATCTCCCAGTCTTCTCCTTTTGCTTCGGGAAGAAATTTCCTGAGTTCAGCGAGCCGCTCGTCAGAATTTAATTTCACCTGTTCGATCAGGTAACGCGTAAGTGGAATGTTGTGAAAGCCTGCCGCCAGCATCGGCCAGAGGTTTGAAATACGTATCGACCTGATCAGGTCGAATACTGATCCCTTTTTTAAAAATCTCGTCGTGAAGCCTGCGAAGGGACCGTAAAGCAATTCCTGCCTTCCCTTGATGAATCTTGTGTCAAGGTGTGGTACCGACATAGGAGGAGTGCCAACGCTTGCTCTTCCATAAACTTTCGCGTGATGTTGTTCGATGATATGCTGATTGGTGCATCTGAGCCATTGGCCGCTTACCGGGAAACCTCCAAAACCTTTCGCCTCCGCGATGTGTGATTTCAGTAGCAGGGGTAATGCCCCACCTCCCGCGCCGATAAATACAAACCTGGCAACAATGTATCGGGACTTATGTGTATTAAGATCACGTACATGAACCCGCCAGCGACCGTCCTGAATTTTTTTGAGTGAGAGCACCTGCGTATGGAAGAAGAGGCTGACGGTTTCATTTTTTTCCAGCGACCGGAAGATGGACCTGGTGAGGGATCCGAAATTCACATCAGTGCCCATATCCATCCGGGTTGCAGCCACTTCCTTCTGGTTGCGGCCTTTCATCATCAGGGGTATCCATGAACTTATCTGGTCAGGATCTTCGGAGTAGACCATGTCTTTAAAAAGATGGCATTTCACCAGGGCCTCATAGCGCTTCTTCAAATAGGCAATGTTCTCTCTTCCCTGTACAAAACTCATGTGGGGAATTGACCTGATGAAACTTTCGGGAAGATCAATCACCCTCTTGTCAATAAGATATGCCCAGAACTGTCTTGATTCTTCAAATGCTTCCGCGATGCTGACGGCCTTGGATATGTCTACGGTTCCGTCTTCTTTCAGTGGTGTATAATTTAATTCGCAAAAAGCGGAATGTCCGGTGCCCGCATTATTCCAGGCATCGGAACTTTCGGCTGCGGCAACATCCAGTCTTTCAAAAATCCGGATTGAAGCAGCGGGTTCCAGTTCACTTATCATCATTCCGAGTGTAGCACTCATGATGCCTGCTCCGATCAGAATTACGTCGGTCTCCTCTGTTGCGATTTTTGCCATGCTCCTGAATTACAATTCAAGCTATTAATTCCAGTTTCATAAATTTGCTGTCAATCGCAACCACTATGGTTTCCACAAGGTCAAAACTAGTTGAAGCTGAACAAAAGGCCGGCCAATTATTTCAGGCTATTGAAGACCGGGGTCTCGTCCAACCGGGAAAAACAGAAACGCAAGTGAACCAGGAGGTATTTGACCTGGCAATGGAGATGTTCGGAATTCAGAAATACTGGCATAAAAGAATCGTCCGGTCCGGGCCAAATACCCTGTTTCCTTACGACGAAAATCCCCCGGACCTGGTAGTTCAGAAGAATGATATTTTATTTTTTGATTTCGGCCCCATCTTCGAAGAATGGGAGGCGGATTTTGGAAGGACTTATGTGATCGGAGAAGACCCAGACAAACACAAACTGAAAAGTGACATCGAGGAAGCATGGTATTCTGCCAGGGACTGGTATAATAAACAAAACAGTTTAACTGGAGCTGAATTGTTCACGCATGCTGAGGGATTGGCAAAAGATTACGGCTGGGAATTTGGCGGCGAAATAGCAGGACACCTGATCGGCCATTTTCCGCACGAAAGACTCGAGAAAGGAAACTACGGGCTCTATGTTCATCCTGGCAATCACAACGACATGTTTCTTCCCGACAAGGAGGGAAAGCCCAGGAACTGGATACTTGAAATTCATTTTGTGGACAGGGCAAAAAAGATTGGAGGTTTTTTCGAACAACTCCTCACCTGAGGGAATTATTCTCCATGCTTTTTACTGCTTGGCAGCATTCTTTTCAGCCTTAGCCTTCCGCCTGAAGAATCCGCGAAGGAGGAAATTATGCTGAAGGGCTTCCATGTTTTCATCAAGTTTCGCGGATCCCTGCTGAAGGTTGTGCAAGGTTAGTTTCAGGTCACCAGCCGCGGCTTCATCATAGAGCAGCGTCCCAACGGGAGATTTGGCATTGTTCAGTTGTGAAGATGCCTTTGAAAAATCTGCGACCACGTCATTGGCCTTTCGCGCTGCTTCATTGATCTGGGCCACGGTGCTGCGCAGGCTGGCGAAAACGGTAGTGTCAGTCACGAGTTCATTGGCCAATGTACCCTTCTCATTTAGTTTCGCGGTGAAACCCGAAAGGTCGTTTGTCAGATGACTGGCATTGTCCGATGCCCTCTTTAACCCTGTCATTGTGGTCCGCAGGTCGTTGTAAAGACTTTCATCAGTAAGCAGTTTGCCAATGGAACCCTGTCCGGAGGCCAGCTTTGAGCTGATGGCCTTGAAATCACTGGTAATGGCCAGCAGGTTCTTATTATTTTCCTGAAGGGTGCCCATTAATTCCTCAGTGCTGAGGGTTGTTTCAACTTTGAGTGATCCATTGGCGGCAACCCGTGGTGCCCCGGCACTGCCGCCGTAAATAACGATGATCTTGTTGCCAATGAGGCCGTCGGAGCCGATCTTTACTTTGGCGTCGCTGGCTATATATTTCATCACCTTCTCTTCAATACTCATCTCCACCATCACATCCGCCGCCTGGTTGAATCCAATGCTTTTAATCGTGCCCACTTTGACGCCATTGAACCAGATGTTGTTGCCAACGGACAAACCATTGACGTCGTCGAATACAGCATTGATATGAACGGATTTGACAAAAGATTTCTTTTGTCCGCCAAGGGTCAGTACGCCAACTACTACGATGGCAATTCCGAAAAGGATAAAAAGACCCAGTATTACCGATTTTCGATTATTCATTCCGCTCATATTGGTGTATGAAATTGTAATTATAAAAGTTTCGTATTCTTTCGTCTTCGCTGGAAAACACTTCTTCAAAGGTGCCCGTGCTGATGAATTGTCCATCCATCATCATGGTAATGCGGTCCCCGGTTGCCTTTGCACAGGTGAGATCGTGTGTGATGACGATCGAACTCGTATGAAATTTTTCCTTCACCTCGTTGATCAGGTTGTTAATCTCTATACACGTGATCGGATCCAGGCCCGCGGTTGGTTCGTCGTAAAGCATTATCTCGGGCTTCAGGATCAGGGTGCGCGCAATGCCGATCCGCTTACGCTGCCCTCCGGATAGTTCAGAAGGCATTTGCTTCTTTTTATCAAGCAGCCCCACGTCATCAAGCACCGCGTCCACCGCCTCGTTTCGTTGCGCGCGACTGAGGTCCTTACGGTTCCGCACAAGCGGAAATTGAAGGTTCTCCTCTACGGTCATGCTATCATAGAGGGCGCTTGCCTGAAATGAGAAGCCGATCTTCAATCGTAGGTCCCTGAGTTCGCTGTGTGACAGCTTACTTACTACTTCTCCAAGTACTTCCACTTCGCCCGCGTCGGGCTTCAGTAATCCGGCGATGACCTTAATCAACACAGATTTTCCAGTTCCCGATCTGCCGAGTACCACCAGGTTCTCACCTTTGAAAAGGTCGAGGTTTACACCCTGAAGTACCTTGTTACTGCCAAACGCTTTATATAAATCCCTGATGGATATAACCCCGGCTTTCGATTCTGTTCCATTCATATCAGGTTGTTCTTAATCCATTAAATATCTGAACAATCACAATTTCTTCAATAAAGATCAGGAACATGGAAAGAACGACGGCGGTATTAGCCGCTCTTCCCACGCCTTCAGTACCCTGGGTGGCATGGTAACCCTGGTAACAACCGACGATGCCGATCGTGAAACCATAACAGGTCGCCTTTACCACCGAAGAGGTAAAATCAAGAAAATTGATCTTTTCAAAAGCCTTTACAAAAAACAAAGGCAGGCTGGTCTGTTCATTTGAGTGAACATCCACGAATGATCCCATCAGACCTACAAAGGCCGTGTAGCACATCAGCAGTGGTATTGTGAAGGTGGTCGCAATCACCCTGCTTACCACGAGAAATTTAAATGGATTAATCGCAGAAACTTCCATGGCATCGATTTGTTCGGTGACGCGCATGGAGCCCAGTTCAGCGCCCAGGCTTGAACCCACCTTGCCCGCGCAGATCAGCGAAGTAACCAGGGGAGCCAGTGCTTTTATCACCGCAATGCCCACCAGGGATGGAAGCCATGAAGTTGCTCCGAATTCGGATAGGGATGGTCGTGACTGCTTAGTAAAAACCAATCCGGTGATAAAACCCGTCATGGTGATCAGGCCGAGCGACTTGTAGCCTATCTGGTAACACTGGTTGAAAACTTCCTTCGCTTCAAAAGGAGGTCGGAAAACGTCCTTGAAAAATCTGGTTGTAAATGAGAATCCATTGTAAACGCTCAGGAGGAGCTTGTCAATTTTATTTGTAACTAGAGGTTTCTCCGAAGGGTTATTTATTTCACTCATACTGGAAATTATGTGGGCAAATTTCGCACACAGTCACCCAATTAACGCAAATTCCATTCCCCTGGTCCGGAAATGCTGAAAATCAGCCCCTTATGCGCTTTTATTCCCAGTATTCGGAAATTTTGCCACGAACAAATTGCACACTACGCTCAAGTTGGTCCATCCCTTCAACCCCATCTTCAATACTAATCCATCCATCGAAACCAACTCTTTTCAATTCAGTGAAGATGGCGTCATAATCATTCAGACCTTTTCCGATCTCACCATGCGAAAGCCTCTTTGCATATCCAGTCACCCCTCCTTCTTCCTTACGAAGATCCTCGATGGTTCCGCTGAGTAGGTAGCGGTCGCTGGCATGCATAGTCAGCACGCGTGTTGAGATCCGTTTCAGCAATTCCAAAGGGTCTTCACCCGCGAGAAAGGTGTTGCTCGGATCATAATTAACGCCGAAATATGGATGATCGATCATCCCTACGAGTTGGCAAAAAACATCCATCTTCTGTGCAAACTCGGGGTATTCCCAGAAATCGTCCTTGTAGTGGTTCTCTATGATAAGCGAAATTCCTTTCGATGCCGCATAAGGAAGGCACTCAATAATACATGAGGCTGCATAGTCCAGCCCCTGTTGAATCGAAAGTTCGGGACGTCTCTGACCGGACAACACCCGGCAGTATTTTCCACCCAGCGCATGGGTCATATCGATCCATTTTTTCTGCTTTGCCAGTTCAGCCTCGCGATAACCGGGATCGGGATGCGTAAAATCAGGAGAACAGCAGACCATCGGAATTACCATTCCCGTTTTTTCGACGGCTTCACGCAAGTATGCCCAGTTGTCCCTGTCGGCCATTTCAAGAAAACCCGCATACCATTCCAGGCCGTCCACGTGCAATGGTTTCGCGAGTTCGATCCATTCGGCCAGCTTCATCGAACCATCCTTGCAAAGGGCGTTCATGAATGCCTTTGGAAATACGGCGAGTCTGGGCATGATCGTGTTTTTATTTTTTGGCGGATGAAAACATGGAATTGTCTTTGGGAGGATTCCTTCCAATGAAGGGGTATTGTTCCAGGTCGAGCACCTGGCCACTTACGGGGCCGCATTCGTCGCTCAGCAGAAATACGGCGCCAGCGGCAATTTCCGCCGGAGCGATTATTCTTCCCGAGGGCGCATATACATTGGGAAGCGAACGATACCAGTCATCAGCAAGACCGTGCTCTCTTTTCCTGGTGGTTTCTGTTTCCGTAAGCACCCATCCGGGATTGATCTGGTTGACCCTGACACCTTTTTCACGGAAGAGGCTGTCGCCAAGGTTCCGCGTCATGGTCATCAAAGCGCCTTTTGACATACTGTAGGGCAGCAAGTCGGGCTCACCACTGTAAGCATTGACTGAACCAACATTCAACACATTTCCCTTGTTGCGTTGGAGTTCAGGCAGGGCGGCGCGGATCATCCTGTAAGGAGCAATGACATTGATCTCCATGACCTTTCTTAAGAATCCGGCATCCACCGTTTCGATATTTCCACTGACTACCCACGCCGCATTGTTTACCACCGCGTCGAGCTTTCCAAATTTCGTCAGGGCAAGGTTGACGAGTCTGCCCGCTGAATCATCCTCGATGAGATCCTGGATATGAAGGACGGCATTTTCTTCGCCCAGGCTGGCAAAAACAGAGGCGCCTTCTTCTGCTTCGAGTCCATTGAGGACCACCCTGGCTCCTTCCTGAACGCAACGGATGGCGATGGCTTTGCCAATGCCCGTTGTACTTCCAGTAACAATAATGACCTTGTCTTTTAAACGCATGTTGGTTATACCGGTTTGAGTACACTTTTGATCACATCGCCACGATGCATTTTTTCAAAGGCCTCCAGCCATGAAGTAATTGGCCAGATGCCACCGATGATCGGGCGCACATCAAGCTGCCCATTGGCAAGCAGCGCAATCACTCTTTTCCACACCGGCCAGTTGTGACTGAAACTTCCCTGAAGGGTTACATTTTTCTGTATGAGTGGATCGAGGGAGAAGCCCAGGGGTTGAGGACCCCAGCCTACCTTGGTTATATGTCCATTGGGTCTCACCAGTTGCAACGCAATGCTCAGCGTGATGCTGGCGCCGGCGGCGTCGATCACACAGTCTGCGCCGAGGCCGTCGCGCGCTCTTGACCAGG
>Ga0193753_10003425_pt1 | contig 11705 bp, 12 predicted proteins | sample H1c2metaG_FD_144925 | JGI IMG/M metagenome (GOLD analysis project Ga0193753, IMG submission 144925) | Soil microbial communities from a riparian zone of the East river system, Colorado, United States - H1c2 | ecosystem: Environmental > Terrestrial > Soil > Riparian zone | place: USA: East... | reverse complement strand
ACCGCAACCAATGCACATTTTGTGTTACAGCGCATACAGCTGCTGCTGATATATTGCTGGGAGAACAGGATACATCCCAAAAAGTTAAAGCAGACATTCAAACCGCCCCGGTAAGCAATAAGATGAAAGCATTGCTGACGATTGCCGCACAGGTACAGGAAAGCGGTAAATCTGTAACGGAAACGGCTATCCGCGATGCAAAAGATGCGGGCGCCACGGATATTGAAATTCATGATACCGTATTAATTGCTGCGCTTTTCTGCCTGTACAACAGGTATGTAGATGGATTGGCTACGGTTACGCCAACTGATCCAGCCTTTTACAAAGGACTGGGCGAAAGATTAAAGAACCATGGTTATAACAGGTTGCCACAGGGATATGAACATCTAAAAAATAAATCATGAACCAGCAAGAAAAAATAATCCCCTACCACTGGTTGCTGTTTGTTATTTGTTTTTTAGCCACCGTCTTTGCCGGTACTGTGTCTACACTGATGTCTGTATACCTGCCCGTAGCCGTAAAAGATTTGCTGGGAGACAAAAATGCTGATGAATTAAATACCATCAGCGCTTATATAAATGCCGTTTTTATTTTAGGTGGGGCATTGGGTGGTTTCATAGCGGGCATTATTTGTGATAAAGCAGGCAGAAAAAAAGCGCTTGTATTTTCTATAGCCAGTTTTGGTTTGTTTACCCTGCTTACTGGTTACATGCCCAATTGGTGGGCAGTTGTTATTTGCCGGTTTTTTACTGGTTTTGGTCTGGGGGCTGTACTGGTAGCTACTACCACCATCATGATGGAAGAATGGCCCGAAAAGACAAGGGCTATATTTATGGGTTTTTTGTCCATCTCTATGCCGGTTGGTATTTTTTCGGCAGGTGTAATTGATTACTTCGTATCCTCCTGGCGGCAGGCATTTGCGGTTGGCCTGCTACCCCTTGGAATAGCTATACTTTCTATCTGGTTATTGAGAGAATCAAAAAAATGGCAAAGCACCCGCCTGGTGACTGAGCGGCAGTCATCAAAAAATACCAGTATTTTTTCTGCGCAGCACAGGGCTGATCTAATTACCGGCTCTCTCATATTTGGCACCATGCTTATTGGTCTGTGGGCAATCTTTTCCTGGCTGCCTACCTGGATACAAAGCCTGGTTACTAACGGTGATGCACAAAAGCCACGCGGAATAAGCATGATGATGCTGGGCATGGGTGGCTTAACCGGCGGGTTTTTATCCGGTTGGTTAACAAACGCTGTAGGACTGCGCAAATCAATGCTGCTTTGCTTTGGGGTTGCTGCTCTTATGTCGTTCATTTTATTCAAAACCAATACTGTTTTCTCTCCTGTTATATATGCAGAAGTGCTGGTACTGGCCTTGTTTTTTGGCGCCAGCCAGGGTGTTTTGTCTGTATACATTCCTTACCTGTTTCCGGTTACTATCCGCGGTACCGCCACCGGCTTCTGTTTTAATATCGGCAGGCTGTTTACCGCAACAGCCGTGTTATTTGTTGGCGTGCTGGTAACTGAATTGGGCGGTTACAGCAATTCACTATTCATCTTTTCACTGGTTTTCGTGGTTGGATGGGTGGTAACATTTTTTGCAAAAGACAAAGTTGCTGTGGCTGAAGCGGAAGTATTAACAGTTGAAGAGTTAACGGATTGACGCCGGCTTCATTCAATATTCATCACTCATGACCCATGATTAAATAATTTTTAAAAAATAAAACATGGCATACATACAGGTTGAAGAAGGGGTTCCGGGTATAAGAAGCCTGGTATTATTCAGACCGGAAACAGGCAAGCCATTGTACGATTTAGCGCAGGTATTATTAAGGGGGCCGTCTCCTTTAACTGAAGCAGACCGTGAATTGATAGCCGCTTATGTTTCTCACCGCAACAATTGCATTTTTTGTACAAACAGTCATGCCGCTGCAGCCAGGTGTTTATATGGCGATGATAAAAATACGGTAGATGATGTTTTGAAAGATATGGAACAGGCAGGTATAACCGCTAAATTAAAATCTTTACTGCATATAGCCGGCAAAGTACAGGTACTTGGAAAGGAAGTATCCCCGCAGGACATAGCTGCTGCAAGGGAACTCGGTGCCAGTGATCGTGAAATACATGATACCGTACTGATAGCTGCTACTTTCTGCATGTTTAACCGCTATGTAGACGGACTTGCCAGTTTTACACCAACAGATGCGGCAATCTATGAAGCAATGGGCGAACGTATGAAAAACGGATATGTATTACCATAAACAACCAAAAAATAAATCGTATGGCCTACATTGATTTACAAAACGATCTTCCGGGTATCAGGAGCCCCATGGCCTTCCGGCCTGAAACAGCAAAGCCTTTAAATGAACTGGCGGAAATTCTGTTGCACCAGGATAACAACACGCTCACCCGCGGAGAAAGGGAAATGATTGGCGCTTACGTATCATCCCTGAACGATTGTTTCTTTTGCCAGCATGTTCATGGCGCTATGGCACAGCATTATTTTCAGTGCGATATGCAGTTCATAGATACGATAAAGCGGGACTATAACGCCGCCCCCATTTCAGCTAAACTGAAAGCATTACTCAGCATTGCAGGCAGTGTGCAGAAAGGTGGCAGTCATGTTACCACTGCACAAGTTGAAAACGCCAAAAGTCTTGGCGCAACAGACAGGGAGCTGCATGATACTGTACTGATAGCTGCTGCATTCTGTATGTTTAACCGCTATGTAGACGGGCTAAATACCTGGGCGCCGCAGGAGAGGCAAGTATACATAGACCGCGCTGCTATGCGTGCAGAAGAAGGATATGCGGGCAGCAATCCGCATAAATAAATTACCGGGTCGCCTGCGGTGCTGTTTCCACCAACTGCAAAATGAAGCCAATTATTCATTTAAAAAAATTATACAATGCCCCATATAGACGTAGATAAAAATTTGCCCGGCATCCGGTCCTTACTGGCCTTCAGTCCCGAAACAGCTGAGCCCATGGGCGTCTTAGCCAATTTATTATTACGCAGCAATGATGGCCTTAGCATGGCAGAACGTGAACTGATAGCGGCCCATGTTTCTTATCTCAACGATTGTTTTTACTGCCACCAGTCACACGGCGAAATAGCCGTTTGCTATTTAAACGGCGACAGGGATCTGGTAAATAAAGTAAAAGCAGATTATGAAAATGCGCCCATCTCAGACAAATTGAAATCATTGCTTTCTATAGCAGCCAGTGTACAGAAGGGCGGTAAACAGGTAAGACCTGATCAGATTGAATATGCCAGGGCCCTTGGCGCTACTGATAAAGATATTCATGATACCGTACTGATAGCCGCCATGTTTTGCATGTTTAACCGGTATGTTGACGGTCTTGCTGCCCATACGCCTTCTGATCTGTCTACCTATCCCCCGAGAGCAAAGCAGGTAGCCGAACAGGGATACGGAAATCATGTCTTTTCAAAAAACCAACCAGTATAACGCAACCCAATAACCGATTTTTATTAACACCTATTTTAACTCAAAACTACATGCAGCAATGAAAAAATTATTATTTATGATAGCAGGACTCCTTATAGCCGTCCTTCTTCCAGATTTACTTTTTGCCCAATCAAAAACCATTACCGGAAAAATTACCGATAATAAGGGCAACCCGGTACCGGGCGCTTCTATCGTTGCTAAAAAAACAGCCCGATCAACCGTTACCGATGCAGATGGAAAATTCAGTGTAACGGTTCCTGAAAATACAGCGCTGACCATCAGTTCAATTGGTTTTAAAACACAAACGATTACTACAGACGCCCGCAGCAGTGAACTGCAGGTTAAACTGGAAGAAGATGTGGCCAGGTTAGATGAAGTAGTTGTGACAGGACTTACAACCGGTGTTAAAAGAAGAAACCTTGCCAATGCAGTGGCAACCATTTCATCAAAAGAATTAAACGGTGTTGCACCTGCTCAAACATTTGATGCAGCGTTGAACGGGAAAATTCCGGGTGCCTATATAAATGCCAATACCGGTGCACCGGGCGGCGGCATTTCCGTAAAACTGCGCGGTGTTACATCCGTTTACGGTAATACACAACCACTATATGTAATAGATGGTGTCTTTGTTGATAATACGGCTACCTCAGCAGGTATCAATGCCATTACTTCTTCTACCGGTGGTGGTGCACCTGCTTCCGCCCAGGACAACCCTTCCAGCCGTATTGCAGATATACGCGCAGAGGATATTGAAAACATTGAAATTTTAAAAGGCGCTTCTGCTGCTGCTATTTATGGTTCTAAAGCAGCCGCTGGCGTTATTATTATTACTACTAAAAAAGGTAAACAGGGAAGAACACAGGTTGCTGTTTCGCAGGACCTCGGCTTTATAAAGGTCAGGAAATTACTGGGTGTACGAAATTTTACCGCGCAAACAGCAGCCAGTTTATCAAGCGATAGCGCTGCCGGTGTTGCTTTGGGCCAGCAGTTTACGGCTGCAAAAGCTGCCGGAAAAATTTATGATTATGAAAAAGAAGTGTTTGGCAATACGGGCTTTGCAAGAAACACCGTGTTAAGTATGAGCGGTGGAAGCGAAAGGACAGCGTTTTATTTTTCTGCCGCACAAAAAGATGAAGCTGGTATTGTAAAAAATACCGGCTACCGCAACAGCAGCATCCGCCTCAATATGGATCACCGCATTACTGACAATATTAAAATCGGCATCAGCACCAATTATATCAATTCCTCTGCAGACAGGGGGTTAACAGGTAACGATAATGCCGGTGTAACATTTGGTATTGCGTTATCTTCTACACCATCTTTTGCTGAATTGCATCCTGATGCTTTTGGAAATTATCCCAACAACCGGTTTGCGGCATCCAACCCATTACAAACCATTGCACTGATGAAGAACAATGAATCGGTTAACCGTTTCATCAGCGGCATTAACCTTGACGCCCTGCTTCAAAAAAGCAATACAAGTACTACAAGGTTTATTGCAAGGGGCGGATTTGATTTTTATAACCTTGAGACCAATGCCCTGTTTCCCGGTAATCTGCAGTTTCAGTCTGTAGCAAAAGGAACCTCCATACAGGGGTTCACAAAAAATTTAAATACCAATTATATTTTGTCGTTGGTGAATGTGTTTACGCCTTCGGATAAACTATCGCTCACTACTTCTGCAGGGGTAACACAGGAAACAGGCAATTATAATAATTTACTGAATGTAGCAACGCAGGTTATTTCCGGCCAGTCAAATGTTGACCAGGCCGGTGCATTAAATGCTACCCAGTTCAGGAACAGGTACCAGAACGATGGTATTTTTATACAGGAAGAAGCAGGTATTGCAGATGCTGTTTTATTAACAGCCGGTGCCCGCTTTGACAGATCATCCAACAATGGTGATCCGGGAAAATATTATATATATCCCAAAGCCGGTATTTCCTGGAACCTCACAAAAATGGGTATCATAAACGAAGGTTTTTTTGATAATGTGAAACTGCGCGCCGCATACGGGCAGGCAAACAATGTTCCTGCTTACGGGAGCAAATTCACTTCGCTGGTAGTGTCTAATATAGCCGGCAACCCGGGTGTTATCATAGGCATCCAGGAAGGACAACCAGCCATTAAACCAGAAAGACAAACAGAACTGGAAGCAGGTATAGATTTCAGCATCCTTAAAGGAAGGGTATCTTTTCAGCTGACCTACTATAACAAAAACGTGTATGATTTTTTAATGCAGAGCAACCTGCCTTCGTCATCCGGCTTTACAAGCAAATGGGTGAATGCCGGCAATCTCCGCAACCGCGGTATCGAATTAGGATTGAATGCAAGACCCATTGCATCTAAAAACATAAGCTGGAATACATCGGTTAATTTCTGGTTCAACAGATCACTGGTAACCAAACTAACCATACCATCAATACCACAGGGTTCTTTTGGATATGTGCTGGGTTCTTTCCAGATACAGGAAGGTCAATCAGCTACACAAATCCTTGGGCTCAATGGAGCAGGTGTAGGCAAATTAGGAGATGCTGAACCAAAATTCCAGATGAGTACATACAATGAAGTAACGTTTAAAAACAGGCTAAGCCTGCGCTTTCTTTTGCACCTGAAAGCCGGTGGACAAAATGTAAACTTAACAACCCTGCAGAATGATTTTGGTGGCACCAGTGCTGACTTTGATAAGGTAACCAATAAGGCAGGTTTGCCAGATGGTATTTACAGAATTACAAAAGTGGGTACTACTGCGGAAGAATTTGTACAAAATTCCGGCTACCTGCGTTTGCGCGAAATAGGGTTGTATTATTCATTTGCCAAATTGCCCGTGAAATTTATAAAAGGCATACGTGCAGGTGTGTCACTCAATAATTACCTGACGATTACCAAATACAAATCATATGATCCGGAAGTATCCAATTTCGGTACTGGTTTTTCTACCGGCGTAGATGTAGACCCATACCCGGCTGTTAAGCGTGCCGACTTTCATATTTCTGTTGACTTCTAAAATAGTTTACATCACATTGATTAATTGCATGATTTTTAAAAAATAACACATGAAAAAAAATATCATTAAACATATACTGCTTTTTATAAGCGTCAGTTTTCTTTTTTATTCCTGTAAAAAAGATTATGGAAACCTGAACAGCCCCACCGTTGAGGATTTTTTAAACAACGCCACAAAAGATGAGCTGAACAATCTGGTAAGTGGCACTGAATCCGGCATGCGCAACACCATTTCCCTGTACCTGGATGATGCCGGCACATTGGGCAGGGAAGGCTATCGCTTTTCCGGCTCTGAGCCAAGATATGTAACCGATTTGCTGGGTGCCAATAGCGGTACATTAAGCAGCAGCAATTTTTATATTACCCAGCCATGGGCTGCGCGTTACAGGGCGGTTAAGAATTGCAATGTACTGGTACAGGCCGCCGATAATTCAACCACCATAACTGCCGCGCAAAAAAGCGGTTATAAAGGTTTTGCAAGAACCATTAAAGCATACCAGCTTTTACTGAACCTGAATCTTACTTACACAAACGGTATCAGGGTCAATGTTACTGATCCGGATCATTTAGGCGCGTTTGTAAGTTATACTGATGGGCTTGCGGCTATTTCTTCATTGCTTGATTCTGGTAAAACTGATCTTGGCAGCGCTGCGGTTGCATTTCCGCTTGCAGGATTTGGCGGTTTTAACGATGCAGCAGGTTTGCTTACATTCAATCGTGCACTGGCAGCAAGGGTTGCTATTTACCAGAAAAACTGGGATGGCGCTTTAGCAGCATTGAATGCATCCTTTTTTGGCCTGGATAAAAGTTTTAACCTCGGTGTTAGCCATGTTTTTGGAACAGGTTCTGGTGATCAATTGAACCCCATGTTTATTCCGCAAAACCAAACTGGAGAAGTAAGAGTAGCACATCCTTCCTATGCCACAGATATTGAAGCAGGAGATGACAGGATCAACAAAGCCACGTTGCGCACTGCTGTTGCATCTCTTAGTGGCCTTTCTTCTAACAGGGATGTGTGGGTGTATACATCCAGTACAGGAACCGTTCCGATTATCCGGAACGAAGAACTGATACTTATTTATGCAGAAGTCAATATACAAAAGAGTAATTTCCCTGAAGCAGTAAAAGCCATTAATAAAATAAGAACAGGCCATAACCTGCCGGTTTACAGTGGTGCGCAAACACAGGATGCATTGACCACTGAATTGCTGAAGCAAAGAAGGTTCTCTTTATTTTATGAAGGGCATCGCTGGATTGATATGCGCAGGTATAATCTGCTGTCCCAGTTGCCTATAGACAGAACAGGAGATGATATTTGGGATAAATTCCCTTTGCCGGTAACAGAACAATAAAATTATAATTCCTGTTGGTCTGACCGGTGGGCTGAGCGCTAATCCGTCAGATCAGGGCATGAGACGGGTTTGCTGTTAATTGCGATCATAAAAACAAATCAATATGAAACGTTTTATTCTAATTACCGGGCTGCTCTTATTGTTTGCCGCAGAAATGCTGAGGGTATATTTCATTATGCCTTTCCCGGGAAGCCAAAAGGCCGAAACCATTGGTTTTGCATACTGGCTGGGAAGAAATATAACCTGGGTAAGATGGGTGCTGCTTGCATTAATTGCCTGGCCTTTGATACAAATTTTCCGCAACGACAAATGGTGGAAGAGAATTTTACTTGCAGGAATACTGGTTTTATATTTTGTTATCTTCTTCTTTGTCAATTTTCGTTTTGAAGCAGACAAGATGTTTTACCAGCCGAAACATAAAAATTTTGCTGCGGCGGATACAAAAGGAGCCGACACCGTATTGGTTATTGGCGTTGCCATAAATGGAGAAGCCAAAGCCTTTCCCATACAAATTATCGGTTACCACCACCAGGTAAGAGACACTATCGGGAACACGCCCGCTATTATTACCTATTGCACTGTTTGCAGAACGGGCCGTGTATTCAGCCCTGTGGTGGATGGCAAACCTGAAACTTTCAGGCTGGTAGGTATGGATCATTTCAATGCCATGTTTGAAGATGCTACTACAAAAAGCTGGTGGCAGCAGGCAACAGGTGTGGCTATTGCAGGACCGTTGAAAGGGAAATCGCTGGCTGAGATCCCATCACAACAATTATCGCTGGCAGCATGGCTGAGGTTATATCCAAATTCAACTGTTCTTGAACCAGATAGTTCTTATAAAAAACGATATAAGAACTTAGCCGGTTACAATAAGGGCACCATTGATGGGTCCCTGGAAAAAAGAGATTCAGCCTCATGGCAATTTAAATCATGGGTCATTGGTATAGTGCATGAGCATGCAGCAAGGGCTTACGACTGGAATGATCTCGTTAAAAAAGAATTGATAGAAGATTCCCTGGCGGGCATGCCAGTTTTAATTGCACTGGAAAATGATTCAGCTTCTTTTCATGTATGGAGCAGGCAGGTAAACGGCCAATCACTTCATTTTGAAAAAAATAAATTGCAAAATACGCTAACTGATACCAATACCCGTTCTAACTGGGATATGAATGGGATCTGTACAGAAGGAACGCTAAAAGGCAGCCAGTTAAAAACTGTTCAGTCTTACCAGGAGTTCTGGCATTCATGGAAAAATTTTCATCCTGCTACCAGCACGTATAAATAATTACCATTTCACCTCATCCTTGGTATTTCAAATTACCGTAGTCTTTAGCGACTACGGTAATTCTATTTTGAACACAGTTCAGTAATTCAACAATTCATCGCACAAAAAAGCCAATTCATACCCTTATGGGAAATAAAAAATGCAGCGGTGTATATATTTGACCATTCAAAATAGTTAACTGAAATTTTATGAATAATAATACACTACTTATCGCCGGAATAATAATGATAACAGCAGCTTTATCCTGTAAAAAAAATACAGTAATCCCGCCTCCCGTTACGCCCATTGAAAGAAAAGTAAAGTTTGTACTTTATACCACTAAGGATTATTCCAACAACAATCAGACAGTTAGTTTTACACTGAAAATGACGGTTGGCAACAATACCATATGGGATTCAGTACTGGCACCCATACAATTAAAGGACATACCAGGACCTGGAAACAAACTGGTAATTGAAAAAAAGGTGCCGGGTAATAATAACGCAGCATTAATTACCGGTTTTATATACCATATTGAGAATGTTGGCGGATACTGGTATAATGATGTGTTTAAGGCCGGGGAAATGTCGAAAACAATAAACCTTGATTTTCAGTAACTCACTTATCATCTTTCCATCAAGCTGTTTGCTAACGACAGGTTCCCTGTCCTTCCAATTTTAATTGCATCAAAATTACAGAGAACTGAAGGCAGCTGGTATTTCAATACCTGGTCATTCAAGCAGGCTGCACATGAACCCATTTTCCTTTACCAGCATCATTATTGTTGCAGGCAAGAAATTACGGCCTTCTACACGGAGAACTTTATCACAGTCGTGAAGGTCTACATTTATTTTACTATCCGGGAAATGATTCAGCAACAAGGCAATTAAATTTTTTGCCTGTGACACTTCCTGGATATTTGTTTTGAAAACTTCTATCATGGTATCTGCTATTTGATATTCGACGAAGCAGCCTTTAATCTTTTGTGATGGTATATATAGGAAACCGCCAGGATAACAAAGAAAATCAGCATTGCCCACCATTGGGAAAATGGTTCCCCAATAGCAACGGCTGAATAAGTAGCGGCCGTCAGATCGTACGTAAATCCGGCGTATATCCATTCTTTCAGCCGGGGAAAACCAGGAATTAAAATAACAATTGCACCCAATGTTTTAGCCAGGCCGATAAACGGAATAAAGTACTCCGGGTATTTCAGTTGTTTTGAAACCAACTCGATGGATGGCTGCGTTGACAAAAGATTTTGAATACCGCTCATGAGCATTAATGCTACAAGCAGCCCGGTAAAAATCCAGTAGATAATATTTATTTTTTTCATTTTTTATTTTTTTAAATATGTATGTTTTTAAATCAACAAAAGAAACGCATGCACCCTGCGCCTTATCCCTTACTGGCATAATTAACCATCCACTTCGTACCAAACTTATCTTCAAATGACCCGAAATAATCGCCCCAGAACGCATCCTGTAAATCCATTTCTACTTTACCACCGGCAGATAAACCGTCAAATAAACGTTTGGCTTCTTCCCTGCTGTCAGGACTGATGCTGATATAATAGTTATTCCCCTGGTTTAAAGAGAAGCCCATTTCTGCAGGGGCATCGGTAGCCATTAAAACATACCCGGGTGCTATTGGCAAAGAGATATGCATAATTTGATTCTGCAATTCCGGGGACATTTTCTCGCTGCCCGGGCCGCCTTTAAAACGCTCCAGCCTGCTGAATTCTCCACCAAATACTGATTTGTAAAAATTAAATGCAGTTTCGGTTGTACCCGGAAAATTTAAATAAGGATTGATGGTCATTTTTCGTTGATTTTAAATTTATTAATTGGGTTCAATTATCAGAAAATACAGTAAGTACTTATTTTATTTATTGTATTAATTTTTAGGAAAGGCACTCATATCCATGTACAAGACTTCCCAGAGATGCCCGTCCGGATCCTGGAAACTGTGGCTATACATAAAACCCTGGTCTTGTTTTTCATTGGAAGCTGAGCCACCTGCGGCGATAGCTTTACTGACCATTTCATCTACCTGCTGCCTGCTGTCTGCAGAAAGGCATATAATTAATTCAGTGTTTTTGGTTGCATCAACCAGTTCTTTTTTGGTAAATGTCCGGAAGAAGGGTTCTACCAGCAGCATTACAAAACTGTTATCACTTATTATCATACAGGTTGCATTTTCATCTGTAAACTGCGGGTTAAAGCCGAAACCAAGTTTGGTAAAGAAAGCAATAGACTTATTCAGATCCTTCACCGGCAGGTTCACAAAAATTTGAGTAGTCATCGTTTTTTATTTTTTGTTATAAAATATAATTTGTCCGTTTATTAGTTTTCAAGGATCCCTTTCAGGTTAACCAGGCCATCTGCCAGGTCCTTGCCCATCATGTTTTCCATATTCATAAACAAGAGCATAATATTCATAGGGTAATTCATTTTCCCATTAACACCCCATTTTACTTTTACCTGGTTGCCGCTTACTGGTGTAGTGGTCATATAGGCAACGGACCTGCCCTCAAAAGGTCTTATAAAATGAAGCGCCATGTCAATCCTGTCCCCCTCCCTGATTGATGTTATTTCCTGTTCGCCTTTACCTGCTT
>Ga0193753_10003424_pt1 | contig 11706 bp, 14 predicted proteins | sample H1c2metaG_FD_144925 | JGI IMG/M metagenome (GOLD analysis project Ga0193753, IMG submission 144925) | Soil microbial communities from a riparian zone of the East river system, Colorado, United States - H1c2 | ecosystem: Environmental > Terrestrial > Soil > Riparian zone | place: USA: East... | reverse complement strand
TGCCCGCGCTGGCCTTTTGCCTCTTATGCTGCTTCTTCGTCATCGAGCATGGATGCATCACGTGCCGACGGTCTCGAAGATTAGAGAGAAGACAAGAAAAATGAAAAAGAAGATGATGGTGACTGCTGCGCTGCTCGGCGTCAGCATGACCTTCGCTCAAGAAACCCAGGTGCCAGCCAAACCAGTCAATGGACCGAAGCCACAACCGACTTCCACGACTAAACCGAAACTGAAGCCGGTGCCCGTTACTCAGCCGATCCAGGCAGTGCCATCCGACGTCAAAACCCGAAAAGAGCTCGACGCACAGGCGCACAAGGCGGTAGAAGCGCTTTGGCTCTCCCCTATATCTGAGCGCACAACCTCCGCTCCTTACAAAGACTTGTCCAAGGCAATTCACGAAATGAAGGAAGCCCAACTGGAAGAAAGCGTCTGGAAACCCTATCTTGATCTTGAAGAAAAGATTACGGGCTACAGAGTGGCTCAAATCGAACTATCAATTGCGAAGAGCGCTCAAGACTCATGCGGCGTCGCTTCCTCATGATGAAGGCACCGACTCCGGCCGATGATCCCGCAATTGCCGTGCGGATGGTCGTCGTGCTGAATTGGTTCGACGAAGTTAGGCGTATCCTCTCCGCGTCAGCCACGGTAGGTCATGCTCGCGCGCTGGCGAGATGCGATGTCGACCTGGTTGTCGCCGCTGCCTTGCCCCTCGCGCGGAAATTTGGACTATCGTCAACTAACACAATGGCGCGTTCGAGCGAGGCTTGTTTTCAGGCCGCCGGAGTTCGAATGGTGTCCAACCTGGGGAGCAAGGTGTCCCGCTCGAATTTCCTTTTGGGAAGTCCCAACAACTTTCAGCTTTCCAACCCGCGTCGTGAATTATAAAGGACGTTGTCGTTCATGAAGGGCTGGTGGGAATCGCCACCGGGAACTTGTCTGTATTGTTTGAATGTTAAGTCGAGGAAGGAGCGCGTGGTGTACAAAAGCTGAACTCAACGGGACGTTGATTCAGAGACAACCATGGAGGCTTCTCAAAAACATATGTATTACATCGGCTTGGCGGCGTGCCTCGGCCGGTGGCAAGCCAGCCCGAAGATTTTCCTCTGTTTGTAGGGTGAGGTGTTCCTCGATCTCTTGCTTCAATCGCTCCTCGCGACGCCGTCCCATGGTGCAGGCGTCCAATCGCGCTAGAAACCGTCTTAGAGTTCGCATTCTAAATCCTCCGCCTTTACGGCCGAGAACCGGCCTATGATCTCCGCCTCTGTTCCCAATCGCGCGTCTCGGACTGAAGCCACTTGCGTTCTTCGTGTGTCAGCCGGTAGAAGCGAGCTCGCCGGTTGTTCTCTGATGCACCCACTCGGACGCAATTGCGCCTTCCTGCTTCAGCAGCACTGGATGGGAAGTGACTTGATTCACGGCGAGCAGATCTCTGCTAATCTGCTCAATGCGCCGGCGATGCCATACCCGTGCAAGGCGCCCAACACGTCAAGGGTTTCGAGAATCATCAGAGCCAACGTACCTTGCCGGACGTCCGTTTTTCGCCTTCATCATTCGTCTCCATTTTTGGATACCCACAGGTAGGGTGCCACACTTCATTTGGGAATACAACAGGTCAGGCTGCCTAAGGCGCCCAGCTTGTGCCACCCAGTTGAATCATGACAATAGCAACCGCAATTGTGCGTTTCCGCCCTATCTGCCGGGCTATGCGCCGCAGCTCAGGACCATTCACCAGTACTCGCCTGTAAGTAACCTTAAGGCAATTAGTTGCAGCCGACCGCCCCCGATACAACGAACTGATGAAGCGTTTTCGGGCCACGCCCGATGGCCGAAGTATCACTCTGTTATAAGTGCCCGCAGCCGTGAGCGTATGGACGACGCAAGAATAGGACCGAAGTATCGTGAATCGAAGCTGCGCGAGTTGAAGGAAGAAATGACCCAAACGGTTCCCACCGCCACACGGTGGGTACCAAATGACCAGTGCGCTAGCGGCCGGTTGTCTCTATCGAACGGACGGGGGGCACTATTTGGTAAGAGCTTGCCGTTGACTGCTACGCCCCTAGTAGAAATGTCGACGGTATCGCCTTCGACCGCCACGATTGGCTTCATCAACGGTTCGGCACCGTCGGGACAATTTCCTTCTGCCCCACTTGGGCTCTACAAAACAACCACAGCCCCATCAGCAAAACTGGTTGAGTTCTGTCCGGCAGATACCCTTCGCTTTGCTGTCTGTAATCCGACGCTACCGGCCGCCAATTTGAAAACTCAAGCAAACACCGGCGACTACGATTACTGCGGGCAAGACTGCTCTAAGCGGGGCCAACAGGCCACGACGGATCATCATGATTGTCTCCTGTGCCTGAAATCTCCGGGTTGTCCCCTGCGCGTTCGTCGCGCTCAGAGCGGGCGACGGCTATCTTATGGCAGCTCCGCACGTGAACCTCATAGACCGTGCGCGTGACGCCGTCGGCGGGCGTGAACTTCCGCTGCTGCAGCGATCCCTCTATGCAAATGTTTTCGTTCTTTTCGTACGAGAGTGCGATATCGGCAACATCGCCGTAGAAAACCAGGCTGTGCCAGTTGGCATGCGTTTGTTGCTTTCCATCACTCCGCGTAAAACGGTAGCTCTCCTTCAGTCGAGCGTTGGCTACCTTTGTCCCTGATGGCAGAAAACGAGCTTCCGGTTTGGTCGCCAAGTATCCTGCTAGTTCTATCCTGTTTTTCTGCATGCTCGTTAACCTTGCCGCGGGCCAGCGTCACCTTGCAGCTCCTCTAGGAATCCCTTCTCCAAGTGACTCGTTACTTCCTCGGTATCGCCAAGTTCTGGTCTGCTGATCGTATTACTCGTGCGATCGATCTGTCTCTGGTTGATGATCGAGAGCCCATCCAGACTCTGTAAGCGGGCAGGTGGCGCGATCGCGGCACGGCGTTGGAGTTCCGGGTCAAAGAAATACAGCATTTGCATGCCCAGAATCGGGAAATGGCCGGAAACGAAAATCAGCATGTCGCCGGGCGCCACAATCTGCTCGGAGCTGCCGTTGCCCGCTTTCTGCGGAGGCCGCAGCCGCATCACTTCGTCCGGTGTCATCAACGGGCGTTCGACGTGGTCCACACTGCCATTGACATGCGACATCACCGGCGAGAACCGCGAACCGGAAAAATTGAAACTCGCCTTCTGGACGGTTCTGGTTCCGGTCATCTTCGATAGCAACTCGGCCGTCTCGAACTGGTTGGGGGCATACGCAATCCGCACGTGACAGTTGGAGACGATGCTTTCGTTCTGGCCGTAAGCATCCACGATTTGGCGGATGTCTTGCGTAATGAGGTATGCCTTGAGGCCATAACCAGCCATGTAGGACAGCGCATCCGCAAAGATCTCCATTCGGTTTAAGCTAGGGAATTCGTCAATCAGGAACAACAACCGGTGCTTGTTGCGTTTTTGCTCCGCGCCATCGAACGCCATTCGCTCGGTTAACCGGTTGACCCCATTGTGAACATCAGCCGGATGAGTCGACGCATGCGGATCTTGTCGGATGGCGGTACAACCAGGTAGAGGGAAACTGGTTTCTCATAGTTCACCAAGTCATCAATCGTAAAATCGCTCGCGCTGGTGTTGCGAGCGACGAGCGGATCGCTATAGAGCGCCAGCGCGGTTTTCGCGGTCGAGAGGACACCGGACAGTTCTTTGCTTTCCTTGTCCAGCATTTCTTGCGCCTTCTCAGACACAACCGGGTGCGTAGCAGTCTTGAGACCAGAGGGAGTGCTCCAGCCGCGCTTAAAATGTGGGTCGTGCGGAAAGCTCAGCATTTCGTTGAGCGTTTCCCGAAAATCAATTCCGGGGCGTGTGAAGTGCGCGGCCAAATCGGCCAGGCAGGCAACGCGGCCTTCGCTGGCGGCGTTGTAGCAGACATGCAAAATCATGCCGGTGGTCAGCGAGGCAGCCGTGTCTTCCCAGTGCCGCTCCATGGGGCTGTCTTCGCCGCTACGTATGATCATGTCGGCGATATTTTGCGCGTCCGAAACGTCGCGAGGGGAAAAGAGCCGAACCTCGGCCAGTGGATTGAAGCGCGATGACGAGCCGTCTTCCACGGGAGAAAACTTAAAGCAAATTTGGCCGTACTTGGCGCGAAATCCCGCCGTCTTTGCGTAGTTCTCGCCTTTGATGTCGTAAATGACGGCACTCTCTTCCCAGGAAAGCAGCGTGGGGATAACCAGGCCGACGCCTTTTCCAGACCGAGTTGGAGCGAACGCAAGAATGTGCTCCGGCCCGTTGTGCCGCAAATAAAGAAGTCTGCGCCTGGTCTCGCTGTACCAGCCACCGACATAAACGCCAGCTTGAGCTAGAAGCAGCCCGGTCGCATCAATGTCCTCCCGTTTCGCCCAGCGCGCTGATCCGTGCAGATCCTCCGCATTCTCGGAAAGGCGTCTCGCGCGCCGGTTAGCCGCCACGAAGAAAACGAACATGGAAAGCATAGATCCACCGAGGACGATCATTTCTCCCTCGAAGAGAGGGCGGCGGATACGCGGGTCGCGGCTGGTGGCGTTGCGAAATCCCCAGAAGCACCAGGCGAACGGCTGATAGAAAGTGGCCGTCCGAGTCCGGAGCAACGGTCGGCCGAGAGCAGGTTGATAGTGAAATTGCGATGCGATGTACTGCGATGCCGCAAAGTTGAAAATCACGAGAGAGGCGAGCCCCGTAAGGGTGGCTCGCCAGTTATACCCGAACGGAAATCCGCCGGGATCTCGCGGGGTTCGATAGGCGCTCATCGTGCCAACTCAGGTGTCCTGTTGCGCTCCCGATCCGCTCGAACTTGCGTTTTTTCGCCGCTATAGAGGATTCTGACGTTGCGGTTCGTTTCGGGCGCCTCTCCCACTAATTTCTTCAAGTGGGCGACGGCCGTTTGGCCGGAGACGCGTTGGACCAAGTGGTGTTCTGTCTCGCCGATTATTTTTCCGTAGTACGTGCCACTTTGCGTTTGGGCTACATAAGTACGTGCTTCCTGACCGAGTTCCTTGATGGCCAGCGCGCGTGCGGCCTGGAACGATTCGCTGAGAGCACCTCGTTCATTTGAACTGCCATTTGCGGAACGCCGGTTTTCATCGGGGAAGGGCGTTTGGCTGGACGGCGTGTGGTGATCGTTGCCGAAGCGCTTGTCGTGAACACTGACCGTGCCGGAACCCGGCTCGTAGCGTGAGGCAAACCGGCTATTTTCGCGTTCGATTTGAGAATCCGGTTTGCTTATCGTTGCGGGTCTTGCTCGTTCACGATCAAGCGAGAGCACGAAATCGGCGGCGGCGGATGCATCGTGACCTGCGCGAAAGATTTCGTTCTTATCCTTTCGCAGTGCCTCTATCCAGGAGCCTACGTACGCCGCGTGGTTCGCCGGATCGTGCGGAATGCCAGTCTCAGCGGCGATAAAGAGACTTGCAAGTTCTGCCCGGAGCTCTTCTTGGGCATACGCTGGATCGCCGAACCGATACGATTCATTCAACGTGGGCCGATCCAGCCGAGATGGATGGCCGGTCCAATGAGCAAGTTCATGAAGCGCAGTTCCGTAGTAGCCGGTCGCGTCGTTGAAGGCTTCTTTCGGAGTGAGATGAATACTATCGTTGGCGCGGTTGTAGAAACAGCGATCCGCTTGATCGTGGTTGATTTGCGCGCCGGAACTAGTATGTATTTGTTCGCCGGTCGCTACCGTTTCGAAGTTCGTGCGTTCCTTGGGAGCGTAGGGCGGTATGCCGTCGATTTGTTTTGCATTGAAGACCGTGTAGATTCTGTGGATGAATCTCCGGTCCGACTTTTCACTGACACCAGCGTCGCGCTCTTCCGGAGGGCGTTTGTCGTCCGACTTTTCTTTGCCCTCCCAAAATTCGATCTGCGTGCCCTTCTCGCCACTATTAACTTGCCAGCCACTCTCGGCAGCCTGTTTGTAGGTCATCCAGCGAGGGTCGTCGTAACCGCGCGAGGCGGCGGTGGCCAGCAAGTGAATTGCATTCCCGCTTCTGTACGCCCTTTCCGTCGTCGGGTTGACCGGGGTGCCGAGGCCCTGCCAAGGTTTCTGCCAGGGAGCAACGCCCGCCTCCAATAGCCTGACTATGCAGTTGGTTACTTCTTGGCGGTGGTCCCGTTTCTGCGAGTTTAGACCGTTGCCGCACTGAGAGCTTTCGGTGGGGAGCGGCGTTGGATTCATTGATCTTCCTCCGCCGGCTCTACAGCGATTTCGGTTGATGGGTTTTCAAGAACTGGGGTTTCGGCTTCGAAGCCGGTTCCCTCCAGTGGTTCGCCGCCGATGCCTGCAAATGAACTGCTTTGCTGACTTTCCATATGACTCCTTTCGATTTGGGGATTGATTTCGCCCCTAACCTGTAAGTCACGGAAAGGGGTCGCTGTGACAAGGAGGCGGTTGTAGTCGCCCTGGCAGACGCAGGTACGATCCGGGAATCACGGCGATTATCCGGCTGGCGCCATCGTCACCTTGGTCACGCGGAACCCGATCAGCGGTGACAGGTCGACTTGGCGGTTTTAATCCGCATCCGCCTCAGTCTCGGATAAGTTTTCAAGAGGGCCAACGAGTCCAAGCAAAGCGCTGCCTCAAACCAGCACTAGTGACCTGGTACTGCGGGGCCCCTCCCAAGAATTGACTAGTAGACAGTAACGCAACGTAGCAGTCGATCTCTGAGTTCCGGTAATTGATCAGAGAGAACTGCGTCTAATTGCCGGTTCGATATTTCTTGATGCTTGTTAATCGCGATGCGGGCACCAAATATTGATAGCGGAACAATTACAGCGAGAGCCAATGTGAACAAACGAAGGGCAAGAGGTGACCCGCCACGCTGGATGATCAGAGACAGTGCAGAGATCACGAAAATGACCGTGCTGATTGTCCCGAGGTCTATGAACGAGTAGAATCCAAGGCCCGAAAGAAACGCGAGCTCGTTGCTTGTCTTGAGAGCGGGGAGCTCGTCGATGAATTGGAAAAAGACTCGTTTAACCGCTCTCCAGTCAAGCCGGTCCAGCTTCGGAGCTAACTCGTTGTCTGCTTTGAAAGGTGCGGTAAGGCGACGGACGATGTTCTTCCGGATACCTTCCATCCCACGGAAGATCTTGTCATCGACTGTATGGGTTAAGCCAAAACCGTAATATGCCCATCCCAGCACGATGGCCAGCACGGTGAAACCCGTCGTCTTACCCCACTCCTTTGACAGAAAGTTCCACACATCCGAATCACCCGGAAAAGGCTGAAAGACGAACACGTATAACAGGAGCGTCTCGACAAGGATGATACCTCCGGGAATTAGAATTCTAAGGAACGTGTGTAGGCTTCGTGGCATATTAGTACTTCAGAAGGTCATCGACTCATGTCTGCGGATGTCACACAAATCTAAGACTGTTTGTCCGTTACCTCCATCTGCTTTCCATAGCTGCGCAATCAGTTCAAGTTCGTCCGACCTGATCAACTTGATTCCCAAGCGACTTTCGATTGAAAGTAGGCGTTGAAGAGCTTCCCGCCGCGTCGCGATCGTAAGGGGCCCTGGACCGGATGCCCCATTACGTCTTCTTCTCCAGCGGCGCTTCGGTTCCGATCTCATAGAGGCGAGCCAATCTCTGAATTCACACAGAACCTCGTACGATTCATCGTTCTCCGCCAAACCTCTCCCGCTCCGGTCAGAACGCACAACGGTGCATGTCCAGCACCCAAACCGAGAGCCGCCACAACTTGGAGAAAGGCCACCATCAACACTAAATGAGGGGCACTCCCCACCCGCTGCGTTGGCGTAGAGCTGCACAAGCTTCCGGTTGCTTGCGCCCCACGGACAGTTTGTCTGCATCAAGAATTGCCATACGTGCTCGGTCTGAAAATCCTGAATAGGCGTGAACGCTGTGACACCAGCTAAGCTGCCATACTCTCCAGTGAAATTGATACGACCGCCTTCATATTTGGCCAAGGTCCGTGACCGGGCCTGACTTTCGGCCTTTCGCAAGCCGAGGGCGAGAACGACCCCTTCGGCTTGTGAAAGCTGCGAGCGAAGAAAGACTGACATGGGCTTTATGCGCAGATTTCGGGTACACCAGCGAAACCAATGGGTAGGCGGCGCATAACCACGGCCAAATCACGGATACAAAATATCGGTGTTTTAGCTCGGGCTCCAATATTCGGACATAAAACGGAAGTCCCTGAGTTCTGGCTGCAACTTCGATGTTGGATAGATTCGACCGAACGACCTGCTCGTATTCTGGGTGTTCCATCCCGGTATCTACGTAGCAGACATGAACAGGCTTGACAAGCTTATCGCTAGGAATGGCCCTGAGAGCAATCCAAATGAGCTGCAATAAAAGCTGTTGAATCCTTGCCTCCGCTAAACGCCGCCACCCAAGGGTGGGAATCAGCAGCGTAAAGGTTCTGGACGACACGCACGCGTGCAAGAAAATTGAGTGCGTCGGAACTGCGCGAATCGGTTACCACAAAGGTCAGGATACTCGTTCGCCGCCGGCTGAGTTCCGACTATTAACGGCAACCGCGCTTGCGTTCGACCTATCAAGCGCGGTGCAATTAAACAACAAATACTTCTGGTCGGGCCACCGGTCATCAACGTCCTACCTCGGGACGTTCTTTCTGGGGGAATGGATGCCTCGCCTCTATCAACGCATCCCGGTACCGGCCAAGCCATCCTCCCCAGGATTCTTCGATGCGGCCCTTCCCATCGCGCAACCCAAGCCGAGCCTTCTGTCGGAGATACTTCTTGTTCTTTAGCAGTTCTCCCGAATCCCCAAGGCTCTCTAAATCCAGCAGCGGTCTGCCATTCTCAAAGCGCTTCTGAATTTTGATGAACGAATTCGGGGATAAGTGTCCGCGACTCCGTGCTTCCTGCATCACGGGCGTGTGGAAGATCAGATGAATCTTTGCATCCACTCCTTCGAGCAGCATGTAGTGTTTGCCGAAGTTCCTGCCGCTTTCGTCTTCACCATGTCCCAGAACTCGCCCTTCGAGTTGCCTTATCTCCCGTGGCTCGGTCACTACAAGCGGCAGCCGTTCATCGGAAACGAGCGCTCGATGCGCGGCGAGAGTTCTTTGGCGATCCGTAACTTGCTGCATCGCATTAAGCACTGCAACGAAATCTGATCGAACATTCCACGTGCCGTGAGCCAGCGGATTGGCCAGGCCCATCTTTTGCAAGACGAGCAGTCGCCCTTCGAGATGCCTGGCCTGTTCTCCCTTCGGCTCAGCCAGTTCTTGCCGGTACCCAAAATATCCCTCACCTTCCGAAGTATTTGCCCGATCGATGATTCGATCCAACGAAGTAACGCGGGATTCGCCGATCTCACGGCGCTCCGCTTCTCTCGCGTCGATTTCAGTCCGATAGCCGAGTTGCCGCGTGCATAGATCCTCCGCGATCGATCGGATGCCCGATTTGACGTAGTCGCGCGGCAGATCCAAAGCCGAGCCATTCTCGTGGACGCCCCGCAAGGCAATGTGTGTATGCGGATGCTCAGTATTGAAATGGGCAACCGCCACCCATTCCAGTCGTGTACCCAGGTCCTTCTCCATTCGCTCCATCAGCTCGCGAGTCAATTGCTGAAGATCGACCCGGTCTCCAAACTCCGGCGAGACGATGAACTTCCACAATCTGGTATCGCCGTGCTTTTGCCGCCGGTCCAATACTTGCGCAGGATCAACATCAGAACCGCCTTCGGAAAATCCGGCTGCTCCGCTAAGCGCCGCGCTTTCCCGTGCGATATATCGACCGTGAGCTCGCCATTGCCCAGCTACTTTGTTTTTCGCATAGGTGATGCGCACCGCGCACCGCTGATTGAATTGTTTTCTGGGCCGCGCCCCTGATTTGCCGGACTTCCCAGTGTTCCGTCGCCGAACAGAAGTTGACGCGTAGCGGAAGACTGTCCTCAAAGCAGTCGACCAGGCAATAGCCTCATTCTTTCCACCAAGGGATGGTCTGTGCGGCCGAAGCCTGAACTCGTCAGTTCCGTCAGTTGTCTTCGCCACGGTCCGTTAGATCCTTCATCGCTGCCGCTGAATCGCCAATCATTCCCATCCCAACGCTCTTGAGAAAGCGGTCGTACCGCAACTTGCCTCGCGCGACGGCCTGGTCGTAAACCTCCTTCGGCGGTTCGGACACGCAGGTGAGCAGCATCTTGACCTGGGCGTCCGAGAACGCAAATGCCGCTTGTTGCACCCGTCGAACCTTACGAATCTCGCTGATTGCACGATCAATACTAGCCGCAATTCGCTGCTCGGCTGCCTCTGTGCCGCTTTCCGAACCTGATAGAGCCCGACGGATGGCATCCCGAATGAAGGCGCTCGGGTTGGAGAAGCCGTGCTCCTTAGCTGCGAGTTCCACCCGACTGTTGAGATCTACATCAAGCCGGACTGACCGGACAACGGCTTTCTGTTTTGGCAAAGAGCGGCCTCCTACACGGTAAGTCGGTAGCGCCCCAGCCTGTGACAGCGTGCGATTACAAACGTAGGACAGCACGGCGAAATTGTAAACGCCGCAACCAGCGCACTGATCAGGAGTTGCAATGGAAAAAGACACGCCACACACTACGACCCTTTATGTTCCACTACCCGTCTGCTTTGGCCGCTATCTTTGCCGCTGTTTCCGTTGATCTGAAATAGCGCGCTGAGAAAGCGAAATCTTCTGAAATCCATGTGACGTGAGCACCACTTCCGAAATCTCCTGCAATCTTCGCAGCAATTCTTGAAATTGCGCGTCACGAGTGCCGGCCGTCGCGACTTACAGAGAGAGGCCGCTTGGATACGAACGCGAACGACAAACTCGATCTGGCGAAGCTCCGCGCACATGTGCGGGAAAAGCCTCGCACTAAGGCTGGCCAGGTGCGGCAGGCGTGGCCGGAGATTAAACAACTACTGGCGTCCGGTCACAGCTTGAAAGACATCTGCCACTGGCTGAACGAAATAGGTTTGCAGATTGGGTACGCACGGCTTTCAGACTATGTTTGTCAACTTCGCCGCCGCGAAAGCCTAACACTCAAATCAATGGCGGCAGACTCTGGCGGTCAGCCGGTGACACCAGATCCGGCGAGTGCTGCAGAAAATCCGCTCGCCCACATTCTGGCGCGGGAAAAAAAGAGCACGGGTTTTTCATACAACGCGGAGCCCGATCCAAAGAAGCTGATTTAAGCCTGAAAGGAACAAAATGGCGAAAGCTAGCGAGACACGAAACGGAAACAACGGAAGTACAATTCACCTGACATTACAAGGAAAAGGCGGAGTCGGCAAGAGCCTGATAGCCGCGATTCTTGCGCAATTCTTTAAGAACTCGGGCCAGGACGTGAGATGCATCGATACCGATCCGGTGAACCGCACGTTCGCCCAGTACAGCGCACTCGCCGTCGACCGGCTCCAGCTTCGCGACGAACACAACCGCATCGACCAACGTTCGTTCGACGGGCTGATGGAGCGATTTCTTACCGAGGATGGGGCAACCTTTGTAGTCGATAACGGAGCGTCCACGTTCCTGCCGCTCTGGCATTACTTGCTGGAGAATAACGCGCTGGATCACCTCCGTGAAAACGGTCGGAAAGTCTATGTGCATACCATCATCACGGGCGGCCAGGCTCTAATCGACACACTAAACGGCTTTCACGAACTGGCGCAGACAACACAGGACAGGAACATTGTGGTTTGGGTCAATGAGTACTTCGGCCGCATCGAAGCCGAAGGCAAAAAG
>Ga0193753_10003423_pt1 | contig 11706 bp, 8 predicted proteins | sample H1c2metaG_FD_144925 | JGI IMG/M metagenome (GOLD analysis project Ga0193753, IMG submission 144925) | Soil microbial communities from a riparian zone of the East river system, Colorado, United States - H1c2 | ecosystem: Environmental > Terrestrial > Soil > Riparian zone | place: USA: East River... | reverse complement strand
AATCTGGGTCCAGTGCAAGGTCATCGGTGACGGGCGGCTGACATCGCCGAAGATGATGGGCGGCTTGACGCAGCGCGAACCATAGCTTTGCACCCAGGCTCTTTCGGTGAACGCAAAGCCGTTCAGCTGCTCGCCGAAATACTCCACCATGTCGTTGCGCTCGAATTCGCCATGCACCGGCACGTCGATGCCGATCTCGTCCTGCCAGCGCATCGCCTCGGCAGTCTTTTCCTCCAGGATTTGCTCATAAGCGGCTTTGCCGAGCTCGCCTTTGCGGAAGCGGGCGCGCGCCTCGCGCACGTCCTTGGTCTGGGGAAGCGAACCGATGCCCGTGGTCGGCAACAGCGGCAGTTTCAGCAGCGACTGCTGGAGCGCAATACGCTCTTTGAAGCCTGTCGCGCGCGCCGCCATCAGCGGTGTCACCGCCGCCAGCCTGGCTTTCACGGCCGGATCGTGGATGCGCGGCGACGTGGCGCGCACCCCCAGCGCGCGGGCATTGTCCAGAAAATAACGGCTGTCGCGCGCGCCATTCGCTGCCTTGGCCAGGGCGGCAACCTCGTCCAGTTTTTGGGTGGCGAAGGCGAGCCAGTCCTTCAATTCAGCATCAAGCCTGGCCTCGGTGTCGAGATCCACCGGGACATGCAGCAGCGAGCAACTTGGCGCGATCATCAGGGCGTCGCCGTGCAATTGCCTGGCATGCTCGATCAGGCGTTCGGCATCGGTAAGCGCGGTTTTCCATATGTTGCGGCCATCGACCACGCCCAGGGACAGAACACATTCGCGCGCGAGGGCCTTGCAAACCTCGTCCAACTGTTGCGGCGCCCGCACCAGATCGATATGGACGCCCGCCACCGGCAGTCCGGCCAAGGCGGGCAGGTTGTCGCCCACCGCCCCGAAATAGGTGGCCAGCATGATCTTCACCGGCGCCTTGGCCAGGGCGGCGTAAGCCAGGTTCAGCGCCGCGCGTGCATTGTCATCGAGATCGGCCACCAATACGGGTTCGTCGATCTGCACCCACTCAGCACCCGCTTCGCCCAAGGACGCGAGCAGCGCGAGATAGGCGGGAAGCAGCCTGGGCAGCAACGCCCAACGGTCCGAGCCGTCTCGCATTTTCGCCAGTTTGAGGAATGTCACCGGGCCGATCAGGACCGGACGGGTGGAAATGCCGAGGAATCCGGCTTCCTTGTATTCATCCAGCACCTTGCTGCCGGACAGGCCGAATTCCATATCCTCCGCCAGTTCCGGCACGATGTAATGATAGTTGGTGTCGAACCATTTGGTCATCTCCATGGCAGGCGCATCCTGGCGTCCGCGCGCCATCGCGAAATAGAGATCCAGCGGTACTTCTCCGCCGCGATGCCCGAAGCGCGGCGGTACCGCGCCCAGCCTGGCGACGGTGTCCAGCATCTGGTCGTAAAATGAGAAATCGTTGGAAGGTATGTGGTCGATGCCCGCTTTTTGCTGGGCGAACCAGTGACGCGCGCGCAAGGACGCAGCCGTGCGGATAAGAGCATCGCGATCGGTGACCCCGCTCCAATAACTCTCCTGTTTGAGCTCACGGTGACTGCCGATGCGGGGAAAGCCGAGATTTGCTGAAAGAACCATTGAGATACACTCCGTCGAGGTTGGGGCATGGGTTGCCAAGGCGCCCGCAGCCCTGCCAGGGACTGCGAAGCGCGTGTCACCGCATGACGAAGCAACTCGCGACGTTTTGCCCTTCAGGAACCCACCGTTCCCTCGACCTAGCGTGACACCCGATAGCAGGTCTCCTGGCTCGCGGGTCGTTGCCTTGGGCTGTCTTCCCGAACCCACGCGGTTCAGTGACGGTGTATCGGCCCTAGGCTCGCCGCTGACAGTTGCGGGGGCAGCGCCGGTGTTGCACCGGCTTCCCTATTAATCCCTTGCGGGAACTATCGATGGGGAAAATACGCGTCGCGGAGAGCGACGTCAAACGCCCGGATCGGAAGGCGGATCAGAATTTGATCTTGGCGCGCGACAGCAGCGACACCGAGGTGGCGCCGGGCTGGCCCTGGGCGTTGGTCTGATAGGCGGCGTTGGTCTGCAATGCCACCGCGCCGTCCAGGAAGTTGGTGACATAACCCAACTGAATGTCGGTTTCCTGGGCGCGGTTCAGGGCCGCGCCTTGCGCGATGGTCAGCGGCAAGTCGCCGGACGCCGACAGTACGGAGAAACTGCCGGCCAGGCTGGGCGCGGGGCGCGAGAAGGACAGACCCAGCGCATCGTCGCCGAACACGCCGTGCTTGGCGATGGCGACGGAATAGGATTGCTCCCGCAAGGTGCCGCCGGCGAAATTGCTGCGCGGATCCAGCTGCGTCATGCCTTCGCTGAAGGAAGCGGTGGTCACCCAGCCCTTGGCGATATTCATATGCGCCGAAACGCCGAAGGCGGCGGTGCTGGACCTTGGCGCAATGCCGGATTCGCGGGTGAACCCCAACGGCAGGCCGGAACGCTCCGACGCGATGGCCGTGACGTCCAGGCCCAGCGCGCTGGAAACATCGAAAGACAAGCCGCCCAAAAGCGATTTGCTCTGGCTGGCATCATAGGTCAATGCCAAGGGACCGGCGGGCGCGCTCGCGTCGAAGCGGAATCGGTCAAGACGTTCATCGCTTGTCGCTGTGCCCAGACGCATCCGCAGATTGTCCGCCGGCGCAAAGGTCACACCCGTATAGCGGCCGCCATTGGCCAGCGCGAGATAGGGCGCGGTCACGGCCGACAGGAAAGGCGAAGCGGCGCTGCCATAATTGGTAAAGCGCGAAGCAATATCGACGCCCCTGGCCGAGTCCAGCGCCAGGTTGGGCGCCAGCATGGTGCTTGAGGCGAGAGACGGGGCGCCGGCCGCCGCGATCGTCAAAGTGCTGCCCGACAACAAGGCCTCGACCGTGGGCTGAACCGCGCCGCCAGAGAGTCCTGGCGCGGAAAGTTCGTAAGCCGACATCACACGGGAGGCACCAAAGGACTGAAGGCTGGGCGCGCGATCAGCAGCAAGCACCGGCGCCGCCGCGAATACGGCAGCAAACCCCGCGGCCAGTACCGCAGCGTGCTTGAAATTACCCATTGCCTACCCCTGGACGGGGCCCCTCTGATAGAGCCAAGAAATTACCAGACCAGGCGTTCCACTCCAAGAAAAACAAGAGCTTTTCTGCGGCTTTCCGGCCACAGGTGGCCCTAACAAAGCAGATAGGGTCCCCGGAGCGGGAACGGTTAATTGTAATTATATTTCAAAATCTGTGGGTTGCTGCGCTGTTCCTGTACCCGAAGAGTTTTACGGTTTTTGAATTCCGGGTTGCTTGTACTCCCCGGCCTAAAAAACCGGTGCTTTCGTCGCAGTTATTTTCCAGCCGTGGCCTGGCTGTCCTGTGCAAGTTCCGCCAGCACGCGTTTCAGCTCATCTGGCTGAAAGGGTTTTTGCAGCACAGGCCGCGAGCTATGGCGCGCCGGAATGCCGCGCGCGCCATAGCCGGTCGTGAAGACAAAGGGCGTATCACGGGCCGCCAGCATGTCGGCGAAATCGAACACGTTGTGACCGTTGAGATGCACGTCCAGCACCGCCACATCATAGTCGGGTACGTGCGCCATGGCCTCGTCGAGATGGCTGACGACGCCCGCCACCGCATAGCCGAACTCGCTCAAGAGATCTTCCAGGAACATGGAGACGACAATTTCGTCTTCCACGATCAGCACGCGTGCGCCCATCGATTTTCCCTTATCCGCCGCCTAAAGCAGTTTCATATCCCATTCGCTCACCAGGCCTTCCGGCCTGAAATCCAATGTCACCTTGCCGGAAATCTCCCGCGTCAACCCGTGCTCGAGCAGGCGCAGGCCGAAACCATGCTTCTGCGGCTGCGAAACCGGCGGGCCGCCCTGTTCTTCCCACCGCAGTTTCAATCGCGCGCCATCGGGTTCGATGGTCCAGGTGACGCGCACCATCCCGGTCTGGTTCGAGAACGCACCATATTTTGCGGCGTTGCTGGCCAGTTCATGGAATGCCATGCCCAGCGCCAGAGCCCGTTTCGTATCCAGATGCACTGCCGGCCCTTCGACTTTAAAGCGCGCCTGGTCCTCTTCCCGCCAGGGGCGCAGGGCCCGGCGCACCACGCCTTCCAAGGATGCACCCTCCCAATTGTCGAGGGTGAGAAGATCGTGCTGGCTGGACAGAGCGAACAATCGCGCCAGGAAGGCATCGCGCGCCTGCAACGCCACGCCTTTGAGGGTCTGGATCGCCATCGCCTGCACCGTCGCCAACGTGTTCTTGACCCGATGATTGAGTTCGTCCAGCAGCAGGTTCTGGTGGCGTTCAATGCGGCGGCGGTGCTCCATCTCCAGCGCCAGGCTGTCGGCCGATTTGGCGCGCTCGCGCTCGGCCTCATAGGTCTCGATATTGACCACGGCCGCCGCAATCTGGCGCGCCACCAAAGTCGCGAACGTCTCGAAACCGTCATCTTCCCGTCGGCGATAAGGATTGGCGGCCACGATCAGAACGCCCCGCGGCGCGGCTTCGGCGCTGGCCGACAGAGGCAGCACCAAAGCATCCTGTGGCGCGTCGTCCCACGGCCCCTTGGGCAATGGACCAAATTTCTCGCCCAATCGCGTCGTCATGCGCCGGGTGCCGCTGCGCACCACATCGCTGATCGGCCAGGATGCGCCGCTTTCCAGCGCAAGACTTTCCGGCGCTGCCGGATGACCGGCCGCAATGCCGCACTGCCCACACAAGGTGGCGCCCGCACCGTCATCGTCGAGACGGTAGATCATCGCGAATGGCATGTCGCGCGGATCGGCGGCCAGCGCCTCCGCCGAAAGGGCATAGACGTCCGCCACGGTATTGGCATCCCAGGTACGCGACGCAATTTCGCGCAACAGCGCCAGCCGCCGCGCCCCGATCACCCGGTCGGTATCGTCGGTGTTGGCGCAGACAATGCCGCCGATGCTGCCGTCTTCCTCCGGCACTGGCGAGAAGGAAAAGGTATAATAGGTCTCTTCCGGATAACCGTCGCGCTGCATCACCAGCAATTCTGCCTCGGAATAGCTCGCCTCCCCTTGCATGGCGGCGGCAATGCGTTCGCTGATCTGATCCCAGATCTCCGCCCATACCTGCCGCGCCGGACGTCCGAGCGCGTGAGGATGCTTGCCGCCGATGATCGGCAGATAGGCGTCATTGTAAAAATTGATCAGCTGAGGGCCCCACCACACCCACATGGGCTGTCGCGAAGCCAGCATGATGCGCAGGCAGGTCTTTAAGGTGCCCGGCCAGGCCTGGGGTGGGCCCAGCGAGGTAGAGGCCCAGTCAAAGTCGCGCATGGCCGCACCCATTTCCCCACCGCGCGCAAGGAAATCGGGGGCCATGCTTGCCGTCACGGCTTTGTTGACATGGAGGTTCATTCTAGCCGGCAGCCCTTGCACCAGTCCGCTCCTGAACCCACTTCAACGTCAGAGAAAGGGCGGAGTTCCAAACCGGCCTGTTTTCAGGGACACTGCGCGCATTAATTTGGGAACCCAGGCCCTATTTCGCGATTTGTAGAGAATATTTGCATGTGCGGGCTGCCGGGTACGTAACTCTTGGCCGGTATGTCGGACGGATCATTGATGAAAGCCGCTATTCAACCATCACATGCCGTCGCCCAGGCCTATAAGGCGGTGCGCGCGCATAGCGAGGCGTTGGCCGCGCCTTTGTCGGCGGAAGATTGTGCCATCCAGTCCATGCCCGATGCCAGCCCGGTGAAATGGCATCTGGCCCATACCAGCTGGTTCTTCGAGACGGTGATCCTGACGCGGCAGCCGGGCTATGAGCCGTTCGACCCGCGTTTCGCCTTTCTGTTCAATTCCTACTACGAGGCGCTGGGGCCGCGGCATCCGCGCCCGCGCCGTGGTCTGCTGACCCGGCCCAGCCTGGACGAAGTCATTGCTTACCGCGCCCATGTGGATGCGGCGATGATGCAGGTATGCGGCGATGAAAACCTGCGCGCTGCGATCACACTGGGACTGAATCATGAGCAGCAACACCAGGAACTGATCCTCACCGACATCAAGCACGCCTTTTTCTCCAATCCCTTGTTGCCGGCCTATGGCGGCGAGCCGGCTGTTCCGCGCTTGCCGCAAAAACTGGAATGGTACCAACATCAAGGCGGCATCTCGCTGGTCGGCCATGACGGTCCCCAAAAGACTCAAGGTTTCGCATTCGACAATGAGTCCCCACGTCACCAGGTTCTGCTGCGGCCTTTCCGCATCGCCTCACCTCCGGTCAGCAATGGCGAATACCAGGCTTTCATCGCCGATGGCGGCTACCGCCGGCCGGAATTCTGGCTGTCGGACGGCTGGGCGCGCGTGCAGGAAGAACGTTGGGAAGCACCGCTTTATTGGCTGAGCGACGACGACGGCAGCGCCAGGGAAAATTCATTTGTCTTTACATTGGCGGGGGTCCAACCGCTCGACCCTCATGCGCCGGTCGAGCATGTGAGCTTTTACGAAGCGGCCGCCTATGCCGCATGGGCGGGGCTGCGCTTGCCCACCGAATTTGAATGGGAGGTGGCTGCTCCGCTATTCGGCCATGGCGAAGTGTGGGATTGGACCCGTTCCTCCTATGATCCCTATCCCGGCTTCAAGGCTTTCGAGGGCGTCGCCGCGGAATATAATGGCAAGTTCATGGTGGGTCAGATGGTGCTGCGCGGCGGCTCGGTCGCCACGCCACCTGGGCATATCCGCTCGTCCTATAGAAACTTTTTTCCCCCGCAAACGCGCTGGCAATTCAGCGGCATCCGGCTCGCAGAGGACATTTGATGGACACGTCTCTCGCACGCCTTCAGCACGTCGCGCTGCCGGAAGGCAAAAACTTCACCGATTCCCTGGTGGCGGGCTTGCGCAAGACGCCCAAGGAAATCGCCTGCAAATTCTTTTACGATGAAACGGGTTCGCGTCTGTTCGACGCGATCTGCGAGCTTCCGGAATATTATCAGACCCGTACCGAGACGGCGCTGCTGAAGCGCCATGCGGGAGAGATCGCGGCGCTGATGGGACGCGAAGCCGAGATCGTGGAATTCGGCGCCGGAAGTTTGCGCAAGGTGCGCATCCTGCTGGATGCCTCCCAAGACCCTTACGCATACACGCCGCTGGATATTTCCGGCGATTATCTGCAGAAGGTGGTGCGCGCCCTGGCGGTGGACTATCCTGCCCTGGTCCTGCGGCCGGTGGTGGGCGATTTCACCCGCCCGCTGGAGATTCCCGATTTGCCGGGCCGGAACTCAAAAATGTCGCGCCGGGCCGGCTTCTTCCCTGGTTCGACCATCGGCAATTTCAAGCCTGACGCCGCGATGGCGCTGCTGCGCCGGATGCGCGCCAGCCTGAATGGCGGCGGCCTCTTGATCGGCGTGGACCTGGTAAAAGACCCGCTGCGGTTACACGCGGCTTATAACGACGCTGCCGGCGTCACTGCCCTGTTCAACAAGAATTTGCTGGCGCGCGCCAATCGCGAGCTTGGCGCGGATTTCGATCTCGACGCTTTCGCCCATTACGCGCCCTATAATGCAAACGCGCACCGCATCGAGATGTACCTGGTCAGCCTCAAACGCCAGAGTGTTGCGCTGGGCGGCCAGCATTTCGAATTCGCCCAGGGCGAAGCGGTGCATACAGAGGACAGCCACAAATACACCATCGAGTCTTTCCGGGAGATGGCCTGCCGCGCCGGCTTCAATCCCCGCGCGGTCTGGACCGACGAGGAGCGTTTGTTCAGCCTGCACTGGCTGGAATCGCGTTAGAAAACGCTCGAAAATCGGCCTTGCCGGCAAATTTCTCCGTGACCCGCCAGCAACGGGCGAGGCCGGCTTTGCCCCGCCACCGCTTGCCAGCGCGCGGGCAAACCGCCAAGCTGCGGCAACTTTTTGGGGAGTGAAAATTCATGAAAACATTATGGATTGCAGGGTTCACGGTTTTGGCTTCCACCGCCGTCTTCGCCCAGTCGGGCGGACAGATGGCGGTCCCCCCCGGTCCGGACAGGCAGGTTTACGACGTTCCAGCGGGCAGCAAGGATCAGCAGATCCTCATTCAGACTCGCAGCCTGCAAGAGGGCGAGAGCGTCACGCCGCACATTCATCATGGTGTGGAGATGACCGAAGTCGTTTCGGGTACCTTCGAACTATACGTCAAGGGCCAGCCGATGAAGGTCATCCATGCCGGCGAAAGCTTCATGGTGCCGCGCGAAGCACCGCATGACGCCCGTCCCGCCCCTGGCACCGGTCCGGTGAAGCTGGCGGTGACCCTGGTGATCGACAAAGGCACCGCGCCCCGCACGCCCGTCACGGACGTACTGATTCCGCCCGCCAAGTAAAATGTAGCAGGCCCGGAAAAGCATGTGGTTACTGTATGCTTTCTCCGGGCCGCTGCTGTGGGCGGTTTCCACCCACATCGACAAATTCCTGGTCGACAAATATTTCCGGCACAGCGACACCGCCGTGCTGATGGTGTTTACCGCACTTCTGGGCGTGATCGCCCTTCCCGTGATCTGGCTGTTCGAGCCCAAAGTGCTGACGCTGCCCTGGCTCGCCACCGGCGTGATGACGGTGTCCGGCGTGCTTTATATGGGCGCCATGTTGTTCTATCTGCGCGCCATTCAGAGCGAGGAAGCTTCGGTGGTGGCACCCCTGTTTCAGGCCAACACGCTTTTCACCTTCGCTTTGGGCCTGGTTGTCCTGCATGAGATGCCGCACTGGCAGCAGCTGTTGGGCGCCGGCCTGGTGGTGATAGGAGCGCTGGGCCTGTCGCTGGACAAGAAGCTGCACTTGCGCAGTTTCAAGCTCCGGCTGGTGCTGTTGATGTGCGGCGCGACCTTTGTGCTGGCGCTGTCGAGCGTGGTGTTCAAATTTTTTGCCGTGCGGGACGAATTCTGGAGCACGACGTTCTGGACTTTCGTCGGCGAAGGCCTGTTCGGTGTCGGCATTCTGCTGGTGCCGACCTATCGCAAGCAGTTCGTCACTTTGTTCCGCAAAAATCCGGGTGCTGTGATCGGCGTCAACGCCGCCAATGAACTGATCAATCTGGGCGGCGGGCTGGGGGTGCGCTACGCCTCGCTCCTGGCCCCGGTGGCGCTGGTTTCCGCCATCTCGGCCACTTCGACTTTTTTCGTCTTCCTGTTCGGAATTCTGCTGACGATTTTTTTTCCAAAATTCGGACGGGAGGATTTGTCGGCGCGAAACGTCTATCAGAAGGCGGCAGGCGGACTGCTGATCATGGTGGGGGTCGGTTTGATCGAGGCGGTTGGGAACGGACGCTGATTTCATGCCGTTGATTTTGTGGCGCTTTCATGCGCCACTCCGCCCCAATAAAACCAAAAATCGCCGGGGAGACGGATGCGCAAGGCCTTCATTTTGCTGGGAATTTCTGGACTGCTGGCGGGAGGCGCGGCCTTCGCGCAAGGGGCGCTGCCCTATTGGGCCTATCCGGTGCCCAACCACAAATGGCCCCAGCCTGATCCCGAGCAGATACTGCATGTGCCGGGCTCGAAGATCAGCTTCACCGTGGCCGGCACCAACGATCGCTTCAAGGTGCCGGACTGGCACCCCGATTCCCACCCCAAGATGCCCGCCATCGTGTCGTCGGGACGCAAACCCGACGTCTTTGCCTGCGGCTATTGCCATCTGCCCAACGGCCAAGGCCGTCCGGAGAATGCCTCGCTGGCCGGCCAGCCCGCCGACTATATCGTGCAACAGGTCGCGGACATGCGCAGTGGCCTGCGCAAATCCGCGACAGATAAGATGGGCTCCATCAATACGATGATGGCCGTGGCCAAGGCATCCAACGATGCGGAAGTGAAGATCGCCGCCGATTATTTCTCCAAGGTGAAATTCGCGAAATGGATCCGGGTGGTGGAAACCGATACGGTGCCCAAGACCGATATCGCCCAGCGCAACATGCTAGTGGTGGTGCGCGGGCCGAAGGAGCCGATCGGCAAGCGCATCCTGGAAGTGCCGGAAAATCTGGAACGCGCCGAAGCGCGCGATTCCAAGTCCGGCTTCATCGCCTATGTGCCCAAGGGCAGCGTCGCGCGCGGCAAAAAGCTGGTGGAAAGCGACGCGGGCGCCTTTCCCTGCGCGGCCTGCCACGGCCCCACTTACAAGGGCAATGGCTCGGTGCCGGCGCTGGCGGGGCGTTCGCCCAGCGGGCTGGTGCGCCAGCTTTATGACTTCAAGGCAGGGACGCGCAACGGCCCCGGTGCCGCCATGATGAAGCCGGAAGTCGTCAACATGACCGACGATATGCGGCTGGACATCGCCGCCTATCTCGCCTCGCTCAACCCGTAAACGGAGACACAGCATGCATCGGACGCGCCGCACATTCCTGATGGGCACGGCGGCTGCGGCTGCGACGGCCGCGCTGCCCTGGCCCGCTTTGGCGGACAGCACCGTCACCATCGCCACCCCGATGGACCCGCCGGAATGGGCGCTGCTGCAGCGCGAGTTGCTGCACGCCCATACCGCGGCTTGCGTCAAATTTTTCCGCCGCTATTTCAACCGGGCCAATGGCTGGCTGGAAACCACCGAACGCTGGGGTGGCGATGACGGTCCCGATGACGCCATCGAGAATGTCAACGACTGGCCGCATGTCTATGCCCTGGGCGGCGACGAGATACTCAAGGAGATGTACGAAAAGGCCTATGAAGGCCATGTCCGGCAATACACGGCCGCGAAAACTACCGATGTGCCGTTCGCGAAGCTAGGCATGTATTTCAAGGAATTCCCCACCCAGATGGACTGGCAGCACAATGGCGAGGGTCTGACGGTCTTCAACCTGATGCCGCTGGGCAATCCCTATAGCCGGCTCTATCGCGAGCGGGTGAAGCGCTTCTCCGGTTTTTATATGGACGAAGATCCCGGCGCGCCCAACTACGATCCCAAGCTCAAGCTGATCAAGAGCATGATGAATGGCAGCCGCGGCCCCATGCTGCGCAAGGCCACCGCGCTGGACTGGACCGGCGACCCGATCGAAGTGGAAAACCGCTTTCCCTCCCTTGGTCATGGCGAGGGCGCCTATGCCGGGATGCTGAAGCATTTCGAAGAATATACCGACGTTGTGGGCGACCATCCGCTCAACCTGGTCGCCACCACCTTGCCTGCCAACGCTTACATGCTGACGCATGAGCAGAAGTATAAGGACTGGGTGCTGGGCTATTGCGACGCCTGGGTCCAGCGCACCAAGGACAATAACGGCATCATACCTTCCAATATCGGACTGGACGGCAAGATCGGCGGCGAGACCTCCGGCAAATGGTATGGCGGCGCCTATGGCTGGGGCTTTTCCCCCACCGTGCCGATGACAGGCAAGCGCGAAGACCGCAACCGCGTGCCGCGCGCCTTTGTCGGATTGATGAATGCCTATCTCTTGTCCAAGGGCGACGACAAGTATCTGGAGGTCTGGCGCAGCACCGCCGACAAGATCGATGCCCAGGCCAAGACGGTGGACGGCAAGCTGTCGACGCCTACCATGCATGGCGACCAGGGCTGGTACAGTTTCAAGCCCGGCAAGTATCGCTTCAATTTCCTGGAGATCTATCACCTCTCGATGAAGACGTCCGACCGTGCGCGTTGCGAAGAGACGGAGTGGTACAACTTCCTGGAAGGCAAAAATCCCGGCTATCCGGTGAAGGCGTTGCGCGAAGGCCTGGCGTACATCCGCCGGCATATGGAAATCGTGGATGCCGATCCC
>Ga0193753_10003422_pt1 | contig 11710 bp, 10 predicted proteins | sample H1c2metaG_FD_144925 | JGI IMG/M metagenome (GOLD analysis project Ga0193753, IMG submission 144925) | Soil microbial communities from a riparian zone of the East river system, Colorado, United States - H1c2 | ecosystem: Environmental > Terrestrial > Soil > Riparian zone | place: USA: East... | reverse complement strand
GCCGATCGAGTTCCGGCTGCTCGCCCTCCTCGCCCGTCACGCCGGGCAAGTGCTGACCCATCGCATGCTGCTGCGCGAGGTCTGGGGGCCGAGCGCCATCGAGCACACCCACTACCTTCGAGTTCACATGGCGACGCTTCGCCGGAAGCTGGAGGTCGACCCGGCCCGTCCGCACTGGCTGCTGACCGAGCCCGGGGTCGGCTACCGGCTGCGCGACCCCGGACGCGCGGCGAAGCCGACGTAGGGCCGCGGCCACCGGGCCAGGCGCCGGCTCAGGTGCGGCGCTCGATGTAGTCGACGCGGGGGATCCAGTTCCGCTTCCTGCGCGCCAGCCGGGACTCCACCTCCTCCCCCTCGAGATTCGAGGACGCGCGGCGAAGCAGCGATGGATCGACCCCCACGAGCGCATTGACGCTGACGACCGCGTAGACATCGTCGTCGATCCGGCTGGTGACCACCGGGACCACGCCGCACCGGGTGCAGACATGAAACTGAGCGGTCCGGGTGCCGAACTCATATCGGGACACGAGCGAGGGATCCCCGACCACGACCGCCAGTGCGCCGCCGGGGTTGGAGGTCCACACGCCACCGTGCTTGAGGCAGAACGAGCAGGTGCAGGCGCGCGCGGGGATCTCGACCGGATCGGGCTCCCAGGTCAGCGAGAAGGCGATGTTCCCGCAGTGGCACTTTCCGTGGATCAGCACGACTGCAAGTCTGCGCCGGAGAGCTCGAGAGCACCAGTGTCCGCCCGTCGGCGGTTGCCCGGGTACGGACACACCTGGAGACTCGGCCCTCGGTACGCGTGTCCCCCGCCGCGGGCACGTCTCGAGAAGTGCTCGGCCGGGCCCGCGGCCCGTCGCTTGCACTGGCCATGTCTCATGACGACGGCGATCGCGGCGCTCGGGACGGATCGGCGGGGGAGCAGCTTCGTCCAGGCGATCGTCCTGACCGCTGCGCTGGCGCTCGGGTCGGTCGCGGGCGTCCGCGCTCTGACCGGCCGGGTCGGCGGCAAGATGGACTGCACCGGCGACGCCATCGCGAGCCTCACGCCTGGCGCGGGCCCCTGTTCCGAGGGTGGCTCCGGTCCGGGCGCGCTTCCGGCCGCCGTCGCGATCCAGCCGGTCGCGTTCGAGACCGCGCCGCGGACTCCTCAGCCGTCTCCGGCGCCGTTGCCCGCGCCGGCCATCTCGTCGACCCCGATCCCGACCGCGTCCCCCACGCCGAGCCCGCAGCCCGGCCCGTCGGCGGAGCCTCCGCCGCCTCCTCCTCCGTCCCGGTTCACGCCCGAGGACGAGGGCAAGGTGAAGGAGCTCATCGCGGACGCGCTGGCCCGCCACGACGGCGACCTCGCGCTGGCCTTCGTGGACCTGCGGGATCAGCGGCAGAAGCCGGAGAACTTCTTCGACAGCAACCTCGCGATCGCCTCCGACTATCTCCGCGCCCGGCTCGAGGTCCGCCGCAACGGCCCCCGCGTCGCCCGCGAGGAGGTCGAGGCCTACATCCTGCTCAAGAAGACCGTCGGGGTCCCCAAGGAGGGGCCCGGCCCCGTCTCGCCCTTCTCCGAGCTCCAGGCCAAGTTCATGCGGCAGGGCGTCGAGGACGAGGCCAGCCAGCTGTCGTTCCTGGGCAAGGTGTTCTTCTCCACGCCCGCGGGAGACCTGTTCGGCACGTCGCGCTTTCTCATCGACAGTGTGCGCGGGGACGAGTGATGCGGCGCGCCGTTCGTCGGGCACGGTAACCTTCCGCTGCCGGCGCAGGTATCAGGTCGACCGGGTCGACCGGATCGACCTGCCACGGGCCGGAGGGAACTGTGAGCGCATCATTTACTCGGGCGAAGCAGACGGCGCTCTTCGTCGTCATCGCGCTGGGCGGCTCCTACGCGATCGGCGCGCTCTGGGTCGCGCACCCGGACAAGGGCTGGCTGTCGCAGTACCTCATGTGGACCCCCGGGATCGCCGCCCTGGTGCTCCAGCTGGTCCGCCGCGAGCCGCCGCGCGCGCTCGGGTTCCGCTTCACCGGCGCGGCGCCGTGGGTGGCCGCCCTCCTGTTCCCGCTCGCCGTCATCGCGGCGTGTGTCGCGCTCGGCTACGCGATCCGCGCGATCACCGGCAGCGACGTCATCCACTTCCAGCCGGACACCGTGCGGCACGAGTTCCTCGGCATCGAGGCTCAGGGCATGGCGCTGGTGCCGCTCATGGCCGCGGTCATCGTTCTGGTCCTGGTGCCCTGGCTGGTGGTCGCGCTGGCGTATCGCTTCGAGCTGCCCGAGAAGCTGGGCCGCGGCCGCCACGTCGCTCGCGCCGCGCTGTGGGCGGGGGTGTTCTGGTTCTATCCGGGCGCGTGGTGGGCTCCACCGGGGTCGATCGGCGAGGAGCTCGGCTGGCGCGGATGGCTGGTGCGCGTGTGGCGCGATCGTCCGCTGACCGCGCTGGCCTTGACCGCGACGGTCTGGCCCGCGTTTCACCTGCCGGTCATCGCGCTGGTGCCGCAGCTGCACTCGTTCGTGCCGGCGCTGTCGTTCCTCCTCTCGATCGCGGCGGCGGCGGGGGTATTCCAGGCGCTCTATCTGTGGAGCGGATCGATCTGGCCGCCGGTGATCGCGCACTTCACCTGGAACGCGTGGAACCCGTTCTTCCTGGGCAACCAGTACGGCGGCGGCGCGTCGATCTTCGGCGGCGAGATCTGGCTCATCAACGGCGAGGGCGTGCTCGGCATGGTCGTGAACGGCGCGATCACCGTCGCGCTCGTGGTCAGGTGGCGGCGGCGCCAGCGCGCGGCGACCGCATCACCGCCGCAGGGCGTGGTGAGCGATACTCCCGTGCTCGCGTGAGTGTGCCAGTCAGCTGATTGCCTACATGCGCGCGCGAGTGGGCGCGCGATCGACCGCTGGAATCGCGGCGCCGGTGGGCCTATGGTTGGCTCTGCGAGCTGCCGATGGTCACCCTGTCGCGGCGCTTCTCAGCGGCCTTCATCCTGATCGTCGCGCTGCCGAGCCTCATCGTCTCGGTCTTCCTGGCGCGGCTCTACCTCACCGCCCTCTACGCCACCGTGGAGCAGCAGAGTCAGGCCACCGCCGAGCAGGTGGCGCAGAACCTCCGCGCCGAGACCGAGAACGCCGCGGTCCTGGCCGCCGCGCTCTTCCACGACGGAGAGCTGCGCCGGCTGACCGACGGCTACGTGCAGGCGCGCGGCGCCACCGAGCGCTTCGTGTGGGCGCGCCGGCTGGACGAGAAGCTGGTCAGCTTCTTCATCTACTCGAACCGGATCGGCGAGGTGGTGCTCTACCTGCGCCCGGGCGGCGCGTACAGCTACTCGAACGATGCCCGCCTGCGCGGCGCCGAGGTGGTCGACCGCCAGCTTTGCGCCGACCCGGCGGTCGAGCGCGGCAAGGTCTTCCTGCTCGACACCCTCGACGTGGCGGAGAGCGCCGGCGAGAAGCACATGATCTCGATCGCGGTCTGCCCGCTGCCCGGCGATCCGGTCGCGGTGGACGCGGTCCTGCTCCGGTTCCGCGTGCCCTACTTCGACTCGCTGGCCGCCGGCCCCGGCGGCGAGGCCGGCCCCGACGTGGTCATGCTCGGCCGCTCGGGCCGGCCGATCCTCTCGAGCCTGCCGGCCGAGGCGATCGGCCAGGAGCTGGCCGCGCGAGCCGGATCCGGCGGCGCGCCCGCCGGCGGCGACCGCTCGTCGTTTCGCGACATGCAGGCGGGCGGCCGGTCCTGGCTGGCCACGGTGCGCCCGATGGAGTCGACCGGCTGGACCCTCCTGCTCCTCACCGACGAGGCGGCCCTGTCGCGCCAGGTCACTCGCTACGAGTGGTACCTCTACCCCGCGCTCGCGCTCATGGCCGCGCTCTTCATCGCCTACGCCGAGCTGTTCTTCGCCCGGGTGGCGGCGCCGATCCGCGCCATCATCGGCCACATGGAGCGGCTGGGCAAAGGCGACTACCGGGTGCGCGCCGCCTCGCCGGCCATCCGCGAGCTGGCCGACCTGTCGCGCGGCTTCAACCGCATGGTCGAGGAGACCGAGCGCCTCCAGGCCGAGCGCCAGCAGCTGGAGCACGACCGGCTGGCCGCCGAGCTGGAGGCGCTCCGCTACCAGATCAACCCCCACTTCATCACCAACACGCTGAGCTCGATCCGGCTCATGGCCAGCGCGGCCCGCGCCGACGCCATCGCCGGCATGACCCGCGATCTCATGCGCCTCCTGTCCGACAGCTACGCCGGCGCCGGCACGCTGACCGACCTGTCCCGCGAGCTGGCCAGCATCTCGGCCTACGTCGGCATCATGAAGATCCGCTTCGGCGAGCGCTTCGACCTCGAGATCGACGCCCAGCCCGGCACCGGGTCACTGCTGGTCCTGCGCATGATCCTGCAGCCGATCGTCGAGAACTCGATCCTGCACGGCTTCGGCGGCGGCGCCGCCGGCCGGATGGCGCGCAGGACGCGCGGGACCATCCGGGTCAGCGCGCGGCTGGAGGAGCGCTCGCTGCCGCCGCCGGCCAGCCCCGAGCCGTGGTCCGCGCCGCTGCCCGGCCAGGTGCTGGTCCTCGAGGTCCGCGACGACGGCGCCGGGATGAGCGCGGCGCCGGGCCCGGCCACGCGCGGCCAGCCCACCGGCCCCGAGAGCCTCCACCGCATCGGCGTCGCCAACGTGGAGCGGCGGATCGCCCTCAACTTCGGCCCGCCCTACCGCCTCGAGCTCGAGAGCGAGCCGGGCTCGTTCACCCGGGTCAGGTACATCCTGCCGGCGCTGGCGCGCATCGACCCGCCGGCGGAGCCGGGCGATGTATAGCGTCCTCATCGTCGACGACGAGCCGTTCGCGCGGCTGTCGCTGGCCAGCCTGCACCCGTCCGGCGCGGACCGGTTCGACTTCGTGGCCGAGGCCGGCAACGGGGCCGAGGCGCTGGCCGCGCTCGCCGATCACCCGGAGATCGACATCGTGCTGCTCGATCTGTCGATGCCGGTCATGGACGGCATCGCGGTGCTGCGCCGCCTGCGCGCCGAGCCGCCGCCGCGCCCGCCCGCGGTGGTGGTGCTCTCGGCCCACGACGACTACCACCTGGTCCGCGACGCCTTCCAGCTGGGCGCCACCGACTATCTGCTGAAGAGCGAGGTCGACGCGGTCGTCCTCCGCGCCGCGCTCGAGAAGGCGGCCTCCGGGCTGGCTCCGTGGGGCGAGCGCACCGCCGCCGTGCTCCAGCGGCGCCAGCTCGAGTTCCTGAAGGCGCAGGTGCTGCGTGATCTCCTCGCCGCGGTCGCCTCGCCGGAGCTCGAGGAGACGTTCGCGGGGCTCGGCATCGCGCTCACCCCGCCGTTCGCGGTCTGCTGCTTCTGGATCGACGACCTCGCCGCGGTGTCGCGGCGCGAGGGCGCCGACGGGCTGGCGCGGTTCTCGGAGATGGTGGCCGGCGGGCTGCGCCAGTCGCTCGCCTCGGCCGGGCGCGGCGAGGTGGTGCCGCTCGGACCGGGCCACGCCGTCGTCCTGTTCTCGCCCGCGGCGGAGGCCGGGTCGGCCCTGGAGCGGTCGGCGCGCGCCTTCTGCGAGGACGCCGCCGACTACCTGTCTCGATACCTGAGCGTGAAGGTGACCTTCTCGCTCGGGCCGGCCTGCGCCTCGGTGTGGGACGCGCCCCGCTCGCTGGACGCGGCGCGGGCCGCTCGCCGGGTCGAGTCGCGGATCGTCGTCCTGGCCAAGCGCGCCATCCACGAGCGATTCACCGATCCGCACTTCTCGCTCGAGGAGGCGAGCGAGCGGGCCGGCGTGTCCAGGAACCACCTCAGCTTCGAGTTCTCGCGCGAGACCGGCGAGACCTTCACCGAGTACGTCGCGCGCGTGCGGGTGGACGAGGCCCGCCGCCTGCTGGCCACCACCTCGCTCCTGGTCTACGAGGTCGGCGAGCAGGTCGGCTACGCCAGCGTCGAGCACTTCAGTCGCGTGTTCAAGAAGGTGGCCGGCGTGAGCCCGGTGCGGTTCCGGGCCGGCTTTCGCCCACCCGACGGCGATTCGCCGTAGGAGACGTCAAGAGGCCGGAAGAGCCATCATTCACCGGCAGCGCGGCGGCGGCGATAGTCACACCTCCTGCCGGCGACGTTCCGCCGGAACCGTGGAGGCCCCATGAACCGTTCCTCGTCGATCTCGCGAACGAGCGCCGCGCGCGTGTGGCGGCGCACCTGGCTCCTGGCAGCGGTCGTGTCGATCTGGTGGAGTCCGCGCCCGGCCCGGGCCGACACCTTCACCGTGCGCAACAGCTGCAGCTACACCGTCTACCCGGGCGTCTTCCCGGCCTCCGTGTTCCAGAACGGCGGCTGGACCCTGGCGCCGGGCGCGTCGTCGACCTTCACCGTCCCGAGCGGCTCGATCGGCCGGCTGTGGGGCCGCACCGGGTGCAACACCGGCACCAGCCCGGCCCAGTGCACGACCGGGTCGTGCGGCGGCACCGGGCTGCAGTGCGCCGGGACCACCGGCCAGCCCAACACGTCGCTGTTCGAGTGGAACGTCGACGCCGGCGGCACCGACTGGTACGACGTCAGCTACGTCGACGCGGTCGACAACCCGATCGGCGTCACGGTCAGCAACCCGACCTGCTTCTCGCCCGCCGCGTGCAGCCCGTCGGTGCTGTCGAGCTGCCCGTCCGACCTGAGGAGCGGCAACGTCTGCCTCAGCCCGTGCACCCGGTACAACACCGATCAGCTGTGCTGCCGCGGCGCGTTCGGCACGCCCAGCACCTGCGTGGTCGGCAACTGGCCGGGCTCGGCGCAGACCTACGTCAACAACGTCCACTCGAGCTGCCCGCGCCAGTACTCGTACGCGTACGACGAGGTGGCCGGCGGCGCCCTGCACACCTGCCCGACCGGGGCCAGCTTCACCATCACGTTCTGTCCGGGGACATGATGAAACGGACGGCGTTCCTCGCCCTGGCCCTCGCCACCGCGCTCCTGCCCGCCTCCCGGGCCGCGGCGCAGACCAAGGTCACCCTCAAGATGGGCGACAACCTGCCCGACCGCACCAACACCTGGGGCGCGATCGTCGAGCAGATCAACAAGGAGTTCAAGGCGGCCCACCCGGGCGTGGAGATCGTCACCGAGAGCTACCTGGACCAGCCGTACCAGCAGAAGGTCAAGATCTACGCCACCGCCAGGCAGCTGCCGGACGTCTTCAAGTTCTGGAGCTTCACCTCGCTCCTGAAGCCGCTCATCGACGGCGGCTTCGTGGCGCCGCTGGTCCGGGCCGACTTCGAGGGCCTCGGCTACCTGCCCGGCGCGCTCGACGCCAACACCTACGGCGGCAAGCTCTACGGCATCCCGGTGTCGACCGACCTCTGGGTCATCTACTACAACAAGAAGCTCTTCAAGGAGGCCGGCGTGGAGCGGGTCCCGGCCACCGTCGACGAGCTGATCGCGCTGGTGCCCAGGTTCAAGGCCAGGGGCATCATCCCGATGACCACCGACGGGAAGGACGCATGGCCGCTGTCGGTCACCTTCGATCAGCTGGCCTGGCGCATCTCGGGCGACAGGACCCTCCCGCGCCAGGCGCTCGAGCGGAAGGTGAAGTTCACCGATCCGGTGTTCGTGCAGGCCGCCCGCGAGCTGCAGCGCATGGTGAAGTCCGGGCTGTTCCAGGAGGACCTCATGGTGTCGGACTACGGCGCCGCCCGGAACCTGTTCGGCCAGGGCAAGGCCGCCATGTACCTCATGGGCTCGTGGGAGCTCGGCCTGGCCGCCGGCAACACCTTCTCCGCCGAGTTCCGCGCCAGCGTCGATGTCTTCAAGTTCCCGACGGTGACCGGAGGCAAGGGCACGATCGACGACCTCTTCGCCTGGTACGGCGGCAACTACGTGGTCAGCGCGTCGAGCAAGAACGTCGCCCTGGGGCGGCAGTACCTCCTCTTCTACGCCAGGCGCTTCCCGGTGCTGGCCTGGGAGAAGCAGGCCGCCCTGCCCGCCCAGACCGTCAAGCCGCGGCCCAGCGACACGCCGCTGGCCAGGTCGATCCTCCGCATCGTCGCCGAGGCCAGGGCCACCTCGGGGACGCCGGCCCTCGATCTGTCGACGCCGCGCTTCAAGGACGACGCCGAGAACGCCGTCCGCGAGCTCTGCTCGGGCCTCATCACGCCGGAGGCGTACGTGAAGAAGCTGGACAAGGCGGCGGAGAAGGCGGCCCGGAAGTAGCCGCGGCGATGGTCGATCCGTTCCGGAACCGGACCGTCATCGCCTGCCTGATGCTGCCCGGGCTGGCGGTGCTGGCCTTCGCGCTGCTCGTACCGCTCGGGTTCAGCGTCCACTTCAGCCTCACCGACTCGGCCGGCTTCGGCGCCTACCAGTACGTCGGGCTCGACAACTACCGGTCCATCTTCACCGACGATCCGGTCTTCTGGCGCTCGCTCCGCAACGTGCTCCTGCTCATCGCGGTGACGGTGCTCGTCCAGAACCCGATCGCGTTCCTCCTGGCCGCCATCCTGGCCCGGCTGTCGGCCCGCGTCTCGCGCGTCCTGCGCACCATCTACTTCGTGCCCGCGGTGCTGTCGCTGGTGATCGTCGCCCGGATGTGGGTGGACATCTTCAACCCGACCTTCGGCGCCCTCGACAAGGGGCTCCGCGCGGTCGGCCTGGACGCGCTGGCGGTGTCGTGGCTGTCCGACCCGCGCACCGCGCTGGGCGCGGTCATCTGGATCATCACCTGGCAGGGCTTCGGCTGGGCGCTCCTCTTCTACTACGCCGGCCTCATGACCGTGCCGCGCGAGCTGGAGGAGGCCGCGCGGGTGGACGGGGCCAGCTGGTTCCAGGTCTACACGCGTGTGGTCATTCCCTACCTGGTCCCGGTCATCTCGACGGTCGTCGTCATCGACGTCATCTCGTCGATGAAGCAGATGGAGCTCATCTACCTGACCACCGCCGGCGCGCCCGGCCAGCTGACCCAGTTCCTCGCGGTCTACCTCTATCAAAAGGCGTTCGTGGCCGGCGAATACGGCTACGGCAACGCGATCTCGGTGCTGTTCGTGATCATCTCGGTGACGCTCACGGTCCTGGTCCAGCGCGTCTTGCGGGCGCTGCCGGACGAGAAGTAGGCGATGCGGCGCGCGCGAACCGTCGCCGGCATGGGCGCGATCCACGTCGGTCTGGTCCTGTTCGCCTTCCTCCAGCTCTTCCCGCTCCTCTGGGTGTTCGTCTACTCGCTACAGCGATCCGGAGACCTGTTCGGCAACGACCTCCTCCGCCTCCCCGACGACCCGCAGTGGAGCAACTACGCGCGCGCCTGGGTCGACGGCCGGGTGGTCCGCTACGGCCTCAACAGCCTGATCGTGGTCAGCGCCGCCACCGCGGCGTCGACCTTCCTGTCCTTCTGCATGGGATACGCCATCGCGCGGATGCGCTGGCGGCTGAGGCGGCTGGCCATGGGCGCGATCACGATGGGCATGGTGGTGCCGATCCACGCCACGCTCCTGCCCAACTTCATCTGGTTCGGCTACTTCGGGCTGATCGACACCCGGATCGGGCTGATCATTCCCTACGTGGCCTTCACCCTGTCCTTCAACACGCTGGTCTACGCCGGCCACCTCCGCAACCTGCCGGTCGCGCTGGAGGAGGCGGCGCTGGTCGACGGCGCCTCGTGGCCACGGGTCCTGTGGAGCGTGGTGGCGCCGCTGGCCACGCCGGCGACCGTGACGGTCGCGGTCATGACGTTCCTGGCCTGCTGGAACGAGTTCATCATGGCCAACACGTACCTGGCCAGCGACGACCTGCGCACGCTGCCCTTCTCGATCATCCGCTTCGAAGGCGAGTACAGCTCCGACTACGCGGTCCAGTTCGCCTGCATGGTCATCGTGGCGGTGCCGGCGCTGGCGCTCTACCTCTTCTTCAGCAGGCACATCATGGCCGGCGCGACCGCCGGCGCGGTCAGGGAGTGAGCCGCGGATGGCGAGCGACACGATCCTCGAGTTCCCGGCCGACTTCGTGTGGGGCACCGCGACGTCGGCCCATCAGATCGAGGGGGCCCGGGACGAGGACGGCAAGGGCCCGTCGATCTGGGACCGCTTCGCCGCCGACCCGGCCCACATCGCCGACCGCAGCGACGCGAGCGTGGCCTGCGACCACTACCATCGCTTCCGCGACGACCTCGACCTCATGGCGTCCCTGCGGCTCTGCAACTACCGCTTCTCGCTGGCGTGGCCTCGCATCGTCCCGGACGGGATCGGCGCGGTCAACGCGGCCGGCCTCGACTTCTACGACCGCCTGGTCGACGCCATGCTCGAGCGCGGCATCCGCCCGTTTGCCACGCTCCACCACTGGGACCTGCCCGCCGCGCTGCAAGATCGCGGCGGCTGGACCAGCCGGACCACGGTCGACGCCTTTGTCCGCTACGCCGAGATCGCGGTGCGCCGCCTGGGCGACCGCGTCGCGTACTGGATGACTCACAACGAGCCGTCGGTGATGGCCTTCTGCGGGCACCTGTTCGGCGTCCACGCGCCCGGGCTCCGCGATCTCCGCACCGCGCTGGCCGCGGCGCACGGCATCCTGCTCTCGCACGGCCGGGCGGTCCGCGCCATCCGGTCGGCGTGCCGCGGCGCGCGGGTCGGGATCGCGCAGAACCTCGAGTGGGTCGAGCCGGCCTCGGACCGCAGCGACGACGTCCTGGCCGCCCTGCGCCACGACGGCGCCTTCAACCGCTGGTTCCTGGACCCGGTGTTCGGGCGCGGCTACCCCGACGACCTCGTCGCCTGGTACGGCGCCGACGCGCCGCGGCCCGAGCCGGGCGATCTGGACGAGATCGCCGCGCCGCTCGACTTCCTGGGCGTGAACTACTACACGCGGCGGGTCATCGCCCACCATCCGGCCGGGCGCGGTCCGGGGCGCGCGGCGCTGGCCACTCGCCAGGTGGACTGGCCGTTCGTGCCGCGCGCCGACTTCGACGAGTGGGAGATCGCGCCGGAGGGCCTCTACCGGACTCTCCTCCGGGTCCAGCGCCAGTATCGCCCGCCGGCCATGATGGTGACCGAGAACGGCACCTCCTGGCCCGATCGACCCGGACCCGACGGCCTGGTCCACGACCCGGTCCGCATCCGCTACCTCGCCCTCCACGCCGCGGCGGTGCGACAGGCGATCGACGACGGCTGCGACGTGCGCGGCTACTTCGTCTGGTCGATCCTCGACAACTTCGAGTGGGGCTTCGGGTTCACGAAGCGCTTCGGCCTGGTCCACGTCGACTACCAGACCCAGCGGCGCACGGTGAAGGACTCGGGCCGCTGGTACGCCAGGCTGGCGGCCGAGGGCCGCTTTCCGCGGTCGGACGCCAGCCTGGGCCCCCCGGTATCTCGCCCTACAGCGGGCTGAACGCGAACTGCTCCCAGGTGCTGGGCGACGGCCGGCTCGCGATGAGCACGTTCCCGGCGTTCAGGTCGGCCGCGACGTAGAGGTCGTTGGCCAGCGCCTGCAGCGCCACGGTGCCGTTCGGCTGGGTGATCCGCCGGAACTTCTCCCAGGTGCCGATGGAGGTCCGGCTCGCGATGAGGCGCCCGCCGTTCTCGAGGTCGGCGGCGACGTAGCGCCCGTTCACCACCGCCTGCAGCGAGATGGTGCCGTCCCCGTTGTCGATGACGCGGAACTGCTCCCAGGCGCTGACGGTGGGCCGGTTGGCGACGAGCGGGCTGGCCCCGGCGTTCTCCGCCGAGACGAACGTGTTGTTGGCCGAGGCCCGGATGCCGACCGCGCC
>Ga0193753_10003421_pt1 | contig 11717 bp, 9 predicted proteins | sample H1c2metaG_FD_144925 | JGI IMG/M metagenome (GOLD analysis project Ga0193753, IMG submission 144925) | Soil microbial communities from a riparian zone of the East river system, Colorado, United States - H1c2 | ecosystem: Environmental > Terrestrial > Soil > Riparian zone | place: USA: East River... | reverse complement strand
TCGAGGATCAACCTCAAGTTTAACATCAATGGAGAATTGAACAAGTATGTCTCGGTGAAATTCACCGCCGGCTATATCGATTCGAAGGTGAGGGAGAATGCATACGGCACCGACCAGATCATCAACCGTCTCTATCGCAGCCGCACCAGGCAATCACTATATACGCCTCCTGAAGATCTCACCGGGCAACCCTACAATGGGGATCTGCAGGTGAATGCAGTGGACATCGAAAAGAATGGCGGCCTTGAGGTACGCGACTATGAAACATTCACGGGCCGTTTGAATTTACAGGTAAAGAATGTGGTGAAGGGACTCACTTTCGATGTGGTGGGATGGAGGAACCAGAATTTCTATAACATGGAGAACGACAGCCGTAGCATCAACTGGTATGGTCGCACGGTCAACACCATTCGCTTCAGCGTTGCTGTTCCCAATTCCATTACCGTACAGAAGAATAAGGCTTTTCAGAATAACCTTCAGGGCTACTTCACCTATAATTATAAGTTGAAGCAACATGAATTCACCCTGATGCAGGGTGGATCGTACGAAGAATACAGGAAGGATGAGATCACCGCCTCTGCGAAGAACATGATCACAAATGATTTCTTCAGTCTCAACTATGGCGATCCGCTGACGGTAACGAGCAAGGATGCCGTTCAGACCTGGGCCCTGGGATCGTTGTTCGGCAGGTTCAATTACAACTTCGCCGGAAAGTATCTCTTCGAAGCCTCTTACCGGTATGATGGCAGCTCGCGCCTCGCACCAGCGAACCGCTGGCAGGTCTTTCCTTCTTTCTCCGCCGCATGGAGAGCCAGCGAGGAGGGATTCATCAAGAACAATCTTAGTTTCATCAACAATTTGAAAATCCGTGCCTCCTGGGGTGAGTTAGGAAACGGATCGCCACTGACATTATACCCCTATATCCCGTTGTTGACGAGCGGACTTACCAATACTAACAATGCGACCACACCAAACGTCGTATTCAATGATACCCGCACACAATACATCTACCAGTCGGTACTCGCCTCGCCGGAAGTTACCTGGGAGACCGTGCAGCAATACAATGTGGGAATCGATCTCGGCCTGCTGAAAAACAGGTTGACCATAACGGCCGATTACTACGTGAAGCGTAACAAGGACATGCTGGCTCAGCTGAATCTTCCAAACATCATTGGCATAGCAACACCATCCTATAATGTAGGAGAATTGAAGAGCTGGGGTACTGAGATCGATGTGAAATGGAGAGACAGGATCGGCAAGAAGCTTGAATACCATGTTGGGTTCAATATTTCCGACAACCAGAATAAGCTCGTTAAATACGATGGAAAGAATTCAATCGGAACCGGTGGCGTTGTTAACCTGCTGGAGGGTTATCCTCTGAATTCCGTCTGGGGCTATACCACTGCAGGGTACCTGCAGAATGCACAGGAGGTCACCGACTATAAATCGAAGATCACACCTTACTTCAACAATCTTGCACCCGGCGATATCAAGTATCTCGATCTTAACGGCGATAAGGTAATATCTGCCGGCGGAGGCACACCCGAGAACCCGGGCGATCTCGTCTATCTCGGTACAACCAACGCACGGTACACTTATGGGTTCGATCTGGGTCTGAACTGGAAGGGATTCGACTTCTCCGTGTTCTTCCAGGGAGCGTTGAAACGCAAGTTCCTGATTAGCCAGGAAACTTTGTCTCCTATTTTCGGTACGGCAGACATGCCATGGACCATTCACATGGACCGCTGGACACCTGATAATCCCAACGCGTTCTTCCCGCGCATGTATCAGACAGATGCACACAACTTCAAGCCTTCGGATAAATGGGCACAGAACGGGAACTATATCCGCCTGAAGAATATCCAGATTGGGTACACGGTTCCGTTGCGGACCAAATATGTCCGCGGACTGCAGGTGTACGTCTCGGGTCAGGATCTCTGGGAATCGACAAAGGTGCTGAGCGTATTTGATCCTGAAGTGGGTAATGACGTCAGCGCTACAGCGTATCCATTCTATCGTACCGTTTCATTCGGTATCAATTTTCAACTTTAATCAAAGCAGGAAAAATGAAAAAGTTAAGACAACTATCGATATATACACTTGCAGCAGCCCTGGTCCTGGGCGGGTGTAAAAAACTCGACCGCTTGCCGGAAACGGACTTCAGCGATGTAGACTATTGGAATACGGAGAGCGACCTGATCAACGCCGCCAATCGCATGTACGAGCAATTGGATGGTAACTGGATCGACAACAGGGGAGACGACAACGTGGCGCAGGGTGGAGCTAACGGAGTAAGCAACGGAACTCGTACCGTGCCCAACACCAGCGCCGACTGGAACGACCGGTATGACGAGATCTTTACGTGTAATAATATATTGGAGAAGGGTACGAAGGCGAAGGTAGCCGAAAGTGTCATGAACCGCTACTTCGGGGAAGCCCGGTTCTTCAGGGCCTATGCCTACATCCAACTGGTACAGAAGTATGGCGATGTGCCACTCGTGCTGCACACACTTGCGAGAAATTCACCCGAGCTGGAAATGCCGCGTTCGCCAAGAGCCGATGTGATGAAGGCCATTTACGAGGACCTTGACTTCGCAGGCACATGGTTACCCACGCGCTCAGCACTACCTGCCGCGCAATATGGCAGGGTAACAAAGAGTGCCGCCTTGAGCCTTAAGGCGAGGATTGCATTGTATGAAGGAACACGCGAGAAATTCCGGAATGAAAGCGGATGGGAACAACATCTTCAACTCGCAGTAGACGCAGCCCAACTTGTAATGGCGCAGGGTCATAACCTCTTTGCCAATTATGGAAATCTCTTCACCCATGTTGGTGAAGGACCGGCCAATACCGAGAATATTTTCGTGAAGATATACGGCGTGAGCAGCACCAACCTCCTGCTTGGTCATAACAATGCCAGGGACCTCGAGAATGGACGCATTGCCATCACGCGCAACCTGATCAGGCAATACCTGTACACGGATGGACTGCCAGCATTCAACAACGATAACACACCGGTAGCAACACCATCGCCTTCATTCATACCGGAAGGAAGCGAGACAACTTATAATGCGATATTCGCCAACAGAGATCCACGACTCACTTATACCGTATTCCTCAATGGAGAAACTGCCTACAAGGGACCATGGGTGCCGACTACTTCATTGGGTGCAAGATCGGCGTTCGCAACCAAGAAGGGTTTTAACCTGGAGGATTGGACGATCAATGGTTCGGCAACGGTAGACCGGATACTCATTCGCTATGGGGAGATCCTGCTGATCTATGCCGAAGCCAAGTTCGAGCTGGCGGGCACCATCAGCGATGCCGACCTCGATCTTTCCATCAATAAGCTGCGTACGAGGGCAGGGATGGCTGTTAAGCTTACCAACGCGTTCGTAACGACCAACAACCTCAACATGCGCGAAGAAATAAGAAGGGAACGGTCCGTTGAACTGGCGTTGGAAGGGTTCCGCTACGATGATCTCATCAGGTGGAAGACGGCTGAAATCATGCTGCCGAAGGATTTGCTCGGCGCGAAGTTCATAGCGGTTGACTGGCCGGGCACCACCCCCAGCACGCTTAAGCTGAATGCGGACAATGTATTGATAGCCGAGGCTGCAAGCACCAGGACGTTCCTACCGGCCAGGGACTACCTCTATCCCGTACCATTGAACGAGATCTCGTTAAGCGGTGGGAATGTCACTCAAAATCCTAATTGGCAATAATTCAAAAAAAGCTTACAATGAAATCAATACTATATATTCTGTTTATCAGCTTCGCCGCCCTGGCACTTTCCTCCTGTGAAAAGAGGGACTATGACCGCGGTGGATTGCCCGAATACGATAATCACTATTACCTGGGATATATTCCCAACGACAATTCAACCGTAAGTGTGCAACGCACGCAGACCGCTCTTATCAAATTACCGGTTCAGTTCTACTCGGCCTTTACGCGCAGCTATGATGCCGTTGCCTTCTATGGTATCGTTACTACGGGTATCGCGACACCGGCGGCGGTGGGTGTGGACTTTAATATTGTCGATAAGAATGGAAACGTTATCGAGGCTAAGGATGGTCATTACTCTATGATCTTTCCGCAGGCGAAGAGAGCAATGGATACGATCTATGTGAAGCTGCTCAACAATCCCTTGCCCGGTACCCGGAAAATGGAAGTGCAGATTCAGGAAAATGTTACCGATCAATACGATGTCGATATCTTCTCTACCGCTTTTCGCAGGCCGATAGAAATAAAATAATTACAGATCATTGAAACGCCTGGGGACGGCCTTTTTTGAAAGGCTGCCCCAGGTTTTTTTTGTCCTTATCCCGGCAAGATGGTATGAATGTACCATTGTCCACCTTCCCTGATTTATTCAAGTTTGCATCCATTGGTCGCTTAAGGACCAAATCATAAATGATGCAAACAGTAATAGAACATTTTTCCACAACCAGGAATGGCATAGCGCAGGCCATATTCGGCATGCTGCCTGTTCCCCTCTCGGATGTGCCATTCCACCACGACACGCCGGCGATCACCCGCTATTTTGCCGAAGCATTTCCCTATCATGTCGCCGTTCATGAGGTTTCGGACGTAGTGTCTCCCCCCAGGGAATACACAAACGCTCATGTGCACCACGATTGTAACGAGATCAATCTCATCATTTCTCCCGGGAAATTGATCTACAGGGTAGAGCTCAATGGCGAGGCGCGGCAGGCAGAAAGCAACTCCAGTATCTGGATACCGAGGGGCACCGTTCATTCTGCAAATGTGTTGCAAGGCTCGGGATATTTCATCACTATCCGCATTGCGTGACGAAGTCGTGCTAATCTCAACATCTTAAACTATAAAAAAATAACCATGAAAAGGATCATGATCTTCAGCATTGTCGTTTCGGCACTGGCATTCACTACAACAAGAGACAAACTGATTGGCAGATGGCAGACCAAGCCTTCCGTCAATGGAAATGTTACCGGGATTGTCATTAAAGCAGACAGTTCCTTCGAAGGATTCGTTAATAAGAAGCCCTTCACGAGCGGCCACTATACAGTCGCCGATAGCCTCTTCTCCTTTGTAGATAACGGATGCGATGGAAAGAGAGCCGTGTATAAGTTGATCTTCTTCAGCAATGATGATTCTCTCCGCTTTGAGCCGGTCACGGATAGCTGTGTCGAACGAAAGCGCGGAATGAGCCAACTCGTAATGGGACGCATCAGGTAATCGGATTGAAGTCTTCTTAGGCGAGTTTGGGCCGGAGGGCTGTAGTCGCTAAAACATTTTCCCGGCCCAACTCGCGTCTGTCCGCAGGGAAAGTCAGTACAGCTATTTTTTCCGCCGGAGAGTTGGGCTTGCGGACAAATCAACTATCAGAAAGACACTATCGCCCAAACTCTCCTATGAAATTTTCCCGGTCAACGGGCCGTCTGTCCGTTATAAAAAGAACGAATTCATGAAGAAGTATGTAATAGTCGCAGTTGCCATTCTCGGCATGGGTGGAATTCGCGCCTCATTCAACAAAGATACCGGGCCGTCGAAGGCGGACCTGGGTAAGTCGCTGTTCTTCGATCCGATCCTTTCCAGGAACTGGACCGTGAGTTGCGCCAGTTGCCACAAGCCTGCATTTGCCTTCGCAGATACATTCGCCTTCAGCAAAGGGATCTATGGTAAGAAAGGTGTGAGGAATACGCCTACGGCGATGAACCTCTTATTGCAGCACACATTCTTTTGGGATGGCCGCGCCATGACGCTTGAGGAGCAGGCGCTCAGTCCCATTGAAAATCCGGTGGAGATGAACCTGCCCATTGAAATTGCACTGCAGCGCCTGCGCACCAACGCCCGATACAATGGTTACTTCAAAAAAATATTCGGTACCGAGCCAACAAGGAAAAATCTTGCCGAAGCCATCGCCGCCTACGAGCGTACGCTTGAAACAAGCGATAGCCCATTCGATAACTGGAAATTCTTCGACGACCCGGCCTCCGTCAGCGATGCCGTGAAAAGAGGGTTCGCCGTCTTCAACGAGAAAGGGAAATGTGTCAAATGTCACTTCGGTTCCAATTTCACCACAAATGAATTTCGTAATATCGGCCTGTTCGATGGGCATAAGCTCAAAGACAGCGGCCGCAGCGCAATCACGAAACTAGCCGATGACCTGGGTAAATTCAAGGTGCCCGGCTTACGTAACGTAGCGATCACGCCTCCCTACATGCACAACGGAATGTTCAGGACGCTGGACCAGGTCATCGATTTCTATAACGACCCGGGAAAGATAATTCCGGGGGCGATCAACCGGGATAGTCTTTTGAGCAAGCCGCTTGGATTGACGTCGGGAGAGAAGGACGATCTCAAAGCATTCCTGCTCTCATTAACCGATAAACAATTCAGCAGCGCCAAGCGATAGATCAGCCGGCAAGATTGAGCAATTCTACATTATTGCTGACCTTGAACTTCTCGAATAATTTGCTCTTTATATTCCGGACGGTGTTATGACTGATATTGAGATGCCAGGCAATTTCCTTCGTGGTGAGTCCCTGGCGGATCAGCGTCACCAGGTCGTTTTCCCTTCGGGAAAGCGCAGTACGCTCTGCAGAAGGCTTGTATTCTTTTACCTTGGATATAACTCCCCGCTGATTGTAAAGCTCCACCTTTACCCCGCCGAATGCTCTTTCGGGGGTTAGATCGCGGAGCAGCGAGTAGTAGAGATTACCTGAACCTCGCAGCGATAACGTTGCCTTCTCGTCATGGAGATAGATCCATTGCCCGTTTTCTTTCCTGAAACGATAATGGAATATATGCCGGTAGTGCTGGTGATCGTCCGGCGCAACGCCTTCGAGTGTATCGTGCATAAACGAAAAACAATTGTACAGGTCGTCCTTGTCTGAATCGTTTATGAAGTCGAAAAATTTATCTACGCGTGTATTCCGCAAGAATGTGTCGCGGTCATAGCCGAGAATGGATTCGCAATTACGACTGATATAAAATATATCGGGGTGCATTACCGGGCAGGTTGAAATTACCCATGAAGGAAAAAATTGCTGCATACTATCGAACAGCGATAGTACTTCTTCTTTTCGTTCCGCACCCACCCGGGTTACATATTTCTCAATATAGGTGGCAACTTTAGCTGCCTCCCGCTTCCACGCGACTTCGTGCACCATTTTCTTTTAGTTTAAGGTTTGGTAAATGAGGCGGTGAATATCCACAGATATCGCCGTTCCGTCAACCCCCAAAACCGGGGAGAACACTGCAATGGTAGCTTTATACTATTTTTCTCGTCTTTGAGCATCAATAAGTTTGCTGCTCAATAATACATCATGAAAAAAAATAGAAAAGAGAGACCGGTGAGAACGGAATATATCAACCCGGTGTATAAGGACAGGGTCAAGGTGTTGGAGACCAGTGCTTCAACAGGCGGGCTTTATTCATTGGGCGAACTGGAGATATCACCGGGTGGCGGGAATCAGCTGCATGTTCATAAAGCCTTCACCGAGACATTCACCGCGATAAAGGGGACTCTTGGTGTGAGACGCGAGGACGAGAGTATCTATCTCTCACCCGGCGATTCCATGACGATCCCACCGGGAACGCCGCATCACTTCTTCAATGCCTCCAATGAAAAGATCGTCTGTCATGTGAAGTTCACGCCGGGGCATTCGGGATTCGAGAAGGGGCTTGCCATCGGCTACGGACTTGCGGCAGACGGCCTTACCGATAAAAAAGGGCGTCCGAAGAAGTTCACACACTTAGCGCTCGTCATTTCCCTCACCGATACGCGTCCTTCGGGATTCCTGGGTTTGCTGATGCCGATTTTTTCCTGGATAGCAAAGAAAGAAAGGAAGAAGGGAACCGAAGAAATGCTCCTGGAAAAATATTACTACCAATAAGAATTACTAAATCATTCCTGTAAATAAATAGTATGAACAATCCAATTTTAGATGTCGTGATAGTGGGCGCCGGTCCCGCCGGCCTTAGCTCGAGTTATTACCTGAAGAAAAATAAGATCACTCATGTCGTATTCGAACGGGGAAGGATCGCCGAATCATGGCAGTCGCAGCGCTGGGAGTCCTTTAAATTGAATACGACGAATAAGCTGAACCTTCTTCCGGGTGATCAATGCAGCATGGAAGATGCCGATGGATTTGCAACGGCGACCGAATTCATTTCCACGCTCAGGCGATACCAGGCAAGCAATCAATTGCCGGTTGTAGAGAATGCAATAGTGCTTTCGATAGCGAAGAGAGAAGGATCCGAGATATTCGATATCATGGTTTCCATGCACGGACACATTGAGAATTTCAGAAGCAGGCAGGTGATCGTAGCATCGGGCATTATGAATAAGATCAGTCTGCCCGCATTGGCAAATACGATCTACCCGGCGATCCGGCAGCTTCATGCTGGTGAGTATGAAAGCGCGGACAAGCTTCCTCCCGGGGCAACCCTGGTAGTCGGCAGTGCGCAATCAGGTTGCCAGATCACTGCGGACCTGTTGGCCGCCGGAAGAAAAGTTTTCTTATCGACCAGTAAGGTGGCGCGTGTACCCAGGAGATACCGGGGAAAGGACGTGATGGATTGGTTGAGACAAACCGGGTTCTTCGATCGTCCTGCGGGCGAGGCAAAAGATCCGGGTATGGTTGGCATGAAGGCCCCGCAACTGGCAGGCGGCAGCAAGACGATCAGCCTGCAGGAACTGAGGGCAAAGGGCGCCACCCTCCTCGGCAAACTGAGATCTGCGGATGGGCGACAGATCGTGTTCGAAGATGACCTCGGCGCCAATATGGCTTTCGCCGATGGATTCTCACAAATGGTAAAGGGCATGATAGATGATTTCATTCAGCAACGGGAAATAGATGCACCTGCGGCAGTGGTTGAGCAGGCTGATATACCCGTGGGGCAGGATGGCCACTCCGAAACTATCACCGCGCTCGACCTGGCTGAAAGGGGCATCACCTCCATCATTTGGGCAACGGGGTTCACCGGTGACTTAAGTTATTTGGATCTCCCCGTATTCGATGAACGTGGCAAACTCATTCACGAGAATGGGATAGCCGCCGTGGAAGGATTGTATTTCCTGGGAATGCCCTGGCTTCGGGCATTGAAGTCTTCCATCCTTTTCGGCATAGTGGAAGATGCCATGTTCATCAGCGAACGGGTACGAGCCTTCAGGGAAATGCGCATTGGGTTGCCTTTCTGTCCCTAAGCCTTTTTTTGTATTTTGAACCACGAAGGCACAAAGGACACAAAGAGATACAAGAAAACAATTTGATAATTTGGCAATTTGATAATGGGGCGTGCTCCGATTTGTAATGGCTATTCCAATTAGGATCATTATCAATTGCCAAATTGCCAAATTATCAAATTATCAAATTGGCTAATTGATTTCTCATCCATAAGGGTTAGGTGAAACTACGGGGACATTTTACGATCCGGCTTTACAACGCCATCCCGGCTCGGGGAAATTACCTCCTAAGTAGTATTGGCCAGGGAATAAAATTTATTTTACTTCATCACCGGTTATTACCCCACGCAATTGGACCTCATTGGACTTGTACGGCTAGACGTTTTCTACTCTTTCGACCTGGATTTTTGTCTGATGCATTCGACACGTATGACCCGGAACTGAATTTTTCATTCCACCTCTGAAGTATGCAAGGCTCGTAAACCCTTTTGCAATGTCCACCAATGGTGTCATGAAGCGCGTTCAAAGCGAAAACAAATTCTTTCGTCCCGGTAAGAAGGCCCCGGCCTGGCCAAGGCTGACGGAATATCTCGCCTCGACTAATTGTGTACCCGGCTTTCCCTCCGTACTTCTCGCCGATCATGTTCCCTGTAAAGAAGAATTTGCCCACCTGGTAGCCGATGATCTGCTCTCCGGTCAGGCAAAGAGGCCTTTCATCATCGCACTTCACAATGCCGATCCCGGTAGCATGGACGATTGCTGGAGCCTGCTCGGCCATGGCATTTCGGATATTATCCAATGGGAAGAGGAGGACGAGCTGATCGACTTCCTGAAATCCTTTTATCTCCGTCACCAATCCCTTCTCGAGATACTCGGGTCGCCATTGGTAAAAGACAATCTCATAGGAGAAAGCTCGCGATGGACAAGATTTCTCTCTGAGGTCATTGAGGCTACCATGTTCTCACAGGCATCTCTTCTATTGATCGGCCAATCGGGCACGGGCAAGGAATTGCTATCCCGCCTCATTCATACATTGGATAAAAGGGAAGACAAGAAGAAGTTGATCATTGTCGATTGCACAACGATCGTTCCCGAACTCTCCGGCAGCGAACTCTTCGGCCATGAACGAGGATCATACACCAACGCCGTTTCTTCCCGGGAGGGAGCGGTTGCCCTGGCGAATGGAGGAACCCTCTTCCTCGACGAGATAGGAGAACTTCCGCTTAACCTGCAGGCCGAGCTGCTGCGTGTATTGCAAGAAGGGACCTACAAGAAGGTAGGAAGCAATGCCTGGCAGAAGACAAGTTTCCGCCTGGTTTGTGCAACGAATAAAGACCTGCGAAGCTTAATTGCCGAAGGAAAGTTTCGGCAGGATCTCTATTTCCGTGTCGCGGACTGCGAATTTGCCGTTCCCTCACTCGATCAGCGGAAGGAAGATATTCCCTTGCTCGTACATACTTTTCTCGGCAAACTTTTTACGGTAGAACAATGCCCGAAGGTAGATAAGCTGGTGATGGATTACCTGGTGCGGCGTGACTATCCGGGCAATGTCCGCGAGTTAAAACAATTGGTTCAACGGATCGCGTTGAAGCATGTCAGTCATAACAAGATCACGATCGGCGAGGTACCGGTGAATGACCGCGCGTTATTAAATGCGGCAGACCGGCCCACAGACGAACCCGATAGTATAAAAGTGCTGATACGTCATGCGTTGCAGGCAGGCGAGGACTGGTGGAACCTGAAGACCCGGATATCGGAGACCGCCATCCAGGTGGCGCTCGATCTCGAAGGCAATAACAAGCAAAAGGCGGCGGAGCGGTTGGGTGTGGATGTCAGGACTGTGCAGCAGTATGTGCGGAGGAAGGGGTAGGCTGTTGGAAACGTGAATGACGCACGTGAATCGTGAAACGTCAATCGTGAATACACCCCGCTATAGGAATATTCGAATCGACCAGGACAGGACCTTAATCGATTCGAATATTCTCATCATAGAGTGTTGTATTCACGATTGACGTTTCACGATTCACGTGCGTCATTCACGTTTCACGTGCTAGTTCCTGCTCAAAATACTTTCTTGTAACACTGGTAGATGCTATTATTATTCTTCAACTGCGCAGCCACCCAATCCCTGAGCCTCTTTACGCCTGCGGGTGTAGCGGCGCCTTGTAGGTCAATGATCTGGTTGATCTTCTGCACAGCCTCGATGGTCATATTGTCGAGCCATTGTAAGCTCTTCAATACTGAGTCGCTGCCGGAATTTGGATCGGTGAGTGTTGGATTCATGAAGTGAAGCCGCGCCCTGTTCCACTCATCCAGGTTCTGCAATTTGTTCGGGTCGTTCGCCACATTCAAAACACTCTGGCCACCGCTGATGATCCGGTCATCCACTTTCGCGTCCTGCAGTTTCGAGATAATACATTTCAGGCGTTCCCTTTGTGCCGGGTCCAGGGTCGTATTCGTTTTTAATATCTGCGTCGATTTTTTGATCACCTCGTCGAAGTCGAGCTTCCTCGGTTTTGATACCGTTGAATAAGTGAGTGTCACT